>Ga0209971_1000257_pt1 | contig 15025 bp, 12 predicted proteins | sample InoplaM3SAM_FD_187588 | JGI IMG/M metagenome (GOLD analysis project Ga0209971, IMG submission 187588) | Arabidopsis thaliana rhizosphere microbial communities from the Joint Genome Institute, USA, that affect carbon cycling - Inoculated... | ecosystem: Host-associated > Plants > Roots >... | reverse complement strand
CGCGCAGCAAATGTCGCTCGTCGTCACGGACCGAGATCGTGTCCACGGCGATCCCGTGAGCCTGCACCGGGATTCCCGCGCGTAGAGTCACGACCCCCGACTCGGTCTTCGACCACGCGCTGTCGTCCACCAGGAAATCCACGTCTCGCGTCGCGCGCGGCCACCCGTGCGCGCCGACGGCCAGCCCTCCGACGAGCGCGTGCCGGATGCCCATCGAGCGCAGGCTCTCCGATGCGTCGGCCATCGCCCGCCACACCTTGTCGGAAACGACCTCCGCCACCGGCTTCAAGTCCGGCCCCGGGGGGCCCTCCCGTACGCGGGAGAAGGTCGTCTGCCTCTTCGTCAGGTCCACGCGGCTCTACGGCGCGACCGCCGTCCCGAAGATCGGGAAGTGGCTCGCGGCGCCCATGAAGAAGAGCATCGGGATCGACAGCCACGCGTTGGTGCGCGAAGCCAGGAATGCCCGCCGCGCCCACTTCGGAACGTCGGCCGGCGCCGGGGTTCCCGACTCGGCCGTCGCGCGCGTGGCGGCGATGATCTTCTTCTGGAGCGGCCAGATGATCATCCAGACGTTCATGAACATGATGGTGCCGAGGCCGCCGCCGACCCCGATCGCCATGGTGCGGTTGCTCCCGCCCAGGCGCACCGAGCCCACGACGATCCACGCTGCGACGAGCACGATCAGGGCGATGACGACGGCGAGCACGCGCCCGTCCTTCAGGAAACCGCCGCCGATCGCGACGCGGTAGAGCGCGGCGATCAGGAGCCAGGCGAGGAGCCACACCACGAGCACGATCCCCATCTTCGCGTCGATGTCCTCGGTGTTCAGCAGGATCGCGAAGTAGATGAGCCCGGTCAGCCACGTGGCGACCGCGCCCCAGCGGAACCACCAGAGAGATCGGGTCAGAAGCGGCGGGTTGACCTTTCCCTTCACCGACGCGTCGATCTCCTTCTGGAAGTTCACGTTGACGAGGTTGAACCAGTAGAGCAGGCCGATCCAGGTAATCCCCGCGAGAATGTGCGACCACCGGAGAAGGAACGTGACGTTGGTCTGCCAGTCCTGGGGCCAGGTCATTGCATGCTCCTCCTGTAGAACGGTTGAATCACTCGAGCGGCCCGAGCAGCGCCTCTTTCGTCATCGCCGCCGCGAGCTCCTCCTCGGTCAGGATCTTCTTCTCCAGGAGCACCTTTTTCACGAGCACTCCTCGCGCGACCGCTTCCTTGAAGACTTCCGCCGCCGTCGCGTACCCGATCTTCGGGGTGAGCGCCGTGACGACCGACGGCGACTCCTCCAGGTAACGGCGGCACTTCTCCACGTTCGCCGTGATCCCGTCGATGCAGCGCTGCCGCACGACCGGCAGGAAGTTGACGAGAAGCTGCGGCCCCCTCGTCAGGTTGTACGCGAGGAGCGGCATCATGACGTTCAGGTCGAGCTGTCCGCCGCCCACCGCGAGGGTGTTCGCCGCGTCGAAGCCCACGACCTGGAAGCAGAGCATGTTCAGGCATTCGAGGAGCGAGGGGTTGACCTTGCCGGGCATGATCGACGACCCCGGCTGCACAGCGGGTAGGCGGATCTCATCCAGGCCGGTCGACGGCCCGGAGGCGAGCAGGCGCAGGTCGTTGGCAATCCGCCCGAGCTCGACGGCGAGAGCGCGCAGAGCCGCCGAGTAGTCCCCGGCCGCGGCCCGGCTCTGGAGACCCTCCCGCGGGTCGGTCGCCGGAACGAAGGGCTCGCCCGCGAGTCTCGCGAGCTTCTCGATCGCCTTCTCGCGGAAGCCGGGGGGTGTGTTGATCCCCGTCCCCGCCGCGGTGCCGCCGAGCGGCAGCTCGCGCAGCCCGTCGAGCGCGCGCGTCAGAACCTCCTGCCGGTGCACCGTCGCGGAGGCGAACGCGCGGAACTCCTGCCCGAGCGTGACGGGGACGGCGTCCATCAGGTGGGTGCGACCCGACTTGACGATCCCGTCGAACTCCTGTCCCTTTCGTTCGAAGGCGGCGGCGACTTTCTCGACCTCGCCGGTCAGCACCCGGCCGACCGCGATCGCGGCCATGTGGAGGGCCGTGGGGAAGGTGTCGTTCGTCGACTGGCCCAGGTTCACGTCGTCGTTGGGGTTGATCGCCTTGCGGTCGCCGCGCGAGGAACCGATCAGTTCCGCGGCGCGCCCGGCCAGGACTTCGTTGACGTTCATGTGGAACGAGGTCCCGGCGCCGGCCTGGTAGACGTCGACGACGAACTGCTCGGCATGCCGGCCGGCGAGCACCTCGTCGCAGGTCTGCACGATCGCGCGGGCCTTGTCGGCGGGCAGCCGCCCCATCTCCAGGTTGGTCTCGGCGCACGCCTTCTTGATGAAGGCGTACGCGCGGATCATCTCGGGGTGTGCGCGCTCTCCGGAAATCGGGTAGTTCTCGACGGCGCGCGACGTCTGCGCGCCCCAGTACGCATCGTCCGGGATCTCGCGCACTCCGAGGCTGTCCTTCTCCTGTCTCAAGTACGCCTCCCTGCGGACCGGGGATGCCGCCGGACCGCGCGCCGGGGTCGCCTGCGGATCCGAAGGTACTCCGGAGCGCTCGCACGCGCTTTGCAACAGTAGCACTTCTCGTCGCAACCAGAAGGAGGCACGCGATGGCGATCGAAGCGAAGAAGTACGACGACCTGGTGGGGGGTCTGCCGGGCTTTTCTCCCAGGCAGATCGAGCAGCACATCAAGCTCTACGAGGGCTACGTCAAGAAGATCAACGAGATCCGGGCGGAGATCGACAAGATCCCTTACGAGGAGCGCAAAGCGCAGTCGAACTTTTCCTTCGGAAGGTATTCGGAACTCAAGCGCCGCGAGGCCGTGCCATACAATGGCGTGTACCTCCACGAGATGTACTTCGACAACCTCGGCGGCGGCGCCGCGGAGCCGAAGGCCGAGCTCGCGCGGGCGATCGAAGGTTCGTTCGGGAGCCAGTCGAACTGGGAAGAGGATCTGAGGGCATGCGCGGAAGCGGCGACCGGCGGGTGGGTCCTTCTCACGTACGACCGGATCGACGGGAAGCTCCACCACAATCAGATGTGGGAGCACTCGATCGGGATCATGGTGAACCAGGAGCACCTGCTCGCGCTCGACACGTGGGAGCACGCCTTCATGATCGACTTCGGGACGGACAAGAAGTCCTATCTGACGGCGTTTCTGAAGAACGTCCGCTGGGGGGTGGTCGCCGACCGCCTCGCGCTGGCGACCCGCCGGGCCCGCGCCGCCTGATCCGGCGGCCGGCGGCCCTCGCCGCGGTCGTCCTCCTTTCGGCGATCGGACTCGCGCCGGCGCTCGTCGGCTGTCGGAAGCCCCCGGCCGCGCCGCGCGTCTCGAGCCCGGACCGCGCCGCGCGCGCCCCGGCTCCTCCGGCCGGGTCGGGCTATTCGTTCCGACCCGGCGAGAAGGAAGCGATCGAGGCGTTCCTCCGCGCCAATCGCGACCTCCGCATGGCCAAGGACGAAGATCGCCGGGAGTTGGAATCGGACGACGTGACGAGGCTCTACGGGGTGTACCACCCGTACTTTCTGCGCGGCGACGTCAACGACGACGGCGTGCTCGATTTCGTGCTCGCCTTCGTGCGCCGCGACTCGGACCGCGACTCGCCGTGGTTCACCGTCGTCGTGTTCTCCGGCAGGGAGCCTTCCGGCTTCGGCTCCGGCTCCGTCCTCGAGCGCGACGTCTCGCTCGCCGACGGCGACCTGTCGGTCGACCGGGACTCCATCGTGATCACGCCCGACCTGGAAGACGAGGAGACCGTGCGCCGCTACCGGTGGGATCCGATCCGCCGCTCGCACGTTTTCGTGCGGGACGACGCAGAGGAGGACGACGCGAGAGAGCCCGCGGCGCAGACGTAGTCTCTCTGGTCGCGGCGTGACGAGTCTCCCGGGTCGGTTCCCTCTGCGGTCGCGGCGCGAAGTCTCCCGAGGTAATCGCTGGCGTTCGGGAGCGGGAGCGAGCGAGCGATCAGGCGCCCGGTCGAGGCCGGCCTGCCGAGCCGGGCGCCGGTGGCGCAGCCAGATCGCGAGCGAGCGAGAGCGACGTAGAGTTCGCCGGTGCGCCTCGTCTCCGTCGCCCTGCCGGTCCCGCTGCGGCGCACCTTCACGTACCGGGTGCCGGAGAACCTCGACGTGCCCGCGCCCGGCACGCGGGTGCGGGTTCCCTTCGGCGAGCGCGTGCTCACCGGGATCGTCGTCCCGGATCGGCAATCGCCGGGCGAGTCGGACGCCGCGCTGCGCGACGTCCTCGAGGTCCTCGACGAGGAGCCGGTCTGCCCCCCGGATCTCCTCGAGACCGCGGCGAAGGTCGCGCAGCGTTTCTTCGCGGCGGAGGGGGAGGTTCTGCGCAGCGCGCTCCCGGCCCGGCTTCCCGCCGCGGGAGCGGTCCGATACCGGATCACGGATTCCGGGGCGTTCGGGATGGCCCGCGCGGAAGGGGAGGAGCGCGCGTTCCTCGAGGCCCTGGCGGATGGCCGGACGGTCCGGCTGAACGAGCTCCCCCGGGAGGCGCGTCCCCGACGCGACGTCGTGCGGTCGCTGGAGGAGCGCGGCTGGATCCGAACCGCGTCGCCCGAGCGCCGGGCTGCCCGGCGTGCGGTCGGCGCGTATCTGCCCGCGCGGATCCAGGCCGGGGAACTCGAGAGGGAGCTCGGGCGTAGCCGGCGCGGCCGGGACGTGTTCGCGTACCTGACGTCACTCCGACGCCCCGCGACGGCGCAGGAGATCCGTCTCGCCACCGGCGCCGGTCCGGCAGTTCTGCGCAACCTGGTGGGCAAGGGCGTTCTCGCCACTTTCGAGCAGCTGGAGAGAGACGATCCGTCGATCGCGCTCACCGTTTCGAACCGGCTGCCCGAGCTGACGCTGACGGAGGAACAGGTCCGCGCGCTCGACACAATCGGGGAGGCCATCCGGGACCGGCGCCCGGTCGCCGCTCTCCTCCAGGGGGTCACGGGGAGCGGGAAGACGGAGATCTACCTGCGTGCGATCGCCGCGACGCTCGAGCTCGGGCGCGGAGCGGTGTGGCTCGTCCCGGAGATCGCGCTCACCCCCGTTTTCGCGCGGCAGCTGAAACGGCAGTTCGGCGACCGGGCGGCGGTGCTCCACTCCGCCCTGACCGAGAAGGAGCGCGCGAAGGCGTGGGACCGGGTGCGCTCGGGGGCGGCGCGCGTCGTGATCGGGCCCCGCTCCGCGGCGTTCGCGCCGCTCGTGGATCCCGGACTCTTCGTGGTCGACGAAGAGCACGACGCGTCCTACAAGCAGCGCGAGAACCCGCGTTACGACGCCCGCGACGTCGCGGCGATCCGGGCGAAGGCGGCGGGGGCCGCGCTCCTCATGGGCTCCGCGACACCGTCCATGGAGGCCTATTACGCCGCGAAGATCGGGCGGATGACGTCGCTCCGCCTCACGAAGCGCGTCGAGTCCCGCCCGCTGCCGGACGTTTCGATCGTCGACCTGCGCCGCGAGCGCGCGACGCCGGAGGAGAAAGGGGTGACGCTCTTCTCGGCGCCGCTCGTCGCCCGCCTCTCGGAGGTTTTCTCCCGCGGCGAGCAGGCCATCCTCCTCCAGCCGCGGCGCGGCTTCGCCCCGTTTCTCCTGTGTCGCGACTGCGGTTACGACTTCCGCTGCTCGAGGTGCAGCGTGTCGCGCACGGTCCACGAGCGGGGAGGGCGGCTCGTCTGCCACTACTGCGGCGAGAGGGTGGCGCGTCCCGCTCGCTGCCCGGAGTGCGGCGGCGCGCTCCTCGAGGCGATCGGCGCCGGCACCGAGCGGGTCGCCGAGCGTTTCGCGGCGCTCTTCCCCGACGTGACGTGGACGATTCTCGACCGGGATTCGGCGCGGAGGCGCGGAGTGGAGGCGGTCGTCGACGACGTGCTCTCCGGCCGGGCGAGCTGTCTCATCGGAACGCAGATGGTCGCCAAGGGGCACGACTTCCCGAACGTCACCGCCGTCGGCGTGCTCTCGGCCGACTCGATCCTGAACTTCCCGGACTTCCGCTCCGCCGAGAAGACCTTTCAGCTCCTCGCGCAGGTCGCAGGCCGCGCGGGACGCGGCGACGTGCCCGGGACCGTGCACGTCCAGACCTTCCACCCGGACCATCCGGCGATCCGGCGCGCCGCGGTTCACGACGTGGACGGGTTCGCCGCGCACGAACTCGAGTTCCGGCGGGCGTTCTTCTATCCGCCGTTCTCGGAGCTCGCGTCGGTCCTCGTCTCTTCGCCCGACCGGGAAAAGGCGGAGGAGGCTGCCGGCGCGATCGGACGCGCGCTCGGGGCCGCCGCGCGCGGCGCGAAGGGGATCCGCCTCTCCGGCCCGGCGCCGGCGCCGCTCGAGAGACTGCAGGGAAAGTGGCGCTTCCAGCTCCTGGTCCGAGCCGGAGAGCGGGCGGCGATCCTGTCGATGTTCGAGGAGGCGATCCCGGAGCGCCCGCCCTCGGGTGTACAGATCGCGGTCGATGTGGATCCGCAGGACCTGATGTAGCCCGCCCGGTCTGTACAATCGGTTGAATGAACGGCGAAGACGGGCAGTTCGAGGAGCCGATCCTGCGGCTGCGGCAGCGGATCGAGGAGCTCTCGGCCCTCCCCGACGACGTCGCGCGCCGCAAGGAGGTCGAGCGCCTCCGCGAGAAGCTCGACCGCGTCTCCCGGGAGGTCTACGCCAGCCTGACGCCGTGGCAGAAGACCCTCGTGGCGCGCCACCCCCAGCGCCCCTACCTGCTCGACTACGTCGGGGCGCTCATGACCGATTTCGTCGAGCTTCACGGCGACCGGAAGTTCGCCGACGACCCCGCGGTCGTCGCCGGGCTCGCGCGGTTCCGGGGCCGGCCGGTCGCGGTGGTCGGCCACCAGAAGGGGCGCGATACGAAGGAGAAGATCCGCCGCAACTTCGGGATGCCGCGGCCCGAAGGATTCCGCAAGGCACTCCGGGTCATGCAGCTCGCGGAGAAGTTCGGCCGTCCCATTCTCTCGTTCGTCGACACGGCGGGCGCGTATCCCGGAATCGACGCGGAGGAGCGGGGCCAGGCCGAGGCGATCGCGGTGAACCTCCGCGCGATGGCCGGCTTCCACGTGCCGATCATCGTCGTCGTCACGGGCGAGGGGGGCTCCGGCGGCGCGCTCGCGCTCGGCGTCGGAGACCGGGTCCTGATGCTCGAGCACGCCGTCTACTCCGTCATCTCGCCGGAAGGCTGCGCCGCGATCCTGTGGAAGGACGCCTCGCGGAAGAAGGAGGCGGCCGAGGCGCTTCGGATCACGGCCGGAGATCTCGCGGAGTTCCAGATCATCGACGAGATCATCCCGGAACCGCCGGGCGGCGCCCATGCCGACCCGGCCGGCGCCGCAGCCGCGGTGGGCGAGGCGGTGGACCGGCACCTCCGGGAGGTCGCGGACCTGACCCCCGAGGAGCGCCGCGAGCGGCGTTATCGCAAGTTCCGGGCAATGGGCCGATTCGAAACGACACCCCCCGGTTGAGACTTCCGTCCAGGGCCAACGGACGTCGTTTGTCCGAGCCGTCCGCGAGACTCTTCTCCATGGAAGCACTCAAAAACGTCGTCGCCGACTGGATCGGCCGTCTCCGAATCGGGCCGCCCGCCGACCCCATCGAGGTCCTCGCCCGCGAAGCGGACGTGCCCCGCGTCGTCGCGGAGCTTCTCGCGGTCCGCGGGATCCGCACGGCGGTGGAGGCGTCCCGATTCTTCCGGCCGGACGAGTCGCATCTCCACGATCCGTTCCGGATGCGCGGCATCGAGGAGGCGGCCGGCGTGCTGCTTTCCGCGGCGCGCGCCGGACGCCGCATCCTGGTATTCGGCGACTACGACGTGGACGGCGTCACCGCGGTCGCCCAGCTCAAGGCGGCCCTCGCCCGCGTGGGCGCGCCGGCGCTCTCGTTCATCCCGCACCGGCTGAAGGACGGATACGGCCTGAAGCCCGACACGGTCCGGCGGCTGATCCGCGACGTCGCGCCGTCGGTCATCGTGACCGTGGACTGCGGGATCTCCGCGATCGAGGGGGTCGCCTGCGCCCGCGAAGCGGGAGTCGACGTCGTCGTCACCGACCATCACCTCGTGCCCGACCGGCTTCCGCAGGGCGCCGTCGTCGTCAATCCGCGACAGCCCGGATGTGCGTATCCCGACAAGGAGCTCTCCGGGTCCGGGATCGCGTTCAAGCTCGCCGAGGCGATCGCGCGGCGGGCCGGCGTCACGCTGTCGCGCGAGTCGCTCCTGCGCGCCGCCTGTCTCGGCACGATTGCCGACATCGTCCCGCTCGTCGGGGAGAACCGCGCGATCGCGTCCCTCGGGCTGGCGGCCCTCGCCTCGCCACGGGCGCCGGGCCTCGCCGCGCTCCTCGAGGCGTGCGGGATCGAGCCGGGGTCGGCGCCCAGCTCCGAGGAGATCGCGTTCCGCGTCGCACCGCGACTGAACGCCGCCGGACGGATCGACACGGCCGAGCTCGCGCTGTCCCTGTTCGAGGAACGGGAGCCGGTCCGGGCCCGGGAGATCGCGCGCGAGCTCTGCGCGCGCAACGCGGAGAGACAGGCCATCGAACGGCGGGTCTTCGCGGAGGCGCGGGAACGGGTGGCGAAGACGTTCGACGCCGAGAGAGATTTCGTGATCGTCGAGGGGGACCCGGCGTGGCACCGGGGCGTGCTCGGAATCGCGGCCGCGCGCCTGGCCCGGGAATACAACCGCCCCGTCCTGCTCTTCGCTCTCGAGGGGGATCGCGCGAGCGGCTCCGGCCGGAGCATCCCGGGCGTTGCCCTCCACGACACCCTGAACGAAATGCGCGAGAGATTCCTCGACTTCGGCGGGCACGATCAGGCGGTCGGCGGCACGCTCTCCGCCGAGAGCTTCCCGGCCTTCCGGGACGACGCGAAGGCCCTCTTCGCCGAGCGCATCCCGCGCGAGCGGCTCGAGCGCAGGGACGTGGCGGACGCCGAGCTCCCGCTCGGGCGCATCGACGAGGATCTCTCCCGCCACCTCGAGAGGTTCGAGCCGCACGGCGCCGGCAACCCGCGGCCCGTGTTCTCCTGCGCCGAAGCCCTACCTGAAGCGCCTTTTCGCCCGCTGGGCGAGAGCGGATGGCGCGGCCGCCTGGAAACGTCGCGCGGCTCGATCGACGCGATCTGCTGGAGCGAGCGCGCCAGGATCGGCGAGCACAGCGCGACGGGAGAACCTCTGCGCCTCCACTACCGGATCTCGCGCAGCCGGTGGAGCGGCCGCACGGAGGTCGAGATCGTCGCCGCGTGGTCCGCCGAGAACCGGAACCCCGGGCCCGATCCGCTCCCGCTTCCCGTTTCGCGTCTCCCGGCCCCGGCGGCGACTTGAAGCTCTCGCGGGCGGAGATCGGGATCCTCGTTTTCGGAGCCGCGTTCCTCGCCCTCCTCGCCTTCTTCTTCCGACCCGCCCGCCGCGCCGGCAGCGAGAGCCCCCGGGCCACGGCCGCGGACGTGCCCCCGTCCGGCGACGCCGGACAGGCCACGACGCTCCTCTCCGGCTTCGACTACACCGAGTCGGTCGGAGAGAAACCGATCTTCCGGATCCGCTCGGACCGGACCGTCGGATACGGAGCCGGCGCGGGCTTGCCGCCCAACCGGTACGCGCTCGAGAAGGTTTCCCTCACCGTGTATCCCGAGGACGGCGAACCGCTCACGGTCCACGCCGACCGTGCCCAGTACGACGATCGGAGCAAGGCCGCGATTCTCTCGGGGAACGTGCGGTGGGCCGACCCGAAGGACGGCGCTCTCGGAGAAACGGAGCGGATCGAGTTCGATCCCACGAAGAGGGTCCTTCGAGCTCCGGTCGCGCTGCACTTCGCGCGCGGGACGTTCGACGTCCGGGCGGCGTCGGGCAGCTGGGACGTGAAGACGCGCGTCCTCGCGCTCGCCGGGCCGGTCCAGGGATCCGGAACGGGTCAGGGCAGCGGCGGACTGTCCTCGCTCGCCGCGGACTCCGCCGAGTACCGGCGCGACGAGGGAATCGTGGAGTTCCGCGGAAAGGCGTCGGCCACGTCCGCGAAGGGCGACCGGATCATGAGCGACCGGCTGCTCCTGAAGTTCTCGCCGGAAGAAAACCGAACGGAGTGGGCGCGGGCGTACGGCTCGGTCCGCGGCGTCATCGCTCCGACGGGCGCCGAGGTCGAGCGCTCCTATGCCGCGAACGAGGGGATCCTCTACTTCGATTCCGCCGGCGGCGTTCGCGCGATCAATCTGACGGGCGCGCCCGCATCCGTGGAGGAGCCGAAGCGTCAGCTCGCGGCGCGGGCGATCGACCTCGACTTCGCGGGAGGGCGGCCGGTGTCGGCGCGGGCGAACGGAGCGGTCCGGCTGCGGTCCGACCGCGGGAACGCCGAGTCGGACCGCGCCAGCGCGGCCTTCGCCCCCTCCGGCGATTTTCAGACTCTCGAGCTCGAGGGCAACGCGCGCATGGAGGGGGAGGGGAGGACGGCGGTCGCCCACCGCGTCGTGGACCTTCCCGACCGCGGCGTCTGGCTGTTGACCGGCGACGGCGCGAAGTCGGCCACGGTTGAAGAGCGCGGCTCGAAGATCTCAGCTGACCGGATCGAGATCGATCGGAACCGCGAGTCTCTCCGCGCCGAGGGTCGCGCCCGCGCCGTCTTCGTGCCGGAGAAGGACCGTCCGTCCGAGGCGGCGTCGCTGCTGGGAGATCCGTCGCGCCCGACGTACGGAAAGGCCGACCGCATCGTGCTCGACCGGGCAACGAACGTCGCTAACCTGTCGGGTGGAGCGTCGCTCTGGCAGGAGTCGTCGTCGCTCTTCGGCGACGACATCACGTTGAACGACGCGGAGAAGAGCGCCGTCGCGGTCGGGAAAGTCCGCGCCGTGCTTTCACGCGCCGCCACCGCCGGAAGGGAGCGGGCCGCGACGAAGCAGGAAAAGGACGAAGGGCCGGCGATCATCACCGCGCGCCGGCTCATCTACCGCGAGAGCGAGTCGACGGCCGTCTTCGAGGACGACGTCGGCGTGACCCGGGGATCCTGGCGGGCGACGGCGTCGCGCGGCGTCGCGCACTTCGGCAAGGACCGCAAGCTCGATCGGGTCGAGCTCGCCGGGGCCGTGGTCCTCGAGGACCGCGCGAACAGCCGCCGCGCGAACGCGGACCGGGTGGAGGACTTCCCGCGCGAGGGGCGAACGGTGCTCCACGGCAGCCCCGCCCGCGTGGTCGACGCCGAGGGCAACCAGGTCGCGGGCTCGACGCTGACGATCACGGGTCGCGGAAAAGACGTCGAAGTCACGGCGCCCGAGGGGGGCCGGACCGAGACCATCCACAAGACGAAGGCCGACTGATCCGCGCGGGGCTATCCTAGGCCCGTGAAAGCGCGCGGCGGCGTCTTCCCTCTCGGTCCCGGAGAGGGGCCGGGTCCGGGCGGTGACACCACCATCGCCGTCGAAGAGCGGCCCCGCCTCGTCGCGGAGAATCTCGTCAAGTCGTACGGCGGCCGCACCGTCCTCGGCGGCGTTTCGATCGACATCGCCGCGGGAGAAATCGTCGGTCTGCTCGGACCGAACGGCGCCGGCAAGACGACGACCTTCTCGATCGTCGTCGGGCTGGTCGAACCGGACTCGGGCACGGTGCGTCTGGGCAACCGGGACCTGACCGGCCTGCCGATGTATCGGCGGGCGCGCGCCGGAATTTCCTACCTGCCGCAGGAGCCCTCGGTCTTCCGGAAGCTCACCGTGGAACAGAACCTCCTCGCGATCCTGGAGACTCTCGACCTGCCCCATTCGGCCCAGCTCGAGCGGGCCGCCGAGCTCCTCGCAGAGTTCGGCCTGGAGGCCGTCCGCGACCATCGCGCCTACACGCTTTCGGGCGGAGAGCGGCGCCGGGTGGAGATCGCGCGAAGCCTCGTCGTCTCTCCGTACTTCCTGCTGCTCGACGAGCCGTTCGCCGGAATCGACCCGATCGCGGTGCTCGACATCCAGTCGATCGTGCGCCGCCTGGCCTCTTCCGGCATCGGCGTTCTGGTCACGGATCACAACGTCCGGGAGACTTTGTCGATCGTCGACCGCGCTTATATAATCAACGCCGGCGAGATTTTGCGGGCTGGCACGCCGCTTGCCTTGTCGAATGACGCCGTCGTTAGAAAGATCTATCTGGGGGAGGCGTTTCAGCTTCGCTAACGGGTTCATGCGTGGCTGATTGAGGCGTTTTCATCTCTGATGGCACTCGAGCAGAAGCTCAATCTCAAGCTCTCGCAGCGACTGGTCATGACCCCGTCGCTGCAGCAGGCGATCAAGCTGCTGCAGATGTCCAAGCTCGAGCTGCAGGACGTTCTGACACAGGAAATCGTCGAGAACCCGCTGCTGGAGGAGGAAGAGGAAGCCGCCGCCGCCGAGCAGCCGACGGAAGCCGAGGTCGAGTCGGAAGCGTCGGCCGCGAAGGAAGCGGATGCGGAGGCGCCCGTCGCCGCAGCCGAGGGCGCGGAGACGGCGGAGGCGCCGGTCGAGAAGGAGCGCGACTCCTTCGACGAGATCGACTTCGATTCCTACTTCGAGGACTACCTGGACAGCGCTTACAACCCGCGCCAGTACGAGGACACCGAGCAGGTTCCGCTCGAGAACACGCTCTCGCGCCCGCAGGGCCTGCACGAGTACCTGAACTGGCAGCTGGCGCTCGCCGACGAGCCGCCGCGGATCCGGGAGATTGCCCAGTACCTGATCGGTAACATCGACGAGGACGGCTACCTGCGGGTCTCCCGCGAGGAGATCCGGGCCGGAGGTTTCGAGAACGACGAAGAGGTCGAGGCGGCGCTCCAGCTCGTCCGCTCGTTCGATCCGCCGGGCGTCGGCGCCTTCGACCTTCCGGACTGCCTGATGATGCAGATCCGGAGTCTGGGGATCGAGAACCCGCTCATCGAGAAAGTCATCACCCGGCACTGGCAGGAGTTCTTGAACCGGCAGTTCGCGCAGCTGTCGCGGACGCTGAACGTCGGCCTCTCGCAGCTCCAGGCGGTCGTCGAGATCATCAAGAACCTGGAGCCCAAGCCGGGCCGCAAGTACTCCGACGAGCGCACGATCTACGTCGAGCCCGACGTCGCCGTCCGGAAGGTGGGCGACGAGTACGTCATCCAGCTGAACGAGGACGGCCTGCCGAAGCTCCGCATCTCGGCGGCGTACCGCCGGATGCTGCGCGGCGGGAACGGCGCGATCGGCGAGGAGGCGGCAACGTACCTGCGCGACAAGATGCGTTCGGCCGTCTGGTTGATCAAGAGCCTCGACCAGCGGCAGCGCACGATCTACAAAGTCGCGGACTCGATCGTGCGCCACCAGCGGGGCTTCCTGGAGCACGGCATCGAGCAGCTGCGTCCCCTGGTGCTGCGCGACGTCGCCAACGACATCGGCATGCACGAGTCGACCGTGTCGCGCGTCGTGTCGAACAAGTACATCCACACGCCCCGCGGCCTGTTCCCCATGAAGTACTTCTTCCACAGCGGCATCGACTCGACGCAGGGCAGCGAGGTGTCGTCGCTTTCGATCAAGAGCAAGATCGCGAAGATCGTCTCGGACGAGGACGCGGCCCGGCCTCACTCCGACGCGCGGATCATGCAGAAGCTGCGCGCGGAGGGGATTCAGATCGCCCGGCGGACCGTGGCGAAGTACCGCGAGGAGCTGAGGATCCCTTCGTCGTCGCAGCGCAAGCAGAGCTTTTGAGTCGGGTCCGGCGCGGATCACGAAGAACCCGCATTCCAGGAGGAAGCATGGCCGTCGAATGCACCGGTCGGAACGTCGAGGTGACTCCGGCGCTGATGAACCTGGCGCGAGAACGGACAGAGCGGCTGGAGCGGCACCTCGGAGGACCGGCCCGGGTGCGTATCGTGCTCTCCCAGGAAAAGCACCGCTTCGGCGCGGAAATCATCGCCACACACCGGAGGCGCCGCTGGAACGCCCACGAGTACACGGTCGATCCGCGCGCCGCGGTCGCCCTCGCATTCGAGAAGATCGACGCGCAGGCCAAGAAGGACGCCGAGAAGCGGCGCAACCGCAAGGACCGCAATTCGCCGCGCCTCCTCCCGCCGGCGGCCGTCCCTCTCGCCGAGGTGACCGCCCGCCGCGCGAAGGCCCCGGCCGCGGTCAAGGCGGCGCCCGACGCCCCGGAGCGGCGGATCGTCCGCGCGAACCGGCTCGCGGTGAAGCCGATGAGCCCGGAAGAGGCGGTGCTCAAGATCGAGACCTCGCGGCGCGAGTTCCTCGTGTTCCGCGACTCGCGCACCGAAAAGGTCTCCGTGCTCTACAAGCGGCACGACGGGAACTTCGGCCTGATCGAATGCTGAGCGAGACGGGCTTCTTCCCGAGACTGGTCAACGAGAGGCTCGTCTTTCCGGACCTCGCGGCGTCCACCGTCGAGGAAGCGCTCGCCGAGCTTTCCGCGGGCCTCGCGCACGCCGGTCTCGTCAAGGACGCGGGCGATCTCGCTCGCCGCCTGGGTGAGCGCGAGCGCCTGGGGTCCACGGGCCTCGGCGGAGGGGTGGCGATCCCTCACTGCAAGACGCGCGACCTCGCCGACGTGCTGCTCGCCGTCGGGGTGTCGCGCAGGGGCATCGACTTCGGCGCGGCCGACGGGGTGCCCGTCACGTTGATCTTCCTGGTCGTGTCTCCCTCCGACGCGCCGGGGCTCCACCTGCAGGCGCTCGCGCGGATCTCGCGGGTCATCCGGATGCCGGGGGTCGCCGAGGACCTCCGCCGGGCGGCGACGGCTGCCGAGATCGCCGCGGTCCTGAAGACGGCCGAAGGACGGCTGCCCGTTCCCGCCTGAGCGCTCCGCCCCCGGGCGCGATTCGGGCTATCCTGAACCCGGATGACCCAGCTCACCGCCGAAATCCTCCGTTCGCCGGCGCTCTCCGACCTGGACTTGAAGGTCGTCGCCGGAGAGTCGGGTTTCGACCGCCCGATCTCCTGGGGCCGCATCCAGAGGCCGGGGCTCGCGCTGGCCGGATTCCTCTCGTTCATCAAGCCGGGGCGCATCCAGGTCCTCGGCGAGAGCGAGCTGAACTACCTCGACACGATG
>Ga0209971_1000256_pt1 | contig 15027 bp, 13 predicted proteins | sample InoplaM3SAM_FD_187588 | JGI IMG/M metagenome (GOLD analysis project Ga0209971, IMG submission 187588) | Arabidopsis thaliana rhizosphere microbial communities from the Joint Genome Institute, USA, that affect carbon cycling - Inoculated... | ecosystem: Host-associated > Plants > Roots >... | reverse complement strand
TTCGTAGCGGACGCCGACGATCTCGTACTCGCGCTTCCCGGCCGGCGCATCGATGGTGACCGCGTCGCCCTCGTGCTTGCCGATCAGCGCGCGCGCCACCGGCGAGGAGATCGCGATCATGCCCTGCTTGATGTCGGCCTCCAGGTCGCCCACGATCTGGTAGGTCTTCTCCTCGTCGGTCTGCGTGTCGGCCAGCACCACGATCGCGCCGAACACCACCCGCGAGCCGGCGTTGAGCGTGGATACGTCGATCACCTGCGCATGCGACAGCTCGGCTTCCAGCTGCTTGATGCGGCCTTCGATGAAGCTCTGCTGGTCGCGCGCGGCGTGGTATTCCGCGTTTTCCTTGAGGTCGCCGTGCGCCCGCGCCTCGGCGATCGCGGCGATCACCGCCGGCCGCTTCACCGACTTGAGTTCCTCGAGTTCCAGGCGCAGGCGCAGCGCGCCCTTCGACGTCAGTGGTGCCCTCATGCCTGTGCTTCCAGTTCCCGGTGGAGTTCCTGCAGCGACCATACCGGGCCGCTGTCGCGGTAGTCCAGCGAATGCAGCAGCGCCTTGGCGCCGGCGATGGTGGTCGAATAGGTCACCCGCTGCTGCAAGGCCTCGCGCCGGATCGAGAAGGAATCGGCGATCGCCTGCCGGCCCTCGGTGGTGTTGACGATATACACGACCTCGCCATTCTTGATCAGGTCGACGATGTGCGGCCGGCCCTCGATCACCTTGTTGATCTGCTCGCAGGCGATGCCGTTGTCGCGCAGGAACGCGGCGGTGCCGCGCGTGGCCACCAGCGCGTAGCCGCGCCGGACCAGGTCGTGCGCCACCGGCAACACCCGCGCCTTGTCGGGATCGCGCACCGAGACGAAGACCTTGCCCATGCCCGGCGCGCGGATGCCGGCGGCTTCCTCGGCGCGCGCGAATGCCGCGCCGAAGCTGCGGCCCACCCCCATCACCTCGCCGGTGGAACGCATCTCCGGGCCCAGGATCGGATCCACGCCCTGGAACTTGGCGAACGGGAAGATCGCTTCCTTGACCGAGAAATAGTCCGGCACGACTTCGACGGTCGCGCCCTGCTCGGCCAGGGTCTTGCCGGCCATGCAGCGCGCGGCGATCTTGGCCAGCGCCACGCCGGTGGCCTTGGACACGAACGGCACCGTCCGCGAGGCGCGCGGGTTCACTTCCAGCAGGAAGATGGTCGCCTCGCCCGCGGCGTCGGTCTGCACGGCGAACTGGGTGTTCATCAGCCCGACGACATCCAGCGCCCGTGCCAGCGCCACGACCTGCTCGCGCAACCGCGCCTGCACCGCCTGCGGCAGCGAATACGGCGGCAGCGAGCACGACGAGTCGCCGGAGTGCACTCCCGCCTCCTCGATGTGCTCCATGACGCCGCCGATCAGCACGTTGCCGTCCTTGTCGGCGATCACGTCGACGTCGACCTCGACCGCGTTGTCGAGGAAGCGATCCAGCAGCACCGGAGAATCGTTGGAGACCTTGACGGCATCGCGGATGTAGCGCGCCAGGTCGGCGTCCGAATGCACGACTTCCATCGCGCGGCCACCGAGCACGTAGCTCGGGCGCACCACCAGCGGGTAGCCGATCTCGCGGGCCAGCACCAGCGCCTCGTCGGGGTTGCGCGCGGTGCGGTTCGGCGGTTGCTTCAGGCCCAGCTTCTCGACCAGCTGCTGGAAGCGCTCGCGGTCCTCGGCCAGGTCGATCGAGTCCGGCGAGGTGCCGATCACCGGCACGCCGTTGTCCTGCAGCGCCTGCGCCAGTTTCAGCGGCGTCTGCCCGCCGTATTGCACGATCACGCCGACCGGTTTCTCCAGCTCGACGATCTCGAGCACGTCTTCCAGCGTCAGCGACTCGAAGTACAGGCGGTCGGAGGTGTCGTAGTCGGTCGACACGGTCTCCGGGTTGCAGTTGACCATGATGGTTTCGTAGCCGTCCTCGCGCAGGGCGAGCGCGGCATGCACGCAGCAGTAGTCGAACTCGATGCCCTGTCCGATGCGGTTGGGGCCGCCGCCGAGGACGATGATCTTCCTGCGGTCGGTCGGCGCCGCCTCGCATTCGTCCTCGTAGGTCGAATACAGGTAGGCGGTGGTGGTGGCGAACTCGGCCGCGCAACTGTCGACGCGCTTGTACACCGGGCGCACGCCGAAGGCCTTGCGCAACGCGCGCACCGCCGACTCGCTGGTGCCGGTCAGTTGCGCCAGGCGCGCATCGGAGAAACCCTTGCGCTTGAGTGCGCGCAGGCGGCGTGCATCGAGGGCGTCCAGGCCGGCGGCGGCCACCTCGCCTTCGATCGCGACCAGTTCCTCGATCTGGTCGAGGAACCACGGGTCGACGAACGAGAGCGCATGCACGTCCTCGACGCTCATCCCGGCGCGGAAGGCGTCGCCGAGGTAGAACACGCGCTCCGGGCCGGCTTCCTTGACCTCGCGGCGCAGGGCCGCCAGGTCGCCTTCGTCGGCGAGGTCCAGGCCGGTCGGGTCGAGCCCGACCTTGCCGATCTCCAGCCCGCGCAAGGCCTTCTGCAACGACTCCTGGAAGCTGCGGCCGATCGCCATCACCTCGCCGACCGACTTCATCTGCGTGGTCAGGCGCGCGTCGGCGGCCGGGAATTTCTCGAAGGCGAAGCGCGGGATCTTGGTGACGACGTAGTCGATGCTCGGTTCGAACGACGCCGGGGTAAGGCCGCCGGTGATCTCGTTCCGGAGCTCGTCCAGGGTGTAGCCGACCGCGAGCTTGGCCGCGACCTTGGCGATCGGGAAGCCGGTCGCCTTGGACGCCAGGGCCGAGGAGCGCGACACCCGCGGGTTCATCTCGATGACGACCACGCGCCCGGTCTGCGCGTTGATGCCGAACTGCACGTTCGAGCCGCCGGTGTCGACGCCGATCTTGCGCAGCACCGCGATGCTCGCGTCGCGCAGGCGCTGGTATTCCTTGTCGGTCAGGGTCTGCGCCGGGGCGACGGTGATCGAATCGCCGGTATGCACGCCCATCGGGTCGATGTTCTCGATCGAACAGACGATGATGCAGTTGTCCGCGGTGTCGCGGACCACTTCCATCTCGAACTCCTTCCAGCCGAGCACGGATTCCTCGACCAGCACCTCGCTGGTGGGCGACAGTTCCAGCCCGCGGCCGACGATCTCGATCAGTTCCTCGCGGTTGTAGGCGATGCCGCCGCCGGTGCCGCCGAGGGTGAAACTCGGGCGGATGATGGTCGGATAACCGACCCGCGACTGGATGTCGAGCGCCTGTTCGAGCGAGCGCGCCACTTCGGCCTTCGGGCACTCCAGCCCGATCTCGGCCATCGCCACCCGGAACAGTTCGCGGTCTTCCGCCATGCGGATCGCATCGCGCGAGGCACCGATCAATTCGACCCCGTATTGCTCCAGCACGCCGTGGTCGGCGAGTTCCAGCGCGCAGTTGAGCGCGGTCTGCCCGCCCATCGTCGGCAGCAGCGCGTCGGGCTTCTCCTTGGCGATGATCTTCTCGACCGTCTGCCAGTTGATCGGCTCGATGTAGACCGCGTCGGCCATGTCCGGGTCGGTCATGATCGTGGCAGGGTTGCTGTTGACCAGCACCACCCGGTAGCCCTCGTCGCGCAGCGCCTTGCAGGCCTGCGCGCCGGAGTAGTCGAACTCGCAGGCCTGGCCGATCACGATCGGGCCGGCGCCGATGATCAGCACGGTCTTGATGTCGGTGCGCTTGGGCATGTCAGCGCGCCTCCATGGACGCAATGAAACGGTCGAACAGGTAGGCCAGGTCGTGCGGGCCGGGGCTGGCCTCCGGATGCCCCTGGAACGAGAACGCGGGCGCGTCGGTCATCGCGATGCCCTGGTTGGAGCCGTCGAACAGCGAGCGATGCGTCACCCGCGCGTTGCCCGGCAAGGTCGCCTCGTCGACCGCGAAACCGTGGTTCTGCGAGGTGATCAGCACGCGTCCGCTGTCGACGTCGATCACCGGGTGGTTGGCGCCGTGGTGGCCGAACTTCATCTTCAGCGTCCTGGCGCCGATCGCCAGGCCGAGCAGCTGGTGGCCGAGGCAGATGCCGTAGGTGGGGATCTTCCTGGCCAGGAATTCGCGGATCGCGGCGATCGCGTAATCGCAGGGTTCCGGGTCGCCCGGGCCGTTCGACAGGAAGATGCCGTCGGGCTCGAGCGCGAACGCCTCGGCGGCGCTGGTCTGGGCCGGCACCACGGTCACGTCGCAGCCGCGTTCGGCCAGCATGCGCAGGATGTTGAGCTTGACCCCGAAGTCGTAGGCGACGACGCGGTATTTCGGCTCGGCCCGGACGAAGGTGTTGCTGTCCAGGTCGAGCTGGCCGTCGCGCCACGGGTACGGCTGGGTCGTCGAGACCACCTTCGCCAGGTCCATGCCCTTGAGGCCCGGGAACTTGCGTGCAGCCTCGATCGCGGCGTCCGCGTCGATGTTTTCGCCGGCCACCAGCGCGCCGTTCTGCGCGCCGCGGTCGCGCAGCAGGCGGGTCAGCCTGCGGGTGTCGATGCCGCTGATCGCGACCACGCCGCGCTCGCGCAGCCACTGCGGCAGCGCCACCTCGTTGCGCCAGCTCGATGGCCGCCGCGGCACGTCGCGCACGATCAGGCCGGCGGCCCAGGCCTGCCGCGACTCGTCGTCGGCGGCGTTGCAGCCGGTGTTGCCGATGTGCGGGTAGGTCAGCGTGACCAGCTGGCGGGCGTAGGAGGGATCGGTGAGGATCTCCTGGTAGCCGGTCATGGCGGTGTTGAACACCACTTCGCCGACCGCCAGGCCGGGCGCGCCGACGGAATCGCCCTCGAACACGGTGCCGTCTTCGAGCGCGAGGATTGCAGGCTGGGTCACGGGCGTCGCCTTGGCTGTGGTGATCCGTCGCCGCCAGCGCGCCTGCGAAAGCGCAGGTTGCAGCAATGCGCGGACACGGTGGTCAACCGGTCCGTGCTGGCGGGACGTGCCAGATCGGGGAATCAGGGCGAGCGGAAATTCTACCGGTACGGGCGACCCGGCGCCAGCGCCGCGACGTTCAGTCGAGCAGGTCGGCCAGCCGGTACAGGCCCGGACCGCGCGTCGCCAGCCGCGTGGCGGCGTGCAGGGCGCCACGCGCGAAGATGTCGCGATTGCCGGCGCGATGCACCAGTTCGATGCGTTCGCCCGCTGTGGTGAACTGCACCGTGTGCTCGCCGATGATGTCGCCGGCGCGCAACGAGGCGTAGCGCGGCCGTGCCCCGCCCTGCCCGGCGGCGGCGCCCAGCGTCAGGGCGGTACCCGACGGCGCGTCCTGCTTGCCGGCATGGTGCGCTTCGACGATGTCGCAGTCCCAACCCGGCAAGGCACGCGCCGCGCGTTCGACCAGGTCGGCCAGGACCGCCACGCCGAGGCTGAAGTTGGAGGCCCAGAGCACCGGGATGCGCGTGCCGGCGGCCTGCAAGGCGCTGCGCTGCGCGTCGTCGAGGCCGGTGGTGCCGGTGACCAGCGCCACGCCACGCTCCGCGCACAGCGCCAGGATGCGGTCGAAGGCCTCGGCCAGGCTGAAGTCGATGGCGACATCGAAGGCCGGCACCCCCGCCAGTTCGCTTGCGGCGAACTGCGGCACGCCATCGACCACGCGCTGCGCGGGCTTGCGCGAAACCGCACCGACCACCGCAAATTCCGCGGGCGCCTGCGCGCCAAGCCGCAGCAACGCCTGGCCCATGCGCCCCGAGGCGCCGTGGATCAACAACCGGATCGGTCCGCTCATGGCTGCAGGCTAACGATGCCGCATCCATGCCACAAGCCGTGGCGGCTACCGGGCGGTTGCAGTGGCGGGATTACACTTGCGCGCTCCTCCCCGCGCACGAGCCCCCCGTGCTCGATTCCACGCGACTGGCCGCTGCAGACTGCGGAAGCGGGCCGTTCCCGCTCCTGGTCGCCCGCGGGATGCTGCCCGGGGCCTCGCAGCAAGCGCTGCTGGATGACTTTCCCGATTACCGCAGCGACGAGGAAAAGCTGCGCAAGCGCCGGCGTGGCCGCGGTTCGCGCCTGCTCAAGGACCTGCTCGGCAGGCTGGATCGCTGGCTCGGCGCCGGGCGCGGCCGCAACGCCTCGCACCAGGACTAGCGGCGCCGCCTCGGCGCCCTCACGACACCATGCGGTCCCAGAAACCCTTGACGCCGTCGAGGAAGGTGCTGGACCTGGGCGAATGCTTGCGCGCGCCGTCGCCGACGAAGGTCGCCTCGAACTGTTCCAGCAGGGTGCGCTGCTCGGCGGTGAGGTTGACCGGGGTTTCGACCACGGCCTTGCAGTACAGGTCGCCGGGGCGGCGGCTGCGCACCGACTTGACGCCCTTGTCGCGCAGGCGGAAGACCTTGCCGGTCTGGGTTTCGGCGGGGATGCGGATCTCGGCCTCGCCGCCCAGCGTGGGCACGCGCACGGTGTCGCCCAGCGCGGCCTGCGAGATGCGGATCGGCACGTCGCAGTGCAGGTCGTCGCCGTCGCGCACGAAGATGTCGTGCGGGCGCACGCGGACCTCGACGTAGAGGTCCCCCGGCGCGGTGCCGGCGGGTCCGGCCTCGCCTTCGCCTGCCAGGCGGATGCGATCGCCGTTGTCGACCCCGGCGGGGATCTTCACCGACAACACTTTTTCCTCCTCGACCCGGCCATTGCCATGGCAGGTCGCGCAAGGGGTGCTGATGGTCTGGCCGCGGCCGCCGCAATGCGGGCAGGGCTGCTGCATGGTGAAGATCCCGCGCTGCATCCGCACCTGGCCGTGGCCATGGCAGGTGGCGCAGGTCTCGAGCCTGCCGTCTTCCGAACCGGTGCCCTTGCACGGCTCGCAAGGCGCGAGCGTGGGGATCTCGATGCGCTTCTCGATGCCGGCGACGGCATCCTCGAGGTCGAGCTCCATCACGTAGCCGATGTCGGCGCCGCGGCGCGGGCCGCGGCCGGGGCCGCCGCCTCCGAAGATGTTGCCGAAGATGTCGCCGAAGATGTCGCCCATGTCGCCGAACCCGGCACCGTGGCCGCCGCCGCCCATGCCCTGTTCGAACGCGGCATGGCCGTGGGCGTCGTACAAGCGGCGCTTGGACGGCTCCGAGAGCACCTCGTAGGCTTCCTTGCACTCCTTGAACGCTTCCAGCGCCGCCGCATCGCCGGGATTGCGGTCGGGGTGGTGCTTCATGGCGCAGCGGCGATAGGCCTTCTTCAGCTCCTCGTCGCTGGCGTTGCGGGCCACGCCCAGGTTTTCGTAGTAGTCGCGCTTGCTCATGCTCGGTGTTCGTTGGACTGGAGGCGGGTTTCGACGCGGCGGTCCGGCACCAGCCATATCAGGGCGACGGTGACGTAAAGCAATCCGGCGATCCACGGCCGGACGAAGGCCAGCGGGATGGCCGACAGGTACAGCGCGGGCGACAGCCATCCCTTCCAGTCGCGGCGCCCGATCGCCAGCGCCAGCTCGGATTCATCGCCGCCGTTGGCGCGGATCAAGGCGTGCTGGAACGGCACCCAGGCCAGCGCCGCCATCAGCAGGACCGCGCCATACAGCGCCACCGGCACCGCCGCGTAATGGTTTTCGCCCATCCAGGCGGTGGCAAAGGGGAACAGCGATACCCAGAACAGCAGGTGCAGGTTCGCCCACAGCACGCGCCCATCGACCCGGCGCGCCGCGTGCAGGAAATGGTGGTGGTTGTTCCAGTAGATGGCGACGTAGACGAAGCTCAGCACGTAGCTGAGGAATGCGGGCAGGACCGGGAGCAAGGCGCGCGCATCGGTGCCGTGCGGCACCCGCAGTTCCAGCACCATGATGGTGATGATGATGGCGAGCACGCCATCGCTGAATGCCTCGAGTCGTGCCTTGCCCATGCCTGGCCCCGCTCCCCGGAAACGGCGAGCGCCCGTTGGCGGGCGCTCGCATGCTGCCATCGTCGCAGGATCAAGCCTGCTTGTCGTCGTCCTTGACCTCGGTGAACTCGGCGTCGACCACGTCCTCGTTGCGCGGGGCGCCCTCGCCCGCCGGGGCTTCCGGGCCCTGCTGCGCGGCCGCCGCGGCGGCGAACAACGCCTGCCCGGCTTCCTCCAGCGCCTTGGACTTGGCCTCGATCTGGCCCTTGTCGTCGCCCTTCATCGCGGTCTCGAGTTCGGCGATCGCGCCCTCGGCGCGGCCGATCACGTCGCCGCCGACCTTGTCGCCGCTCTCGGTGATCGCGCTGCGGGTGGCGTGGATCAGGGCATCGGCGTGGTTGCGCGCCTGCACCAGCTCGTGGAACTTCTTGTCCTCCTCGCGGTGCGATTCGGCGTCCTGCACCATCCGCTGGATCTCTTCGTCCGACAGGCCCGAGCCGGCCTTGATCTCGACCTTCTGCTCCTTGCCGGTCTTCTTGTCCTTGGCGGTGACGTGGACGATGCCGTTGGCGTCGATGTCGAACGACACCTCGACCTGCGGCATGCCGCGCGGCGCCGAATCGATCCCGGTCAGGTCGAACTTGGCCAGCGACTTGTTGTAGCGGGCCTGCTCGCGTTCGCCCTGCAGCACGTGCACGGTGACCGCGGTCTGGTTGTCCTCGGCGGTGCTGAAGGTCTGCGAGGCCTTGGTCGGCACCGTGGTGTTCTTCTCGATGATCTTGGTGAACACGCCACCGAGGGTCTCGATGCCCAGCGACAGCGGGGTCACGTCGAGCAGCAGCACGTCCTTGACGTCGCCGGCGAGCACGCCGCCCTGGATCGCGGCGCCGATCGCGACCGCCTCGTCCGGGTTGACGTCCTTGCGCGGCTCCTTGCCGAAGAACTCGCCGACCGCCGCCTGCACCTTGGGCATGCGGGTCTGGCCGCCGACCAGGATCACCTCGCCGATGTCGCTGGCGCGCAGGCCGGCGTCGTTGAGCGCGACGCGGCAGGGTTCGATGGTCTTCTTGACCAGGTCGTCGACCAGCGCCTCGAGCTTGGCGCGGGTGAGCTTGATGTTGAGGTGCTTCGGGCCGGAGGCGTCGGCGGTGACGTACGGCAGGTTGACCTCGGTCTGCTGCGACGAGGACAGCTCGATCTTGGCGCGCTCGGCCGCGTCCTTCAGCCGCTGCAGCGCGAGCGGATCCTTGCGCAGGTCGATGCCCTGGTCCTTCTGGAATTCCTCGACCAGGTAGTCGATGACGCGCTTGTCGAAGTCCTCGCCGCCGAGGAAAGTGTCGCCGTTGGTCGACAGCACTTCCACCTGCATCTCGCCGTCGACCGAGGCGATCTCGATGATCGACACGTCGAAGGTGCCGCCGCCCAGGTCGTAGACGGCGATCTTGCGGTCGCCGCCCTTCTTGTCCATGCCGTAGGCCAGCGCCGCGGCGGTCGGCTCGTTGATGATGCGCTTGACGTCGAGGCCGGCGATGCGGCCGGCATCCTTGGTCGCCTGGCGCTGGGAATCGTTGAAGTACGCCGGCACCGTGATCACGGCCTCGGTCACGGTCTCGCCGAGATAGGCCTCGGCGGTCTTCTTCATCTTCTCCAGCACCTTGGCCGAGACTTCCTGCGCGGCCATCTTGCGGCCGTCGCTGGTCGCGACCCAGGCGTCGCCGTTGTCGTGCTCGACGATCGCGTACGGCACCAGGCCGAGGTCCTTCTTCACTTCCGCGTCGGTGAACTTGCGGCCGATCAGGCGCTTCACCGCGTAGAAGGTGTTCTTGGGGTTGGTGACGGCCTGGCGCTTGGCCGAGGCGCCGACCAGGACTTCGCCGTCCTTGGTCCACGCAACGATGGACGGGGTGGTGCGGTCGCCCTCGCTGTTCTCGATGACGCGGGCCTTGCCGCCTTCCATGATCGCCACGCACGAATTGGTCGTGCCGAGGTCAATGCCGATGATCTTGCCCATGTGATGCTCCCTCTCGGATCGTTGTCTGTCGTGGCGGTCGCGCCGCCGATGGTCGTTATCTGGGGGGTACGCCCGGGCAGTTCAAGCGATCTGCGCGGGTTTTGTGGATCAATCGTGCTGCGCAACCACCACCAGCGCCGGCCGCAGCAGGCGTTCGTTCAGCACGTAGCCCTTCTGGAACAACTGCGCGACGCTGCCCGGCGGCAGGCCGTCGGCCGCGACCATGCTCATCGCCTGGTGGCGCTCCGGGTCGAAGCTGTCGCCCGGCGCGGGCGCGACTTCGGTCAGGCCGTTGCTTTCGGCGATGCGGTGCAACTGGCGCAGGGTGAGTTCAAGGCCTTCGCGCAGCGGGTCGGCCTGCGCGGCGGCGGCAAGCCCGGCCTCCATGCTGTCGAACAGCGGCAGCAGTTCGCTCAGCAGGCGCTCGTTGGCGAACCTGCGCGCCATCTCGAGGTCGCGCGCTAGGCGCTTGCGCTGGTTGTCGAGGTCGGCCCGCTCACGCAGGGACTCGGCGCGCAACTGCTCCACTTCGCCCCGCAGCATCTCCAGTTCGGCGACCAGCGGCGTGTCGCCGGCCTCGTTCGCGGCGATCGTTTCGGCATCCTGCATCGGTGTATTGGTCATGCTCCAGCATCCATCCGCGGCAACCGTGCCGCCCTGGATGACTGGTATTAGGGCCACCCATGCCGGTTTCAAGGCGGGTGGGCGCGGCTCCGGCATGGGTCGTCGCGCCCGGGGCGGCAATCGTCCTGCCTGTCACGGCGCGTGGCGGGGCCCCGGCCGGGCCTGCGGACCCGGGCAGCCCGTGGGTGCGCTCAGGGCTGGCCCTTGAGGGCGTCGCCGAGTACCTCGGCCGCCGCCTGCACCACGGGAATCACCCGGTCGTAGGCCATGCGGCTGGGGCCGATCACGCCGAGCACGCCCATGATGCGGTCGCCGGACGCATACGGCGCCGTCACCAGCGACATCCCCTCCAGCGGCGCCAGCCCGGTTTCCTCGCCGATGAAGATGCGCACCCCGGGGGCGCGGATGGTGCGCTCCAGCAGCTGCAGGATCTCGCGCTTGCGGGCGAAGGTCTCGAACAGCTCGCGCAGCCGGTCCAGGTCCGAGAGCTCCTGCACCCCCATCAGCCGCGTCTGTCCGGCCAGCATCATGCCCTCGCTGAGCGTGGCCTCGCCGGCGCCACCCGGGTCGGACAAGCCGTCGTCGCCTGCCAGCGCCTGCCCGGCCAGTTCGACGCTGTGCGCCAGCAGGGTTTCCATCTCGCTGCGCGCGGCGTTGAGTTCGCGCAGCAGCGCGGCGCGGACATCGGCCAGCGGATGGCCCGCGAAGTTCTGGTTGAGGTAGTTGGACACGCGCTCGAGCTCGCCGCTGTCGTAAGCGCGGCGGGTGCGGATGACGCGGTTCTGCACGTCGTTGTCGGCGAACACCACGATCGCCAGCACCCGCTGCGCATCCAGCGGCACGAAGTCGATATGGCGGAAGGCGAACTGCTCGCGCCGCGGCACGCTGACCACGCCGACGAAGTGGCTCATCGCCGACAGCAGTTCCGAGGCGTTGCCGAGCAGCGCCTGGGTGCCGCCACCGGCCGGCAATTCGTGCCGCAACCGCGCCATCTCGCCCTCGGGCAGCGGCCGCAGCTGCAGCAGCGAGTCGACGAACACCCGGTAGCCCTGCGGCGTCGGCACCCGGCCGGCCGAGGTGTGGGGCGAGCTGAGCAGCCCGATTTCCTCCAGGTCGGCGAGGATGTTGCGGATCGTCGCCGGGCTCACGTCCAGTCCCGCATGCCGCGCCAGGGTCTGCGAACCGACCGGTTCGCCATCGCGGATGTAACGCCCGATCAGGGTACGCAGCAGTTGCCGCGCTCGCGGGTCGAGGGAATTGTCGTCGCCAAGGATCCGGGCCATGCACTGGATATAAGCCCGGGCCGCGGCGCGTGCAAGCCGGCGGGCGGCGACCCCGCATCGAACGCAGCGTTTGCGACGACAATCTCTTAGGCTATTGCGATGCTGACACGCCTCGCCATCCGCGACTTCGCCGTGGTCGCCAGCGCCGAACTCGAGTTCGGGCCGGGACTGACCGTCATTTCAGGGGAAACCGGCGCCGGCAAGTCGCTGCTGGTGGACGCCCTGAACTTCCTCTCCGGCCTGCGCGCCGACAGCGGCGTGGTCCGCCATGGCGCCGAACGCGCCGAGCTGGCCGCCGCCTTCGACCTGGGCGATGCGCCCGCGGCCCGGGCCTGGCTGCGCGAGGCCGAGTTCGACGACGGCGACGACTGCCAGCTGCGCCGCACGCTGCGCGCCGACGGCGGTTCGCGCGCCTGGATCAACGGCCGCCCGGCGACCCTGGCGCAACTGGGCGCGCTGGCCGAAAGGCTGGTCGAGATCCATGGCCAGCACGAGCACCAGGCGCTGCTGTCGCGCGCCAGCCAGCTGGCGTTGCTGGACGCCTACGGCCGCACCGAGGCCGAATCGGCGGCCGTGCGCGACGCAGCGCAAGCCTGGTCAGCGCTGCTGCGCGAACGCGACATGCTGTCGCGCCAGGGCGACACCGGCGAGCGCATCGGCTGGCTCGAGCACCAGCTCGGCGAACTGCAACGCGAATCGCTCGAGCCCGAATCGATCGCCGAACTTTCCGCCGCGCACCGCCGCCATGCCCATGCGGCGGCCCTGATCGCCGCCTGCGACAGCGCCTTCTCGCGCCTGGGCGGGGACGACGGCCCTGCGCTGGGCCGGCAGCTGCAACAGGTGCGCGGCGAGCTCGGGCGCCAGCTCCAACACGAGCCACGGCTGGGCGAAGTCGACGCCATGCTCGACTCGGCCGCGATCCAGCTCGACGAGGCCCTGGCGTTGCTGGAGCAGGTCCGCGCCGACCTGGACCTGGACCCGGCCGCCTTCGACGAACTCGACCATCGCCTCGCCCGCCTGCACGAACTGTCGCGCAAGCACCGGGTCGCGCCGGAAGGACTCGCCGCACAGCGCGATGCCCTCAATGCCGAACTGGAAGCCCTGCGCGGCGCCGGCGAGCGGGTACGGGTGCTCGATGCGGAAATCGCGGCCGCGGCCGCGCGCTGGCGCCAGGCCGCGCAGGCCTTGACCGCCGTGCGCAGCCGGGCGGCGCGGACGATGTCGCTGGCGACCACCGCGCTGATCGCCGAACTGGGCATGGGCGGCGGCCGCTTCGAGGTCGCGCTGGAGCCCACGGGCGATGCGCACGACAGCGGCGGCCGCCCCGACCCGCAGGGCGCCGAGCGTGCCGAATTCCTGGTCGCGGCCAACGCCGGGCAACCGCCGCGACCGCTGCGCAAGGTCGCCTCCGGCGGCGAGCTGTCGCGCATCTCGCTGGCGATCGAGGTCGCCGCGCTGGGCCTGGACGCGGTTCCGACGATGGTCTTCGACGAGGTCGACTCCGGCATCGGCGGCGCGGTCGCCCAGATCGTCGGGCAGAAACTGCGCGCGCTGGGCGCCACCCGCCAGGCGCTGTGCGTGACCCACCTGCCGCAGGTCGCGGCCCAGGGACACACCCACTACGCGGTCAGCAAGGCCGAGCGCTCGGGCATGACCCAGAGCGCGGTGCAGGTGCTGGACGCGAAACAGCGCGAGGAGGAACTGGCGCGCATGCTCGGCGGCGTCGAGGTCGGCAAGGAAGCGCGCGCCGCGGCAAGGCGCCTGCTGCGCGACGCCGGCTAAGGACCTGTCGTCCCTTCTCCCCGCAAGCGGGGAGAAGTTGCCCGAAGGGTGTGCCGCTTTTCGCATCGGGGCAACGCGCAGGCGCATCCCCCACCCTGCTTCGCTGCGCGAAGCTGTCCCTCTCCCCGCTCCGCGGGGCGAGGGAGTCCGGCCGGGGGCTAGCGCTTCCTGCGCACGTACAGCACCAGCGCGTGTTCCTCGATCTGGTAGCCGTGCCTGGCGGCGATCCGCTGCTGCAACTCCTCGATCTCGTCGCTCTGGAACTCGATCACCTTGCCGGTGTCGATGTCGACCATGTGGTCGTGGTGCTCGCCGCGGTCGAGCTCGTACACCGCATGCCCGCCCTCGAAGTTGTGCTTGAGCACCAGGCCCGCGGCCTCGAACTGGGTCAGTACCCGGTAGACGGTCGCCAACCCGATCTCGTCGCCCTGGTCGAGCAGGTGCCGGTAGATGTCCTCGGCGGTCATGTGGCGGGGCTTGAGCTGCTCCAGCAGCGCCAGGATCCGCATCCGCGGATGGGTGACCTTGAGTCCGGCCTTGCGCAGGTCGTGCGATTCCATCATGGCTCCGGTGTTCTCGCGCGGCGCGCCGATCGATGTGGCGCGGGCGCCGCCGCGGGGGTGGGGCTTGCGTGTATTATCGGCCCGTTTTCCCACTTCCGCGAACCCGAATGCGCACGCTCCCCCTGCTCGCAACGCTCCTCGTCGCCATGGCCGCCTCGACGGCCGGTTGCGGCATCCTCTACAAGCAGCCGATCTACCAGGGCAACCTGCTCGACAAGGCCGCCGCGGACCAGTTGCAGGTCGGCATGAGCATGCAGCAGGTGCAGGCGCTGCTGGGGTCGCCGTCGATCGCCGACCCGTTCCACCACGATCGCTGGGACTACACCGCCACCCAGCGCACCGATCGCGTCGGCCACGTCGAGATCAAGAATTTCACCGTGTTTTTCGACAACGGAGCGGTCAGCAGGTGGGAGGGCGACTACTTCCCTGAACAGGACGAGGCCCTGGTGCGCAGCACCCTGCAGGATTTTGGCCCCAACCTGTCCAAGGACGACAAGAAGAAGGGCCGCTAGGCGCCTAGTCGATCCGACCCCGGGCCCGGCGATTGCCGGGCTTTGCGTTTCAGCGCCGGCTGGCGCGCCGCCGACGGGCTTCCTTGGGATCGGCCCGCAGCGGCTGCAACAGCTCCAGGCGATCGCCATCGCGGAGCGTGGTCTCCCGCCCCACGCGTTCGCCGAACACCGCGTGGCCGCCGATGCCTTCCTCCGGCAAGCCGGATGCCTGGAGCGCGTCGGCCACGGTGGCGCCGTCGGCCAGCTCCAGCGCCACCGACGCGTGCCGCCGCGGCCAGGCGCGGATGACCTCAATCCGGATCATGGGTCGCGGCACGGGCATCGGCGACGCGCACGAAATCGTCGACCATGCGGTCGGCCAGGCCCTGGAGGCCGAGCGTCAGCGCCGGTGCCAGCAAGCGGCTCAGCGGTTCGAACTCCAGCGTCAGCGTGACCTTGCA
>Ga0209971_1000255_pt1 | contig 15054 bp, 18 predicted proteins | sample InoplaM3SAM_FD_187588 | JGI IMG/M metagenome (GOLD analysis project Ga0209971, IMG submission 187588) | Arabidopsis thaliana rhizosphere microbial communities from the Joint Genome Institute, USA, that affect carbon cycling - Inoculated... | ecosystem: Host-associated > Plants > Roots >... | reverse complement strand
AGTTGGAGGAGTCGGCGGAGTCGGCGGAGTCGGTGGAGTCGGCGGCTACTACCCGCCCCCCATTTATTACCCGCCTCCGTACTACGGCGGCTATTACGGCGCCTGGGGCTACTACGACGATGACTGGATGTGGGGTGTCGCGATCGGCACGACCGTCGCTGCGGTTGCCATAACCGCTGCCGACGATGATGACGACGACGACACAACGACCACGACTACGACGACTACTACGGCCGCGGCGCAGGGCGGTCTGCCCTGCGTCCCGGTAATCAAGGAACAGGACGGCATGACTTACTACCAGTGCGGCCAGCAGCATTATGTGTTGGCGTATGGTGGAACCGGCCCGATCTACATGCCGGTGCCAGCGCCGGGACCGCCCGCTGCGCCGCCTGACAAACAGCCGGCGCAATCCAGCCCACCCGGCTGAGGTCTGGTGTCCATGGTGCTCTCACGACGGGCGCGGTAACGAGAGCGTTACCCGAAGTCCCCCCTCCCTGCGATTCTCGATCGTCACGTCGCCGCCATGGGCTCGCGCGATCGCGCGTGCGATCGAGAGTCCCAAGCCCGTGCCGCCCGAATCTGAGTTGCGCGACGAGTCGAGTCTCTCGAAAGGCGCGAACACCCTCTCCTGGTCCGCCACCGGAACACCGGGCCCATCGTCGTCAATGCGGATGGTCACGAATTCCGACGCCAGTTCCAGGCGAACGCGCGCGCTGTAGCCGTACTTGACCGCGTTGTCGACGAGATTGGCCAGGCACCGGCGCATCGCGACGGGACGGCAGATGCACAGCAGCCGAGGCTCGATGCTGGCGCCGAGTTCGAGCGTGACTTCGGCGCGATCCTCGCAGACGGTCTCGGCGAGCGAAACGAGGTCCACGCTGGCCATCGCCTCGGTACTCGCCTCCTCGCGCGTGAAGGCCAGTGTCGCATCGATCATCGCTTCCATGTCGTCCAGGTCGCGAAGCAACTTGCGGCGCTGTTCCTCATCCTCGACGAACTCGGCTCTCAGCCGCAATCTCGTGATCGGCGTGCGCAGGTCGTGTGAGATCGCCGCGGTCATCTGCATGCGATCGTGCACGAAGCGCTGTAAACGTTCCTGCATCAAGTTGAACGCATGTGTAGCCTGGCGCATTTCCCGCGCTCCGCCCTCCGCGAGCGGCGCCGCGCGAACGTCGCGTCCCAGCTGCTCGGCCGCACGGGCCAGCGTCTCCAGTGGTGCAGTGAGGCGGCGCACAGCCCAGATCGACAACCCGACGACGATGAGCGCCACGAGTCCCAGCAGCAGCAGCGATTCGGCGGAAAGAGTTCCCGAGGTCTCGACGAACGGCGCTTCGAAGTTGAGCCACGAGGCATCGTCGAGTTGCAGCGCCAGCCGCAGCACGGGCACCCTGGCGTGCTGCGTGAGGATGTCATCCAGGCTGCGGCCGACCCTGGTCGTTCGGTTGGTTGGGCGTCCACCAGGCAGTTCCGCCGCCGATCGAGGTTGAGCGGGCGTGAAGGATACCCGCAGGGTCCGCCACGGGACGTCCCAGAGCGCGGCCTGGAGGATGTCCGAGAACAACTTCGCACGCGCATCGGCTGTCTCGATGTCATCCACGGCGGGCGCGTCGCTCCACGCGACATGCAGCGTACCACTCGTGAATGCCGCCAGCAGCGGCGGGCGCTGTGCCTCGTCGGCGGTTTCGATCAGGCGTACGACGTCGGCAATGCGCTCCGCAAGCCGGAAATGTTCGAGCACCGCCTCGGCCTGGCTGCGGGTGTTGTAGTGTATGGCGAGCGTGACGACCTGCGACACCGCCAGTCCGCTGATCAGCACGACGATGACCCAGCCCGCGATGGAGTCGGGCAGGAATCGTTTCATGCGCGCTCGACCTGGGCCGTGAACACGTAGCCTCCGCCGCGCACGGTGGCGATGATCTCCGGGACACTGGGGTCCGCCTCGATCTTGCGGCGCAAGCGGCTCACTTGTACGTCGATGCTGCGATCGAACGGTGCCGGGCCGCGGCCGCGTGCCAGGTCGAGCAGCTGGTCGCGGCTCAGCGTGCGCTGCGGGTGCTCGACGAACGCGAGCAGCAGCTCGAATTCGCCCGACGACAATGTGACGAGGGCGCCTTCCGGTGAAAGCAGCCGCCGCCGGTCGGCATCGAGTGTCCAGCCGGCAAATCGCACCCGCCCGGACGCCGTCACCCCATGGCCCTGGGGCGCCGCTCGGCGCAATACCGCTCGCATCCGCGCGAGCAGTTCGCGCGGATTGAAGGGTTTCGCGAGGTAGTCGTCCGCGCCCATCTCGAGACCCACGATACGGTCGGTCTCATCGCCGACTGCTGTGAGCATGATGATCGGCACACTACCGGTCGCGCGAATCTCGCGGCAGATCGTGAAGCCGTCCTTGCCCGGCAGCATCGCGTCGAGAACGATCAGGTCGATGCTTGCGACCTGCAGGACCTTGCGCATCTCGCGCTCCTCACGCGCGACGCTGACCCGATACCCGTTGCGCGTCAAGAACCGCGACAGGAGATCACGGATCTCGCTGTCATCGTCGACGATGAGGATGTGCGGTGTGTTTTCCATCGGCTGCCGGGACCGATCCGTTCGCCTGGGGAATAGACCTTGCCAGCGGTGGAACGTGCGCGGAGGACAATCGTGTAACGCAATGTTACAGATGCGGGCCGCGCAATACTGTGCAACAGAACAGGCGGGTTGGCGAAACACCCGGCTTACAAACCAGTGGTGTCATGTATCACACCCGGTAACGAGCCGGATGTTCGAAACGAGACCGCCTCAACTCAGACACTGGAGAGATCATCATGAAAATCCGCCAACTGATTCTTGCTGCATCCGCCGCCGCGTTCCTTACGCCAGCCGCGTTCGGCGCCACCACGGCGAGCAACCCCGACGACTGCATGGCGTTGCAGCAGAAATTCGACAAGCAAGTCACGACCCACGCGACAACCTCTGCCACCACAAGCAAGGCGAAGGACATGCGTGCCCAGGGCGAGAAACTGTGCAAGGAGGGCAAGACCAGCGAGGGCACCAAGAAGCTGCATGAGGCTTTGAAGGAGCTGAACGGCAAGGCTTACTGACCCGCCGCGGAAGGAGGCCGCATTGGGGCCGGCCGCCCACCGGGCCGGCCCCGGAGCCTTGGATTGATTGGCGATGGTGGCGCTCATCAGAAAAAACGGGACCGCGCGTCCACTCGCCATGAGTGAAAACGGAAGCAACTTCTATTGGGGCCGTGAGGAGTTGCTCGGGCTGTTATCCAATTCGGCAACGCTTGCCGGGCTGTGCGTGACGGTCGTCGCGCTGATGAGCACCTTCGATAAGAGCCAGATCGCCGTATCGTTCGTCGACGATTTGTTCGCCCTGTGCGCCACGGCGTTCCTGCTTTGCACTTACGTCATCTTCTGGGCGCTGCGATCAAGCAAGGGCGCCATTCCGACATGGTTGATCAAGGCGATCGACGTGCTTTTTCTGTTGGCGCTTACGTCGATGACGGGCGCCTCTTTTCTAATGATTTTCGCAATCTGGTAGCCGCGCCCTGATCACCTCGGAGCGAGCTCCGTACTGCCCGTGACAGCCGCCGTCGGGGCCCATTGGCTGAGCGGGGGGTCTGGTCCTCGCCAGGGCCCTAAAAGGGGCTCGCATATGACCGCGCCCGGCGTATAGTCCCTGCCGGAGCCCCCCGAATCCTTCGCTTGCAACCCTCAGGCGGGTCGGTCGGCTCCTTTTCGCTGAAATCACAGTTGGATGGTCCGTGGCGGCTGGCCCGCTGCTTATGCATTAGCAACTGCGGTTCACACACAATTACCGCCCGCGAGGGCTGCGGCGCCAAGCGGTTGATCTGAAGGGGAAATGGCGATGGCTACGACACTCCCGGCCGAGAGCACGGAACACGCTCGAAGCAGTGCCCAACAGGCGATGGCCCTCGACTACGTGCAACGAATCGGTGGCCTGAGCCGTATCGTTGACCGCGACATCGAGATCCTCAAGATGAATGTGCAACTTCTCGACGGCCAGGATGAGGCCCGGTCAAGCGCTTGGGAACGTCTTGAAAGCGCGTGGGAGTCGGTTCGCTCCGAGCTGGCCGACGACAGCCCTTCGAGCCCGCTGACCGGACACGTGTCACCAGGCAATGGTGCCGCCGTTGCCGCGGCTGAAGTCGATGCGCCAATGGCAGTTGTGCCGACGGTCCCGTTGGCCCGCAGACCACTGAACTGGGTCACTGGAGTCCTGGGACCCGCCATTTCCTCGAGAGCCAGACAGGTCGTGAGTTGGTCACGCGAGCCCGCGCGCCGTGCGGAACTCCGTGCAGCGGCGTTGAAGGTCTGGACCTTCGTCAGCAGCGCAGCGTTGGCAGGTGGGAAGCACGTGAGCCATGGGTGGTGTGGGTTACAAGGGGTCGTCAGAAAACAAGCGACGTCCTTGGAGAGCGCGTGGTTACGCCTCGAAGGCAACTGGCAGGCATGGAAGGCCGCCAGATCTCAGTCTGCCGAGATCGAAGCCTGGGCTGGCGCGATCGAAGTCGATTCACTGGCACGTTATGAGACCGGTTTGCTGCCACCACCCGATGCGCCCGCCGCTGATTTGCAGACTACTGGTTCCGATCTGGTTACCTTCGCGCAGAAGGTCGAACCCGCGGACGTGACGCACCGTGGCAACGGGTCGATGAATCCTGCGCCAGGCGATTCAGGCGCAGCGCATAGCACGGCATCGGAAGGAACCGCGCAGGCGCGCCTGGAAATCGCGAAGGAGACGGTAAAATCGAAGCTGGCACTGATCGAAGGCCCATCACGGCCGATTCTTGCGATCAGTACGATGCCACAACTCGATGAGCCGACGAGGAACTCGGCGGATATGCCGTTCGTGCTCAGACCGCTGCCGTGGGTCCTCGGCGCACTTTCGCCGGTCATTTCTTCCAGAACCATGCGAATGCATCACGGTTCTCACTACTCGCAATGTATCGAATCGGCCAATCGGCTCTCACGGGAACAAAAGAAACTGGCGGGCAAGGATCCGCTCGAGATCGTGCGCTGGGCCCGTGAGCACGCGCGTGGCACCGAGCTTCTTGCGACAGCCTCAGAGGCCTGGAACCACTCCTTGTACTGGCAGTGCCTGACGCCGGAGAAGAAGCGACCGAGTGGGGAGCTCCGCAAGGCACTCTACCGGGTGTTTGGTGACTTCTCGAACTTCGCCGACAAGTTCGCACTGGCAGGTGCGAAGCACGTGGGCAGCGGGTGGCTCTGGCTGACAGCGAACAGCCGCAAGCAGGTGAGAATCCTGACGACATCGGATGCGGATTGTCCGGAAGCCCGTGGACACACCTGCTTACTGGCGATCGATCTGTGGGAGCACGCGTACTACCTCGATCACCAGAACCGGCGTCGTGAGTATCTGGATGCCCTCATCGATCGCAGGCTCGACTGGGACTTTGCGGAGCAACGCTTCTGCCTCGTCCTGCAGCGTGAAACGCAGGCACAGCGCAAGACTTCATCTCGAACTGGTGATCGCAAGCGCACTCGCCATCCCAAGCAGCAGCGCAAGGCAGCGACTTCACGGCGATAGAATCCTCATCAATCGCGTTTCATAGGCTCTGCCTGCTGCCGACTTGCACGGCTCAAGCCGCGTGATGTACGCATGCCCGCCGACCTGAGGTCAAAGGCATGGTTCGCCCTCGCTGTACTTGTGGCCGTGATGGGCCTTCTGCTTTTTCTTCCGGCTGGAACGGTTCACTACTGGCAAGCCTGGGTGTATTTATCGATCCTTACGGGAGCATCGGTCCTGACGACGCTCTATCTAATGAGAGAGGACCCAGCGCTCCTTGAACGCAGGATGAGTGGCGGTCCGACGGCCGAGAAGCGACCAGTTCAGCAGTTAATCATGCTCTGTACGTCGATCGGTTTCATCGCTCTTCTTGTGGTGCCGGCATTCGACCAACGCTTCCGGTGGTCCCACGTGCCGCTTGGCGGCGTCCTCGCGGGAGACCTGCTCGTTGCGATCGGGTTCTATCTCATCTACCGGGTGTATCGAGAAAACACCTTCACGTCGGCAACCATCGAAGTCACTGAGAATCAGACCGTGATTTCGACCGGCCCGTACGCAGTCGTTCGCCACCCCATGTACGCGAGTGCGTCTCTGTATCTCCTCGGCACGCCGCTGGCGCTTGGCTCGTGGTGGGGGTTTGCACCGATCGTCGCGATGCTGCCGTTTCTCATTTGGCGGCTTTTTGACGAGGAGCGGTTCCTCGCGAGGAATCTGCCGGGATATGCGGAATACCAGCAACAGGTCCGGCATCGTCTCGTGCCATTCGTGTGGTAGTTTGCCGGGCCCTGGTACCCTCAACGGGGATCTTTCGCCAACAGGAGTAGAGGCGATGCGCAAGTTCGATAGGAACGCCGAGGTCATAGCAGGGCTCACCAAGGAGCAGTATCGCGTCACGCAGCAGGGGGGCACCGAACGTCCGGGAACCGGCGAGTATCTTCATAACGAAGAGCCGGGAATCTATGTCGACATCGTTTCGGGCGAGCCGCTGTTCGCCTCGTCCGACAAGTTTGAATCAGGGTGCGGCTGGCCGAGCTTCACGAAGCCGATCGAAACCGCCAACGTCAACGAACTTACCGACACAACGCACGGCATGGTCCGCACCGAGGTGCGCTCAGTGCACGGCGACAGTCACCTTGGGCACGTGTTTCCCGACGGTCCCGAGGATCGCGGCGGATTGCGCTATTGCATCAACTCAGCCTCGTTGCGATTCATTCATCGCGATGACATGGAGGCCGAAGGCTACGGGGAATACTTGAACCAGGTGGAGGACAGAAAGTGACTGAGGAACGCGCTTTGCTTGCCGGCGGTTGCTTCTGGGGCGTGCAGGATCTCTTTCGCCGTTACGACGGCGTTCTGTCAACGCGCGTCGGCTACACAGGCGGCAACACGCCCAACGCAACCTATCGCAATCATGGAGCACATGCCGAAGCGGTCGAAATCATCTTCGATCCTGCGAGGATCAGCTATCGACAGATCCTCGAGTTCTACTTCCAGATTCACGATCCGACCACGCGCAACCGCCAAGGGAACGACATGGGGCCCAGCTATCGATCGGCGATCTTCTACACCACCGACGAGCAGCGTCGGATTGCCGAGGACACGATCGCCGATGTCGACGAATCCGGGCTATGGCCCGGCAAGGTCGTGACCGAGGTCGTGCCATCAGGCGAGTTCTGGGAGGCCGAACCCGAGCATCAGGACTATCTGCTGCGAAATCCCGGCGGCTACACGTGCCATTTCGTTCGGCCTCACTGGAGGCTACCGATTCGCAAGAGCAAGGGAACGAAGCTGGCGTGATCGGGGTCGCGTCGAGCGTTGGTCCTCTGCACTATGCGCCTTCAGAGGCGCCGCTCACGCCCTGAACGACGGTCACGAGTTCGTTGACCGCCCGCCATGCCTGGTCGATCGCGGCGTGCGTGTAGGCGTCCGCGCCGGCGTCGGAGTTAGCGATGGCGATGTTGCCAAAGCGCTGACGGCCGATGATCTCCGGACGCGGCTCCACGTTCCAGGCCGTGTCCTCCAGGTCGAGGTGATCGCGCGCATAACCGTGCGGCCAGCGGTTCACCGTGATGGCGAGGATGTCGCGCGCGGCGTCGAAGCCACCGGCGCCCAGCAGGGCGTTCAAGACCCGGCGCACCTCGCGCTCGAAGTCCTCGAACCGCATGGTGAGCATTCGCGCCCGGGCGATCCGGTGCTGGTCCGCGACACTCAGCCCCTCGGGCTGCTCCGCGATGAAGCCGACGAAAGCCTGCATCACGCAGGGATCCTCGGGCCGCCATGCGGGGCGGTAGTCGCCGACATTGATGCCGGTCACCAGGAAAATGTCCTGCAAGAAGCTCCCCGGTAGCTGCGCACCCTTGATCCCGAGCTTCTGCAGCGCATGGCCGTTGCGCAACAGCGTATTGACCACCAGCATCGGTCGCTTCACGCACTGCGCGAGCGCCGCCTTCTGAGCGGACGGAAGATCCGGCACGAGGTACGGCACGATCGCGTTGTAGCAGGCGAGCACGGCTTGCTTCGCACGGACACGCAGCAGCCGCCCGTTGTTCACGTAGTCGACGGTGACGCCCGCGCCGTTCGCGGCATTGGCGGCGCGAACTGCCGTGGAGTTGAGCCGCAGCCGCACCGTGGACCCGAGCCGGTCGAGCGCGGCGTAGTCCAGCCGGGCGGTCACGATGCCGAACGGATCCGCATTGGCCGCCATTCCCGGGACGGTGCCCGGAATCAGCGAGCGCACGAGCAACCGCGCGATCGAGCTGTTCCCATCCGGGAACATCGCCGCCGGGCTGTCGCGTTCCATGGTGTCCGGTCTCTCCGGCCCGCCCAGCACGTGCGCGCCGGGCAGCCCCGATTGCAGGCACTCCGCGACTGAGAGGCTCTCGGCCGGCAAGCCCCAGAAGCCCGACGGCGCACTGCTGAAAATCTGTGTTGCCGCCGCCGGCAGGTCGAAGTGCTCGCGGAGAAAGGCGATGTAGCTGGTGCGGTGCAGGTACGCTTCCCGTTCCGCCGGCGACAATTCCGCGAGCACGTCGCCGCTCGCGAGCAGGAAGGCGTTGAGCTTGGCGCGTGCGGCCTCCGCGAGCGGAAACGCGTCGACGTGCGTGGCAAGCTCCCTCGGCTCCAGGCCCTGCAGCGTCACGCCGCGCAGCAGCACATCGCGGCCGTAGCGTGCCCGGTCGAACAGAAGCGCCGGCTGCAGGCTGCCCTTCATTCCCAACCAGTTGAAATCGAAGCTCTCGAGCAGCCGCGGGATGTCGATACCGAGATCACGTAGCAGCCCGTTCGCCACGTCGCTGTACAACCGGTATTCCATGTTCACGGTACCGCCCCAGGCAAGGCGCATCGGTCCGCCCTGGTGGAACTCGTTGCGCTTGGCGTGACCGCCGAAGTCGTCGTGGTTGTCGAGGATGAGGATCCGCGATTGCGCGCCGTGCAGCTTGCGATGGAAATACGCCGCCGCGAGCCCGCTGATCCCGCCGCCGACGATGACGAGGTCGTACCGTTCGTCGAGTGTAAGCGGGTTCTCAAAGCGCTTACCCTCGCGCGCCAGGGCGTGCGCGACCTCGAAGGAGCCCGGGTGCGAGCCGCGCAGCCCCGTGAGCGTTGGCGGATAGTAGAGCTCGCTGCCGTCCTGCGACATCGCGAGTCCCGGCAGCGGCCAGGTCATGCTGAGGGCGGTGATGCCGACGTCGTGAACGAAATCGCGCCGCGTGATCGGGCGCGACAGGCCGAGCTCGCGGTCGGTCGGGGTCATGGTGCGGTCGCTCCGGTTCGTTGTGGCTCTATCGTATCGACTTCCGGAAGACCCGGATACGTACGTGCCTTGACGGATATATACGCCTAGAGGTATATAACAGATATGGAATCCGTATTTGCAATCATTGCCGAGCCGAGTCGGCGCGCCATCCTGGGCCTGCTCGCGTCCTCGGAGCGATCCGTAGGTGATATCGAAGAGCAGCTGCGACTGCCACAACCCTCGATTTCCAAACATCTGCGGGTATTGCGTGAGGCCGGCTTCGTGGAATCGCGCGTGGATGCGCAGCGGCGTCTCTACCGGATCAGGCCCGAGCCACTCATGGAGATAGACGCATGGCTCGCTCCGTTCCGCCGCTACTGGTCGGCCCACGTCGATGCGCTCGAGCGCCACCTCGATCGTATGAATCAAGCACCACGTCGGAAGGGAAAGAAACGATGAGCAGCCGTGAAGACTATGAGCCGGGCCCCGCCTTGGGCGCCGAGATTCGCAAGGATGGAGAAAACTGGACGCTCGTTCTCGTCCGGGAGCTCTGCCATCCGCCGACGAAGGTTTGGCAAGCGCTGACGGACCCGGCGCATTTGCGTGAATGGGCGCCATTCGACGCTGACCGAAGCCTCGCTGCGGTCGGCCCGGTCAGGCTCTCGACGGTCGGCACTCCGACGCCAATGATCTCCGAGACGCGCGTGACGTGCGCTGACGCCCCAAAGCTGCTCGAATATCAATGGGGCGACGGCGACATGCGATGGCAGCTCGAGCCACTCGGCGCCGGCACGCGTCTCACGCTCTGGCACAACATCGATCGCCGCTTCATCTCGTGGGGCGCCGCGGGCTGGCACATCTGCTTCGACGTCCTCGACCGGCTCCTCGCGGGCGAGCCGATTGGTCGCATCGTCGGCCCGGAGGTCATGAAGTTCGACGGCTGGCAGCGATTGACCGCCGAGTACGCCAAGCAGTTCGGTGTCTAGACCCCGGCTAACCCTGTTGAGGACCTCACGATGCCGCGCTCCAAAGGAATCGTCATCGGCTTCTGGATCGTCACGGCGCTCTTCTGCCTGCAGATAGGCTTCACCGCCTACGCGCAACTCAACCTGCCGCAGGTGGCGGAAGCGTTCACGCACCTCGGGTTCCCCGACTACTTTCGGGTGGAGCTTGCGTGGGCCAAGCTCCTCGGGGTGATGCTGCTGCTTGCGCCGGTGCCGGCGCGGCTCAAGGAGTGGGCGTACGCCGGCTTCGCTATCAACCTCGGTTCTGCGCTCATAGCCCACCTCTCGGTCGGCGATGGCCCGGAGGCGTGGAGCTGGTCGGTGGGCACCGGCGTGCTCTGGGGGCTCTCGTACTTTTTCTGGCGCCGCCTGCAGGCCACGCCGGCCTTCCGCTCGGATTTCACCGGCACGGTGATAGTGACTCCGTCTATCAAGGCCTCGTGAACCAGCAGAAACCTCTTCTCAGCTGATCGACGCGAGAATCAAGGAGCTGCGTGCCACTGGCGGCGTCGAAGATCGCGCGCCTAGACTAAGACCAGGCGTCCGACTCAACAGAAGCGGACCAATGGCACATGTGATCGAACCGGCGACGAGCGGGCGCGCCAAGTGTCGCGGCTGTGGTGAGCGCATCGCCAAGGACGCGTTGCGGCTGGGCGAGCGGCTGCCAAATCTGTTTGGCGAGGGCGAGATGACGCTTTGGTTTCATCTCCCTTGCGCGGCGTATAAGCGACCCGAACCGTTCCTCAAAGCGCTGCAGTCGACGACCCAAAAGATCGGCGATGTTGCGCAGCTCGAGCACGCGGCGCGACGCGCGCGAGCGCATCGGCGATTGCCGCGTATCGACGGGGCGAAGCGCGCCTCGAGCGGCCGCGCGCACTGTCGCCACTGCCGCGAGCTGATCGAGCAGGGAACGTGGCGCATCTGCCTCGTCTACTACCAGGAAGGCCGTTTCGAGCCATCGGGATACGTGCATCTGCGGTGTGCGCTGGCGTACTTCGAGACCGCGGACGTGATCGATCACGTGCGGCATTTCTCGCCGAGCCTCACGGAGGCCGATCTCGCCGAAATTCGCGCCGGGCTCGAGCCGTCGGGCGCGGAGAGCGTAGGTTAGCAATGCCCCGCGCAGGAGGCTGCCATGCAAAAGAAGGTGACGGTCTGCCCGGAGTCGCCGCGGCGGCCAACGGGAGCACCTCGCCGCGCGTCGCACACGACCCGCCGCTCGGCGCGCACGGGCCGGCACATAGCTGAAAATTCCCGGCAGGTGCTCTGTCAGAATTCGTCCTCGGCATTGGGTGTTCGCGTGCGTGATGGAGGATTGCGAACGCTGACGTTACGTGGACCTCCTGGAATCATGTACGCACCGCGGCGGCGTTCCTGGCGTCGGCGTGCTTCGGGATGGGAATGAACGCCTGAACCCACCGGCGAGGACGAAGGAGGTGTCCCATGGGCGTGAGTTTTCCAAACGAGACCCCGGCGTATCGCGAAGCGCGCCGCAGACTCTTGCAGCGCGAGGTGGCGCTCCGACGTGAAATGGAGGCTGTGGCGGCGGACGTCCGGTCGCTCCCTATCGGCGGCGAGATCCCGGAGGACTATGAGTTCGATCATATCGGCGCGGACGGCGCGCCAGCGAAGGTGCGGATGTCCGAGTTATTCCGCCCGGGCACCGACGACCTGATCGCGTACCACTTCATGTTTCCGCGGCACCGCAACGACAAGCGGCAAGGCCCGGGCAGCGGTCCGGCGGCCAAGCTGCCGCTCGAAGAGGGGCCTTGCCCGTCTTGCACCGCTATGCTCGACAATTGGGACGGGGCCGTGCTGCATGTCGAGGGGCTGGGCGCGAACGTCGTCGCCGTGGCCAAGGCGCCGATCGAACACGTGGTCGCCTTCGCTTCCGATCACGGCTGGCGCCACCTCAAGCTGATCTCGGCCGCCGGCAACAGCTTCAAGCGTGACTATCATGGCGAGGATGAGGAAGGGCAGCAGATGCCGATCCTGACCGTGTTCCACAAAGGTGCGGACGGAGTGATCCGGCTGAGCTGGGCCTCCGAGCTCCTGTTCGAGCCCACCGATCCGGGCCAGGATCCGCGGCACTGTGGCACGGTCGAGCCGATGTGGACTCTGCTCGATCTGACCCGCAGCGGTCGGCCGGATGTCTATGAGCAGTTCAGCTACGCATGAGCGTTAGCTCGAGTGTAAGGCGGAGCCCGACACAAATATGGCTACGACTCTCAAACAAACTCTCGTGCAGCTCGAAGCACTCGGCAATGAGAAAGTCCGTGCACAAAACAGCAAGAACGGCGCCGGCAACAATCAGTTCGGCGTCCGGCTGGGTGACATCCGAAACCTGGCTACGAAGATTGGGACCAACCACGCTTTGGGCATTGCTCTCTGGAAAACCGGGAACATCGATGCCCGGCTCCTGGCAATACTTCTGATCAATCCAAAGAACCTGCCAGGCGACGAGCTAGATCGGTTGGTGCGGTCCGTCGGATTTGTGCAAGTTGCGGACTAGCTCAACTCCTACCTCGTGAAGAAATACCCCGACAAAGAAACTCTCCGCCAAAGGTGGATGGCTGATGATGATCCGTGGATTGCGCGCGCCGGATGGAGCCTGACTTCGGAACGAATCGGCAAGAATCCCGAAGGGCTCGACCTGCCAGCGCTTCTGGACCGTATCGAGTCCGAAATGGGGGACGCCGCTCCAGAAGCACAGTGGACGATGAACTTCTGCCTTGCAGGGATCGGCATCCACTTCCCCAGGTATCGCAAGCGCGCCATTGCCATCGGGGAGGCATTGGGGTTGTATCGTGACTATCCTGTTTCCAAAGGTTGTACCTCGCCTTTCGCACCGATCTGGATTGAGGAGATGGTGCGTCGGCAAGGTTAGGAGGAGCCGCTGTGCCATGGAGTCCGAGCCCAATACTGCAACCGGCCGAACCGCCTGTTCGCGTCACCGTCGATGGAGAAGTGTTCGACGTCACGACGCAACCGGATCATCCCGGCCACTACCACTACGCATGGATCTCCGGACCAAATCCCGGTTACGGATTCTCCTCGGCGTCATCGGACGGACGGCCGTCCAGCATGGTCGACCACGAGGAGGCGATCCGGAACTTCCTGTCGCACGTGGATCCTGAGACCGGATACCTCGAATAGGACGCACGCACGCCGCGCGAGCTGAGCGAAGCCGTAGCCTCCGCTCTCAAGAGCGCGGTCTAGTCCCGCGCTCGTGCGAGCTCGGGCTGTGCATCGGTGCGAACTCGCGATGTTCCAAGGACCGAGCCCACGATCACGAGCGGAAAACCGATCACCATCCCGAGCGTTAGCGGTTCGGACAACACGACCGCGCCGAGTACGATCGCGACCGCGGGATTCACGTACGTAATAACCGTGGCCCGCGCCGGGCCAGCTTCCGCAATCAGCGCGAAGAACACCAGAAACGCGGTGGCGGTGCAGAGCACGCCGAGGCCGACCACCGACCAGGCCGCAGATGCGGGGATATGCTCGGGCCAGACCATGGGCGCGAACGGCGCATAGAGAAGCGTGGCCACGATCAGCGACGCCGTGACGACTCCGATCGCCGGCACATCCTTGAGCTTTCGATCGACGACGATGGGGCCGATGGCGTAGCACAACGCCACAACCATCGTCGCGGCTACTGCCGGCAGGTCGGAGAAATGGATGTCCATGCCCACGAGGAGCGCGACACCAGCAAACCCGATGCCCAATCCAAGCAGCCGCCGTGGCTCGAGCGATTCATGGCCGAGCCTTGTTACGATCAACGCGGCGAAGAGTGGCACCACAGCGAGCAGCAGTCCCGCGGTCGAACTATTCAGCCGAGTCTCTGCGTGCCCGAGCAGGAGCCAGGGTATGTTGATCTCAAGCAGGGTGTATGCGAGCAGCCACTGCCACTTGCGAAACCCGGCGAGCAGGACCTTGCGATGCCACGCGATCGGCAGCAACAACAGCGCACCGATCAGTGTGCGTGATCCTGCGACCACAAGTGGATCGACCGCACTGACTGCAATTCGAATCAGCAGATAGGGCATGCCCCAAAGCACACCCAGCGCGATGAACAGAAGCCAGCCCCGTTTTGTCATCGGCGAATTGTAGGAAGCCCCCTCCTACGCGTGCGTGACGTTGGACGAATACAGGTTGATCACCAGGACGCCGGCCACGATCAACACAATTCCGATGATCGCTGCGACATCGAGCGACTGGGCAAAGAACACCCAGCCGATGAGCGCGATGAGTGCCACTCCGGTGCCGGCCCACACCGCATAGGCGATCCCGACGGGCATCGTCTTCAGCGTCAGCGACAGGAAGTAGAAGGACACGAGGTAGCCAACGACGACGATCGCCGAGGGGCCCGGCCGTGTAAAGCCCTGCGAACTCTTCAGGAAGGAGGTGCCGGTAACCTCGGCGGCAATCGCAACCGAAAGGTAGACCCATTGCAACATGGAGAAGCTCCAGGAGCCTGCAGGTTTGCCCATCATAGACGCCTGCGCGTCACTGCCCGTCGGGAATCTCCGCCTCGACCAGTTTCGCGAGCAGCGCGAGTGACTCCTGCCAGCCAAGATAGCAAGCCTCGGCCGGAATGATATCCGGCACCCCTTCCTGCGTGACGTTGAGCTCGGTCCCGCAGAAGACCTTGGTCAGGCTGATCGTCACGTTCATGGCGCCGGGCAGACTCGGATCGTCGAACCGGTCCGTGTAGCGAATCCGTTCGTGCGGAACCAGTTCGACGTACTGTCCGCCGAAGGAATGGCTGCT
>Ga0209971_1000252_pt1 | contig 15163 bp, 4 predicted proteins | sample InoplaM3SAM_FD_187588 | JGI IMG/M metagenome (GOLD analysis project Ga0209971, IMG submission 187588) | Arabidopsis thaliana rhizosphere microbial communities from the Joint Genome Institute, USA, that affect carbon cycling - Inoculated... | ecosystem: Host-associated > Plants > Roots >... | reverse complement strand
GCGGGCGACCGCGCGGGCGCGGGCCGTGGCGCAAGCCGAGCCGGAGGCGAAGGCCTCCGACGAACGCCGCGCCGACCCCGGGTATTACCTGATCTCCGGCGGGCGCCGGGCGTTCGAGCGGGAGATCGGCTACCGCGCGCCGCTCACGCACTCCGTGAAGCGCGCCTACTTCGCGGCGGCGACCGCCGGATACGTGGGGACGATCCTCGTGGTGACCGCCGTCCTGCTCGCGCTTCCCGTCGCGTTCTCGGCCCGCGCGGGCGCGTCGCCGTGGGAGCTCCTCGTCATCGCGCTCCTCGCGCTCTTCCCCGCCTCCGACGTCGCGGTCGCGATCGTCAACCGCGACGTGACGGAGCTCGTCGGCCCGCGCCGACTCCCCAAGCTGGAACTGCGGCGTGGGATTCCCCGCGACTTCCATACGCTCGTCGTCGTTCCCGCGCTCCTGACGAACGAGGCGGAAGTCAACGAGCTCGCGGAGCGGCTGGAGGTCCACTACCTCGCCAACCTGGACGACGAGCTGCGCTTCGCGCTCCTCTCGGACTGGGGCGACGCGCCGGAGGAGTCGGTGCCCGAGGACGAAGCGCTTTTCGTGGCCGCGCGCGAAGCCGTGGACGAGCTCAACCGACGGCACGGCAAGCTGCCCGACGGGTCGCGGCGGTTCCTCTTCCTTCACCGCCGGCGCGTCTGGAACGCGAAGGAGCGCGTCTGGATGGGGTGGGAGCGCAAGAGGGGCAAGCTTCACGAGCTCGACCTGCTCTTGCGGGGGGCGGGCGCCACGACTTTCTTTCCGGTCGAGCCGCTCGACCGCGTTTCCCTCCACCGCGTGCGTTACGTCCTCACACTCGACGCCGATACCCGGCTCCCCCGGGGCGCGGCCCGGAACCTCGTCGGCACGATGGCCCACCCCTTGAACCGTCCACTCCGCTTTCCCGCGGTCGGCCGCGTCGTGGACGGATACGGGATCGTCCAGCCTCGAGTCACGCCCACGCTGCCGCTCTCGGGCAGCGGAACCCTCTACCAGCGGCTCCACTCGGGCCCCGCCGGGATCGACCCGTACGCCGCGGCGGTGTCGGACGTCTATCAGGATCTCTTCGCCGAGGGGATCTACACGGGCAAGGGGATCTACGACGTCGACGCGTTCGAGAAGTCTCTCGAGGGCCGGATCCCCGACGACTCCCTGCTGTCGCACGACCTCTTCGAAGGCCTCTTCGCCCGGACGGGCCTCGCGTCGGACATCGAGCTCTTCGAGAGCTTCCCCGCCCACTACGAGCTCGGCGCCGCCCGCCAGCACCGGTGGGCCCGTGGCGACTGGCAGCTGCTGCCGTGGCTCCTCCCGCGCGTGCGCGACGCCTCCGGCCGCCGGGTGCGCAACCCGATCTCCGCGATCGGCAAGTGGAAGATCGTCGACAACCTGCGGCGCTCGCTCTCGGCGCCCGCCGCGTTCCTGACGCTCGCCGCCTCCTGGGTGCTGCCCGGAGTGCCGCCCGGCGTCTGGGCGGCCGCCGTCCTGTCCGCGTTCGCATTGCCCGGCCTCTTTTCGGTCCTCGCGGCGCTCGTCCCGGCGCACCGCGGCATATCGAAGCGAAGTTTCCTCCTGGGGGTCGGGCGGGACTTCGTGGTCGAGCTGGGTCGCGCGTCGTTCTCGGTGGTGGTTCTCGCGCACCAGTCCTGGCTCATGGGCGACGCGATTTTTCGAACGCTCTTCCGGCTCTTCGTATCGCGCCGGCGGCTTCTCGAGTGGGTGACGGCGGCCCAGGCACACACCGGGCTCGATCTCCAGCTGTCCGGCTTCTACCGCCGGATGTCCGGCGCGCTCGTCCTGGCAGGGGCCGTCCTCGGCGCCTCCGTGTTCTTCGGCCCGGTGAAGCTGCTCTACGCGCTGCCCTTCGTCCTGGCGTGGCTCGCGTCACCCTTCGTCGCGTGGCGCGCGAGCCTCCCCCCTCTCGAGAGCGAGACCGACGCGCTTTCGGAGGGCGAGCGCGGGCATCTCCGGCTGACGGCGCGCCGGACCTGGCGGTTCTTCGAAACCTTCGTGACGGCCGAGGACAATCAGCTGCCTCCCGACAATTTCCAGGAGGACCCGAAGCCCGCCATCGCGCACCGGACTTCCCCGACCAACATCGGCCTCTATCTTCTTTCGACCGTCGCCGCGCGCGATTTCTCCTGGATCGGGACAACCGACATGGTCGAGCGCCTCGAAGCGGCGTTCACTTCGATCGCGAAGCTCGAGAAGTACCGCGGACACCTGTACAACTGGTACGAGACCCGCCGGCTGGAGCCCCTCGAGCCGAGGTATGTGTCCACCGTCGACAGCGGCAACCTGGCGGGACACCTGATCACGCTGGCGCGCGCCTGCCTGGAGCGGGTGGCCGAGCCGGCGCTCGATCCTCGCGCGTTCGAAGGAATCCGGGACGCCCTCGTGCTGGTGCGCCAGGCGCTCGCCGCGACGCCGCCCGCGGCGAGGGGCGTCGCCGTGACCCGCCGGGATATGGAGAACGCGCTCGCCGAGGTCGAGGAGCTCCTCGCCGCCGTTCCGCAGTCCTCCGCGCAGTGGGGCGCGCGCCTCTCGGCTCTCCGCGGGCGCGCGGAGGTGCTCGCCGACGTCACGGAAGCCGTTGCGCACGAGAGCGCCGACGAACCGTCGCGGGAGATCCACTTCTGGGCCCGGGCCGTGCTCGCCTCGATCGTGAGCCACGAACGCGACTTCGGAGGGTTGCTGTCGGGGCTCCCCGACCTCGAATCCGTGCCCACGCTCACCATGCTGCCCGAGCTCTGCGAAGCGGTCCTCGCGTCGGCGGAACGAGGCGACGGCCCGGTGGCGACGGGGACGGAGCCGCCGGCTTCGGTAACGACTGCCGCGGCCACGCGCATCGAGCGGAACCGGGAGGCGGCGCTGGCGCTCATGCACCGCCTCGGAGCCGTCGCGCGCGCGGCCGAGTCGCTCGTCACGGGCATGGACCTCCGCTTCCTCTACGACGAGGAGCGCAAGCTGTTTTCGATCGGCTTCCGCGTTTCCGACGGCCGGCTCGATCCCGGCTACTACGATCTGCTCGCCTCCGAGGCGCGCCTCGCGAGCTTTCTCGCGATCGCCCGCGGCGAGGCGCCCTCCTCGCACTGGTTCCATCTCGGCCGGCCGCTCACGCCGGTGGGAAGGGGATCGGCGCTCGTCTCCTGGTCCGGCTCGATGTTCGAGTACCTGATGCCGGACCTCGTGATGAACGAGCCGACGGGGAGCCTCCTCGAGTCCTCGGACCGGCTGGTCGTCGCGCGCCAGATCGACTACGGCGAGGAGCGGCGCGCGCCATGGGGAGTCTCGGAGTCCGCGTTCTACGCGCGCGATCTCGACCTCACCTATCAGTACTCGAACTTCGGAGTCGCCGGACTCGGTTTGAAGCGCGGGCTGACGGAGGACTACGTCGTCGCACCCTACGCGACCGCGCTCGCTTCGATGGTCGATCCGGTCGCCGCCGCCCGCAACTTCGAGCGCCTCGCGAAGGAGGGAGGTCTCGGTCCGTACGGATACTACGAGGCGCTCGATTACACGGCGAGCCGGATGCCCGCGGGCAGGACCCACGCCGTCGTCCGCGCCTACATGGCCCACCACCAGGGGATGACGATCGTCGCGCTCGCGAACACGCTCTTAGACGAGGTCATGCGCACCCGGTTCCACGCCGAGCCCATCGTCCAGGCGACCGAGCTCCTCCTCCAGGAACGCACGCCGCGCGGGGTTTCCGTCGCGCGGCCGAGGGCCGAGGAGGTCGAAAGCCACCTCCACGTCCGCGACTTCGTCCTTCCGGTGCTGCGCCGATTCAGCTCCCCGCACGACCCGATTCCGCGCACGCATCTGCTCTCGAACGGACGTTACTCGGTCATGCTGACGGCGGCGGGTTCCGGGTACAGCCGGTGGCTCGGTTACGACGTGACGCGCTGGCGCGAAGATCCGACCCGCGATCTCTGTGGCACCTGGATCTACCTGCGAGACGTTCAGAGCGGGCAGGTGTGGTCCGCCGGATATCAACCGAGCGGCGTCGAGCCGGACAGCTACGAGGTCGTGTACTCCGAGGATCGCGCGGAGATCCGGCGCCGCGACGGCGCGATCTCCACGACGCTCGAGGTCGTCGTGTCCGCCGAGGACGACGCCGAGATCCGGCAGCTGTCCGTGACGAACCTGGGGACGCGGCCGCGGACGATCGAGATCACGTCCTATGCCGAGGTCGTGCTCGCTTCGGCCGCCGCGGACGAGTCGCATCCCGTCTTCTCGAACCTCTTCGTCGAGACGGAGTTCGTTCCGCGGCTCGACGTCCTGCTGGCCACGCGGCGGCCCCGCTCCTCCGACGAGAAGCGCCTGTGGCTCGCGCACGTCTCCACGATGGAGGGTTCGACCGTCGGGGGCGTCCAGTACGAGACGGATCGCGCGCGGTTCCTGGGACGCGGACGGCAGGCTCGGCAGGCCGGTTCGATCTTCGACGGCCGGCCGCTTTCGAACACGGTCGGCCCCGTGCTCGACCCCATCGTCTCGCTGCGCCGCCGGATCCGGCTCGAGCCCGGCACCACCGGGCGCGTCGCGTTCGCGACGGCCGCGGCCGAAGACCGCGAGGCGGTGCTGAAGCTCGCCGACAAGTACCGGGAAGCGGCCGCGTTCGAGCGCACGACGACCCTCGCGTGGACCCAGGCGCAGGTGCAGCTGCGGCACCTGAACGTGGACGCGGAGGAAGCGCACCTCTTCCAGCGCGTCGCGAACCGGGTGCTGTACTCCGACCCCTCGCTGCGCGCCTCGCCCGAGATCCTCGAGCGAAACCTCCTCGGCAGGTCCGCGCTGTGGCGCCACGGGATCTCCGGAGACGTCCCCATCGTCCTCGTGCGCATCGACTTCGCCGACGACCGGGAAATCGTCCGCCAGCTCCTCCGAGCGCACGAGTACTGGAGGATGAAGGGGCTCGCGGTCGACCTCGTCATCATCAACGAGCAGGGCCCTTCCTACGGCCAGGACCTCCAGGCCGCGCTCGAGGCCCTCGCCCGCACGAGCCAGGCAATCGCCGGACGGGACACGGGCCCCGGGCACGGCGGCGTGTTCATCCTGCGCGGCGACCTCCTCTCCGAGGCGGATCGCGATCTCCTGCGGGCCGCCGCCCGGGCCGTTCTCCTTTCCCGGCACGGCACTCTCGCGGAGCAGGTCGTGCGACACCTCCGGGCGCAGCCGGCACCGGAGCCGCCCCGCGCCCTGATGCCATCTCCTCCCCCGGTGGACGTCTCGCCGCCGCGGCTTCCGCTCGAGTTCTTCAACGGACTCGGCGGCTTCGGCGACGGCGGACGGGAGTACGTGACGATCCTGGGCGCCGGTCAGTCGACGCCCGCTCCATGGATCAACGTCATCGCGAACGAACGCTTCGGCTTCCAGGTGTCGGAGTCCGGCTCCGGCTTCACGTGGTCCGGCAACAGCAAGGAAAACCAGTTGAGCCCCTGGTCGAACGACCCCGTCTCCGACCCTCCCGGCGAGGCGCTCTTCGTGCGCGACGAGGCCACCGGAGAGGTCTGGTCGCCGACGGCGCTGCCGATCCGGGAGGACTGGCCGTACCTCATCCGCCACGGCCAGGGCTACAGCCGGTTCGAGCACGAGAGCCACGGGATCGCCCTGGAGCTCGTGCAGTACGTCGCGGCGCGCGATCCGATCAAGATCTCGCGCCTCGATATCGAGAACCGTTCGAAGAGTTCCCGCCGCCTTTCCGTCACCGCGTACGTCGAATGGGTGCTGGGCTCCTCGAGGAGCCGCTCGGCGCCGTTCGTCGTGACCCGGATCGATCCGGAGACCGGCGCCCTGTTCGCGATCAACCGGTGGAACGAGGAGTATGCCGACCGCGTCGCCTTCGCGGATCTCGGGGGCCGGCAGACCTCCTGGACCGGGGACCGCACGGAGTTCCTGGGCCGCAACGGCACGCTCGAGCGACCGGCCGCGCTCTCCCGCGGGGCGACGCTCGCGAAGCGGACGGGGGGTGGACTCGACCCGTGCGCCGCGCTCCAGGCGCCGGTCGACCTGCCGCCCGGCGGTCGGGCGCAGGTCGTGTTCTTCCTCGGACAGGGGGACGACGAGGAGGGCGCGCGCGAGCTCGTGAGGCGCTATCGCGCGGCGGACCTCGACGCGGTCCTCCGAGAGGTGCAGAAGGAGTGGGGGGACGTCGCGGGCGCGCTTCAGGTGAAAACGCCGGACCGCTCGATGGACGTGCTCTTGAACCACTGGCTTCTCTACCAGGCACTCTCCTGCCGCGTGCGCGCACGGGCCGCGTTCTACCAGGCGGGAGGCGCCTACGGGTTCCGGGACCAGCTCCAGGACGTGATGGCCCTGTCCGTGGGAGTCCGCGAGGTCACCCGCCGTCATCTCCTGACCGCGGCGGCCCGGCAATTCCTGGAGGGCGACGTGCAGCATTGGTGGCACCCCCCGTCCGGCCGCGGCGTGCGAACGAAGTTCTCCGACGACCTCCTCTGGCTTCCCTACGCCACGGTGCACTACGTCGAGGTGACGGGCGACGAGGCCGTCCTCGACGAGGTCATCCCGTTCCTCGAGGGCCCGGACCTCGAGCCGGAACAGGTCGAGCACTACTTCGAGCCCGCCATCTCCAAAGAGACGGGCACGCTCTTCGAGCACTGCGCCCGCGCCCTCGACCGCAGCCTCGCGGCCGGGGAACACGGTCTCCCGTTGATGGGATCGGGCGACTGGAACGACGGCATGAACCGCGTCGGCTGGCGGGGGCGCGGAGAGAGCGTGTGGCTCGGCTGGTTCCTGCACACGAATCTCTGGGAGTTCGCGAAGGTCGCGGACAAACGCGGCGAGACCGCGCGCGCGGCCCGATGGCGCGAGCGCGTGGCCACGCTCAAGGACGCGCTCGAAAAGGCGGGCTGGGACGGCGACTGGTATCGGCGCGCGTACTTCGACGACGGCACGCCGCTCGGGTCCGCGCAGAACGAGGAGTGCCGCATCGACTCGATCGCCCAGTCGTGGGGAGTCATCTCCGGCGCCGCCGATCCCGGCCGCGTGACGCGCGCGATGGCGGCCGTCGAGGAATACCTCGTGCGGCGCGGGGACGGTCTCGTTCTCCTCTTCACGCCCCCGTTCGACAAGACCTCGCTCGATCCCGGCTACATCAAGGGATATCTGCCCGGAGTCCGGGAAAACGGCGGACAGTACACGCACGGTGCGCTCTGGTCATTGATCGCCTTCGCCGGGCTGCGCCTGGGCGACAAGGCCGGAGAGCTCTTCTCGATCCTGAACCCGATCAACCACGCCGGGACGCGCGCCGGCGTGTATCGGTACAAGGTCGAGCCTTACGTGGCGGCCGCCGACGTCTACGCGGAGCCGCCGCACGTCGGGCGCGGCGGCTGGACCTGGTACACCGGCTCCGCGAGCTGGATGTACCGCGCCGGGATCGAGTGGATCCTGGGCTTCCGGATCCGCGGCGCCGCGCTCCACCTCGACCCGTGCATCCCGCGGTGGTGGCCGGGCTACCAGATCACGTTCCGCTACCACTCCTCGAGATACGAGCTCGTCGTCGAGAACCCGCGCGGCGCCAACTGGGGGATCACCCGGATCACCGCGGACGGGCGGGAGCTGTCGAAGGACGAGCGCGTCGTCGCGCTCATGGACGACGGGAAGACCCATCGGATCGAGGTGGTCCTGGGGTAGGCATTTCGTCTCCCCGCTCGCGGGGAGAGGGTCAGGGTGAGGGGTGGTGCCTTACACTCATCCCCGCTTGTTGAAGAAAGCCCTCCTCGTCCTCCTCCTCCTCGGCCTCTCAATTCCGGCGGCGCGGCCCCAGACGGCCCCCGCGCCCGGCAGCCCACTCGAGCCCGCGTCCACCGGCGGCGTGATCGCGCTCGACCGGTTGCTGCACAAACTCTCGGTTCACAAGCGGATGCTCGTGATCGGCGCGCACCCGGACGACGAGGACAACCGGCTCTTGACGCTCGTGTCGCGCAGGATGGGGGCCGAGGTCGCGTACCTGTCGCTCTCCCGCGGCGAGGGGGGTCAGAACCTGCTCGGGCCGCACCTCGGGGTGCCGCTCGGGCTCGTTCGAACGCAGGAGCTCCTCGGCGCCCGGCGGATCGACGGGGGCCGGCAGTACTTCACCCGCGCGTACGACTTCGGATACACGCGTTCGCTCGAAGAGACGCTGTCCCTCTGGCCGAAAGACGTCCTGCTCGAGGACGTGACCCGCATCGTGCGCCGCTTCCGGCCGCAGGTGATCGTGACGGTCTTCAGCGGCACGCCCCGCGACGGGCACGGTCAGCACCATGCGTCGGGAGTCGTCGGCAAGGAGGTCGCGAGCGCGGATCCCGCGGCGATCCCATCGCTCGAAAAAGAGGGCCTTCTCCCCTGGAAGATCTCGGCTCTCTACTGCTGCGGTTATTCGGACCTCGCGACGATCGTCCTGCCCACCGGCGAGATCGATCCCCTGACGGGCCGCTCGTACCAGCAGATCGCGGCAGCGAGCCGCAGCAATCACCGTTCGCAGGACATGGGGGCGCTGCAGCCGGCGGGCCCCGGGCAGACGCGCCTCGCGTGGGTCGCCGGCGGGTCCGGGAAGGACTCGAAGGGCCCGTTCGAAGGGATCGACACGCGGCTGACCGCGATCGCCTCCGGGATCGGAGACGCGGCCCGCCGCGCGCGCATCGAGGAACGACTGCGGCGCGTCGAAGCCGCCGTCGGCGAGGCGCGTACGAGACTCGGACCGGCGACACTCCGGCAGACCGCCGCATCGCTCGCCTCCGCGCTCGAGGAGCTCCGCGCGGCGCGGGCGTCCGTGGAGCCCTCGGCGAGCGCGGCCGATGCCGCGTCGGCGGCCTTCCTGGACGAGAAGGTCGCGGTCGCCGAAACGGCGCTCGCCGCCGCGGCGGAGGTCACGGTCGACGCCATCACCGAACGCGAGACGGCCGCCCCGGGAGACTCGCTCGACGTCAAGATCAACCTCTGGAACGCGGGCGCCGAACCCGCGCGGGTCGAAAGCGTCGAGCTCGTCAGCCCCGACGGGTGGCAGATCGAACCGGCGGTGGAGGAGCCTCGGGACGTCGCCGCCGGCGCTCTCGCCGAATGGACCCGGAAGGTCTCTCCGGCCGGCGCCGTGCCGACCATCCCCTACTTCCTCCGCCTTCCCATGAAGGGCGCTCTCTACGACTGGAGCGAAACACCGGCCGCCGTCCGCGGCGAGCCCTTCCAGCCGGCGCCTCTGACCGCCGTCGTTCGCGTGCGGGTGGCGCGGACCACTTTGACGCTCTCCCGGGACGTCGTGTATCGCTACCGTGACCAGGCGCGGGGAGAGGTGCGCCGTCCGATCCGCGCCGTCCCGCCGCTCGAGATCGCGGTCGATCCGGATCGGATCGTCTGGCCGACCGCGCGGAAGGGGGGACGGCGCCTGGAGGTCACCGTCACTTCGAACTCGGTGAAGCCCGCGTCCGGCAGGCTCGTGATCGAGCCTCCGGCGGGGTGGCCGGCCGTACCGCCGATGCCTTTTTCGCTGACGGGCCGCGGCGACCGCCAGTTCTTCGACGTTCTGCTGCGCCCGCCGACCCCCTTCCCTGCCGGACGCGGCACGTTTCATCTCGGGGCTGTGAGCTCCGATGGCCAGCGGTTCTCGACCGCGGTGGAGGTCCTCGACTATCCGCACGTTCCGCCGACTTCGATGCCGGTGGATGCGGCCGTCGAAGTCGTCGCGGCGGACATCCGCCTGCCGGCGGTCCGGCGCGTCGGCTACGTGCGCGGCGCGTCCGACCGCGTGCCCGAGGCCCTCGCTGCGATCGGGGTGCCGGTCGAGGTCCTCGGCGAGAAAGACCTCGACTCCGGAGATCTGTCGCGCTTCGACGCCATCGTGATCGGCAGCCGCGCGTACGAGACCGACACCGCGCTCGTCCGCTCGAACGGCCGCATCCTCGACTACGCCCGCAACGGCGGGCTGGTCGTCGTGCAGTACCAGCAGTACGCGTTCGTCGAGGGCAACTTCGCGCCGTTTGCGATCGAGATCGCGCGGCCGCACGACCGCGTGACCGACGAGAGCGCCCCGGTGCGGATCCTCGACCCGGCGCACCCGGCCTTCACGAGCCCGAACCGCATCGGTCCGGAGGACTGGAACGGCTGGGCGCAGGAGCGCGGCCTCTACTTCGCGCGGTCCTGGGACCCGGCGTACACGCCGCTCCTCGAGACGAACGACCCCGGCCAGCCGCCGCAGCGCGGCGCCCTCCTCGTCGCGAAGCTCGGGAAGGGAACCTACGTCTACACGGGGCTCGCGTTCTTCCGCCAGCTCCCCGCCGGCGTCCCGGGGGGCTACCGGCTGTTCACGAACCTGCTGGGGCTCGGCCGTCGCGCTCCGCTCGCACGGGATCTGGCTTCGCCAACGGCGCGCGGCTCGCCAAACCCGGCTCGACCGCGCGCCTGATCCCGTCCTCACTCGCGCTCCCGCGGCGCAAGGCTCCTCCGCTCGGTTACTTCGCGGAGACTCCTCGCGCCGCGATCGGATTTGGGGCGTGGAACCTCAGTCTTCTCGCTCCCACCAGTACTTCGCGCGTTCCTTCGGGTGGTTTCCGAGCTCGTTCATGGTGGCGGCGTCGTAGAGCCGCCCGTTGACCACGGTGTACAGGACCTTCTCGCTCTGCCGGATGTCCGCGACGGGGTTCCCGTCGACGACGATCAGGTCCGCGAGCTTGCCCGGCTCGAGCGAGCCGATCTCCGAGTCGAGCCCGAGGTATTTCGCGCCGTTCCACGTCCCGGCCTTGAGCGCCTCGAGCGGCGTCATCCCTCCCTGGACGAACATCCAGAGCTCCCAGTGCGCGCCGAGACCCTCGCGCTGGCCGTGGGCCCCGACTTGAACCGAGACGCCCGCGTCGTGCAGTTCCTTCGCGATCCGCGCGATCGCGAAGTGGTTGAAGTCCTCCTCCGGGGCCATGATGCGGCGCATCGCGCGCGCGTCGAGCTCGGAGGGCGGCACGAACTTCGAGAGGCGCGGGTTCTCCCAGACGTTCGTGTGCTGGTACCAGTAGTTCTCTCCCCAGATCCCGCCGTACCCGACGAGAAGGGTCGGCGTGTAGCCCACGCCGTTCGCCGGCCAGAGCTGCCGGACGTCCTTGTAGATATTCGCGACCGGGATGGTGTGCTCGATCCCGGTGTGCCCGTCCACGACCATCGTCATGTCGTGCTCGAAGAGCGAGCCGCCCTCCGGGACGACGAGCATCTCGAGCTCCCGCGCCGCGGCGAGGATCTGCTGGCGCTGGTCGCGGCGCGGCTGGTTGTAGCTCTTCACGCTGAAGGCGCCCGCTGCCTTCATGCGTTTCAGGTGCGCCCGCGCGTCGTCGAGGCCGTCGATCTCGACCTTCACGTCTCCCCCCGCGCCGTAGAGGATCGTCCCTGTCGAAAAGAGACGGGGCGCCCGCAGGAGGCCGGCCCGCCCCATCTCGCTCGCCGCGAAGAACTCCTCCGTGTCGTGAGAGGGATCGTGGGCGGTCGTGACTCCGAACGCGAGACCCGCGTCGGTGGACCAGTTCTGCTGAGGGATGACGCCGTTGGAGCCGAGACCGCCGTGCCAGTGCGCGTCGACGATACCGGGCAGGACGGTCTTCCCGGAGACGTCCACCACGCGCGCGCCCGCGGGAACGGGGATGCCCGCCCGCGTCCCGACCGCCTTGATGCGGTTGCCTTCGACGACGACGACTCCATCTTCGAGGATCTCGTCTCCGCCGGCCCGCATCGTCACGACGCGGCCGCCCACGAACGCGAGCGAGCCCGACGGGACGTCGGCGTTCGCGTCGAACCCGATGGCCCGGCCCTTCTCCGGCGGTTCCGGGAGCTTCTGCGGCGCGCCCGGCACGAAATCGAAGGTTTCCGGGAGCGCGCGGGTGAAGAGCTCGGGTCCCAGCGCCCAGTGGAGGCTCTTCGAGTCTCCGGCCCAATGGACGTACTCGCCCGCGTCCTTCGACACCCGGGCGACCGGCAGCGACTTCGCCTTCGGTCCGATCTCGATCCGCTTGCCCGTCCGCACGAACGGGGTGACGAACGCGTTGTAACGCTCCCGGAACGCCAGCCACTTCTCGTCCGGCGAGATCGCGAACTCCGTCGCGTTCTCCGAGACGTAGTGCTCTCGCAGGTCCGCGCCGTCGAGCGCCGCGGAGAGGAAGACGCGCTTCTCCTCGGCGCGCTGCTCGCGGCTGTCCTCGGTGTCCTCGAGCTTCGTGAAGTAGACGCGGTCGCTCCCCGAGCCGAACTGGGGAGCGAAGCCGTCCCGGGAAACGAGGTTCGCTCCGCCTCCCGCGGCCGGCGACCAGTAGATCCCTCTCTCCGTCGACCAGTCCGGCGTCAGCAGGTCGCCGCCGGAGTCCTTTCGATAGACGACCTTTCCGCCGTCGGGTGAAAAGACGGGCTCCCGGAAGAGTCCGGGCTGCTGCGTCACCACGCGACCTTCGCCCCCGGAAGCCGGCGCGATCCGCACCGTTCCCGCCTTCTCGTCGTCCCACGTGGAGTAGACGATCCGCCGGCCGTCCCGCGACCAGGAGGGATACATCTCGAAGTGGTCCGTCTGTTTCGTGAGTCGCCGGGGCGCGCCGTCGGGAAGGTCGCGCACGTAGACGCGGCCCAGCGCCTGGTACGCGACCTGGTTCCCCTTCGGCGACACGGCCACCCAGCGCAGCATCCGGACGGGAAAGCGGTTTGGCGCGATCTTCCGGGAGAAGCGCACGGCCGGCGCCATCTTCCGGGTCCCCCGCACGTGGAACGGGATGACGGACGCCTGGCGGCTCTCCCGATCGACGCGGCGGATCTTCCCGCCGGCCCAGACGATCACCGCGCGGCTGTCGGGAGTCCACGCCATCGAGGGATACACGCCGTGAATGGCCCACGTCTCCTGCATGTCGCGATCGAGCCCGTCGAAGAGAGGTTTCTCGTGACCCGACGCGAGGTCCTTGGTGAAGAGAACGGTTTTGAAGCGCACGCGGCGCACGAACGCGAGCCATTTCCCGTCGGGCGACGGCGTCGGCCGGATCGAGCCGCCCGGTCCCTGGACGAACCGGTCCGTGCGGCCGGTGATGCGGTCGAGCCGCTGGATCGCGTAGATCTCCCCGTGCGGGTTCTTGTTGTACTGGAAGATCCGGCCCGGCGTGACGTCCTGGCTGTAGTAGAGGTAGCGCCCGTCCGGCGAGAACGCCGGCTCCCCCAGGTCCTTCTGCTCGTTGGAACGCTTGACCATCTGCGTCCCTTCGCCCCCCGAGCGGTGATAGAGCCAGATGTCGCCGGAGCCGAGCGAGCGCGTGCCGGTGAAGTGCTTCCGGACGGCCAGGAAATCGCCGTCCGGCGTCCAGGCGGCGCTGTTGGGCAGGCGGAAGTCCTCCTTCGTGACCTGCGCCGGGTGCGAGCCGTCCCGGTCCATCACCCAGACGTTGTCGCCGCCGGAGCGGTCGGAGGTGAACGCGATCCGCCGGCCGTCCGGCGAGTAACGCGGCTGCATGTCCCAGGAGACTCCGGTCGTGAGCGCTCGCGCTTCGCCCCCGCCGATCGGAATCGCATAGATGTCGCCCAGGAGATCGAACGCGATCTCCTTTCCGTCCGGAGAGACGTCCAGGCTCATCCAGGTGCCTTCGTCCGTGTCGATCGTCGCCTCCACCGGCATCGGGTACGGAGGGGCGTCGACGTTCCACTTCTTCTCCTCGGCCTTCTCCTTCTCCTTCCCGGCCGGAGCGGCGGCGGCCGGCGTCGGAGCCGGCGTGGGCCCGGGTGTCGCGGCGGGAGTCGGCTGCGCCACGGGCTCGGGCGGACGCTGGCCGAGGGTCGTAGCGGCGGGAGGCAGGAGCAAGAGGAGGGGAAGGAGCAGGAGGGAGAGCATGCAGAGTTTCACTGTCTTCATTGGTTCCTCTCGGAGTGAATCCGGCGCCAAAGCCTATATCGCGCGCAGGAGGGCTCGCGTGATCGCCGCGCCGCCGAACACCGTGCAGACCTCGAACGCACACGCGCGAAACCAGAAGGAAAAGTTTCGATTCGAGCGGGCGATCCGGACGTCCACGAACGCGAGTAGCGGCAGCGCGGCGAGCAGTATCAGGAACCGGTTCCGGATGGCATCGAGAGGCAGCAGCGCCCCGATGGCCGCACCGACGGCCACCAGAAGCAAAGTCCACGCGATCTTCTTCGTCCGCGACAACCGCGACTTCGCGAAAAGGAGAATGCCGCTCGCCCAGAGAATGCCGCCGGCTCCGAAGAAGACGGCCCAGGCGAGGACCTCGAGGAGGGTCAGGGCCTGGCGCCCTCCGGGCATCCTTCCTCGCGCCAGCGCAAAGAGCCCGTGGTCACGAGCTGCGCGGACGACCCGATGCCGGGCGCGACCGCGACGTACAGAAATCGGTCGAACGATCCGGGAGGAAACGCGCGCCTCGTGCGCTCGAGTGCATCGACCCGCTCGGCGCACTGCGGCTTCTGGATGTCGGCAATTTCAGCGAGGATCGCCAGCCGTTCGTTTGTCCCGGCCCCATTGAGACCCGCCGCGAGCCTTCGTTCCTCTTGGAGACCCGACAGGTAGTCTCCCGCGGCCTTCTCGACGAGCTTCCAGAATGCGCCGGGCAGATCGAGACTCGACGCCCGCCTCTCGTAATACGAGCGCATCGCCTCCGAGAACCCGCCTTCGCTGGTGACCACGTTCGAGATCAGCGTCGCGTAAAGCTCCGAAGGCAGGAAAAGCTCTGGCGTATCGGAGCCATACACGAAATCGGCCGGATCCCCGGACGTCCGGAAATACCCCCGCTCTCTCCGGTCCTGGGCGGCGAGCTCCCGGCGAGCCCGGCGGCAATCCGCGTCGAGCCGGTGGCGGATCCGTTCGTCCAGTGTCCATTCCCACGCCGGCTTCTCGGGCCAGCCGGAGCATTCCGGCGGCAGATTACGGGTCTCCGCTGCAGCGTGCGCTCCGACCGTGCTCAGGCTCAGGATTATTGCCACTCCCGGCAAGGGCATACGCGGACGATACTCCTGCCGAGACCGGAGCGTCTGCGCGATGCGGTCGCGACGCGGCCGCTACCGCGCGAGGAGAACCGAGACGCTGTTGCCCTCGCCGCTCGTCGTGACGACGTCCGGCTTGCCGTCGCGGTTCAGATCCCCGACGGCGACGTTCCAGGGGCCGCGGCCAACCGCGACGGCGGCGCTGCTGCGCCGGAA
>Ga0209971_1000250_pt1 | contig 15245 bp, 12 predicted proteins | sample InoplaM3SAM_FD_187588 | JGI IMG/M metagenome (GOLD analysis project Ga0209971, IMG submission 187588) | Arabidopsis thaliana rhizosphere microbial communities from the Joint Genome Institute, USA, that affect carbon cycling - Inoculated... | ecosystem: Host-associated > Plants > Roots >... | reverse complement strand
CTTCCACCTCCCAATTGCCGCCGAGCAGAATGTCGGTGCCGCGACCCGCCATGTTGGTGGCGATGGTTACCACACCTGGCCGGCCAGCCTGGGCGATGATTTCCGCTTCCTTGTCGTGATGCTTGGCGTTAAGAACCTTGTGCTCGATGCCTTCCTTCTGCAACAGCTGGGAAACGTATTCGGAACTCTCGATGGTCGCGGTGCCCACCAGCACCGGACGGCCATTGTTCTGGCAGTCCTTAATGTCGGCGATGATGGCGGCGAACTTCTCTTCCTGGGTCAGGTAGACCAGGTCGTTGTAGTCCTTGCGTGCCAGCGGCTTGTTAGTCGGGATGACCATGACCGGCAGGTTGTAGATCTGCATGAATTCGAAGGCTTCGGTATCGGCGGTGCCGGTCATACCGGAGAGCTTCTTGTACAGGCGGAAATAATTCTGGAAGGTGGTCGAGGCGAGGGTCTGGCTTTCCGGCTGAATGGGCAGGCCTTCCTTCGCCTCGATGGCCTGATGCAGGCCCTCCGACAGGCGACGGCCCGGCATGGTCCGTCCGGTATGTTCGTCGATCAGCAGCACCTGGTTGTTCTGCACGATGTATTCGACGTTGCGGTGGAACAGCTTGTGCGCGCGCAGGCTGGAATAGACGTGGGTCAGCAAACCGAGGTTGTGTGCCGAGTAGAGGCTCTCACCTTCGGCAAGCAGGCCAGCCTTGGTCAGCATCTCCTCGACGAACTGATGGCCCGCTTCGTTCAGCTCGACCTGGCGGGTTTTCTCGTCAACGGTGAAGTGGCCTTCCTGGGTGACGACGCCCTCCTCTTCCTCGATGTGCTGCTTGAGCAGCGGTATCAGCTGGTTGATTTGCTGATAGAGCTTGGAGCTGTCCTCGGCCTGGCCAGAGATGATCAGCGGAGTGCGCGCCTCGTCGATCAGAATCGAGTCGACTTCGTCGATGACCGCGAAGTTGAGGTCGCGCTGGTTTTTCTCCTCGACACTGAACGCCATGTTGTCGCGCAAGTAGTCGAAGCCGAATTCATTATTGGTGCCATAGGTGATATCAGCGGCGTACGCAGCACGCTTTTCTTCCGGCGGCTGGAACGGCGTGACGATGCCAACGGTCAAGCCAAGGAATTCATAGAGCGGGCGCATCCAGTTGGCGTCGCGACGTGCCAGGTAATCGTTCACTGTCACCACGTGGACGCCCTTGCCTGCCAGCGCATTGAGGTAGACCGCCAGCGTCGCGACCAGGGTCTTGCCCTCGCCGGTGCGCATCTCGGCGATCTTGCCTTCGTGCAGCGTCATACCGCCGATCAGCTGCACATCGAAGTGCCGCATGCCCATTACACGTTTGCCAGCTTCGCGGCAGACGGCGAACGCTTCGGGAAGGATCTGGTCGAGGGTCTCGCCCTGGCCTAGGCGAGCCTTGAAATCTTCGGTCTTGCTACGAAGCTGCTCATCGGTGAGCGACAGCATCTGCTCTTCGAGCGCGTTGACGGCCTGAACCGCCTTGAGCATGCGCTTGACCTCACGCTCATTCTTGCTTCCAAAGAGCTTCTTCATTAAAGGCGCAAACATATCGAAAAGGACTTCCATGCTGGGGATGGAGGCACGGCCGCGGGCCACCACGGCTGCGTGCAAAGGGGGCATTCTACTCGGAAACGCCCCTGAGAAAAGGTGCGCGCTATGCAGCGGGCGCAGCCTACTGCATCGCGTAGGCGGTCGGCGCATGAGGTCAGAGAAGCGAAAACGTGCTTCGCCTGTCTGCGCAGCATCTGCCGAACGCGCCCGACGGGGCGAACGACCAGCAGGCCTGCGAAGTCGCTTCTGCTAATATCGCGACTTTCATTTACCGAGGCTGCACATGTCGCTGCGCCCCCTGACTGCCCGAGCGCCCGCCGCGCTGCTGCGCGAGGCCAGACCGCTTAAAGCCCTGTTTGGCGAAGCTAGAAGGCTCGACCAGTTGCAGCAGCTGGTCGATGACCAATTGCAGCCTGCAGCGCGCGAATACTGCCGGGTTGCCTCGTGGCGCGACGGCACCTTGCTGCTGATCGTCACCGATGGCCATTGGGCCACGCGGCTGCGCTACCAGCAACGCAGGCTGCAACGGCAGCTGCAGAGCATCGAAACATTCCGGGATCTGAATCGGATCCAGTTCAAGGTTCAGCCTCCTGAACCACCTCGTCACCGGCCGGGTCCGGCTCCCGCGCTGTCTGCGCGAGCTGCGGACAACATCGAAGAGACCGCGCGCGGCATCTCCGACCCCAAGCTCAAGGCCGCCCTCGAACGCCTCGCCAGCCACGCCCGCCTCCGAAACGACGGCTGAGATCGCGCCGGATATCGGCAGCGATTCGACGAGGCGTTTAGGTTATGGGACGGTCAGATCCGCACGCCGACGGCCTTTCGCCCCAGTTCATCTGCCGCGCATGGCGCATCGATGCTTTGCAAATTCACTCCTTTAGAATAGGCTGTATAAAAAAACAGTAGTCACTCAAATCTGACCCGAGGTGGTAAATGGCCGTCGAAGTGGTATACCGCAGCAGCCGGGACCTGGAGCGCCTGTTCATGGATAAAGCCGAAGCGGATCGTCACGACAAGATGCTGGAACTAGCCGAGGCTCTTGCGGCAGCTCTGCACAAGGCGGCTCCGTCGCTGAATGAACAACAGGCCGATGACCTGGGCATCTTTATGGCAAGGCACCGTGAGTTGTTCGCCAAGGCGTTCAAAAACAACCCTGAGGCGTTGCAGGAGCTACCGTCAGCTGGCGACGAGGGTGAGTGAACTGCCAGCCATGAGTCGAATCGCGGTGCTGCGTTTTGTCGCAGACGACCGGTCCGACGAGCGAAACTAGTCGCGCCGCGCCCGGTCCACTGGATGCAGCCAACCCATACAGGTAACCGGCATGGACAGTCCGTTCAAAAAGATCAGCGATGCGTTTCAACCCGAATACAACGTCAATTTCAGTATCGAGAAGACCGATGGCAGCATTCTTCTGACATTGACGGGTGACGCTGGCGTAGCGGTCAAACGCTACATCGGTGCGAATCAGTGGCGCGACCCACAACAACTGGAGCGCCTGATCACCAGCCTGCAGTTCAGCCTGGCAATCGAGCAGGGCGCCAGCCTTCCGATCGAGCAGAACGATCGATCGGGCATGTATGGATTGACCGCTCATCCTCAGAGCGCGGTTCGCTGAAGCCCAGCCTTTATCTTCCAAGCTGCTGCGATTTTTTCAAAAGGGTCTAGCAGCAGACTATCGAAGGCATCCTGCCAACGTCACATCCGTACCTGACCGATTCGACGCGAAGCTCAGAGCCAGGCCAGCGCCTTCGCCCGAGCGACGGCCTGGGTGCGCCTGGCCACACCAAGTTTTGTATTGATCCGGCGCGCATGCGTCTTGACCGTGTGCAGCGAAATGAACAGCTGCTCGGCGATCTCCTGGTTCGAACAACCCTGTGCAATCAACCGCAGAACAGTGAGCTCGCGATTGCTGAGGATCACCTCATCGCCTGGTCCAAGCGTATCGTCTGGTTCGCGTTCGAATTGCAACAGGCGGTCACGCAGCGTTTCGCCCTTGCCGGCGGGCAGCATTCTGGCCAGCCATAGCGGTTGGCGATGCTGCAATTCGTAAAGCGGCTTGACCAAGTGCTGCCGTGCGGCCTCCCCCAGCGCCTTGCGCAGCTCCAATTCCGCTTCATCGCAACGACCGTCGAGCTGCAGTGCTTCGGCGAGCGTGAAGCGGCACTCGCACGCCAGCCCAAGCCGCTGTGAGCGCAGATTCTGGTCCACCAATTCCTGCAGCGTGTCGATGGCCAGCGCACAGCGGCCGGAAAGCATGTCGACTACCGCCAGATAGCGCTGTACGCGTGGCAACAGTTCGTAGAAACCGGAAGGCGCCAGATAGGCATGACCTTCATAAAGGTCGATGACTTGCGTAAGGACCGTTCTGGCCTTTTTCAACTGCCCCTGGCGCAGCCAACTGAGCCCGGTGATGAGTGGCAATATGCCGCGAAAACGCGCCTCCGGCACATGCCGCCACTGGGTCAACCGCTCGGCTTCGCGCAGCCAGTGGTAGGCCGTCGGGAACTCGTGGTTACGGGCCGCCACCTCGGCCAGCCCGACGTAGCCGAAAAACATATAGGAGTCACCGCAGGTTTCCGTTTCGATTCGGCCCTGCTGGTAGGCTTCACGGGCCTGTTCATCGAGTCCCTGGTAAGCGAGCAAATGGCCTTGAAGCAGCTTCAAACGGCCAATGATCGGGCTCCGCTTAACGTTGTCACGCAGCACCAGAAGCGATTCTTCAAGCACCCCGACCGCCCGTTCGAACTCCCCGGTCAGCTCCAGAAGCTGAATTCGATCGACGTTAAGCATGGCTTCGTACAACACGCTGCCCTTGAGCCGCGCCAGCTTCATGCCCTCGCTGTTGTATTGTTGCGCCAGCTCGAGCTGGCTTTCAGCCATCGCTTGTTGCGACAGTGCCTGATAGCAGAGCACGCGCTGTGCCCAGGCATGATCGGACAGGACCTCAAGCGCCTGCAGACAGTACTGACGGGCTTCCGGCTCGCCGCGCAATCGCGCGAGAAAGCCTCGCAACGCCTGCCATTGAGCGAGAAGTTGCGCTTGCCGCCTCGCATCCGGCTGAGGGAAGAATTTGGCCAGATCGGCAAGGCATTCATCGACCTCATCGAGACGAGCCGAGATGATCAGCGCCCAACCATGCAGCACGATCAACCGGGTCGTGCTATTGAACAGATCCTGTGGCAGCTCGCTGCGCCACTTCAGAAAATGCGAGACGTTATCGCCGATCAGCAGTTGTTCCTGCCCGTAGCGCTGCAGGAAATTCGCCGCAACCTCCGGCTGTCCCGCCCACAGCGCATGCTCCACCGCCTCACGCATTTCGCCGCGGTTCGCAAACCATTGGCATGCCCGCAAGTGCGTCTGTATCGGTGACGTCACGTCGGGCATGCGTTGAAGAATTGCAATCATCGGTCGCCAAAGGCGAAACCACTCTCCGCAGTTATCGATCTGGCGAATGAACAGCTGATAGGTTTTCAGCACTGCCAGGATGTCGCTTCCGATGCCGTCGAGCACATGTTCGCAGAGCTGCGCCGAGAACCGCGGCATGCGCGCCAATGCGAACAGTGCGCGACGGATCTCGTCGCTCTGCCCTTCAAGCACTTCGCGTTGCACGTAATCGCGCAGTAGAGGCGTGCCGGCGATCAGTCGCTCCCGCACGGCCTGTTCATCGGCGTTCAGCAGCAGGAGGCTGACGCCGGCCAGCCAACCTTCGCTTCCCGACATGAGTTGCTTGAACGTGTCCTCGGCAAGTTCCAGTCGATGCGCCTTGAGCAACTGTCTCAACTCACCGGTGCTGAGTGCGAGCGCCTCGGCCTCAAGCTCGAACAGATCGCCTTGAAGCAACAACCTGGGCAGCTTCCAGGCTGGCTGGCGGCGGCTGCTCACCCACCAACTGACCGAATCCGGCCCTCGTTCCAAGAGCAGATCGAGACAGGCATCGAAATCCGCGGCCGCCTCGCGCGGATAGTCGTCCAGCATGATCCAGAGCGGTCCGGGAAATCCGTTGAGCAGCTCGACTAGATCCTGCGCGACGTCATCGCTTGGCGACGTTGGGCGATTCAGCAAACGACCCAACCTGGCGAGCAACGCCTCGGCGGAAAAGGGTCGACCGCCCAGATCGAGCCAGACGAGATGGGTATCGGGCGGCACCAGCCTTGCACATTCGTTCATCAACACGCTTTTGCCGAAACCCGCTGGCGCACAGATCAGGCGCAGCCGGCAACGGGCTTCGAGCAGAGCGTCGACGAGTCGGGGCCGGGGAACATGCAACGGAGGAAGACGCGCGATAGTGGCAACCTGAACCTGAGCGGCGGCTTCTGTGCTGAGTGCACCGGGGTTGAAGCGTACGGACATAGCAAGGCTTCTCTCGTTCGGATCAGTCCATTGAAAGCGCAACGCGCTTGACGATCAGGCTGTCGGTGCTCGGGCCGACCGGGTCACCTCAAACCGATGCCCTTCGGCGCAACAAGCTGCACCATTGGCCATCATTTGTCGAATATCGAATCGCAGACGGCGCCTGTGCCAACAGCGCTTAAGCGATTGCAAGAACGTATCACTGTCCCGCTTTCGCCCAAAAAAAAGGCGACCTTTCGGTCGCCTTATTCAGCAGATGGATATCGCGAGATCAGCGCACCCCGGCGTTACGTAGCGCAGCGGGAGTGAAATCCCGTGCCGACGCCTTGTAGCCAAACTCCAGTGGCGCCTCTTCGTTGCTCATGCCGATGGCGATGTAACGACCGGAGATAACGTCGTACAGCGCTTCGAACGCATAGGCCGGAACCTTCTCCTGGTAGTACTGCATCATGTGGGCTTCGCCGACGCGCCACAGCTGGCCGCGCCCGTCATACAGCTCTGACTCGACGATGGTCCAGGTGTCTTCGTCAACGTAGAAGCGCCGCTTGGCGTAGATGTTCCGCTCGCCTTCCTTGAGGGTCGCTTCGATTTCCCAGACGCGATGCAACTCGTAACGAGCCAGGTCCTGATTGACATGGCCGGCCCTGAGGATGTCGCTGTACTTGATGTCGCTGGAGGCGATTTCGAAGCTGTTGTACGGGATATACAGCTCCTTCTTGCCGATCAGCTTCCAGTCGTAACGATCCGGGGCACCGCTGAACATGTCGAAGTTGTCAGTGGTGCGCATCCCGTCGGCGGCGGTACCTGGGCCGTCATACGCAACCTGCGGAGCGCGCCGCACTCGACGCTGGCCTGCGTTGTAGATCCAGGCCTGGCGCGGCTCCTTTACCTGGTTCAGCGAATCGTGTACCAGCAGTACGTTACCGGCCAGACGCGAAGGCGCCGTAACGCGCTGTTTGAAAAACAGCAGCGCGTTCTGGGCGCGTTCCGGATCCAGATCCGTCATGTCGCTGGGGAATGCGACCTCGTCCTCGAAGTGCACGAGGGTGTAGCTGCCATTGGTCTGCGGAGTTGCCTGAACGATGTTTCGCCGCACGTTTCCGCCCCGATAGCGAGTGATGTGGTTCCAGATCACTTCCAGACCATTTTTCGGAATCGGGAACGCGTAATAGCGGCTCTCTGCGAAATTGTCGATCCCGTTTCCGCCAGCAACCAGCTCGGCATTGAGCGCGCTCTTCTTGGCAGCTTCGTAAATACGGTCCGGCACGGCGGCGCTGCGATGCGTTTCGAAAACGCGGAGTTTGTAGGTCTCCGGATACCGCTTGAACATCGCCTGCTGACCTTCGGTGAGCTTGTCCTTGTATTGGTCGGCGTTCTGCGCGGTGATGACGAACTTGGGCTGTTCGTTCTTGAATGGGTTGGTGACGTGGCCATCCTTGAGCGGCGCGGCATCGGTGGGCAATCCACCCGTCCACGCAGGGATAGTGCCTTCGGCATTACCAGCCTTCTCGGCGCCCAGTGGCGTCAGCGAGTTGCCAAGCTTCGCGGCTTCTTCAGGAGATACGGCAGCCATCACACTGCTTGCCAGCAGCGAGAAGGCCAAGACACTGAATAGTTTTCTTGTTGTTTTCATACGCTTCCAGTTCCTCTTGATCTTGTTTTGGCCCGGGGCCTTACCTAGCAGTGTCGCGCTGCGAAGGTCTTCGAGAAGACCTTCGCAGGGAATCGAACAGAGCGAACTCCTTTAGAAGTTGACGCCTACGCTGAGCGCCAGGAAGTCGCGATCGACCAGGGTGTTGTAGTCGCCACCGAAGAAGTCGGTGTAGGACAGGCTCGCGGTGTAGGCATTCTGGTAAACAGCGTCGACGCCCACGCTCACAGCCTTGGAGCCCTCATTGAACAGACCGTTCGGGCCGTAGCCGTCTACGTCGTGGGAGAAAGAAACGTTTGGCGTGAGGTTCACACCGGCGAATACGTTGCTGTAATCAGCCAGCGCCCGCAGCCGGTAACCCCAGGAGTTGGCGGTGACGAAGCCGTCGTTGCCGTACTCCGGCGTATCCAGCCCATAAATCGAGTCGCGGCCGTAGCGAAGCTCGCTTTTGCTTTCGAGCCCGCCGACGTGAGCGAAGCCGATCTCACCAACGACCGTGACACGCCCGGCACCCAGAATTTGGTCGAAGAAGTGAGTGAAGGTAGTCTGGAACTGCGTGACTTCTTTGCGGTTGTAGCCTTTGTGTTCGACTCCTGCCTGACCCAGGGCGCCGGCGATATTGCCTGTTGCGATGGCACCGCCGATTCCGGTAGCAAGCAGACCGGTGGTGTAGGTCGAGTTGAGCGCTACTGGCAGGTTGGGGCGATAGCTGACCTCGCCCGACCAGGCGGTACCGGTTGGAAGCGTTGTAGCGAAGCTCGCTCCGTAGAGGCGGATGTCTTCCGGGTATTCGAGGAAGTACTCGCCATTACTCAGCAGAGCGGGTGAAGCCAGGGCACTAAACGCAGCACCCGATGGCAAACCACCGCCAGGCGAAGGAGTGCCCAACAACCCTAGCAGTGCTCCGATTTCGGCAGCGGATGCGTTCTTATACCCCACGGTCGGCGTACGGCTGTGGTAGTTCATAAAGTACAAACCATACTCCGCCGTATCAGCCAGCCAGCGGAGCGCCATACCGTACTGCCCAGAATCGCGGGCGTCCCGATCACCGCCGCGAGGAACAGTAACGCCTTCGGGGCCGACAATGATGCCAAGGTCGTCCAACCCGGCATAGTTCGTTCCAAACGCGGCGTTGAGTTGTTCGATTGTCACGCCAGCTCCGATGATGGCGTCACGCTGAGCGGCGGACAGAACCGTGTAATTGTCATCGCAACCATCGGCAGCCACATCGTTACTGGCGAAGAAGGTCCCGCAGTTGTCGATAATCGTCTGGTCCCACTCGAGTTGGTAGAAGGCTTCCATGCTGAGCTGGTCGGTCAGGCCTTGCGAAACATAGAGCATGTTTACCGGAATCAAGCCTTCCTTGATTTCCGCACCGGGCCGACGAAACGCTGCCGCATCGAGCGGGTTGATCGAGTTGATCGAGTTGCCGATAAAGGTGCTTTCGCCCCAGCTCACAACCTGCTTGCCGACCCGCACCGTACCCGGCAGGCCCGCAACGTCGTAGTTGTGATAGAGGAACGCGTCAAGGATCTGTGCACCCGATGACTGGGCGGCTTCCTTGCGGTTGCTGTCGCTGATGTCCTTGAACAGACGGTTCTCATCCTTCAGCTCGAAGTCATACCAATATTTGCCGCGAACGAACGCACCGGTGTCGCCGTAGCGCAGTTCGAGGTCGTGAACGCCCTTGAAGATTTTCGAGAATGTCTCGCCCTTCTTGAAGTTCAGTCGGCCATCGTCGCCGGTTTGTGTATAGCCGGTACCGCCGTTGGCAATGCCGACCAGATCCATATCCCGATCGGCCGTCGACCAGCTGGCGCCGATGGAAAGCGATGAGTCCAACTGACCTTCAACTTCCCCGATGTTGAAGGTGACGGCATATGCTGGCGCAACCGACCCCAGCGCAACGGCGAGGGCCAGTGTCTTGGGCTGGAAGATTCCTTGCCTTGTTGTTTTTGTCATGAGGCGCTCCTGGTTGGTTCGAAGTACGTTCACCCTAACCACACGGCGGCAGGGGGTTAAGCGCACTAAGGTTTGATTTGGTTTGTAATCCTAAAGTATGAACAGCTGTCTACCCGCTGGGTTGCAGCGGATACAGAGCAGTCCCGGACGCAGCGCAGCAATGCGGCTATCGAGAGCTTAGCCGGCAACCATACGGACGCAACCCTCGAAATAGAGCGGCTGCGACGCCGTTCGCGAGAAACCCGTCGAGCGTATACGCGCCGTAGCCCCTCGCTGCTGACGCAGGACAATATCTGCGAGAGCCAGCGTCAACGGATAAGACACGGGGCGGAATGGAGAACCACCGAAGCGTTACCGATGCGCCGAAACTGAGACGAAACGAAACAGCAACGAGTCGAGCCGGCTGAAGATCGTGGAATGGAAGATGAAAGCGAGACGCCAAGGACCGAAGCCTGACGGGAGGGAGGCATGCTTTTACAACTGCTGCGGACCGCAAACGACGGCCCGCATCGAGCATGCGTATTACATGCCCTTCACCGCATAGATGCCCGGCGCATTTCGCCAGTAGCCCTTGTAGTCCATGCCATAACCGAAGACATAGCGGTCGACACAGCTGAGACCGACGTAATCGGCCTTCAGGTCCGGCCTGGCTTTGCGCTGGTGTTCCTTGTCTACCAGTACAGCCGTGTACACTGCTGCCGCACCGGCATGTCGGCAGAAATCGATGATCGCGCCGAGCGTATGCCCCTCGTCCAGAATGTCGTCGATGATCAAGACGTCGCGGTCCATGAATGAAATCTCGGGCTTGGCCTTCCAGAACAACTCGCCACCGCTCGTCTCATTGCGGTAACGGGTCGCGTGCAGATAGGAAAGCTCAAGCGGAAAGCTCAGCTTCGGAACGAGCTTGCCGGAGAAGATCAACCCGCCATTCATGACGCAGAACACGACAGGATTACGATCGGCCAGTTCGGCGTTGATCGTGGCGGCGACCGCATCGATTGCTGCCTCGACCTCGTCGTTGGCGTATAGACAGTCGGCTTCGGCCATGATCTGGCGGATGTGTGCAAGATCGACGGACATGGCAATGCTCCAGAAAAGAGGCAAGGAAACAGCCCGAGCGGCTGCGCACGAATCAAGGGGCGCGACGATACCGACGCAGCCAAGCAATGGGCAACCCCTGCCCGACGCATCAATAGCCGCTGACAACCCGATGCATTAACCTACGCCGGTTTATTTGTCCCGCCGGAGCCGTTCATGACCATTCGAGAGATCCGCCACCCGCTCGTTCGCCACAAGCTGGGGCTGATGCGTCGCGCCGACATCAGCACCAAGAATTTCCGCGAGTTGGCGCAGGAGGTGGGGTCGATTCTGACGTACGAAGCAACGCGCGACCTGCCGTTGGAAAGTTACAGCATCGATGGCTGGAGCGGCCCGGTTCAGGTAGAGAAGATTTCCGGCAAGAAGATTACCGTCGTTCCGATTCTGCGGGCGGGTATCGGCATGCTCGACGGCGTGCTCAGCCTGATACCCGGCGCCAAGGTCAGCGCGGTGGGTATCGCCCGGAACGAAGAAACGCTGCAGGCGCACACCTACCTCGAGCGGCTGGTCGATGATCTGGATCAGCGCCTGGCGATGATCATCGATCCGATGCTGGCGACCGGCGGGTCCATGGTCGCTGCCATCGACATGTTGAAAAAGGCCGGCTGCAAGGAAATCCGCGCGCTGGTCCTGGTGGCGGCACCCGAAGGGATCGAAGCCGTGGAGAAAGCCCACCCCGACGTGGTCATCTACACCGCGTCGATCGACGGTCATCTCGATGAGAACGGCTACATCATTCCGGGCCTCGGCGACGCCGGCGACAAGCTTTTCGGCACCAAGCAGAAGGACGTCTAGGCATGTCGCAACCCATGGAAGAGCCGCTAGGCCGCCAGATACTGGCCGGCGCACAAATGCTCTTTGTTGCCTTCGGCGCGCTGGTGCTGATGCCACTGATCACCGGAATGGACCCCAACGTCGCCTTGTTCACGGCAGGTCTCGGCACACTGCTGTTCCAGCTGGTGACCCGGCGTCAGGTTCCGGTGTTCCTGGCGTCGAGCTTCGCATTTATCGCACCGATCATCGCGGCGAAAGGCGAGTTCGGTTTGCCTGCCGTGCTCGGCGGAGTCGTGGCCGCGGGTGTCGTTTACATGGTGCTCGGCTTCGCGGTGCGGCTGAAAGGGCCCGGGTTCATCGACCGGTTGCTACCGCCGGTAGTCATTGCGCCGGTGATCATTTCCATCGGCCTTGCGCTGTCCCCCGTGGCGGTGAATATGGCGATGGGCAAGGCAGGAGACGGCAGCGCACAGCTCGTGCCATACGGGACGGCGATCATGATTTCGATGCCGGCACTGGTCACTACCCTGCTCGTGGCAGTGCTCGGCAAAGGGCTGTTTCGACTCGTACCGATCCTCGCAGGCGTCGCGGTGGGCTATGGCCTGTCGCTCGCATTTGGCGTGGTGGATACCACCGGAATACTGGCAGCGCCGTGGCTGGCCGTGCCGAATTTCGTCGCGCCGGAGTTTCACTGGGGCGCGATCCTGTTCATGGTTCCGGTTGCGCTGGCGCCGGCGATCGAGCACATCGGCGGCGTGGTGGCCATCGGCGGCGTCACCGGCAATAACTTCATTAAAGAGCCGGGCCTGCACCGCACGCTGCTCGGCGATGGGCTGGCGACATCCGCGGCGGGCCTGTTCGGCGGCCCGCCGAACACCACGTACGCCGAGGTGACCGGCGCGGTGATGCTGACCAAAAACTACAACCCGAAGATCATGACCTGGGCAGCGGTGTTCGCCATTGTGCTGGCGTTCATCGGCAAGTTCGGAGCCGGCTTGCTGAGCATTCCGGTGCCGGTGATGGGTGGGATTCTGTGCCTGCTGTTCGGCTCGATCGCGGTCGTCGGCCTGAGCACCCTGATCCGACATCAGGTCGACCTGTCGGAAGCGCGTAACCTGATCATCGTTTCGGTGCCCTTGGTGTTCGGCATCGGCGGCATGACGTTCGGCTATGGCGAATTCAGCCTGTCGGGCATTTCGCTGTGCGCAATCGTCGCGCTGGTATTGAACCTGGCGCTGCCGGGCGGTGAGGGCTGGAACAACAAACAGCTCGACGAAAACAGCTAGCCACTGCGTCGACCTGCCTTTCCCTGCGTGCCTTGCGGTCAACCCGACCCAAGGCGCGTAGACTGCCGCCATGCCCCACCCGACCATTGCCCACCGCCAACTTCCGGACGAAACGGTCAGCTGCTCCAGCTGCGCCGCCTGTTGCTGCCGACTCGAAGTTCTTCTGATAACCGACACCGGCGTACCGGAGCGCTTCATCGATGAGGACGCGTGGGGCGGCCAGGTCATGCGACGCCTGGACGATGGCTGGTGCGCGGCGCTCGACCGCGACAGCATGCGTTGCACCATCTACGACCGACGGCCGCTGATCTGCAGGGAATTCGAACTCGGCTCGGACGACTGCCTTGAAGAGCGAAAGGGCACCGAATCGGCGTACCGGGAATAGGCCAGCGCGACGCTCAGGCGGCTAACTGGCGCGTTCGGTGACTGCAGCCTGGTCTCGCTCTCCACCGAGAGTGAGCGGCCCCGCTTGTGCTTGCGGCCGCTCACTGGCCCGGCTGGCTTGGCGCTTAAAACGACGCCCGATAATGCACCGCGTAGCTCTCGATACCGTTGTTCGGCTGCTTGAGCCCGGCGTTGGAGTAGTGGATCGCCCGGATGCCGATTTCGTGCCCGCCAGCGAAACGCAGCCCGGCACCGATGCGGTCCTCGAATTGAAAGGACGACCCCAGATCGTTATTTTCCACCTCGGTGCTTTCGAACGCCGCGACGCCAACGCCGGCTTCCAGATAGGGCTTGACCGTGTCGCCGGAGAATTCATAGACGAATACCGGCGCGAGCGAAAGGCTATGGTTGGCGGAGTTTTCGTCGCCTTCCCAATAGGTGTAGCCAGCATCCCAATACCCGGTCAGTCGACCGACACTCGACTGGAACCAGCTGCGATTGAAGTCGAATTGCGCGCCGAGTCGGTAGGTCATGGTGGACTCGCCGGTCTGCCCGACGGCAGCGGTTAGATCGAATGCGTGAGCCGTTACGGCTTGGCCCAGCGAAATGGCAGCAACGGCAGCAAGGGAGATCATCTTTTTCATGCGGAACGTCCTTATCGAAAGTTGGCATCGCTTGTTTTCGAGCATTAACCCATATTGAGAAAGCAGGCGCAGCGGGTTAGTTCCTAGCCTGGGAAATAGTCCACCGCGGCCGTATCCCCCCAAAGTACCGGCAAGACCGCAGCCAATCGCCGCGGATCGCCGCTGCTCCAGAACCGAGGCGCCGCGCTTGCCTCGCCCAACCGGCCGCTGCTGCCGAGCACCGTTTGCAGATGCCGCGCAACTGCCGCGCCGGTATCCACCAGTACCACCGTCGACGGCAACAACTCCAGCAACAGCGGCTTGATGAATGGATAGTGCGTGCATCCGAGGATCAGCGTATCGCAGCCCTGTTCGAGCAGCGGCTGGACGAAGTGCTCGAGCAACGCTCGGGTCTTTGGCGTATCCAGCTCGCCAGCTTCGACGCATTCGACAAGGCCCGGACAGGGCTGGGTGACGACTCGCACGTCGCTGGCGAAACGATCAAGTAAAGCCGCAAATTTCGCGCTTTTCAGCGTGCCGGTCGTCGCCAGCACTCCGACTACGCCCGAGCGCGTCGCCTGCGCTGCCGGCTTCACGGCAGGCTCCATGCCCACCAGCGGAACCTGCGGGTACAACTCACGAAGCTCGGCGATCCCGGCTGCGGTGGCCGTGTTGCAGGCTAGCACGAGCGCCTTGGCGCCCTGCTCCAGCAAAAATTCGGCGATCGCCCGACAGCGCGCGCGGATGAACTCGGGACTCTTTTCGCCATAAGGCACATGACCGCTGTCGGCCAGATAGAACAGCGTTTCGTTCGGCAGGCGCGCACGGATCTCGCGCAGCACAGACAACCCGCCCACACCGGAATCGAAGACGCCAATGGGCGCGTTATCAGCCATGGCTGGCTCCGCAGACCGCACAGCCCGGGTCGCGCCGCACCTTGAGTTCGCGGAACCGACTCGAAAGCGCATCGACCAACAGCAACCTGCCCACCAGCGGCTCGCCAAAACCGGCGAGCACCTTCAGCGCTTCGAGCGCTTGCAGGCTTCCCAGCAACCCAACCAGCGGGCCCAACACACCGGCTTCGCTGCATGTCAACTCGGCCTCGCTGCCATGCCCATAGAGGCAGTGATAGCACGGGCTGCTCGCCTCGCGCGGATCGAACACCGACAGCTGCCCTTCGAGGCGAATCGCCGCACCGCTGACCAGCGGCTTGCATTCATGCACGCAGGCGGCATTTATCGCTTCGCGTACGGCAAAGTTATCGGTGCAGTCCAGGACCAGATCCACTGCTCTCACCGCAGCACCAAGCGAGTCGGCGTCCATGGCCGTACGATGCGGCACCAGCCTGGCCAGCGGATTGATCGCCGTAAGCCGCTCGACAGCCGAATCCACCTTTTGCATGCCAACCGCGTTGGAGTCATGCAGCACCTGGCGTTGCAGGTTGGTCAGGTCGACGCTGTCAAAATCTGCCAGATGGAGTTCGCCGACACCGGCAGCCGCCAGATACAGCGCCACCGGCGAGCCCAGCCCGCCAAGGCCGACGATCA
>Ga0209971_1000244_pt1 | contig 15445 bp, 11 predicted proteins | sample InoplaM3SAM_FD_187588 | JGI IMG/M metagenome (GOLD analysis project Ga0209971, IMG submission 187588) | Arabidopsis thaliana rhizosphere microbial communities from the Joint Genome Institute, USA, that affect carbon cycling - Inoculated... | ecosystem: Host-associated > Plants > Roots >... | reverse complement strand
GTGGGAGCGGCCCTTCGACGCGCTCGGGACCGGCTCCAGCCGCGGCGCTGTGGGAGCGGCTTCAGCCGCGAGCTTTTCCGCATATCCGCGAGGCCAGCGGGAAATCGGGAACGAGATCGCGACGTCCGAAGCCCACTTGGCCAGGAGCTCGCGGCTGAAGCCGCTCCTGCAGGGAGGCTAACCGGATTATTCGCCGTCGCCGGCTTCGGGGTCGCGGGTGTCGGAATCCGGCAGGTCGCGCAGCAGGTTCTCGATGCGCTCTCCGCGGTCGACCGACTCGTCGTAGTGGAAGTGCAGCTCCGGCACGTGTCGCATCTTGACCGCATGCGCGAGCTGGTAGCGCAGTTCCGGCGCCAGTGCCTTGAGCGCCTTGAGCGCCTCGGCCGCGCGCTCCGGCTGCAGCGCCGTCACCCAGACCTTGGCATGGGCCATGTCGCGGGTGACCTCGACGTCGGACACGCTCAGCGACGGCAACCCATGCCCGCGCACCGCCTCGTGCACCAGCGTGCCCAGCTCGCGGCGGAGTTGGGCGGAGACGCGGTCGGTGCGATGGAAGGACTTCTTCTGCGGCATCTCGTTCTTCGAATCCGGGTGCTTACAGCGTGCGCTGGACTTCGATGCGCTCGAAGCACTCGATCTGGTCGCCCGGCTTGATGTCGTTGTATGCCTTCACGCCGATGCCGCACTCGGTGTTGACCCGCACCTCGTCCACGTTTTCCTTGAAGCGGCGCAGCGATTCCAGTTCGCCCTCGAAGATGACGGTGTTGTCGCGCAGCACCCGGATCGGCTTGTGGCGCTTGACCACGCCCTCGACCACCATGCAGCCGGCGACCGCGCCGAACTTGGAGCTGCGGAACACGTCGCGCACTTCCGCGGTACCGATGATCTCCTCGCGGATCTCCACGCCGAGGATGCCGGAGGCCACCTGCTTCACCTGGTCGATCACGTCGTAGATGATCGAGAAGTAGCGCAGGTCCACGCCGGTGGTCTCGATCACCTTGCGCGCCGAAGCGTCGGCGCGGACGTTGAAGCCGATGATGGTGGCCTTGGAAGTCGCCGCCAGCTGCGCATCGGACTCGGTGATTCCGCCAACGCCGGAGCCGATCACGCTGATCCGGATCTGTTCGTTGGACAGCGCGGTCAGTGCTTCGCGCAGCGCCTGCACCGAACCCTGCACGTCGGCCTTGATGATCAGCGGCAGGCTCAACTGCGCCTCGCCAGCGCCCATCTGCGCCATGATGTCTTCCATGCGGTTGCCGGCCTGGCCGACCAGCCGCGTCTCGCGGCGCTTGGCGTCGCGCTGCTGCGCCACGTCCTTGGCCAGGCGCTCGTCGGCGACCACCACGAAGTCGTCGCCGGCATCGGGCACGCCCGACAAACCAAGCACCTGCACCGGGATCGACGGGCCCGCACCGAGCACCTGCTTGCCGGTTTCGTCGAACAGCGCGCGCACGCGCCCGTACTGCACGCCGCACACCAGGTAATCGCCCTTCTGCAGCGTGCCCTGCTGCACCAGCACCGTGGCCACCGGGCCGCGGCCCTTGTCGAGCGAGGATTCGATCACGACGCCCGCGGCGCGGCCTTCGCGGACCGCCCTGAGTTCGAGCACTTCGGCCTGCAGCGAAATGGCATCGAGCAGGGTGTCGACGCCCAGGCCGGTCTTGGCGGACAGTTCGACCATCTGCGTGTCGCCGCCGAAATCCTCGGCGACCACGTCCTGCGCAAGCAGCTCGTTCTTGACCCGCATCGGGTCGGCGTCGGACTTGTCGATCTTGTTGATCGCCACGATCAGGGGCACGCCGGCCGCCCTGGCATGCTGCACGGCCTCGATCGTCTGGGGCATCACGCCATCGTCGGCGGCGACCACCAGCACCACGATGTCGGTCAGCCTGGCGCCGCGCGCGCGCATCTGCGAGAACGCGGCATGGCCCGGGGTATCGAGGAAGCTGATCGTGCCCTTTGGCGTCTCGACGTGGTATGCGCCGATGTGCTGGGTGATGCCCCCGGCCTCGCCGGATGCGACCTTGGTGGTGCGTATGTAGTCCAGCAGCGAGGTCTTGCCGTGGTCGACGTGGCCCATGATGGTGACCACCGGCGGCCGCGGCAGCTTCTCGCCCTGGACGTCCTCGACATGCGCCAGCAGTTCGCTCTCGGCATCGCCGGCGTCGGCGTGCACGGCGGTGTGGCCGAGCTCTTCGACCACCAGCACCGCGGTGTCGTGGTCGATGCTCTGGGTGATCGTCGCCATCACGCCCATCTTGAACAGCGCCTTGACCACGTCGCCACCCTTGAGCGCGAGCTTCTGCGCCAGGTCGGCGACGGTGATCGCTTCGCCGATCGCGACCTCGCGCACGATCGGCGCGGTCGGGCGGGTGAAACCGCTGCCCGAGCGCGACTGCTCCGCATGGCGGCGCTGCGGCCTGGCCTTGCCACGGCCGCTGGTGCTGCGGCGCGCGCGATCGGCCGCGCTCAGGTGCATCTGCCCGGCGAAACGGCTGGCGCGGTCGTCGTCCTCGACGCCGGCGACCATCGCGTGCGAGCCGCGGGTCTTGTGCTTGTGGCCGGCCTTGTCGTCGGCGCGCGGCGCGGCCGGCTTGGGATGGCCATGGCCATGGGCCTTGCGCGCGATCTCCTCCTCGGAAACGACCACCGCGGCGGCGACACGGGCGGCTTCGGCGCGCGCAGCTTCCTCTTCCTTGCGCTTGCGCTCGGCGGCCTCCTCGCTGCGGCGCTTGTCGGTCTCCGCCAGGCGCTGCTGTTCGGTCAGGTTGCGCAGCCGGGATTCCTCCAGCTTGCGCAGGATCTCGGCGCGCTCGTCGTTCTGCGGCGCTTCCGCGCCCGCAACCACATCGCCCTGCTTGACCAGCGTGACCTTCTTGCGCACCACCACGTCGACCGTGCTGCGGTTCTTGCCGCCGCCGACCGTGAGTTCCTGCTTGCGGCTGCGGTTGAGGGTGATCTTCTTCGGCGTGGCGACGTCCTCGGCCGACTTCTCGGCCTTGCCGTGCGCGCGCTTGAGGAAGCCGAGCAGCTTCACCTTCTCGATGCTGGTGACGACCTGGTCGGGACCGTCGAAGCGCATGCCGGCCTCGGCCAGCTGCTCCAACAGTTTGTCGACCGGCTTGTTCACCAGTTCGGCCAGCTTGCGGATCGTGGTTTGTTGCGACATTCGGTTTCCGTGTCCTGTGGCCCGGTCGTGGCCGGGCGCGTGAAGCAGGCGATTCTACTGCGGTAGGGGTCGGGGAGCCGTTTCAGGGCTTCCATGGGTTCGTTGCGCTGCAAAAGACCTGTTTTTTTCGGAAGAAGGTGTGTCTACATCATCCGTCGTTTGCTTCCAGAGCGGTTTCCGATGGCCCGGCCATCCGGGCGCCGGTGGTTCGCGAGCGCAGCCGATGCCGACAGGGCGTCGGCCAGGCGCATCCGCTCACCCTTCCCGCTCCAGCCGCGCGATCTCCTCGGCGCGCGCGGCCAGGATCAGTGCCGCGGCGCGCGCCTCGTCCATGCCCTCGATGCCGAATTCGACGACCTCGTCGGCGCCCAGTTCCCCGAGGTCGTCGGCGGTGCGGATACCGTGGCCGGCCAGCGCGAACGCGGTCTCGTCGTCCATGCCCTCCAGCGACAGCAGGTCGTCGGCGGGCCGGTGCTCGTCGAGCTCCTCCTCCACCGCCAGCGCATCGTTGAGCAACGCGTCGCGGGCGCGCGAACGCAACTCCTCGACGATGTCCTCGTCGAAACCCTCGACCGCGAGCAGTTCGCCGACCGGCACGTAGGCGATTTCCTCGACCGTGCTGAAACCCTCGGCGACCAGGATGGTGGCGATTTCCTCGTCGACCTCGAGTTTTTCCTGGAACAGCGCGCGCGCGGCATCCTGCTCGGCTTCGGACTTGGCGGCGACCTGGTCCTGGGTCATGACGTTGAGCTGCCAGCCCGACAGGCGGCTGGCCAGGCGCACGTTCTGGCCGCCGCGGCCGATCGCCTGCGCCAGCTTGTCCTCGGCCACGGCCAGGTCCATCGAGTGCTTTTCCTCGTCGACGATGATCGACTGCACCTCGGCCGGCGCCATCGCGTTGATCACGAACTGCGCCGGGTTGTCCGACCACAGCACGATGTCCACGCGCTCGCCGTTCAATTCGTTGGACACCGCCTGCACGCGCGAACCGCGCATGCCGATGCAGGCGCCGATCGGATCGGTGCGGTTGTCGTAGGCGAGCACCGCGATCTTGGCGCGGTCGCCCGGGTCGCGCGCGCAGGCCTTGATCTCGACCAGGCCCTGGCCGACTTCCGGCACCTCGAGCTTGAACAGCTCGATCATGAATTCCGGCGCGGCGCGGCTGATGAACAGCTGCGGGCCGCGGATCTCGGTGCGCACGTCGTAGAGGTAGCCGCGGACGCGGTCGCCGGCGCGCAGCACGTCGCGCGGGATGCCCTTGTCCTTGGGGATGAAGGCCTCGGCGTTGCCGCCCAGGTCGACGAAGATGTTGCCGCGCTCTGCGCGCTTGACCACGCCGGTCACCAGCTCGCCGACCCGGTCCTTCCACTGGTCCACGACCTGGGCGCGCTCGGCCTCGCGCACGCGCTGCACGATCACCTGCTTGGCGGCCTGGGCGGCGATGCGCCCGAAGTCCGGGTTCTCGATCTGTTCCTCGATGTAGTCGCCGACCTCGGCGCCTTCGCTCTCGTCGACCGCGTCCATCAGCCGGATCTGGCGATCGGGCGATTCCATCACCACGTCGTCGGCCACCACTTCCCAGCGGCGGAAGGTTTCGTAGCTGCCGTCCTTGGGGTCCACCGCGACGCGCGTCAGCACGTCCTGGTCCGGGTAGCGCTTCTTCGCCGCCGAGGCCAGCGCGGCCTCGATCGCTTCCAGGATCACCGACTCCGGCACGCCCTTTTCGGCCGCCACCGCATCGACGACCAGCAACAGTTCCTTGCTCATTTCTCTCGCTCCGCACGTGACGGCTTCGCGGCCGCCGGCTTCTTGTTGGATGGTTTGTTGGTACTGGTTTGCGTCCGGCTCGATTGCGTCCCGCTGGATTGCTTCTTCGCCCGCTTGCCCGGGCGCGCATCGCGCCCCGAGCCGTCCTTCGCCGGCGCCAGGCCCAATGCCGCCCAGTCGGGCACCAGCCGCGCCTTGTCGATGTTGTCGAAGGCGACCGTGAACGGCTGGCCGTCGACCTCGAACCCGATGTTGCCGCCTTGCACCGCGACGATCCGGCCCTGCAGCCGGCGGCGCCCGTCCTGCGGCAGCTTCAGCACGACCTTGGCGTCCTCGCCGAGGAAACGCTCGAACTGGCCCGGCGTGAACAGCGGCCGGTCGACGCCCGGCGACGACACTTCCAGCGTGTAGTGGCCGCTGATCGGGTCGGCGACGTCCATCTGCGCGGACACTTCGCGGCTGACCGCCTCGCAGTCCTCGATGCCGACCATGCGCGCTTCACCGTCGGGCGCCTGTCCCCCGGGAATATCGATATACAGGCGCAACACCGCGCCGCCGGGCGACGGCAGGTATTCGGCGCCGAGCAGTTCCAGCCCCAGCGATTGCACCGTCGGGGCCAGCAGTGCCGTGATTTCGGTTGCCTTTTCGGTCATGTGTGTCGAATGCGTGTCTTGTGTGCGTGCCTTGCAAAAACCCGGTCCCGGAAAACAACAAGGGGCCCAATGGGCCCCTTGTCCGATACCGCTGGATTTCGGCGCGATCGCATGAAGCGTGCGACCGCCAAGCCCGACCTTCGCAAACGAAAAAGGCTCCGGGGAGCCTTCATCGCCAGCGAGAGCTGGTAGCGGGGGCAGGATTTGAACCTGCGACCTTCGGGTTATGAGCCCGACGAGCTGCCAGACTGCTCCACCCCGCAACAGGAGCGGGATTATGGTGATTGCCGGGAATGATTGCAACCCGCGCCATGGCCGCGGCCGTCCCGGGCACGCCGCGGTTCATCATGGCCACGCACCGGCAGGCGGCAACCGGCGAGGCGGCTTGCGGTTGCGCGGGCCCTAGGGGAACGACGCCTGGCACCAGGCCATGATCGGGTTCCAGAACAAACCCAGCACCAGCAGCACCAGCGCATTGACGCTGAAGGCGATCCGCAGCGGGCGATCCCGGCGCAGCGCCGGCACGTCGCCATCGGGCGCGTCGAAATACATCACCTTGCACACGCGCAGGTAGTAGAACGCACCGATCACCGCGAACACGATGCCGACGATCGCCAGCCACAGCATGTCGCCGTGGATCGCGGCACGCAGCACGGCGAGCTTGGCCCAGAAGCCGAGGAACGGCGGGATCCCCGCCAGCGACATCATCGCGATCAGCATCATCCCGGCCAGCCACGGGCTGCGCGCGTTCAGGCCCTTGAAGTCGTCGATGCGGTCGGCCTCGAAGCCGCGGCTGGCCAGCACCACCACCGCGCCGAACGCCGCGGTGGACATGATCGCGTAGCTGATCGCGTAGAACATCGCCGCCGCGTAGCCCGCGGCGTCGGCCGCGGCCAGGCCCAGGAACAGGAAGCCGACGTGGGAGATCGTCGAATACGCCAGCATCCGCTTGAGGTTGGCCTGCGCCAGCGCGACCACGTTGCCGACCACCAGCGACAGCACCGCGAGTGCGGCAACCAGCAGCCGCCAGCGTTCGTCCAGCGGTCCGAGGCCGGCTTCCAGCAGGCGGAAGGCCATCGCGAACGCCGCCAGCTTCGGCGCCGAGCCGATGAACACGGTGATCGCGGTCGGCGCGCCGTGGTAGGTGTCGGGCAACCACATGTGGAATGGCGCGGCGCCGAACTTGAAGGCGATGCCCGCGACCAGGAACACGGTGCCCATCAGCAGCAGCGTGGTTTCCGCCGATCCGGCCACCGCCGCATGCAATTGCGCCAGGTCAAGCGTGCCGGTGGCGCCGTACAGCAGCGACATGCCGTACAGCAGCAGGCCCGAGGCCAGCGAGCCGAGCACGAAGTACTTCATCGCCGCTTCCGAGCCCAGCGGGCTGTCGCGGTCGATCGCGACCAGCGCGTAGGAACACAGCGCCAGCAACTCCAGGCCCAGGTACACCATCACCAGGCTGCCCGCGGAAATCAGCAGCATCATGCCGGCGACCGCGAACAGCATCAGCACCGCGACCTCGCCCTGGTACAGGCCGCGCTGGCGCAGGAACGGCCACACGTACATCAGCGACAGCGCGGTGATCGCGCAGGCGGCGATCTTGAGCACGTCGGCCATGGTGTCGCGCACGAACATGCCGTTGAGGACGGTGCCCTGGCCGCCGACGCCGGCGGCGATCAGCCCCGCGACGACCAGCAACGCGACGATCGCCAGCACGTGGGTGACGACGCGACGGCGCTCGTCGATGAACAGGTCCAGCAGCAGCAGCGCGAACGCGGCGCCGACCAGCACCAGTTCGGGCAGCAGCGGCAGCAGGTCGGCGGCGGTGGGCATGGTCGGCGTCATCCGGCTGGCATCCTCAAAGCTTGCTGGCGGCGAGCTGGCTCGCCAGTTGCGCGATGGACGGCTCCATCAGGTCGGTCAACGGCTTCGGCCACACGCCGATCAGCAGCACGCCGGCGGCGAAGGTGCCGAGCACGATCCACTCGCGCATGTCCATGTCCTGCATTTGCGCGACGTGGGCATTGCCGACCTCGCCCCAGAGGATGCGCTTGGCCAGCCACAGCGTGTAGCCGGCGCCGGTGACCAGGGTGGTGGCCACCCCGAACGCGATCAGCGGGTGCTGCTGGAAGCTGGCCAGGATCACCATGAACTCGCCGACGAACCCCGAGGTGCCCGGCAGGCCAGAGTTGGCCATCGAGAAGAAGATCATGAACGCGGCGAACCACGGCATCACGTTGGCCACGCCGCCGTAGTCGGCGATCCGGCGCGTATGCAGGCGGTCGTAGAGCACGCCGACGCAGGAGAACATCGCGCCGGAGATGAAGCCGTGGCTGATCATCTGCACCATCGCGCCCTGCAGGCCCAGCCGCGCGGCGTCGACGTTGCCGAAGTCGCGGACCAGCGCGAAGGCGATGAAGATGCCCAGGGTGACGAAGCCCATGTGCACGACCGACGAGTACGCGATCAGCTTCTTCATGTCCTCCTGCACCAGCGCCACCAGGCTGACGTAGACGATCGCGACCAGGCTCAGCGCGATCACCAGCCAGGCCCACTCGTGGCCGGCGTCCGGCACGATCGGCAGGCTGAAGCGCACGAAGCCGTATCCGCCGATCTTCAGCATGATCGCCGCCAGGATCACCGAACCGCCGGTCGGCGCCTCGACGTGCGCGTCCGGCAGCCAGGTATGCACCGGGAACATCGGCACCTTGACCGCGAACGCGATCAGGAAGGCGAAGAACAGCCACACCTGTTCCGGCATCGACAGCGGCAGCGCGTACATGTCGATGATCTGCCAGCTGCCGCCCTTCAGGTACAGGTAGATCAGCCCGACCAGCATGAACACCGAGCCGAGGAAGGTGTACAGGAAGAACTTCACCGAGGCGTAGACACGGCGCGGCCCGCCCCAGACGCCGATCAGGATGAACATCGGGATCAGCATCGCCTCGAAGAACACGTAGAACAGCATCGCGTCCATCGCCGCGAACACGCCGATCATCACGCCTTCCAGGAACAGGATCGAGGCGACGTACTGGCTCACCCGCTCCTTGATCGGCGACCACGCGCCGACCAGGGTCAGCACCGTGGTCACGGTGGTCAGCCCGATCAGCGCCACCGAGATGCCGTCGGCGCCGAGGTGGTACTGGATGTCGTAGGCCGGGATCCAGGCGTGCAGTTCGATGAACTGCATGCCCGGGCTGGCCATGTCGAAGCCGGTGAACAGGGGCACGCTCAGCGCCAGCGTCGCGAGCGCGAACGCCAGCGCCGCCCAGCGCGCGGCCTGCGCGCGGGCGTTGCCCAGCGCCAGGCACAGCGCGCCGCCGAGGATCGGCAGCCACACCAGCAGGCTCAGCAGCGGGAAGGCGCCGTTCGAAGTCATGCTTTGCAAGGGCTCGGGGCTCACGTCGCGGGTCCTTGTCGGGTCAATGCCAGTAACGCAGGAGCACGGCCAGCAAACCGATCAGGCCGAGGATCATCGCGAAGGCGTAGTGGTAGAGGTAGCCGGACTGGGTCCTGCGCAGCAGCCCGGCGCTGAAGTCGACCAGCCGCGCGCTGCCGTTGACGAACAGGCCGTCGATCAGGCGCTCGTCCGCCTTGCGCGACAGCTTGCCGAGCCTGAGGCCGCCGCCGGCGAAGCCATCGATCCACAGCGTGTCGAAACCGTACTTGTCCTCCAGCACGCGCACCGGCCAGGAAAACAGCCTGCGTGCCTTGTGGTGCAGTTCAGGCTTCCACCAGTACATCGCGGTCGCCAGCGCGAAACCGGCCAGGGCCAGCCAGAAGGCGGGCGCCATGAAGCCGTGCAGCGCGAACGCGACCGGCCCGTGGAATTCCGCGGCCAGCTTGCCGACCACGTCGCGCGCGGCGGGCACGTCGATCGCGCCGAGGAAGAACGGCAACTGCTTCGCGTGGCCCATCACGTCGCTGCCGAACAGCATCGGGCCGATGGTGAGGAACCCGATGACCACCGAAGGAATCGCCAGCAACACCAGCGGCAAGGTCACCACCCACGGCGATTCATGCGGTTCGTGCGCGCCGTGGTGCTCGTGGGCGTGGGCGTGGTCGTGGTCGTCGTGCGCAACCTGGCGGAAGCGTTCCTCGCCGAAGAACGTCAGGTACAGCAGCCGGAAACTGTAGAACGCGGTGACGAACGCGCCCAGCAGCACCGCCCAGTAACCGTAGGTCGCGACCCAGTTGCCGGCCTCGTGCGCATGCTCGGCGGCGGCCTCGATGATCGTGTCCTTGGAATAGAAGCCGGAAAAGAACGGCGTGCCCACCAGCGCCAGGGTGCCGACCAGCATGGTCCAGAAGGTCACCGGCATGTACCTGCGCAGGCCGCCCATGCGGCGCATGTCCTGCTCGTGGTGCATGGCGATGATCACCGAGCCGGCGCCCAGGAACAGCAGCGCCTTGAAGAAGGCGTGGGTCATCAGGTGGTAGACCGCGGCGCTGTACGCCGACACGCCCAGCGCCACCGTCATGTATCCCAGCTGCGACAGGGTCGAGTAGGCGATCACGCGCTTGATGTCGTTCTGCACGATGCCGATCAGGCCGGTGAAGAAGGCCGTGGTCGCGCCGATGAACAGCACGAGGTTGAGCGCGGTTTCGCTGAGTTCGAACAGTGGCGACATCCGCGCCACCATGAAGATGCCGGCGGTGACCATGGTCGCGGCGTGGATCAGCGCCGAGATCGGGGTCGGGCCTTCCATCGAGTCGGGCAGCCACACGTGCAGCGGCACCTGCGCCGACTTGCCCATGGCGCCGACGAACAGGCAGATGCAGATCAGCGTCGCCACCGACCACTCATGCCCGCTGAACACCGCCACCGTGAGCCCGTCGATGGTCGGCGCGTTGGCGAACACGGTGGCGTAGTCCAGCGTGCCGAACCAGTACAGCACCGCGGCGATGCCGAGGATGAAGCCGAAATCTCCGACCCGGTTGACCAGGAACGCCTTGAGGTTGGCGAACACCGCGGTCGGGCGCTTGAACCAGAAGCCGATCAGCAGGTACGACACCAGGCCGACCGCTTCCCAGCCGAAGAACAGCTGCATGAAGTTGTTGGCCATCACCAGCATCAGCATCGAGAAGGTGAACAGGCTGATGTAGCTGAAGAAGCGCTGGTAGCCGTCGTCCTCGGCCATGTAGCCGATGGTGTAGACGTGCACCAGCAGCGAGACGAAGGTGACCACCACCATCATCATCGCGGTGAGCTTGTCGACCATGAAGCCGACGTGCGATTCCAGGCCGCCGACCTTGAACCAGGTATAGACGTTCTCGTTGAACGGCGGCGCGCCCTGCCCCACCAGCTGCCACAGCACCCAGCACGACAGCGCGCAGCTGACCGCCACGCCGGCGATGGTGACGCCGGCGGCGCCGGCCCGCCCGACCTGCTTGCGGAACAGGCCGGCGACGATCGCGCCGAGCAGCGGCGCCAGCACGATCGCCAGCAGCACCGACCTGGAAATCATGAGGCCGTTGTAAGGCATGTTGACGTCCGGCATCGGCTCAGCCCTTCAACGAATCGATATCGGCGACGTCGATCGTGCGCCGGTTGCGGAACAGGGTGACCAGGATCGCCAGGCCGATCGCGGCCTCGGCCGCGGCCACCGTCAGGATGAAGAACACGAACACCTGCCCCGCCGGGTCGCCGAGCTGGCGCGAGAACCCGATGAAGTTGATGTTGACCGCCAGCAGCATCAGCTCGATGCACATCAGCAGCACGATCACGTTCTTGCGGTTGAGGAAGATCCCGGCCACGGCGATGCAGAACAGCGCCGCGCCCAGCGCCAGGAAATGGCCCAGCGCCAGCCCGGTGGCCAGGGCGGTCATGGCGCCACCTCGTCGGCGGGGGCGTCCGGCGCGGCCGGCTTGCGCGTGGCTTCCATCTTCACCATCCGGAAGCGGTCGGACGCGCGCACCCGGCCCTGTTCCAGCGGGTTCTGGTGCTTGGCGCCGACGCGGCGGCGCAGGGTCAGCATCACCGCGGCCACCACCGCCACGGTCAGGATCACCGCCGCGACCTCGAACGGCAGCAGGAAATCGGTGAACAGCGCGCGCGCAAGCCATGTGGTGTTGGGCACGTCGCCTGCGGCCGCCGCGTGCGCGGCGTTGTCGGCGAACGGCACCGCGCTGCGCGCGCGCACGCCGATCAGCGCCAGCATCTCGGCCAGCATCGCCACGGCCACCAGCAGGCCGACGGGCAGGTAGCGCACGTAGCCTTCGCGCATCCGCGCGACATCGATGTCCAGCATCATCACCACGAACAGGAACAGCACCATCACCGCGCCGACATAGACCACCACCAGCGCCAGCCCGAGGAACTCGGCGCCGGCCAGGATCCAGGTGCAGGCCACGGTGAAGAAGGTCAGCACCAGGAACAGCGCCGCCTGCACCGGGTTGCGGACGCCCACCACCGCGCCCGCGGAGAGCACGGCCGCGACGGCGAAGGCGTAGAAGGCGAGCAGCGTGTAATCCATGCGGTCCTCAGCTGTGCACGGTCATCGGAACGGGGAATCGGCAGCGCGGCGTTCGGCGATCTCCGCCTCCAGGCGGTCTCCCAGCGCCAGCAGCTGCGGCTTGGTCACGATGTTCTCGCCACGGTTCTCGAAGTGGTACTCGAGGACGTGGGTCTCCACGATCGAATCCACGGGGCAGGATTCCTCGCAGAAGCCGCAGTAGATGCACTTGAACAGGTCGATGTCGTAGCGCGTGGTGCGGCGGGTGCCGTCGGCGCGCTGCTCCGAGTCGATGGTGATCGCCAGCGCCGGGCACACCGCCTCGCACAGCTTGCAGGCGATGCAGCGCTCCTCGCCATTGGGATAGCGGCGCAGCGCGTGCAGGCCGCGGAAACGCGGCGACTGCGGGGTCTTTTCCATCGGGTACATCAGCGTGTACTTGGGACGGAACAGGTACTTCAGGGTCAGCCACATGCCCTGCAGCAGCTCGATCAGCAGCAGGCCCTTGAACCATGCAATCAGATTGGCCATCAGGCACCCACCTCGAACACGCCGTAATACGCCATCAGCGCGGTGGCGAAGATCCAGGCGATGGCCAACGGGATGAACACCTTCCAGCCCAGGCGCATGATCTGGTCGTAGCGATAACGCGGGAACGTGGCGCGGAACCAGACGAAGCAGCTGGCGAAGAAGCCGACCTTCAGGAACAGCCACCACCAGCCGTCGACCGACAGCAGCGGAATCCCCCAGCCGTGCAACGGGCTGAGCCAGCCGCCAAGGAAGAAGATCGAGGTCAGGAAGCTGACCAGGATCATGTTGGCGTACTCGGCCAGGAAGAACAGCGCGAATTGCGACCCGGAGTATTCGACCATGTGCCCGGCGACGATCTCCGACTCGCCCTCGACCACGTCGAACGGCGAGCGGTTGGTCTCGGCCACGCCGGACACGAAATACACCACGAACAGCGGCAGCAGCGGCAGCCAGAACCATTCCAGGAATCCGCCGTTGCCGGCCTGCGCCATCACGATATCGGTGAGGTTGAGGCTGCCGGCGGCGATCAGCACGCCGACCAGGGCGAAGCCCATCGCGATCTCGTAGCTCACCATCTGCGCCGCGGCGCGCATCGCGCCGAGGAAGGCGTATTTCGAGTTCGAGGCCCAGCCGGCGATGATGACGCCGTACACGCCCATCGAGGTCATCGCCAGCAGGTACAGCAGGCCGGCGTTGGCGTTGGACAACACCAGCCGGGCATCGAACGGCACCACCGCCCATGCGGCGAGCGCCGGTACCATCGCGATCAGCGGCGCCAGCACGTACAGCCCGCGATGCGCCGCCGATGGCTGGATGACTTCCTTGAACAGCAGCTTGAACACGTCGGCGAACGCCTGCAGCACGCCCTTGCCGACGTACATCGGCCCGTGGCGCACGTGCATCCAGCCGATCAGCTTGCGCTCCCAGACCACGTAGAAGGCGACCGCGAGGATCACCGGCACCGCGATCGCGAGGATTTTCAGCACCACCCAGGCCAGCAGGCCGAGGGCGCCGAAGGACAGCATCCAGTCGCGCAGGGGTTCGAACAGGGTCGCGATCGGGGTCATGCGCCGCGGACCTCCACGTGTTGCGATACCAGCGCCGCGGTGGCGCCATAACCGGATTCGATCCAGGCGCAACCCGGCGCGACCCGCTCGCTGACCAGGACCGGGAGGGTCGCGGTGCCGGTGCCGTTGGCGATCCTGGCGACCGCGCCGTCGGCGAGGCCGGCGGTCCTGGCGTCCTGGGGATGCAGCACGACGCGCGCACCGGCCGTCAGCGGATGCGCCTGCAGCGCCGCGGCGCGGCGCAGCACGGCGTCGCCGCGATAGATCGCCTGCGACACCACGACTTCGAGCCTGCCAGCGGCTGACGGGCCGTTCACCGCCGCGTCCCGTGCCGACTCGTGGGCCGCCTCCAGCGTCTCCTGCTCGTCGGCCTGGAACCACGCCTGCTTCTTCGACGCCGGCGCGGAAGCGTCGGCAGGCGCCGGTGCCGCCTGCGCCAGCGAAGCGCGTAATCCGGCGAGGTCGGTGAAGTCGAAGCCGGCGGCGCCCAGCACCTCGCCCAGCGCGCGCAGGACGCGCCAGCCGGCGCGCGCCTCGCCCGGCAGCTTGCCGGCGGCGACCGCGCACTGGTCGCGGCCGTCGAGGTTGGTGAGGATCGCGTCGAGTTCCGGCAAGGCGCCGATCGGCAGGATCACGTCGGCGACCTTGCGCGTGGACGCGCAGGCGAACTGGCTGAAGGCCACCACCTGCGCATTGCCCAGCGCCTGCATCGCCAGCGCCTGGTCGGCGAAGTCGAGGCCGGGTTCGATGCCGTAGATCACGTAGGCGCTGCGCGGTTCGCGCAACATCGCCCGTGCATCGCGCGAAGCCGGCAGCACGCCGTTGCGCACCAGCCCGAGCGCGTTTGCGCCCTGCGGGATGCGGCACAGCGCCGCGTTGTTGGAAGCGGCGAAGGCGCGGGCGGCGGCGCGGATCGCGCTCGCATGCGGGCCGGCCTCGGCCACGCCACCGACGATCACCACGGCGCGGCTGGCATCGCCGAGCTGCACCCTGCCGAGCGCGGAAGCCAGTTGCGACGGCGGCACGACCTGCCGGGAGGCGATCTCGAAGGTGAAGTCGAAATCGACCGGATTGACCACGTGCACCCTGGCGCCGCGCGCCACCGCCTTGCGCACCCGCGCATGCAGCAGCGGCAGTTCGAAGCGCAGCTGCGAGCCGACGATGACGATGGCGTCGGCCTGCTCGATCTCGGCGACCGGCATCGCGAAAGCCTCGGCGACGGCTCCGTCCGACAGATCCTGCTGCGCGATGCGGTGGTCGAGGTTGCCGGTGCCGAGCGCCTCGGCCAGCCGCGCCAGCAGCGCGCCTTCCTCGTTGGATGTGGACGGATGCACCAGCATGCCGAGCTGGTCGGCGCCGTTGTCGCGCAGGATCTGCGCGGCCCGGGCCAGCGCCTCGTCCCAGGAGGCCTCGCGCCAGTCGCCGTCGTCGCCGTTGGCGGCCACGCGCAGCATCGGCCGGACGGCGCGGTCCTCGGCGTACAGGCCCTGGTGCGAATACCGGTCGCGGTCGGACAGCCAGCACTCGTTGACGGCGTCGTTGTCGCGCGGCACAGCGCGCATCACGTCGCCGCGGCGCACGTGCAGGAACAGGTTGCTGCCGAGCGCGTCGTGGTAGCCGAGAGATTCCCTTGCGATCAGTTCCCACGGGCGGGCGCGGAAGCGGAACACCTTGTTGGTCAGCGCGCCGACCGGGCACACGTCGATGACGTTGCCGGACAGTTCGGTGGTCAGCGGCTTGCCGTCGTAGGTGCCGATCTGCAGGTTCTCGCCGCGCATCATGCCGCCGAGCTCGTAGGTGCCA
>Ga0209971_1000242_pt1 | contig 15517 bp, 10 predicted proteins | sample InoplaM3SAM_FD_187588 | JGI IMG/M metagenome (GOLD analysis project Ga0209971, IMG submission 187588) | Arabidopsis thaliana rhizosphere microbial communities from the Joint Genome Institute, USA, that affect carbon cycling - Inoculated... | ecosystem: Host-associated > Plants > Roots >... | reverse complement strand
TATGCGCACACTCAAGATCGAACCGTTGACCAAGGAAGCCTTCGCCCCCTTCGGTGATGTAATCGAAACCGAAGGCAGCGACTATTTCATGATCAATAACGGTTCCACGCGCCGCTATCACAAGCTGGCGACGGTCGAGACCGCGCAGCCGGACGACAAGGCCATCGTCAGCATCTTCGCCGCCGACGCGCTGGAAATGCCGCTGGTCATTCGCATGCTCGAAAGACATCCGCAGGGCAGCCAGGCCTTCATTCCGCTGCTCGGCAATCCTTTTCTGGTCGTGGTCGCGCCACTTGGCGATGCACCTGTACCGGGTCACGTCCGCGCCTTCCGCAGCAACGGCAGGCAGGGCGTCAATTACCACCGCGGCGTCTGGCACCACCCGGTGCTGACGATCGAAAAGCGGGATGAATTCCTGGTGGTCGATCGCAGCGGTTCTGGCAACAACTGCGACGAGCATTTTTTCACAGAGGACGAGCTGGTTCTCCTCGACCCCCACCGGGACTCCGAACAAGCGACCAACTGATCATCGAGGCCATCTCCACACGGCTGCTCAGACAGCCGATCCCGTGATGCGCCTTTAGAACAAGCGGGACACTTGCGACGAGTCGAATAAGAAGAAACAACGGCTGGTTCGCCTGCCGTGCAAGAGGTAATTATCGTGGAAGCACATCTGACCGAATGGCTTAACCTGAGTGTTCGCTGGATTCACATGATCGTCGGCATCGCCTGGATCGGTGCCTCGTTCTACTTCGTCTGGCTGGAAAACAACCTCAACCGCGCCAACCCCCGCGACGGGCTATCGGGCGATCTCTGGGCGATTCATGGTGGCGGTATCTACCACCTCGAAAAGTACAAGCTGGCACCGCCGCAAATGCCGGAGAACCTGCACTGGTTCAAGTGGGAGGCCTATACCACCTGGCTGTCGGGCGTGACCCTCCTGATGGTGGTCTATTACCTCAACCCGTCGCTCTATCTGATCGCTCCTGGCAGCGACATGGCACCGGCCACGGCGATTGCCATTGGCTTCGGCTCGCTGATCGTCGGCTGGTTCGTCTATGACCTGCTTTGCGACTCGCCTCTGGGCAAGAAGCCTGCACTTCTTGGCCTGATCCTGTTCGTGCTGGTGATCTTCGCCGCCTGGGCCTACTCGCAGGTGTTCAGTGGCCGCGCCGCCTACATCCACACCGGCGCGCTGATCGGCACCATCATGGTCGGCAACGTGTTCCGCATCATCATGCCGGCCCAGCGCGCACTGGTCGCGGCCATCGAGCAGAACCGCACGCCCGACCCGCTGCTGCCGGCCAAGGGCCTGCTGCGTTCGCGTCACAACAACTACTTCACCCTGCCGGTGCTGTTCATCATGATCAGCAACCACTTCCCGAGCACCTACGGCAGCCAGTACAACTGGGCGATCCTGGCCGGGATTTCGGTAATGGCCGTGCTGGTACGTCACTACTTCAACACGCGCCATGACAGCAACCGCTTCGCCTGGGCACTGCCCGCCGCGGCAGTCGGCATGATCTGCCTGGCATTCGTCACTGCACCGAACCGCCAGGGCGGCGTGCCGAATGCGGTGTCGACCAGCCCTCGCGAGCAGAGCATCGAAGCCCAGCAGGCGGCGGCAGGACAAGGCTCCAGCAGCGGCTTCGCCAAGGTGCAGACCGTGATCCAGGAGCGCTGCGTGATGTGCCATTCGGCCCAGCCGAGCAGCCCGTTGTTCAGCGCTGCACCGGCCGGGGTGATGTTCGATACGCCTGAGCAAATCCAGCAACTGGCAGCGAAGATCCACGCGCAGGCCGTGGCGACGCACACCATGCCACTGGGCAACATGACAGGCATGACCCAGGACGAGCGCGACCTGCTCGGTGCCTGGATCGACAAGGGCGCGCCGATCGACTGATGCGCCTTACCAGCCGCGCTCTTCCGGGCGCGGCTTTTTTGCATCTGCAGCAGCGTCACGCCAGAGGAGGCAACCCGACCGAAACCGAGCCAAACGGGCCTGGCAGCGCCGGAACCCGAGCACCCTAATTCCGGCCCCGCACGTTCAGCGGGGCCACCGCGACCTCCAATAACAAAAGCGTCCGAGGTGTTTTGCATGAACGATGTGACCGAGCGGGAAACCGCGCCAGCCACTGAAGAGCGGCTGCCACTGTTGCAGCTGTTGCTGGTGAGCTTCCAGCACGTACTGCTGATGTACGGCGGAGCGGTAGCCGTTCCGCTGATCGTTGGCCAGGCCGCAGGCCTCTCGCGAGAAGAAATTGCCTTTCTGATCAACGCCGATCTGCTGGTCGCCGGCATCGCAACCGTGGTTCAGTCCATGGGCATCGGGCCGGTAGGCATCCGCATGCCAGTGATGATGGGCGCGAGCTTCGCCGCGGTCAGCAGCATGGTCGTCATGGCCGGAATGCCCGGCCTTGGCATGCCGGGCGTGTTCGGCGCCACCATCGCCGCAGGTGTCTTCGGGTTGCTCGTGGCACCCTTCGTCTGCAAGATCGTGCGCCTGTTCCCGCCTTTGGTGACCGGCACCGTGATCACCGCGATCGGCCTCTCGCTGTTCCCGGTAGCGGTGAACTGGGCCGGCGGCGGCAACAGCACCGGCCAGTTCGGCGCCCTGCCCTACTTGGGCGTGGCGGCTGCGGTGCTGGCGGTAATCCTGCTGATCAACCAGTTCATGCGCGGCTTCTGGGTCAATGTGTCGGTGCTGATCGGCATGGCGCTCGGTTACGTGCTGGCCGGCAGCCTGGGCATGGTCGACCTGTCCGGCATCGACTCCGCACCGGCGTTTCAGGTGGTAACGCCGAACCACTTCGGCGCGCCGCAGTTCTCGCTCGCTCCGATTCTGTCGATGTGCCTGGTGGTGGTGATCATTTTTGTCGAGTCGGCCGGAATGTTTCTCGCGCTGGGCAAGATCACCGGCCAGGAGATCGACCAGAAGCAGCTGCGCCGCGGGCTGCTGTGCGACGCCAGCGCGACCTTCTTCGCCGGCTTCATGAACACCTTCACCCACTCGTCATTCGCCCAGAACATCGGTCTGGTGCAGATGACCGGTGTGCGCAGTCGCTATGTCACCGCCGTCGCCGGGTTGTTCCTGGTCAGCCTGAGCCTGCTGCCGAAAGCGGCCTTCATGGTCGCTTCGATCCCGCCTGCGGTGCTGGGCGGCGCCGGTATCGCGATGTTCGGCATGGTCGCGGCCACGGGCATCAAGATCCTGCAGGAGTCCGATATCGGTGACCGTCGCAATCAGCTGCTGGTAGCGGTGAGCGTTGGACTGGGCATGGTGCCGGTGGTGCGTCCCGAGTTCTTCGCCCAGCTTCCGCAGTGGATGGAGCCGATCACCCACAGCGGGATCGCCCTGGCGACCTTGAGCGCCGTGTCGCTCAACCTGCTGTTCAACGTGCTCGGTGGCGCGGAGCGCGAGGCGTTGACCGGCGCCGCGCAGCACTGACCGCACTCATCCTGATGCAAGCCAAGCCCGCCCCGTGCGGGCTTTGTTTTTTCACTCCGGTTCGTCTGATCGTCTCGATGCTCGACAGTCATTGCTGCGCCGCTAAAATGCTCCGCCCTCATACTGCCGAGCCGAGAAGGATTGACCGATGATCGAAGCCACCTGGATCGCCTTTGCCTTCATTCTCGGGCTCGCGGCGCGGACGATCGGGCTTCCGCCGCTGATCGGCTACCTGGCGGCTGGTTTCGCTCTCGCCGGGTTCGGTGACCGCTTTGGCGTCGGCCCCACCGACAGCGTGATCCTGGCCCACCTGGCGCATCTGGGCGTTCTTCTGCTGCTGTTCACCGTCGGGCTCAAGCTCAAGCTGGACAACCTTGCGCGGCGCGAGGTGATCGGCACCAGCCTTCTTCATTTCGGCATCTCCAGCGTGATCGTGTTGCCGGCGATCCTGCTGTTCATCGACAACGGCTGGCGCGAAGCCGTGCTCTTGGCGATCGCGCTGTCATTCTCCAGCACGGTACTCGCGGCCAAGGCGCTGGAAAGCAAGCGCGAGCTGCGGGCGTTTCATGGGCGCGTCGCCATTGGCGTGCTGATCATTCAGGACCTGATCGCGCTGGTGGTGATGAGCATCGCCAGCGGCAAGGTTCCATCGGCCTGGGCGCTGCTGGTGTTCGGCCTGCCGCTGCTGCGGCCGCTGCTGTTCCGGCTGCTGGATCACAGTGGCCATGAAGAGCTGATGGTTCTGCTGGGCCTGGCGTTGGCGCTGGTGGTCGGCGGGCTCGGTTTCGAATACGTCGGGCTCAGCTCGGAACTCGGCGCGCTGGCGTTCGGCGCACTGCTGGCCAAGCATAAGCGCGCGGGCGAGCTGTCCAACTCGCTGTGGTCGATCAAGGAAATCTTCCTGGTCGGCTTTTTTCTGCAGATCGGCATCGGCGGGTTGCCGGATCTTCACGCCATGCTGTTCGCCGGAGCGATGGCGCTGCTGCTGCCGCTCAAGGGCGCGCTGTTCTTCGGCCTGTTTCTGCTCTTTCGCCTGCGCGCGCGCAGCGCCTTTCTCAGCGCGTCGAGCCTGACCAACTACAGCGAGTTCGGCCTGATCGTGGCCAGCGTCGTGCTGCCACAGTGGCTGACGCCGCTGGCCATCACGGTCGCGCTGTCGTTCGTGCTTTCGGCTCAGCTCAACCGCATTTCCCATCCGCTGTACGACCGTCTGGCCAGGCGCCTGATCCCGCTGGAACGCGATATCCGTCATCCGGACGAGCAACCGGTTTCGCTGGGCGATGCGCAAATCCTGATCATGGGCATGGGCCGTACCGGTCGCGCCGCCTACGACCATCTGACCGACAAGGGCTGGCGCTTGGTCAGCCTCGATTCGGACCCTGTGGTCGTCGCAAAAAGCAGCGAGAACGGCCGCCACGTTCTCTTCGCGGACGCCGAAGATCAACTGTTCTGGGAAGGACTGGAGATGAACGGGATCGAGGCGGTGATCCTGGCGATGAACGATCCGGAGGCCAAGATCATTTCCACCCGCAAGCTGCGCGGCAAAGGCTTCGAAGGGTTGATCGTGTCCCATGCGATGTACGAAGACATCGCCCGGAAAATCGAAGAAGCAGGCGCTAACCATACCTACCTGACGATGAGCGAAGCCGGTGCCGGCCTCGCCGAGAACGTGGCCCAGGAACTGCTGGCCAGACGTTGATCGTCGCTGGATGACCGGCCCGGTATCGCGTAGTCCAAGTCGATCGAAATACCCCGCGCGACCTGCCCGGCATGACGTCGCTTCCTTCGGTCGCCCGCCTGAAAAATTGTGCACAATTATTTAATTAATTGTTTAGGTAAATGTTCACAGGTTGTTATAGTCGACCCGACCTGACCGCCTGGACAGCTTGTGCCGTCCTCGCCTGGCGCGATCAGGCCGATCAGCTGCGCGCCGGGGACGAAGGTGCCCGGAAGCGATATCGACACAAAAACAAAACCAAAGGGTATCGACATGAAGTTCAAGCTCGCTCCACTCTCGCTGGCACTGGCAGGCAGCCTGCTCGCCGCACCGGCATTCGCCGAAGACATGCTGCTATGGCAGAACAACAGCCTGACCTACCTGTACGGCAAGGATTTCAAGATCAGCCCGCCGATCCAGCAGACGCTGACCTTCGAACACGCCAGCGGCTGGAGCTGGGGCGACATGTTCCTGTTCGTCGACAACATTTTTTATAACGGCATCAGCGGTAGCGACGGCCACACCTATTACGGCGAGTTCAGCCCGCGTCTTTCGCTGGGTAAGCTGAGCGGACAGAACCTGGCGTTCGGCCCGATCAAGGACGTACTGCTCGCCGCCACCTACGAGCGCGGCGAAAGCTCCAATGGCGTGCCGAACCAGAACTACCTGCTCGGCCCGGCCGTCGACCTGAACGTGCCCGGGTTCGACCGCATGGCGATCAACGTCTACTACCGCAAGCCCGACGGCACCACCGGCAAACCGGCCGGCCAATGGCAGGTTACGCCAACCTGGGCGATCACTATCCCGGTGGGCAAATCGGACATCCTGTTCGACGGCTACATCGACTGGGTGGTCAATGACGCCGGCTCCGAGCGCCGTGGCGATTTCGTCTCCAAGAATCTGCACATCAACCCGCAGATCAAATACGACCTGGGCAAGGCACTGGATGGCAAACCCGGCCGGCTTTATGTGGGCTTCGAGTACGACTACTGGTCGAACAAGTACGGCATCGAGGATGGCGGCTTCGTCAGCCAGAACTTCGTCGGCCCGACCGACCAGAACACCGCGAGTTTTCTGGTGAAGGCGCACTTCTGATCGTTTGATCCGCCGCGTGGGATGGGTGATGGGTTTCACCCATCCTACGGATCCGTGGGGTGGGTGCGATCCTTCCATCCTTGAATCAACCCTAATTCGCGAACCGACGCGCATCGATCGATTGCCGGAGGGTGCCGTGATGGGTTTTACCCATCCTACAGGTCCGTGGATGGGTGCGATCCGTCAGCCATTGATGAGCCAGGATTCAGCCGCTGCGCATCGCTCGATTGCCGGTGCATGCGCGATGGGTTGCGCCATCCTGCAGATCCGTAGGATAGGTGAAACCCATCAATAATCGCGCGACGAGCGACCCAAGCAGGCACGACGCGCTGTTCACGCGTCGCCTTTCACCTCACAGTTTGAAGCTGCCCATCTGCCGGGTCAGGTCGTCGGCCAGGCGACTCAGCGCCTGGCAATCCTCGCGGCAGCCGAGCACATCGCTGGCGGTGGCCTGAGCCAGGTCGGCGATGCCCTGGACGTTATGGGTGATCTCCTCGGTTACGCTGCTCTGCTCTTCGGTCGCGGCGGCCACCTGGGTGTTCATGTCGCTGATCGCCTCGACCTGCTCGGTAATCGCGCCAAGCGACTGGCCGGTACGCTGGCTCGCCTGCACGCCGACGCCTGTCGCGGCCTGGCCTGCATGCATGGAGCTGACGGCATTCTCAGCGCCCGTCTTGAGGCCCTGGATCATCTGCTGAATCTCGTTGGTCGAAGCCTGCGTCCGGCTTGCCAGCGTTCGCACTTCATCGGCGACGACCGCGAACCCGCGGCCCATCTCGCCGGCACGCGCCGCCTCGATCGCGGCGTTAAGCGCCAGCAGGTTGGTCTGCTCGGAAATGCTGCGGATCACCGCCAGCACCTTGTCGATGGACGCCACCTGCTGCGCCAGATCGGTCACCGACTCGGCCGCGTGGCCGATTTCGCCGGACATTTTCTCGATATGCGAAATGGAGTCGCCCACCACCTTGCGCGCCTCCATCGCTTCGCTGCGGGCGCCTTGCGATGCCTGCGCGGCATTGCTGGCATTGCGCGCAATTTCCTGCACGGTCAGGCCCATCTCATGCACGGCGGTCGCGACCATGTCGGTCATCTCATGCTGACGACCGGCCCGCGTCGCGGTGTTGTCCACCACCTGAGCCACCTGGCCGACAGCCGTGCGCAGCTGCTGGCTGGTGTTCAGCACATCGCCGATCAGTTCGCGCAAGCTGCCAAGGAAGCGGTTGAAGCCACGGGCCAGATCACCCAGTTCATCAGCGCGACTTTCGTCCAGACGGCGGGTGAGATCCCCGCCGCCGCCACCGATCTCGACAAGCGCGTTGGTTACCTGGCGAATCGGCTTGACCAGCCCGCGCGCGAGCAGCACTACCAGCGCCAGGAAAAACAATGCGATGCAGCCGGCGATCAGGCTGATCGTCCACAGCGTGCGCCGTGCCTCACCGAAAATCTGTGCCTCGGGCACTTCGCTGACCAGCATCCAGTCGAGGCTTTTCAGCGGCTGGGCGATCGCGAGGTACGCCTCGCCATCACGCTCGAAGCGCACGGCTTCCTGACCGCCCGCGAGCAACTGGCGCGCAGCATCGCTGCCGGTCAGCGCGCCCAGTTCGGTGCGGTCGTTGTTTTCGGTGTTCGGATGCACCTTGATGCGTCCGTCGGCGCTGATCAAATAGACCTGACCGCGCTCACCGAAACGAAAGTTGCTGATCAGCTCTGACATGCTTTTAAGGCTGTAGCCCAGGCCGGCGACGCCAAGCGCCTTGCCGCCCGCTTCGATACGCTGGTTGATGAACAGGGTCGGCTGTCGCGATGCCTTGTCGATATCGATCTCGAAGCGCCGCTTCGTACCGCTGTCGATCAGGCTGTAGAACCAGCTGTCCCCCGCCGCCTCGCGCTTGAGCGTGCGCGACAAGCCGGTATCGGAGTAGTAGTTGCCGCTGCCCAGCACGGCGATGGATGTGGTCAGCGCGTTCTGTTGCGTCTTCACACCGCTGAGGTAACGCGTCATGGCCCGGGCCTGATCCGCATCCTCGCCCTGCGCCAGCCATTCCTGCACCAGGCTGTTGTTGGCGATGCCATCGGTGGCGGTAATCGGAGCGGCGAGCGTGCGTTCGATATCGTTACGGATCGCCGCGATGTTCGCCGGCAACGCCTGCCCGACAAGGTAGCGCTCCGCCAGCCGGTTGACCGCGGAGGAATAGACGAGGATGACGATCAGGATACTGGTGAGCAGCGCTGCCCCCATGCTGACAATCAGCTGCCACTGAATACTGCGTTGCATGAAAGGCATAGTCATGAACCTCTGTTGTTTTTGATTTACGTACACAACTTCCATGCGTGCATGTATACATCAATATAAATTTGGCGTCATTATGCTATCGGTCGCTTCGAGCATCTCTTGAGGACCGTTTGGCGGAGATGGGCTGAACGTGCGGGGCTGCGTTTCCAGGCACCGATACAATGCGAGGCGATGCTCGTCTATCCGGAACGGCAGGAGCAGTCGATGCCGCAAATGATCCTGAAGCAGCGCACCCTTCTTCCTTTACTGGCGGTGATCATCGGCCTTGGCTTCGCCATAAGCAGCCTGGCCAGCTACTACATGTCCCGCGAAACGATCCGCCAGAGCATCATCGGGACGGAGCTGCCACTCACGGCTGATGTGATCGCCGGGGAAATCCAGAAGGATCTGGTTCGCCTCGTCCAGGTCTCCTCGGCCATGGCTGAAGAGCCATTCGTGCTCGACTGGCTCGATCAGGGCGAGCCCAACGCAGGCCTCATCTCGCGCTACCTGCAAGCCATCCAGGAGCGCTACGACACCTCGACCGCGTTCTTCGCTTCGCAGGCGTCGCAGACCGACTACACCGAAGGCTCCATATGGCCACTGGACCCGAATGACCCGGCGGATCGCTGGTTCTATCGGTTCGAGAAAAGCGGCGCGCCCTGGGAAATCGATGTGGATGTCAAACAATTGGCCCTGTACATCAACTACCGGGTCACCGGGCCCGAAGGTCGCTTTCGCGGCGTCGCCGGGGTCGGCCTGACCCTCGAGCGAGTCGTCGATCTGATCGACACCTACCAGCGCCGCTATCAACGCAACATCTATTTCGTCGATGCCAACCGGCGCATCGCCATGAGCGGCGAGCGAGGCGGCCCGAACGGCAAGCCTCGGGGCACGGCGCTGGATGACATTCCTGGCCTGGCGGACCTGAACAGACAGTTACCGCAGCTGCGCGCGGGAGCTTTCGCCTATGAAAGCGAAGGCGAGCAGCATTTCATCAACATCCGCTCCATCCCGGAGTTGGGCTGGTTCCTGATGGTCGACAAACAGGAAAGCGACGTCATGGCTCCGGTGCAGCGCGCGCTGTGGATCAACCTGCTGATTTGCGTGAGCGTGACCGCCACGGTCCTCGGTCTCGTGGGCCTGATCAGCCGGCGCTACCTGCAGCGAATCGAGAGCATGGCGACCCACGACGCGCTTACCGGTCTGCTCAATCGTCATGGTTTCGGCCTCGTTGCAGAACAGGCGGTTGCCGAAGCCAGACGCCAGCATGGCAGCCTCAGCGTCCTGATTCTCGACCTGGACCACTTCAAGCATTTCAACGATGCGCACGGCCATCTGGGCGGCGACGCCGTTCTGCTCCACTTCGCCGAACTTGTGTCCCGACAGGTGCGGCAGGCGGATATCGTCTCGCGCTGGGGTGGCGAGGAATTCGTCGTGATGTTCAAGGACACCGACCTCGCCACCGCGGCGTCGCTGGCGGAGCGAATCCGCGCCGCCACCGAGGCCGAGCGGATCGAGTTCGACGGCAAAGGCCTTGAAGTCAGCGTCAGTATCGGCGCCGCACGCCTTGCCAGCTCGGGGACGCTGCAAGACCTGCTACGCGACGCGGATGAAGCGCTGTACCGGGCGAAGAACAGCGGACGCAACCGGGTCTGTCTGGCACCAGCACCGTCCAACCGGCACGAGCGGTCCGCGATCTAGGTCGACTACTACTGGCCCGCGGCGCGTTTGAGTTTCTGCCGCTCCAGGAAATCCACCTTCCATTGCTCCATTCCGATGTAGTCGGATGCGAGGTTCGCCTCGACCTCATGCTTCGTCTTCAGCGCCGCAACCTCGGCCTGCCTGTCGATGAGAAAGCGGTCGAACCGCGCGATCAGCTCAGGATGGCCGAGGCTGGAAAGATGGAAGGTACCGCGGGTGTGCGGAAGGCCTGAATCGAATACCAGCGCGCCCGGCTTGGCGCGCACCTTGTTCAGGTAATGCGCTGCGACAACCACGTTGTAATAGGCGCCGTCCGTGTCCTTGAGCAGCGCCTGCCGCACCATGCGCGGCAAATCTTCGCTACTGACCAGAGACAGCTGATTGGCGCCGATCCGATCCTCGAAACCTCGTGGCGTCCAGCCATCGACCACCGCAAGCCGCCTGAGCTGGTCGACACCAAGCCCCATGCGACGGGGCGCAACCATGACGCCGTCCACGTAGTTCACCACCGGCTGACTGTAGTGGACCCCAACTCCCGCTTTCGCCTGGGTCGACCACTCGGGGCTGTCGGGGTATTTCGCGTCGATCTCGCCGGCGAGCAGCGCTGGCAACAGGGCATCAGCAGGCATCACGCGCAACGACAGGCGTACCCCGCTGCTGGCAGCGAAACTGTCGAGCAGCTCGCGTGCGAAACCGCGGTAATCGCCCTTTTCGTCAACGCTGTAATGCGGGAGGAAGTGAGCCTGTTCGACGCCGACCACATAGACCTGCTCGGCCCAGGCGGACGTGGAAAACGCGAGGGCGAGCGAGGCGAAAAACGGCTTCATGGACGACTCCTTGTTATCTGCCAATACCGCTGCGCCAGCGTACGCCTGAGCCCGGCATAGCCCGGTTCGCCTCGCAGCAAGGTTGGGCAGCGTAGCAGACGAGCCGTCCAGTTTGTATACAGATGATCAGAGCATAGTTCACAATTTCGCCAGCCATGCTTGCCTTGAGACCGCTTGAAGGCCGGTGCTAGGATGCGGCGGCAAAGCCACCAGGCGGGGTGGCCATGAATCGAACAGGCCCTATGTCCAGTATTCGCGAGCGCAACAAAGAATTGATCCTGCGTGCCGCCAGCAAGGAGTTCGCCGATAAGGGCTTCGCTGCCACCAAGACCAGCGACATCGCCGAGCGCGCCGGGCTGCCCAAGCCCAACGTCTACTACTATTTCAAGAGCAAGGAAAACCTCTACCGCGAAGTGCTCGACAGTATCGTCGAGCCGTTGCTGCAGGCATCCGCACCGTTCAACGAGCCTGGCCAGCCGGCCGATGTGCTGCGCGCCTACATCCGTACCAAGATCCGGATTTCCCGCGAGCACGCGTGCGCCTCGAAGGTTTTCGCCAGTGAAATCATGCACGGCGCGCCCCATCTGCCAGCCGAGCGGGCCGCCCAGCTCAACGCACAGGCAAGCCATAACGTCGCCTGCATTCAGCGCTGGATCGACCAGGGGCTGATGGCCAACGTCGATCCCAACCACCTGATGTTCAGTATCTGGGCAGCGACCCAGACCTACGCCGATTTCGACTGGCAGATATCGACCGTCACCGGTAAAGCCACCCTGGACGACGCCGATTACGAAGCCGCCGCAGAGACGATAATTCGCATGGTCATCAAGGGCTGCGAGGTGCGGGAGGCGCAGGCCGATGCTTGACGGAGCCCAACGCGGGCACGCGCCGACCCGTCTGGCATCGCATGTTGCGCCGGTTTCGCCTGACAATGCAGACGACCAGAGGTACTGCAGCCCAACGGTGGGTTCTGATAACGTTTTGCGTCGATCGGCATGGTCCGGGCTTTGACGCTCAATCCATGACGACCAATACTTGCGCTCGGCATCGGCTCGGAAAAAGGACATTCTTTTGACCGCAACGCGCAACAGCCTGTCGCGAAAACTGCTCCGTATCGTACTGCTGTCAGCGCTCGCCGTTGGCCTGGTTCTAAGCTGCGCTCAGATCGTTTTCGACGCCTACAAGACCCGCCGGGTAATCGATGCCGAAGCGCAGCGAATCCTGCGGATGACCCGCGACCCGTCGACCCAGGCGATCTACAGCTTGGACAAGGAAATGGGCGCGCAAGTCATGGAGGGGTTGTTCGAACACGAATCCATTCGCAAAGCCTCCATCGGACACCCTTCGGAAGAGCCGCTGGCCAGCAAATCCCGGCCGCTGATGTCGCACCCGACGCGCTGGCTGACCGACGCCATACTCGGGCGCGATCAGGACTTTTCCATTCCGCTCATTGGTCGGCCGCCCTACAACGAGTATTACGGCGACCTGCGCATCACCCTCGACACGGCGCCATATGGCGAGGAATTCCTGGCGTCTTCGGCGGTTATCTTCGTCGCCGGAATCCTACGTGCGCTGGTGCTCGGCCTGCTGCTGTACCTGATCTACGAATGGCTGCTGACGCGACCGCTGACCAAACTGATCGAGCATCTATCGCGCATCGACCCGAGCCGTCCCGGCGAGCATTCGCTACCGATTCCCAAGGGTCACGAGCACAACGAGCTGGGACTTTGGGTGAACACCGCCAACCGGCTGCTCGCTTCCATCGAACACAACATGCAGTTGCGTCATGCGGCGGAGAACAATCTGCAGCGCATGACTCAATACGATTCGCTTACCGGGCTGCCCAATCGTCAGCAACTGCAGCAGCAGCTGGACAACATACTCGGCGAGGCCGGCCGGCTTCAGCGCCGCGTTGCTGTGCTTTGCCTGGGACTGGATGATTTCAAGGGGCTGAACGAGCAATTCAGCTACCAGAGTGGCGACCGCTTGCTCGCCGCGCTGGCTGACAGGCTGCGCGGATTGAGCGGTCGGGTCGGCGCCCTGGCCCGCCTCGCCGGCGATCAGTTCGTGCTGGTCTTGTTCGGCTTCGAACAGCCCTATGAAGCAGCGGAACTGGCGCAGATGGTGCTCGATGATCTGGAGCGGCCCGTCACGCTGGACGACCAGAAGATCCGCCTGCGCGCCACCATCGGCGTCACCCTTTACCCGGAAGACGGGGACAGCACGGAAAAGCTGCTGCAAAAAGCCGAACAGACCATGACGCTGGCGAAGAATCGCTCACGCAACCGCTATCAGTTCTACGTTGCCAGCGTCGACAGCGAAATCCGCGCGCGTCGGGAATTGCAGAACGACCTGGCCGAAGCGATCAAGCGCAACGAATTCCATCTGGTATATCAGCCGCAGATCGACTATCGACTCAAGCGCATCACCGGTGTCGAAGCCCTGCTGCGCTGGTCGCACCCGAGCGGAAAAATGGTTCCGCCCGATGTGTTCATTCCTCTGGCCGAGCAGAACGGCAGCATCCTCGGCATCGGTGAATGGGTGCTGGACGAGGCCTGCCGGCAGCTGAGCTGCTGGCATGAACAGGGCTTCACTGACCTGCGCATGGCGGTGAACCTGTCGACGATCCAGCTGCACCATGTCGCGCTGCCCGACATGATCAGTAACCTGTTGAACGTGCACCGGTTGCCGCCAGAGACGCTGGAACTTGAGGTCACCGAAACCGGCCTTATGGAAGACATCGTGGCGGCCGCGCACAACCTGCATCGCCTGCGCCGCTCCGGAGCGCTGATCGCCATCGATGACTTCGGCACCGGCTACTCCTCGCTGAGTTATCTGAAAAGCCTGCCGCTGGACAAGATCAAGATCGACAAGAGCTTCGTGCGCGACATGGCGGACGACGAAGGCGACACCACCATCGTCCGGGCGATCATCCAGCTCGGCAAAAGCCTCGGCATGCTAGTAATTGCCGAGGGCGTGGAAACTGCCGACCAGGAGCGTTACCTCATCGAGGAAGGCTGTAACGAGGGCCAGGGCTACTATTACAGCAAACCGCTGCCAGCCACGGAGCTGACCGCCCTGCTCGGCCAATCGCTCTATGCCGGGCGGGTTGATTCCCAGCCTCTTTAAGCGCCGTCTCGGTCCTGCTTCCCAACCAGCGAGTTGCAATGAAACGTTTCGAACTGCTCGATACCGTCCCAATCCCCGGCGACGGCGGTGCGCTATGCCTGTTCAGTTATGGCGAGGATTTCGTCATCAAGATCCAGGGCGGCAGCGGCAATCAGCTGATGAACACGCGCACCCATGGCTCGGAGGATGCCCTGGCTGAAATCCCTTGCCGCAAGATCGCATCGCGAGCCCGTCCACGCGTGCTGATCGGCGGCCTGGGAATGGGCTTCACGCTCGCCTCGGCCCTGACACACCTGGGTGCCGGAGCTCAGGTCGTGGTCGCCGAACTGGTGCCCGGCGTTATCGAGTGGAACCGTGGCCCGCTGGGCAAGAAGGCTGGCATGCCCGTTGATGATCCGCGAGCGGAGATCGTTTGCGCGGATGTCGCCGAACTGTTGCAAAGCGAGCCTGGCGGCTTCGACGCCATCATGCTCGACGTCGACAACGGCCCAGAAGGGCTGACCCAGAAGCGTAACAGTTGGCTTTATTCCGCTACCGGCCTCCAGTCCTGCGCCCGCGCATTGCGCGCTGACGGTGTATTGGCGGTCTGGTCAGCGAGCGCCGACCGGGCGTTTTCGCAACGCCTCGCGGCATCGGGATTTCGCGCCGAAGAGGTACAGGTGTTCGCACATGGCAATCGCGGCACCCGCCATACGATCTGGATCGCTCAAAAGCATCGCTAATGGCTCGCACCAAACAGTAGCACCTGGCCATTAGACCAATAGGCCTAGCCCATTCGCTCCGCTACACTGCGGTTGTCAATGCGTCCCGTCCACGCAGTCGCCTCAGTGGTGCGCACGATGAAAACCGAGAATTCACCTTCGCTTGCGACGGTCCTTGACCTGATGCTCGATGCGGTCTGTGTGGTCGACGCCACTGGCCGCTTCGTCTACGTCAGCGCCGCCTGCGAAGCCATTTTCGGCTACACGCCTCAGGAAATGGTAGGCCGCCAGATGATCGACATGGTGGCGCCCGAGGACCGCGAGCGAACACTACAGGCGGCAACGCGGGTGATGTCTGGCCAGCCGAGCCTGCATTTCGAAAACCGTTACATCCGCAAGGACGGCGCACCGGTCGACATCATGTGGTCTGCCCGCTGGTCCGAGTGCGATCAGCTGCGCGTCGGCGTCGCCCGGGACATCACCCGACGCAAGGCCTCGGAGTCGCGTCAGGCGGCGGTCTACGAGATCTCCGAGGCGGCGCACAGCACCTCTGATCTCGCCGCGCTGTTCGAACAGATTCATCTGATCATCGGCAGGCTCATCCCCGCGCCGGGATTTTTCGTC
>Ga0209971_1000241_pt1 | contig 15530 bp, 14 predicted proteins | sample InoplaM3SAM_FD_187588 | JGI IMG/M metagenome (GOLD analysis project Ga0209971, IMG submission 187588) | Arabidopsis thaliana rhizosphere microbial communities from the Joint Genome Institute, USA, that affect carbon cycling - Inoculated... | ecosystem: Host-associated > Plants > Roots >... | reverse complement strand
GGGAATAGTCTCGCCCGAACAGGAACATGACCTGGGTCGCGCCTGGCTCAGCCTTCTTCGCGCCCAAGTGCCGCAGCTCTCTGATCCCTTGCTAAAGGATTTCGTCGAGCGCAGCGTTTATCGCCTGGCCGAGAGCAGCCAGTTGCAAGACAGGCGCCTGGAATTCGTCCTGCTGGACAGTCCTCAGCTGAACGCTTTTGCCGCTCCCGGCGGGATAATCGGCGTCAATGGCGGGCTTTTTCTTCATGCCCAAACCGAAGCCGAGTACGCGTCTGTACTCGCGCACGAGCTGGCACACCTGTCGCAACGCCACTTTGCACGGGGCCTGGAAGAGCAGAAGCGCATGCAATTGCCGATGATGGCGGCCATGCTCGCCGGCGTGGTTGCAGCTGCCGCAGGTGCAGGCGACGCGGGCATCGCCGCGATCGTCTCGACTCAGGCCGCCGCCATCCAGGCACAACGGCGCTTTTCCCGGCAGAACGAGCAGGAAGCCGATCGCATCGGAATCGTCAATCTGGAACGGGCCGGCTACGACCCACGCGCCATGCCGGAAATGTTCAATCGCCTGATGCGCCAGTACCGCTACGACCAGAAGCCACCGGAGTTTCTGCTGACGCACCCGGTAACCGAGTCACGAATTGCCGATACGAAGAACCGCGCCGAGCAGTATCCAGCCGGAGGAGTCGAGGACAGCCTGCGGTATCAGCTGATGCGCGCACGGGCCGAACTGAAGTTCGAAAACACGCCCGGCGTCACTGCAAAACACTTTCGCGCACTCCTGGCCGAGGACGCAAGCCGCGACGCCGCACGCTATGGCCTGGCGCTGGCGCAGATCAAAAGCGGCCAGCTCGAGGAGGCAGCAAGCAACCTGAAGCCGCTGCTGGACAAGCAGCCTGACGATGCGACCTATAACCTTGCACAGATCGAGCTGGACATTACCGCCAATCGGCTCGCGGCCGCTCGCGAACGCACCCAGACCCTGCTGGGGCTGTATCCGGGAAGCTATCCAGTGCGCCAGATGAACATCGATTTGCTGATCAAGGAAAACAAGCTTCAACAGGCCGAGCAGGCGCTCGACTCGTTAGTCGATGCACGTCCGAAGGATCCGGACGTCTGGTATCAGGTAGCTGAAATTCGCGGGCTCGCCGGTAACATCGTCGGGCTGCATGAGGCGCGGGCCGAATACTTCGCGCTGGTCGGTGACTACGACCAGGCGATCGAACAGCTCGACTTTGCCAAACGCCGCTCAAGCAACTTCCAGACCGCCGCACGCATAGACGCTCGTCAAAAAGCGCTTATAGAGGAGAAGCGCATGGTGGACGAGATGTTGCGCTAGCAAGCAGCGTTAGCTCAGGCGCATTTTAGAGCGCCTTGCGCAATCGACCGAAACTCCTTCAGGCGTTCCCGGCTTGCCGCAGACGCGCCGCTAGCGTGAAATCCAACATGCGCTTAAGCGGCTTGACCGCACGCGGTATCAATGCCCTGTCGACAAATATCTCGTTGCTGCCGTTGCGCAGGCAATCGAGAGTGCGTTCCAGCGTATTCATCGCCATCCAGGGACAATGGGCGCAGCTGCGACAGGTTGCGCCGCTGCCAGCGGTTGGCGCCTCGATGAAAATCTTATCGGGGCAAAGCTGCTGCATCTTGTAGAAAATGCCGCGGTCGGTCGCGACGATGAAAGTAGGATTCGCCAGCGTTTGCGCCGCCTTTATAAGCTGGCTGGTCGAGCCGACGGCATCGGCCAGAGCAATCACCGACTCGGGTGACTCTGGATGAACCAGAACGGCAGCGTCCGGGTAGAGCGCTTTCATGTCCTCGAGTTGCTTGGCCTTGAACTCCTCGTGAACGATGCAGGCACCGTCCCACAACAACATGTCCGCGCCGGTTTCGCGCTGCACATAATTGCCAAGATGTTTGTCCGGCGCCCAGATGATCTTTTCGCCGTTGTCCATCAGGCTTTCAACAATCTCCAACGCACAGCTGGACGTCACCACCCAATCGGCGCGGGCCTTTACCGCAGCCGAGGTATTGGCATAAACCACAACTGTCCGCTCGGGATGCTGGTCGCAAAATGCCGAAAAATCCTCCACCGGACAGCCCAAATCCAGGGAGCAGGTTGCGTCCAGAGTGGGCATCAGCACGCGCTTTTCCGGGTTTAGGATCTTCGCCGTCTCGCCCATGAATTTGACACCAGCGACGACTACTGTCTGCGCGGAGTGTTCATTGCCAAACCGGGCCATTTCCAGCGAATCGGAAACGCAGCCCCCGGTTTCCTCTGCGAGCGACTGGATCACCGGATCGGTGTAATAGTGCGCAACGAGCACCGCATCCTGCCGCACCAGTTCGTCGGCAATCTCCTGGCGCAACCGCGCTTGCTGCTCGGAGGTCAGCGGTTTGGGCTGCTTGGCTGCCAGGTGAGCCTGCACGAGAATGCGTTCGGGTATCTGCGTCATGTTCGGTCCTAAAAACGGACAAATATTGCGGAAGGCGCCGAGCGTAACCGGTGCAAACCGATTCGACTCGGACAAAGGCAGCATCGCTGGTGGGCGGAACATCCACGGCGTGCCCTGGCCCGCCAAGGGCGGAAATACTAGCCGATGCCCCGTCAAAAGGGAAAGCGGATGGGTCATAGCCCTTTCCGTTCGCCCATAAAAAAACCGCCAACACTGATCGAATGATCAATGCCGGCGGTCGTCAGATCATTTACTCACTCTTGAGCATATGACCGCGCTCTTCGAGGTTGATGTGCCAGTTCATCGCCTCGCGCAGCATGTGCGGAGTTTGCCCGCCTTTATCACAAGCGCCGGCAAAGTACTGGTTCAGCGCGTCGCGGTAGGACGGATGGACGCAGTTGTCGATGATCACGCGGGCGCGCTCGCGCGGCGCCAGGCCACGCAAATCGGCCAGACCCTGCTCGGTGACGAGAATTTCGACGTCATGTTCAGTGTGATCCACATGCGCCACCATCGGCACAACGCTGGAGATATTGCCGCCCTTGGCAATGGACTTCGTCACGAAGATCGCCATGTTTGCGTTGCGTGCGAAGTCGCCCGAGCCGCCGATGCCATTCATCATTTTTGTGCCGCCTACGTGCGTCGAGTTGACGTTGCCGTAGATGTCGAATTCCAAAGCCGTGTTGATGCCCACGATACCCAGACGACGCACAATTTCCGGGTGGTTGGAGATTTCCTGAGGACGCAGGATCAGTTTGTCCTTGTACTTTTCCAGGTTGCCGAAGACTCGATCGTTGCAACGTTCGGACAATGTAATCGAGCAGCCCGAAGCGAACTTCATCTTGCCTGCGTCGATCAGCTCGAAGGTGCAGTCCTGAAGGACTTCTGAATACATCACCAGATCTTCAAACGGCGAATCGATCAGACCGCAAACAACGGCGTTGGCAATATTACCGATGCCGACCTGCATCGGGCCAAGGTTTTTGGGCAGACGCCCGGCCTCGACTTCCTTCTTGAAGAAGGCCACCAGATGGTTGGCGATTGCCTGGGTATCTTCGTCCGGCGGAGTAACGGTGGAATAGGAGTCCGGCTGCTCGGTAATGACAATCGCGGCGATTTTCGCCGGATCGACTGGGATGCCGATGCTACCGATACGGTCGTCGACCTTAGTCAGCGGAATCGGACCACGATTGGGACGTTCGCCCGGGAAATAGATGTCGTGCAGCCCTTCGAGGTTGAGGTTGTGCGCCAGATTCAGCTCAACGATGATTTTGTCGGCAAATACCGCGAGGTTCGCGGAGTTACCAATCGACGTGGTCGGAACGATATGCCCCTGCTCGGTGATGCTGACCGCCTCGATGATGGTTACGTCAGGACGCTTGATCTGATTGTTGCGCATCTGCTCGACGGTATGGGACAGATGCTGGTCGATGAACATGACCTCGCCTTGGTTGATCGCCTTGCGCAGCGTGGCATCTGCCTGAAACGGAACACGGCGCGCCAACAGACCGGCCGCGGCCATTTTCCCGTCAAGATCGTTACCGAGACTGGCACCGGTAACGAGGCTGATCTTCAACTTTTCTTCCTTTGCACGATCGACCAGTGCAAGCGGCACAGCCTTGGCTTCGCCCGCCCGGGTAAAGCCGCTCATGCCGACAGTCATGCCGTCGTGGATTAGGGTAGCGGCCTCTTGGGCGCTCATGACCTTGCTCTGCAAAGAAGACAAGCGAATGCGATCGGAATACATGTAAGCCTCGAACCAACGGGACAATCGGAAGGCCGAGTCTATTACGTTTGAGCGGAGCGAGTTCACCGACAAAGGTCGTAGTGAAAATGATCGATGTAGCGTGCCGTGCTTGCGGTTAGACAAGCAAAACATCCAGGCATAAAAAAACCGGAATACCTGCCGGTTTCCGGTTTTTTTGCCTGACGGCGATTTGGTGGGTCGTGTGGGACTCGAACCTACGACCAATTGGTTAAAAGCCAACTGCTCTACCAACTGAGCTAACGACCCTTTGCGGTGCGCATGATACTGATTTTATTCATCTAATCAACCCATTGAGGAGATTTTTTTGCGTAATGTGTCGGGTCGACGATATTAGCTGCCGCGAACCCCGCCGCTCGCAGTACGCAGCTTTCGCACCGCCCGCATGCAAGGCCGCCGCTATCAGCCTGATAGCAGGACACAGTCATTGAGTAATCCACACCAAGCCGAATTCCGGCTCGCACGATTTCCGCTTTGCTCAGATTTTGGAGCGGCGCGTGAATTGAAAACCGATCGCCTTCTACCCCAGCTTTCGTAGCAAGATTAGCCAAGCCCTCGAATGCGGCTACGAACTCCGGCCTACAATCGGGATAACCGGAATAATCAACCGCATTAACGCCCAGGAAGATATCTCTGGCTTGCAGAACCTCGGCCCAACCAAGCGCGAGCGACAGGAATACCGTGTTGCGCGCCGGCACGTAAGTAATCGGTACACCTTCACCGGCATTCTCCGGAACGGCAACACTGTAGTCCGTCAGCGCAGACCCTCCGATGCTGGCTAGATCCATACGAATCACCTTGTGCTCGGCTGCACCCAAGCGCTGCGCGATGCGCTCAGCAGCCTCAAGTTCAGCTCGATGGCGCTGTCCATAGTCGAAACTCAGCGTATAACAGGCGAAACCCTCAGCTCTGGCCATAGCCAAAACGGTCGTGGAATCGAGCCCGCCTGACAGCAGAACTACAGCTTTCTGGACAGCCATGCAGTTTCCTCGGGATAAGTTGTGGTTCGAGCCGGCTTCAGGCAACCAAGTCACGTAACGGATAGCAGTGCACCACCGACGGCTGGAAGTTTTTAAGCAAATAAAAACCCGCCAGCGGCGGGTTCAGAAAAAAGGTGCGCTGCGCTGTGCCGTTAACGATTCAGCTGGCGCTGCGCCAGCTGTGCAGCCGAGCTGTTGGGATAGTCGGAAATGACCTGACGAAGAATAGAGTTGGCCTTATCACGATTGCCCAAGCGAATTTCGACGTCGGCGAGTTTGTACAAAGAGTCCGGCACCTTGTTGTGCTGCGGGTAGGCCTGGCTCACCTTGGCGAACGCCTGGCCAGCTCCCTGCAGATCACCCTTGGCCAGGTTGACTTCACCCAGCCAATATTGAGCGTTACCTGCGTAGGAACTGCCAGGATACTTGCGTAAAAAGGCAGAGAACGCCTGGCTTGCTTTGTCGAATTCTTTCGCCTTGATCAGGTCGAACGCGGCATCGTAATAGAGCTTTTCTTTCTCGGGATCGGCCGATTGGCTACTCCCAGTGTCTTGCGTCGATGCGCCGCCGGCGGCAGTCGCAGAACCGCTGGCGCCAATGGCACCTACAGCGGGTGAATTCTGGTTGACCGATCCGCCCATCGGAGCACTGGACAGGCGACGATCCAAATCTTGATAACGTTCCAGCCCTTCCTGTTTCAGATGCTGGATTTCGTTCTGCTGTACTTCGAGCATTCCGCGCAGCTGCGCAATCTCTTCCTGCATTTGCTGAAGCTGCACGAACAACATGCCCTGCGCTGAAGACGGAGCAGTAGCTTCGCCTCCAGCATAGGCACCACCAACAACCGCCCCAGAGGAATAGCCTGACTGCGACGCACCACTTTGGGTTTGCGAGTCGTATTCGACAACTGGCACCTGAGCTGCCGCCATGAGCGGCAACCCAAGCGTGATAAAAGTCAGAGCGTAGCGGTGCTTGAGCATGGTTTATTACTTACGCAGCTCTACGCGACGGTTCTGAGCCCAGGACTGCTCGTCGTTGCCCATGGCAACCGGACGCTCTTCACCGTAGGAAACCAGTTCCAGCTGTGCAGGAGATACGCCCTGCAGTACCAGGTAACGCTGCACGGCCTTGGCGCGACGCTCGCCCAGCGCCATGTTGTATTCGCGGGTGCCGCGCTCGTCGGTGTGGCCTTCCAGCACGACACGGTTGCCAGCAGACTTCAGGTCCTTGGCGTGAACGTCCAGAGCGCGCATGGCTTCCGGCTTCAGGTCAGAGCTGTCGTATTCGAAGTAGAAGGTGGTGATGGCACGCAGAGCGGCTTCTTCGCTGTTCATGCTGCCGTCAACGTCGCCGCTGTTGGCGCCGTAGCCTGCGTTAGGATCAATGGCGTTGGAGCCTTCGCCCGAGTCATCGCCGCCCTTGGACGAACAACCAACCGCTACAGCCATAGCCAGAGCCAGCGCAGCAAACTTACCGAATTTCAGCATTTCCATGTGTAGCAACCCCAGGTGTGTTTTTGGTTAGTAAAAGTGTTGATACCGCATCAGTTCAGGTAAGGGGACCACGATGGCTCACGGACTTCGCCTTGAGCAGTAGGAAGCGGGAGCCTAACTCGACCATTGATGGATACGAGCATCAAGACTCCCCGGCCCTGCTGGCGGGTCGCGTAGATTAGCATGGTGCCATTAGGCGCAACAGTGGGCGACTCATCTAAACTTGTATCGGAAAGAATCCGCAAAGTCCCGCGCTGCAGGTCCTGCGCAGCGACCTTGAAGTTTGTGTAACCCTCCTGACGATGGATCATCACAAGCGTCTTTTCGTCCGCGGAGAGTTTGGGGTTGGCATTGTAATTACCCACAAAAGTAACCCGCTCGGCATTGTTCGTACCCAGACGCTGCTTGTAGATCTGAGGCTTTCCGGCTCGGTCGGATGTGAAGTAAATAGTCCGGCCATCAGCGCCCCAGAACGGCTCGGTATCGATGGCGTAATGATCGGTCAGTCGCTGAAGCTGGCGGGACCCAAGGTCCATTACGTAGATTTCGGGATTGCCATCTTTCGACAACACAAACGCGAGCCGGTTGCCATCCGGGGAAAATGCCGGCGCACCATTCAGCCCTTCGAAGTTGGTGATCTGCTCGCGGCGACCAGTGTCGATGTGCTGTATGAAGATACGCGGACGCTTCTGCTCGAACGAGACATAGGCGATTCGGCGACCGTCCGGCGAATAACGCGGTGACAGGATCGGCTCGCGAGATTGCAACAGCGTCACTGCGCGCGCGCCGTCATAGTCGGAGCGCTGAAGCGTATAACGGGTATTGGCACCACCGAGACGCTCGACCGTTACATACAACAAGCGCGTGGAGAACGCGCCCCTGATACCGGTGAGTTTCTCGAACGCTTGATCCGCCGCGTAATGCGCCATATCCCGGAGTTGATTCTGAGCGCCGCCAACAGTGCCGGTCAGAACTTGCTGCTCAGTGTTCACATTGAACAACTCGTAGCGGATCTGCAGTTTGCCACCGGCGGGCTCGATGTTGCCGACCATTACATACTGCGCACCGAGCGCCTTCCAATCACGAAAGATGATCTCGCTGCCGCGAGTCGGCAGGCTGATCATGTTCTGCTTTGGAATTGGCTCGAACATACCGGAGTTGCGCATGTCATTGCTTATGATGCTGGCCATGTCCTCCGGCAGCACAGTGCCGCCCTGCCAGCCGAACGGCACTACTGCGATGGGCGTCGCACGGTCAGTGCCACTGGTCACGACTAACGGATCGGCCGCATGTACAACGCCGGCCAGCAAATACAGGCCGAACAGGACAAAGCGAATCAAAATTCTCACAGATCCAAATCCTCAGGTTTAAATATCATTCGCCGTTGCCGGTACAGCTGATCGAACGTGGCGCGGTCCATATCCTGCAACTCAGGAATTCTGCCAACGTTTCGTACAGCCGCAACCGCAGAACTGTCAAAGGCGCTGTCCCCGCTTGAACGCGTGACGCTGGCGTTGGTGATGGTTCCGTCAGGCAGCATCTGAATAGTGACCTCTACAGACATTCCGTTGCGCGCCGACGGCGGTCGTCTCCATTGCTGGCTGACCAGACTGATGATCAGGTCATCGTAGTTACCGGCCACCTGATCACCCTGGGTATCGGCCATTGCCTGCTGCCGCTGGGTGTCATCGGACAAGAGCTCGGCAAGCGCCTGGGCTTTCTTGTCTTCTGCCGCCTTGCGGGCAGCCTCGGCTGCAGCTTTCTTCTTGGCCTCTTCCGCCGCCTTTTTCTTGGCCGCCTCGGCGGCCGCTTTCTTCTTGGCGTCCTCTGCGGCTTTCTTTTTAGCTGCCTCGGCAGCGGCCTTTTTCTTCGCGTCTTCGGTCGCCTTTTTCTTCTGCGCCTCTTCTGCGGCTTTCTTCTTTGCCGCTTCGTCGGCCGCCTTCTTCTTGGCTATATCCGCCAGCTTTTTCTGTTCAGCTGCCTTTGCCTGTTCTGCCGCTTTAGTCTCAGCGGCCTTTTTGGCGGCCTCTGCTTTTGACGCCTCGGCTTTTCGAGCCTCGTCAGCCTTTTTTTGTTCCGCTGCTTTTGCAGCCGCTACCGCAGCCTGCTTCTGTTGCTCGACCTTGCGCTGCTCCAACTGCTCCACTTCATACTGTTTCGCCGCGGTCTTTTTCGCTTCGCCGGCGATCTTCTGATTGGTCTGGGTTTTGGCTTGGCTTTGCGATTTCAGTTGGTACAGAGTCGCCTGCACGATCGGCCTGGAAGGTGGCAGCTCGGGTGTCATTGCAAAGCTGACGAAGAGCATTCCGAAAATGATGATGTGCAGGCCAACGGCCAAAATGGTGGGCCAGTAGAGACTCTCCGAGCGCGATCGTTCCGGGTGTGGCATCACGGCGCCTCGGTAATCAGGCCGACGTTACCCACGCCCGCCTCCTGCAGCCCGCCCATCGCCGCCATGACCGCGCCATAGTCGACTGCCTTGTCGCCACGCACGAAAACCTGGACCTGCTTACCCTGGCTACGGTTCTGGTTCATGATCGCCGTGACCGCCTTGGTCATTTCGTCGAGGGTCAGCGCCTTGTCCTGAACGGTGTCGGTGTCAACCTCACTACCGATGTTCCAGTAGTAGGTTTTGTCAGCCTTGATCGAGATGGTCAACACCCGCGCGTCGTTGTCCTGCGGTAGCGCTTCGCTGCTGACCTTTGGTAGATCGACCTTGACGCCCTGATTGAGCATTGGAGCCGTCACCATGAAAATCACCAACAGCACCAGCATCACGTCGATGTAGGGCACCACGTTCATCTCGGCGACGGGTTTGCGCCGGTTACGTATTCTTGCCATGGCCTGCGGCCTCAATCTTCGGAGGTGTGGACTTTGCGGTGCAGAATCGCCTGGAATTCATCGGCAAAGGTGTAGTAGCGACCGATCAGCATCTCGCCACGCGCCGAGAAGCGGTTATAGGCAATGACTGCCGGAATTGCGGCAAACAGGCCGATAGCGGTTGCGATCAGAGCCTCGGCAATACCCGGCGCGACGGTCGCCAACGTGGCCTGCTGTACCTGCGCCAGGCCACGAAACGAGTTCATGATCCCCCACACGGTACCGAAGAGGCCTATGTAAGGGCTTGTAGAGCCAACTGTGGCCAGAAACGGCAGGCTGTGGTCGAGCTTTTCTTCTTCCCGTGAAATCGCGACCCGCATCGCACGATTCACTCCGTCCATCACTGCGTCCGGATCGACGCCTGGCTGTTGGCGCAGACGCGAGAATTCTTTGAAGCCGGCGCGGAAGATCTGTTCGACACCCGAGTCGGGGTCCGGATTGCTACCTGCCTGACGATAAAGTTTGGACAGGTCGATACCCGACCAGAAGCGCTCCTCGAAGGTATCGAGTGCCCGTTTGGCCGCGCGCAGCATGTTGCCGCGCTGGAAGATCAGTATCCAGGACGTCACCGAGGCGCCCACAAGAATCAACATGACCAGCTGCACCACAAAGCTGGCGTTGCTGATCAAACTCCACATGGACATATGATCGACGTTGGGTTCCACGCTTACTCTCCTGCTGGGGGTAGACCCGACCCGGCGAACGCGGCGCGTAGCGCTTCGGGAATGGGGCGGGGTTTCAAACTTTCGGCACGTACACAGGCCACGACAAACTGCCCTTCACAGAGCAGCACACCATCGCCCGCCCGTCTGACCTGCTGCTCGAACCGCAGGCTGGCGCGCTTGATCTCGACCACCTCCGCGGACACGAGAAGCTCGTCATCCAGCCTCGCTGGTGCGTGATACCGCGCCTGACTGGAATGCACAACGAACAACAGGTCTTCACCGGCCAGCTGCGACTGGGCAAAGCCCAGGCTGCGCAACCGTTCGGTACGGGCCCGTTCCATGAACTTGAGGTAGTTGACGTAATAGACGATGCCGCCCGCATCGGTGTCTTCGTAATAAACGCGACAGCGATGACTGTACGGTTGAGCATGTGATTGCGCGCGCATACTAGTGCCAGGCCCTGCAAATGCCAATCGGGTCAAACAACAATATTTTCGTCACCTTGCGTCGTCGCCGAACAGGTCCGCTACTGGCGCATCGCCCAGGCTTTTCGGCAGGTTCAGACCGAAATGCAGATAGGCATGCCGCGTCACCACCCGCCCGCGAGGCGTGCGCATTACGAAACCCTGCTGGATCAGATAGGGCTCGAGAACATCCTCAATGGTATGGCGCTCTTCACTGATGGCGGCTGCCAGGCTGTCTATCCCGACTGGGCCGCCATCGAACTTCTCGATGAGCGTCAGCAGCAGGCGACGATCCTGATGGTCGAGGCCGCGCTCGTCGACGTCCAGCATGTTCAATGCCTGGTCGGCAGTGGCACGTGTGATCTCACCATTGCCGCGGACCTCGGCGTAGTCGCGCACGCGCCGCAACAGGCGATTGGCGATACGCGGCGTGCCGCGTGCCCGGCGGGCAATCTCGACGGCGCCCTCGGCTTCGATGGCCAAGCCGAGAATCCCAGCTGAACGACCGACGATGGTTGCCAGATCGGCCGTTGAGTAGAACTCGAGGCGCTGCACGATACCAAAGCGGTCACGCAAAGGATTGGTCAGCATGCCGGCTCGGGTGGTCGCACCTACCAAGGTGAACGGCGGCAGATCGAGCTTGATCGAACGCGCCGCAGGGCCCTCGCCGATCATGATGTCAAGCTGAAAGTCCTCCATCGCCGGGTACAGGACTTCTTCGACGATCGGCGAAAGCCGATGAATCTCGTCTACGAACAGGACGTCGCCCTCTTCGAGATTGGTCAGCAACGCGGCAAGGTCACCGGGACGCTCAAGCACCGGACCTGAGGTGCTCTTGATCGACACGCCCATCTCCTGGGCGATGATGTTGGCAAGCGTGGTTTTGCCTAGACCCGGCGGGCCGAAGATCAGGGTATGGTCGAGCGATTCCTTGCGTCCGCGCGCGGCACGGATGAACAGATCCATCTGCTCGCGCACGACTGGTTGTCCAATGTAGTCGGCAAGGCTGAGCGGACGGATGGCCCGATCGAACTGTTCTTCACGGTCACGGCCGGTAGCGGTGACGAGACGATCCGCTTCGATCATGGATGCAGTTCCTCGATTGCGCCCAGACCGCAACTAGCCGCCACACAATGCGGCACGGAAATCGACAGACGCACGCTAGACCATTCCCTTGAGTGCACGGCGGATCAGATCTTCACTGCTCAAATCATCTTCCTGTACAGCGGATACGGCACGACTCGCCTCTTGCGGTTTGAAACCAAGGGAAATCAATGCGCTTACGGCATCGTTCTCGGCGCTTGAGACTGCCACATTACTACGGGGTTCAACTACCAGTGTCGCGATCGACGGCATGGTTTCCCAGGCCTTGAAGCGGTCTTTCAGCTCAACCAGAAGGCGCTCAGCGGTCTTCTTTCCGACACCCGGGATCTTTACCAGGACCGAAGTATCCTGCGCTTGAACGCACCTCACCAGCTCATCGACCTCCAGGCCCGACATCAGCGCCAGGGCAAGCTTCGGCCCGACACCGTTGAGTCTGATCAGCTCACGAAACAGCTCCCGGTCACGCTTTTCCGCAAAACCGTACAGCAGATGCGCATCCTCACGAACGACCAGGTGGGTATGCAGCGTGACCGGCTCGCCCACGGAGGGCAGGCGATAAAGCGTGGTCATCGGCACCTCGAGCTCGTAGCCGATGCCGTTGACGTCGAGAATCAGATGAGGCGGCTGCTTTTCCGCCAGAGTGCCGCGCAAGCGTCCAATCACAGTGAAAGGTCCTCTTCGACCATCATCGGTCGGTGTACATGGGGTGCCGACATCGCCTCGGGGCTATGAACTACAGCCGCAGGCGCCCGCCTCTTCGCTTGGCGCCGGCAAGGCCGTGGGGGACCAAGCTCTGCCGATGATGTGCGTGGCACAAGGCGATCGCCAGGGCGTCGGACGCGTCAATCTGCGGTTTCTGCGTCAATTTGAGCAGATGCATCACCATCAGTTGCACCTGCTGTTTGTCCGCGCCGCCAGTACCTACGATCGCCTGCTTGACCTGGGTTGCCGTGTATTCCGCAATTTCCAGACCTCGCTCGGCGGCCGCGACGATGGCCGCACCTCGCGCCTGGCCGAGCTTCAGGGCGGAGTCGGCATTGCGTGCCATGAACACCTGTTCGATGCCCATGGTCACCGGGCCATGCAGACGTATCACTTCACTAACGCCGGTGAATACCGCCTGCAACCGCGCGGCAAGCTCGCCACCCCCAGTGCGGATGCAGCCCGACGCCACATACTCGCAGTTGCGACCCGTATCACGCACCACGCCATAGCCGGTGATACGTGAGCCGGGATCTATCCCGAGAATAAGCGTCATGCCGTCGCCATACTGTCTATTTATCCAGCCGGCAGTATAAGGATCCCGCATCGCCGAGACCAGCCACACGACGATGCGCCGAACGCTGCCGTAACAAAAAGCCGGAAGCACGCATAGGTGTCTTCCGGCTTCTGACTTGGCACAGTTAAGTCAGTCGAGCTGCTCCATGATCTCGTCCGGAATCTCGGCGTTGTGGTAGACGTTCTGCACGTCATCCAGATCTTCCAGCGCATCGATGAGCCGCAACACCTTCTGCGCAGTTTCCAGATCCGAGAGCGGCGCTGAGATGGAGGGAATCATGGCGATATCCGCCTCCTCTCCCTTGTACCCGGCTGCGTTCAACGCCTCGTTTACCGCATGGAAATCGGTAAAGCTTGTGGAGACCAGCGCCGAGCCGTCCTCGCCCACCTCCACGTCGTCGGCGCCAGCCTCGAGCGCAGCTTCCATCAGCGCATCCTCGTCGATGCCGGCGGCAAAGCTGATCTGTCCCTTGCGGTCGAACATGTAAGCGACCGAGCCGTCGGTGCCCAGGTTGCCGCCATGCTTGCTGAATGCGTGGCGTACCTCGGCGGCCGTACGGTTACGGTTGTCGGTCATGGCTTCGACGATGATGGCAACGCCGCTCGGGGCATAGCCCTCATAGGTCAGCTCGACAACGTTATCAGCCTCGTTATTACCTGCGCCGCGGGCAATGGCCCGGTCGATGACGTCGCGGGACATGTTCGCAACCAGCGCCTTGTCCACCGCCAGGCGCAGGCGCGGATTGTCAGCCGGAATCGGCCCGCTTTTGGCCGCAACGGTCAGCTCGCGGATGAGCTTGGTGAAAATCTTGCCGCGCTTGGCGTCCTGACGCCCCTTGCGGTGCTTGATGTTGGCCCATTTGGAATGACCAGCCATATCTCACTCCGTCCTTCTATGCGGTACTTGCGAGGCTGCTTGCGTACAGGTCGCTCGATTCGTTCGAGAGCCGAAGCCGCACCTGCAAATTCATGCCGGATCGGTGAGCGGCCGTCGGAGCGCCCGCTCACCCTACTACGGCTCCGGTTATTCGGCTTTGGCCTGTTCACGCAGACGAATATGCAATTCGCGCAGCGCCTTGCCATCAACGGTACCCGGCGCCTGCGTCATGACATCCGCAGCACTCTGGGTTTTCGGGAAGGCGATGACTTCACGAATCGACTGCGCGCCGGTCATCAGCATCACCAGACGATCGAGACCGAACGCCAGGCCGCCATGGGGTGGCGCGCCGAACTTGAGCGCATCGAGCAGGAAGCCGAACTTCTCGTCCTGCTCCGCCTCGTCGATGCCGAGAATGCGAAACACCGTTTGCTGCATTTCCTTGCGGTGGATGCGGATCGACCCGCCGCCCAGCTCGGTACCGTTGAGCACCATGTCATAGGCGCGCGACAGGGCGCCGGCCGGGTTGGCCTCGAGTTCCGCCGGGGTGCATTTTGGAGCTGTGAACGGATGGTGCAGCGCCGAGAGCGAGCCGTCATCGTTCTCTTCGAACATCGGGAAATCGACCACCCACATCGGTGCCCACTCGCAGGTCAGCAACTTCAGGTCATGGCCAAGCTTGATGCGCAGCGCCCCGAGCGCCTCGGAAACGATCTTGGCCTTGTCGGCGCCGAAGAAGACGATGTCGCCATCCACCGCACCAACGCGATCAAGGATAACGTTGAGCCTGTCTTCCGGAATGTTCTTGACGATCGGCGATTGCAAGCCTTCGACGCCCTTCGCCCGCTCGTTGACCTTGATGTATGCCAGGCCCTTGGCACCATAGATGCCGACGAACTTGGTGTAGTCGTCGATCTGCTTGCGCGGCATGCTCGCCCCACCGGGAACGCGCAACGCGGCAACGCGGCACTTGGGATCGTTCGCCGGGCCGCTGAACACCTTGAACTCGACTTCCTGCAGCTGATCGGCGACGTCGACCAGTTCCAGCGGGTTGCGCAGGTCCGGCTTGTCCGAGCCGTAACGGCGCATGGCTTCCTCGAACGGCATGTGCGGGAACTCGCCAAACTCGACGCCCAGCACCTCCTTGAACAGCTTGCGCACCATGCCTTCAGTGATGCCGATGATGTCCGACTCTTCTAGGAAACTCGTCTCGATGTCGATCTGGGTGAATTCCGGCTGACGATCGGCGCGCAGGTCCTCGTCGCGGAAGCACTTGGCGATCTGGTAGTAGCGATCGAAGCCGGCGACCATCAGCAATTGCTTAAACAATTGCGGCGACTGCGGCAGCGCGAAGAAATGCCCGGGGTAGGTGCGGCTCGGGACCAGATAATCGCGCGCACCCTCTGGAGTAGGACGGCCGAGGATGGGCGTCTCGACATCGAGAAAGCCGTTTTCGTCCAGATAACGGCGAATGCTGGCAGTGATGCTTGAGCGCAGCTTGAGTTTTTCGGCCATCTCTGGGCGACGCAGATCAATGAAGCGATAGCGCAGGCGGGTTTCTTCGCCCACGT
>Ga0209971_1000240_pt1 | contig 15558 bp, 11 predicted proteins | sample InoplaM3SAM_FD_187588 | JGI IMG/M metagenome (GOLD analysis project Ga0209971, IMG submission 187588) | Arabidopsis thaliana rhizosphere microbial communities from the Joint Genome Institute, USA, that affect carbon cycling - Inoculated... | ecosystem: Host-associated > Plants > Roots >... | reverse complement strand
GAGTCCACGCGGGCGCCGAGACGAGCGAGCTGCGCCGCGAGCGCCTCCCGGACGGGCGCCTCGTCGTCGACGATGAGCACCTGCGACGGCACGCCGTCGGGGATCGCCACCGGATGGTCGGGCGCCGCCCGGTCGAGCGAGGCCTTCGAGGGAAACCGGCACCCCGGCCAGAGGTTCTGGTCCCAGTTGCGGCCGGTGATCCACTCGCCCCGCGGCCGGGTGGCGGCCCGCTCACCGATCCGGCGGGCGATCTCGTCCTCCGAGCCGCCGCCCCGCGCGTCGAAGCTGAGCCGGGCCCGGGCCAGGTGCATGAGGTGCCCGTGGGCATCGACGAGACCCGGCAGCACCGCACGACCGCCGAGATCGATCTGGTCGCCGTCGTCGACGCCGTCGACGCGTACGAGGTCGTCCACGCGATCGCCCATCGCGATCCACGCCTGCCGCATCCCTTCGTCGACGTCGTGCGGCATCCCGTGACGCGCGAACCATCGATACGTCGCGTCGATCGCCTCGTGGATCGGGGGCCGCTGCCGTGTGAAGGGGACCCACCCGACCGCCGTGGAGTTGAAGGTCAGGAGCGCGACTTCGTCTTCGGCCTTCAAGGCATCGACGAACGCGTGCGCCGACCGCCGCGCTTCCTCGATCTTGTACAGCATCGAGCCGGAGACGTCGAGGACGAGCACGGCCGACAGCGGCGAGTCCGTCGCGTCGAACGTCTCGATTCTCCGCGGCACGCCGTCATCCAGGATCGTGAAGTTCTTCGCGGTCAGTCCCGGGATGTACCGGCCGTTCTTGTCGGTCACGATCGGCGCGATCGAGATCACGTCCGCCTTCGCGCTCGAGGTGAAACCGACGTTTCGCGTCCGCACGTGAGCCGTCGCCACCTCGCGCCCCCCGCGCACGAGCGCGACCGACACGTCGTGCGTCCGGACGGTCGTGCCGGCATTCCAGGAGATCGTCCACGGCGGCCCCGCGATTTTCCCGATCCTGCGGCCGTCGGCGAAGACCGTGAGCTCGTCTCCGGACCGGTACCCCGTGACGGCCGCCTCGATCCGCGTCTCCCCGACGGGCGCGTCCGTCGAGAAGGGCGAAAGGAGCCGCACGGCCGGCCGCACCGGCGCGGAGGCGTCGGTGTCTTCGGTCGCCTGGATCCCCGACGACGGCTCCCATCCCGCGAGAAGGAAGACCAGGGTGGTGAGCGACGCCGCGAAGAGACGCGTCGTCGACCTCACCGTGTTTCCCCCTCCGCATCGCGCGCGTGGTCGCGGTGCAGGCGGCCGGCCTGGAGTCCCTCGTCGAGGAGACGAGTGACGTCGGCCGCCCCGAAAGTGCTCGAGCGGCGGACGATCGCGTTCCAGTCGTAGGGAAAAGCCATCTTGAGGTCGCTCATCATTTCATCCACCGCCCGCGGCAGCACGAGGGGGAGGATCTGCGCGGGCAACCCCGCGTCGGCGACCGCCCGCGCGACCGCGACCTTCCAGTCGTAGAGCCGATCGGCGAAGAGCTGAGGCGCGCGATACGCCGCCAGACTCTCGTAGGCGGGCAGGTCCATGTCCGTCAGCCGGGCCCGGCCCGCCCAGGCCACTGCGCGGGGGCCGAACTCGGCCAGACGGTCCCGCGCGCCGGCCGGTCCGTGGCGCTCCACCAGCCGTTCGAGCGCCTCCTTCGCGGTCGCGGCGGAATCCGGTGCCGGGACGGCCGCCGGAAGGTCGCCCCGCGCGATGCGGCGGCCGATGCGGTAGAGGTCGGAAGGAGAGAGGGTACGCGAGAGCGACCCCGCGGCGAGGTCCTGCGGCCGGAGCTCGGCGAGAAGCGCCAGCCGCGAGCGCGGAACGAGGTCCTTCGCGAGCTCCCTCCAGACCTGGAAGCGCTCGGCGCGCTCCCGGGCGGCGAGCGTGGCCGCGAGCTCCTCGGTCGCGCGGCACGACGCCGCGACGAATCGGAGCGCATCGTCGTCCAGCCGGGCGGCCGAGACCCGGCGGACCGGACCGACCAGCCCCGAGCGGATGTTCTCGTTGGTGATCGAAGCCCCCGGCGCATAGGTGATCTGGTCCACGTGGAGCAGCCCGAGGACGTCCGCCAGACCGAACAGCGATCCGCTCACGCGCGATCCGCCGCCGGTCGACTCCGAGGTCAGCATCGTCGGTGAGAACGCCGACTCGACGATCCTTCCCCCCTTCACGACGGTCCGAAACGAGTGCCGCCGCACGAAATCGGGATCCTCGTAGTAGAGGTCTTCGGGATCGCCGGCCGCCACCGAGTAGACGTGTCCGAGGAGCGCCTCCAGCAGCCGCTCGGCGATCGCCGCGTCGACCGGAGCGAGATCGCGCTCCACCGCCGACGGGGCGGCGGGCCTCGAGACCTTCCCCAGTTGCTCCAGGGCCTCGCGCGCCCTCTCGAACTCCTCGCGTACGCGCTCGTCGACGGAGCCGCCCGACTCCCCCGACTCCTCCGAGATCTCCAGCCGGTCCGCGAGGTCGGCGGACGCGGCGCGGGTCGCCGGCGCGTCACCGCGCCTGGCGGCGGCCACGAGAGCGTCCCGCCCGCGGTGGATCTCCTCCAGGTCCTCGAGGGACGCCAGGCGCTGCTTCTCACGGAACCTCCGCTTGCGGAGAACCTCGTCGGCGGCCGGGTCGAACCGGTAGTGCCCGCCGCCCCATTCGAAGACGGCCGGCGGAGGCCGCCCGGTGAGGGCCCGGCTCAACCGCTCGTCCGGAGAGTTCTCGTCGACGACCTCGCCGTCCTCTCCCGTCTCCGGCTCGTCGGCCTGCGGGGACACGGCACCTTCGGGGGGAGCGGCCCGGTGCCCCGCGTCCAGGGCCGGGACGAATTTCGTCGAGACCCAGGCGAAGAGGTCCTGCTCGCCCCTCGCCGGGGAAAGGTCTCCCCCGCGCGCGAAAAGCGTAAGGTCCAGGAATGACGAGAAAAGCGCGCGCGTCTCTTGGACGTCGAGAGAGCCGGCGCGGTAACTCAACGCGAGCAGCTCCGCCCCCGCCTGGAAGAGGGCCACGGCGACCTCCGTCTCGCGGGTCGGTTCCCGGCGCTCGAGGCGATCCAGCCGGAAGAGGTAGCGCTTCGCCAGCACGGGATCCTGAAACGGCTCGTCTTCGAGCAGGGCGTACGCCGGGCCGAAACGCTCCGAGCCACGCAGGAGAAGGGCGACGACGCCCGGATCCTCGAGCGCGGGGCGGCCATCGAGCAGACTCGATACCAGGAGGAACTTTCGAATCGCGCGCGGCGCGTTCCGTGCCCCGCCCGTGTCACCGCGGATCAACCGGGCGAGCGTGTCTTCGGGTGCCTCGGCGTGGCTGCGACTGCGGGTGACGATCTCGCCGAGCTCCGCCTCGCCCTTCGGAAACGCCTCCCCGTCCAGGGCGAGTGGCAGCAGGGCGAGCTCGCCGGAAGGACCCACCCGCAGGAACCGCGCGAGATGCGCGAAGTCGTACGGATCACGCCGCGAAATGTCGATCGCGCGCCGCATTTCCTCGATCGCGCGATAGAGCTTGCGCATTCGCGCGATGGCGTCGGACTGTGACGCGCCTGTCCCCGTGATGGACTGCGGCGGGTGCTGGCCCGCAGGGCCTGTTCCCGCGGTGGACTGCGGCGGGTGCAGGCCCGTGGGGCCTGTCCCCGCGGCTCCAAAGAGGAATGCCCGGGCCACGGGCTCGGGCAGCTGCTGGAGGACCTCGACGACGTAGGCACCCCGTCCTCCATCCTTTTCGAAGAGGGCACGCAGGAACGCCGACGGTTGCGAGGGAGATACGCCGAACAGGTCCGTCCAGATCGGTTGGGCTTCGCGGCCTCCGGGCAGCAGGAACTCTCCGCCGGAGAGAGCGAGCGCCCCCGGGAATCGCGCCAGGCGATCGAGCACGTCCCGGTCCCGCAGCACCGCTCCCTTTCCGGCCCGCGCGATGGCTCGAAGGCCCTCGCGGGTCTCCGGGTCGAGCGCGTGGAGAGTCACGAGGAGGCGCGACGCCGTGACGTCCTTCACGAGATCGAGAAAGACCTCGGAAGCCGCCAGGCGCGGCTCGTCGAGAAGCTCGCGCCATGCCGCGAGGCCGAACGGAATCGGGGCGACGCCGTCGGACGAAGAGATGCGGACGCTTTCGCCCAGCTTGAGCTTCGCCAGGAGTGAGGAAATGGGAAATCCGATCGCGTCCAACGCCGCGCGCCGGCGAACCGATCGCGCCTCGTCGCGTGCTTCGCTGACGAGTGTTTCGCCCCTGTTTTCGATCTCGACGCCGAGCCAGTCGAGCACTGCCCGGGTCCGCCGGAGACTCGAGCCGGAAAGGGACAGCGTAGCGTCCCGACCGAAGCGCTTCCGGAAGTCCGCGAGATCGTCGGTGAAGTCGACGACGGCGCGGCGACGCTCGACCTGCGACCAGGAGGCGTTCCACTCCGCCCCGGCCAGGAGCGTCTCGTGGAGATCGAGGAAGAACGTCTCCGGTGGGCGCGAGGGGTCGAGGCTCAGAAGACGCCGTATCGCGGCGGGGCCTCCGGGGACGGCGGCGTCGTCGGCAGCCGCCGTCGCCGGCGGATCCGCCGCGATTGCTCCGAGCAGGAACAGCAGCGCAGTTGCGAGAGTGGGTCGGGGTCTCATGGCTCCTGAAATCCGGAATCGGGCACTCCGGGTGACCCTCTTATCCTAATCTTCGCCGCTCGAAATACTTCCGCGTCGCCTCGATGTCCCGCCCGATCTGATCCGAGAGCGCAGTCACCGAAGGGAACCGCCGTTCCTCCCGGAGGCGCTCGAAGAAGAAGAGGCGCACTTTCTCGCCGTAGACGTTTGACGAGAAATCGAGGACGAAAGTCTCGATTACGGTGGCGTAGTCCTCGTAGACGGTGGGACGCCGGCCGATGTTCGTGACGCAGTCGAAGCGCCGGTCGAAGGAGCGGAGGTGAATCTGGGTCACGTAGACCCCGTCGGCGGGGTGGAGCTCGTTGTCCGGCTCCAGGTTGATCGTGGGGTAGCCGATTTTCCGACCGACCTTGTCCCCCTTTGCGACCAGCCCGTCGATCTCGTACTCCCGGCCGAGCATCGCACGCGCCCCCGTCACGTCGCCGCGCGCGACGGCGTTGCGGATGCGGGTCGAGGAAACCGGCTCCCCCTCGACGATGACCTCGTCGACCGACGAGGCCACGAACCCGCACTCCGGCCCCATCCTCTTCAGAAGGTCGATGTCCCCCCGCTTTCCACGGCCGAACGCGAAATGGGTGCCGAGGTAGATCTCCGAGACCGCGAGACGGCCGCGAAGGATCGACCGGACGAACTCCTCCGGCTCCGTGAGCGAGAAGTCCCGCGTGAAGGGGATGACGAGCAGATTGTCGATCCCGATGACTTCGATGGCCTCTTCCTTCTGACGAAACGTCTGGAGGCGGCGCGGTGCGCTGTCGGGGCGAAGCACGGAGAGCGGGTGTGGCTCGAAAGTGATCGCGAGAGAGGGGCGATCGGCCTCCCGCGCCCGGGCCACGACCTTCTCGAGGATCCGGCGGTGGCCGAGGTGGACGCCGTCGAAGTTGCCGATCGTCGCGATCCCGCCGCGGGGCAGGTCCGTCGTGCGAAGCAGGTCGCGCACGACGTGAAGCGTCATTCGGGGCTCCCCTCCCCCGCGGGCGCGGAGAGGGCCGGGATGAGAGGCATCTAGACGATCGCGCCGACAGCGTCGTAGTCGTGGGTGTCGGAGATCCGGACCCTCACGATCTCGCCCGGCCGGACTTCGCGTCCGCCGGCGTCGTTGACGAGAAGCCGTCCGTCGATCTCGGGCGCCTGGGAGCGCAGCCTTCCTTCGAGCAGGTGCTCGGTCTCCTCGCACGCGCCCTCGACGATCGCGTCGACGACGCGGCCACGCAACGCCCGCATCTTCCGGCGGGCGATCGGCCGCTGCAGCGAGAGGAGGAAACCCCGCCGCCTCTCTTTCTCGGCCGCGGAGACCGGGTCGCCGAGCGGCTCGGAACCGGACCCGGGCTCCGGGGAGTACGTGAATACGCCGACGTTGTCGAGCTCCGCGCGGCGGACGAACTCGCAGAGATCGCCGAATTCGGCGTCCCCCTCTCCCGGAAAGCCGACGATGAAGGTCGTCCGGATCGCGATCTCCGGCACGATCGCCCGCATGCGATCGATCATCGCGAGGCAGGATTCCGGGTCGCCTCCACGGCGCATCGCCCCCAGGATCGAGCGGGAAACGTGCTGGAGCGGGACGTCGACGTAGGGCACGAAGCGCGCCTCGGCAGCCATGAGCTCGAGCACCGATTCGTCGAGCGTCTTCGGATAAGCGTAGAGGAACCGGATCCAGGGAAACGTCGTTCCGGCGAGGAGCGCTTCCACGAGCCGCGCGAGCCCGGCGCGCCGCAACCCGAGGTCCGAGCCGTAGCGTGTCGTGTCCTGGGAGATCAGCACGAGCTCGGAGACGCCCTGCGCCTCGAGAGCGCGGGCCTCCGCGACGAGCGATGCGATCGTCCGGCTTCTCTGGCGGCCCCGCATCTGCGGGATCGTGCAGAACGTGCACGGGTTGTCGCAGCCTTCCCCAACCTTCAGGTACGCGTAGCCGCGCCGTTTCGAGAGGACGCGCGGCGCCGATTCGTCGTAGAGCCGGGTCGCGAGAGGCTTGTCGGTGAAGCGCGGCAGCGCGGGCAGCCCCGCGGCGGCCGCAGGAGCGCCCTCGAGCTCGTCCAGGCCCAGGAAGGCGTCCACCTCCGGGATCTCGCCGGCGAGCTCGCGGCCGTACTTCTGCACCATGCATCCCGCGACCACGACGCGGTCGATCTCCCCGCGGCGCTTGCGCTCGACCTGCTCGAGGATCGCGTCGACCGACTCCTCCTTCGCCCGGTCGATGAACCCGCACGTGTTGACGAGGACGACCCGTGCCCGCGCGTCGGAGACGATCTCGTGACCCGCCCTCTGGAGGTGGCCGAGCATGATCTCCGTGTCGACCAGGTTCTTCGCGCACCCGAGCGAAACGACGCCGACACTGGGAAGACGTGCCGGCACCTCCGCCGGTCCTTTCGTCTCACGTCTCACGTCTCACGTCTCACGGGTAAATCCGCTTCAACGTCCGGGGATAGGGGATGGCTTCTCTCAGGTGATGGATCCCGCACATCCAGGCGACGAACCGCTCGAGGCCCATCCCGAAGCCGGAGTGCGGGAACGTGCCGTAGCGCCGCACGTCGAGGTACCACTCGTACGCCTCGCGCGGCAGCTTGTGCTCGGCGATCCGGCGCTCCAGAAGCTCGAGGTCGTGGATGCGCTGCGAACCGCCGATGATCTCGCCGTACCCCTCCGGCGCGAGCATGTCGAGCCCGAGAACGACCTCCGGGTCCTCCGGGTCCGGCTGCATGTAGAACGACTTGATGGCCGTCGGGAAGCGCGAGACGACGAGCGGCCGCCCGCCGTCCGCGACGAGAGCGGTCTCTTCGTCCGCGCCGAGGTCGTCGCCAAAACGGATCGAGAAACCCTGCCCGGCGAGCTTTTCGACCGCTTCGCGGTAGGTCGTCCGCGGAAAGGGGCGCTGGACCGCTTCGAGCCTCGACGTGTCACGCTCCAGCCGCTTCAGGTCTTCGGCGCTGCGCTCGAGCGTCCGCGCGATCAACGAGACGACGAACTCCTCCGCGAGGTCGCACAAGCCCTCGAACTCGAGAAAGGCGACTTCCGGCTCGATCATCCAGAACTCCGTCAGGTGCCGGCGCGTCTTCGACTTCTCCGCCCGGAACGTGGGGCCGAAGCAGTAGACCTTTCCGAAAGACGCGGCCGCCGGCTCGAGATAGAGCTGACCCGACTGCGAGAGGTACGCCTTGTCGCCGAAGTAGTCGGTCTCGAAGAGGGTCGATGTCCCCTCGACGGACGAACCGGTCAGGATCGGCGAGTCGATCAGCGTGTACTCGCGTTCGTAGAAGAAGTCCCGGATCGCCTGCGAGACCTCGGATCGGACTCGAAGCACGGCGTGTTGCTGCGCCGAACGCATCCAGAGATGGCGCTGGGACATGAGGAAGTCGACGCCGTGCTCCTTGGGCGAAATCGGGTAGTTCTCCGACCGCCCGATCAGCCGGACGTCCGAGACGCTCATCTCGAAACCGCCCGGCGCGCGGGAGTCCGCGCGAACCCTGCCGCGCACCTCGAGCGAGCACTCCTGCGTCGCCCGCTCGGCCTCCGCCCACGTCTCCGGCGAAACCTCAGCCTTCGGCACGACCGCCTGCAGATACCCGGTGCCGTCGCGGACGATCAGGAACTGGATCTTGCCCGACGAGCGGCGGTTGTAGAGCCAGCCGCGGACCGTCGCGTCCGCGCCGCTCTTCCCGCCGATGTGCGATATGGATGTCGTCGGATCGCCGTTCATAAAAACGCACGATTATCTCGTAAAAAGGAGGGCAGCCCGACTCCGGTCGACTTCGGCCCAGCTACTGGACTCGAATTGTTCTCGTCAGGACCGTCCGGCCGCCGTCCTTTCCGACGAGCGTGATCGAAAGCGTGTGCGGGCCGGGAGGAAGCTGCGGCACCAGGAATCCGAAACCCGAGTTCGCGGCGTCGGGGTAGCCCGGAAACGCGCCCGGAATGTCGGGGCGCGGACCGCCGACCGTGCCCGGCGCCGCGGGTCCGAGCTCGCTCGCGACCTCGACCGCGGCGATGCCGGAGTCGTCGAGCGCCCACCCGAAGCCGTAGCTCCCGCCGGCGACCTCCGCGTCCTCGACGGGAACGTCCACGACGCCGATCGGCGGCGCGAGCTCCGATTCGGCGACCGACGTGAGGCGCTCGAACTCCGCGGCGGCGCGATCCCGGTCCGCGGGGGCGATGCCGGTCGGAAACGCCGCCGCCGGCGCGATGCGGAACACGAAGTCGGTGGCCGCGTCGTGCGGGAACGACCCGAGCATCTCGAGCTTCCCCTCGACCAGAGCCTTTCGCGCTCCCCGCGCATAGTTCAAGCGCGCGGGCCCGTCGACCTCGTGCGGGTGAAGCACCAGGAGAGCGCCGCCGAACTCCCGGATTCGCGACCACGCCTGTTCGGGGATCGGGCTCTCCTCGAGCAGGGTCTTCAGCTCGTCGTAGTGCTTCGGGGCGAAACCGGAATAACCGTTGATCAGCTTCTTCCAGTGCGCGGTCGAGCGGAAGACGTGCTCGGCGTCCCAGTCGAAGCCGAGGGGCCACTCGATCACGGCGCCGGCGACGGGGGCGCCCGCGAGCCACCGGTAAACGGCGGCGGGGCGGGGATCGACCGCGGGAAAGTCGATCGGCGCCGCGCGGTACTCGATCGACGTCAGGACGAGCGCCGCGACGACCAGGCCGGCGCGCTCCAGCGGCCGCGAGAACCGGCGCCGGAGCATCGAGAGCCCCCAGACCGCGAGGACCGCGAGCGCGAGGTGGAGGAGCACCATCCCGCGCGCGGGCACGCGGATCGCCCGGAAGAGGAAGCCGAAGGACTGGAAGAGGAACGTGTAGTACGGCGTGTACCCGCCGAGGGCGACGAGCAGACCCGTGACCCCGATCGTCACGAACAGACCGGCGCGCGGGTCGAGGCGGCGGGCGCGGAGGAATTCCCGCAGGTTCGCGTGTTCGGAGCGCCGCGGAAATGCGATCGCGAGCCGGGCGAGGACGAACGCCGTCAGGAAGACGAGCGCCCGCCCCGGGTCGTCGAGCCGGACGGGGCCCAACCGCAGGCCCTTCACGACGAGACCGGCGATCCCGGCGGCGAAAGCGACGAGCGCCAGGGCGTCGAGCACTTTCGCCGTTCGCCGGCGCCACGGCGGCGCGATCTCACGCGCCGTGGCAGACCCGGTTTCGCGCTCCTCCCGCCGCCGCCGGAGCCGCACCACGGCGTACACGGCGAGCGCCACCGGCACGAGGCCCGGGAACATCTCCGCTTCGGGGCGCGCGAACCGCTGCGTGAGGGGTGCCCAGAGCTTGTTCTGCGACCCCGCGACGAGGAGCGCCGATGGGCGCGCCGAGTAGAACCGCATCTCCCCGATCGAGCGACGCATCCCGTAGAGCTTTGCCGCCCTCGCGTAGGGGACGTAGAACGGGAGGACCAGGACACCGGCGACCGCGACGACGGCGAGGCTCCTGCGGATCCGCGGCGCGAGCGCGCGAGTGTCGCCGGTCAACCACTCCCACGCGAGCACGACGGCGACGAGGATCCCGGAGAAGATCGCATAGTGGACGTTCGTCAGCGCGTTCCAGGCGAAGAAGACGCCGAAGAGCACGAGGTCCCGGCGCCGGCCGCCGTCGAGCCACCGAAGGAGGTAGAGCAGCAGGAGCGCCAGGAACGCGCCCCACTGGTACTGGATGTGCGGGATCTGGGCGAGTCTCCAGGGCACGAACGCGTACACGAAGCCAGCGAGAAGCGAGGCGGTCGGATCGCCCGTCACGTATCGCGCGAGTGCCCACGCTCCGAGGGCTGACAGGAACATGCCGAGGAGGAAGAGGTAGTTGTAAACGAAGAGCGTCGACGCGCCCGCTGCAAAGAACGGGAAGCCGAACACGGCGGCGCCAAAGAGGTTCTCCGAAAACGCCAGCGCGTACCGGGCGGGATGGAAGATGTTCGCGTCGAAGAGGCGCAGCGGATCGCGGAAGAACTGGTGAAAGTCCCAGTGGAAGATCCAGGCGTTCAGCTTCGCGTCCCAGAGGTCGCCGAGCCCCCGGCCGATCCGGATGGTCTGCGGCCACGTCGCGAGCACCGTCGCGAGCAGGAAGAGAAGCGCCGCGAAACCGGTCTCGCGGCCCGAAGGCGGGACGCGCGCGGCGTCCTCCTCGGGTCTCCGTTCCCCCGCGACCGGACCGCGCGTCAGCGCCGGCTCTGGACGCCGCGGGCCAGAAACAGGGCCTGCTGCAGCCGCTGCATCCGCCGCTGGCGCTTTTTCGCCGCCTCCACGTCGTTGGCGGCGGGCGGATTCCCGCGGACTTCCCGGAGGAACTTGTCCGCCTCCTGCGAGAAGACGACGAAATCTCCGACCGCGAACTGTTTGAAGGTGAGCTCGCTCGGGATGATGAAGCCGTCGGCGATGTCGCGGACCATCGAGTAAGCGGAGCCGCCCGTGAAGACGCTCACGCCAATAAGCTATCAGCTCCTGTCGGCCGGCTCACCTTCGGCTTCCCCAGCTGATAGCATTCGCCGCTCCGCATGGCATTCGAAGGCGTGGATTACCTCGGGTTCGACGCGCTCCTGACGGAGGAGCAGCGGCTCGTCCGCGACACCGTCGGAAGCTGGGTGAACGACCGGGTGCTCCCGATCATCGAGGACGCCGCGTGGGAGGGTCGGTTCCCGAAGGAGCTCGTGCCCGAGATGGCCGGGATGCATCTCTTCGGTGCGACGCTGTCGGAGTATGGCCTGCCCGGCCTCGACAACGTCTCCTACGGCCTGATCATGCAGGAGCTCGAACGCGGCGACTCGGGCCTCCGCTCCTTCGTTTCGGTCCAGTCCGCGCTCGTCATGTACCCGATCCACGCGTTCGGCTCCGCCGAGCAGAAGGATCGGTGGCTGCCGAAGCTCGCCGCCGCGGAGGCGATCGGCTGCTTCGGGCTCACGGAGCCGGACTTCGGATCGAACCCCGGTGGAATGCGAACGACCGCCCGCAAGGACGGCGATTCCTGGATCGTCAACGGGGCCAAGGCCTGGATCACGAACGGCTCGATCGCGGACGTTGCGGTCGTCTGGGCGAAGCTGGACGGAGTCATCCGCGGGTTCCTGGTCGAGAAGGGAACGCCCGGTTTCTCGACGTTCGAGCACAAGGGGAAGATGTCCCTGCGGGCGTCGGTGACCTCGCAGCTCGCCTTCGAGGACTGCCGGATCCCCGCGGCGAACGTGCTTCCGGGCGTCGAGGGGCTGCGCGGGCCGCTCTCCTGCCTCACCCAGGCGCGGTACGGCATCGCGTGGGGCGCGCTCGGCAGCGCCATGGCGACCTACGGGGCGGCCCTCGACTACGCGAAGAGCCGGAAGCAGTGGCGGGATCGTCCCATCGCGTCGCACCAGCTCGTGCAGGAACGGCTGGCGTGGATGATCACCGAGATCACCAAGGGTCAGCTCCTGGCGTGGCGGCTCGGGAGGATGAAGGACGACAAGACCCTGCGGCCGCACCACGTCTCGATGGCCAAGCGCAACAACGTCTGGGTCGCGCGAGAGTGCGCGAAGCTCGCGCGCGAGACGCTCGGCGCGAACGGCGTCGTCAACGAGTACCCGGTCTTCCGCCACCTCGCCAACATCGAGAGCGTGTACACATACGAGGGGACCCACGACATCCACACGCTGGTGATCGGAGAAGCGGTGACGGGAATCGCGGCGTACAACCCGCCGATGGAATAGTCAGACCCGCCAGAGATTCAGCCCAGTCTCCTCGTCCCGCGTCCTCTCGATCGGCCTCTCGCCCACGATCAGAACGAACTCGAGCGTCGCCGCGGTGACGGCGCGGAAGAGATGGCCGGCTCGGGGAATGCACCGGTTGTCCGACACGACGGCGTGGAGATGGACGAACGGCTTTCCGTCCAGCACGCCCAGCGAGCCGGTCGCCGGCGTGATCTCGACCTCCCCCTCGATCGCCGTCCGGTCGTAGTCCCGTCTCTCCAGGTCGTAGTAGCCGAGCTCCACGTCGCGCGCGGCGCCGATCCCGGTGAACCACCCGCCGCCGACGCCGTGCTCCTCCGCAGCCGCGGCGAGCGATACGTGGACGTCGTCTCCCCTCTCGAGGCGGATGAAGATCCGGTCCCCCTCTCTTCGCGACTTCATTTCCGGGATGATCTCCGAGAGACCGCCGGCGAGTCGAGATCGAAGAACCGCAGCGGCCAGCCCGCGGCCTCGCCCGCGTAGTCGACCCCGATCCGCGGCGCCTCGCCGATCCGCGGGCGCGGTTTTCGGGGCCGCGCGAACAGAGCGAGGCTTCGCCCCCCGACGAGGTCGCGCCCGCTGTCGGCGACGGTCAGCCCCAGGGCGGCGCCGAGCTTCCCGGGGCCGGAGAGGAGCCGCGGTGCCTCCGGCGGACCTTCCGCGGCGCGCAGGAGGACCGCTTCCGGCCGTCCGGCGCGCGCCGTCACGACGTTCGCACAGTGGTGCATGCCGTAGACGAGGAAGACGTAGAGGTGTCCCCCCTCGGCGTACATCGGCTCGACGCGCGAGGTCCGCCGTCCCCGGAAGGAGTGCGCGGCCGCGTCGCCGGCCCCGAGGTATGCCTCCGTCTCGACGATCCGCGCACCGTACCAGCGGCCGCGCCAGCGCCGGGCAATGTACGCGCCGATCAGGTCTCGAGCGATGTCGACCGTGTCCCGGAGGTAGAACGCCCTCCGGGCCTCCACGAGCCCGAGCGCGCCCGGCTCGATCGCGAGACGGGCATCCGGGCGGGGCTTCGCTATCATGCGCCGCGAGTTTATGAACATCCTCGTAACGGGCGGAGCCGGATTCATCGGGTCGCACATGGCGACCCGGCACCTCGCCGACGGGCACCGGGTCGTGGTCGTGGACAACCTCTCGACCGGCCGCCGCGAAAAGGTGCCGGCCGGCGCACGGCTCGTGGAAGCCGACGTCGCGGATGCCGATCTGGAGCCCCTCCTCCGCGACGAGAAGATCGACGCGGTCTCCCACCACGCCGCGCAGATCGACGTGCGCCACAGCGTTTCCGACCCGCTCGACGACGCGCGGTCGAACGTCCTGGGCTCGCTCCGCCTTTTCGAGGCGTGCCGGCGCGCCGGCGTGCTCCGCGTGCTCTTCGCGTCCACCGGCGGCGCCCTCTACGGCGAGCCGGAGGGGGGCCGCCCGGCGCGTGAGGACCACCCGACGAACCCGGTGTCGCCCTACGGCTGCGCGAAACTCTCGATCGAGAAGTACCTTCACTACTACCGGGTGATCCACGGCTTCCGGGTGACCGTCCTCCGTTACGCCAACGTGTATGGCCCGGGCCAGAACGGACTCGGAGAGGCCGGGGTCGTCGCGATCTTCAGCGAGGCGATCCTCGGCGGCCGCACCCCGAAGATCCGCGGCGACGGGGAGCAGACGCGCGACTACGTGTTCGTGGGGGACGTCGTCGAGACGGCCGCGAGGGCGCTCGCGACCGGCCGGGACGGGACGTGGAACGTGGGTACGGGGGTCGAGTCCTCGGTCAACCGGCTGTTCGAACTCCTCGCGAAATCGTTCGACTATCGAAAGGCGCCGGAGCACGTCCCCCCCGTGCCGGGCGAGCAGCGCGCGAGCGTGCTCGACGGGAGCGCCGCTCGAGCCGACTTCGGGCTCCCCGCCTGGATGCCCCTCGAAGAGGGGATCCCGATCACCGCCGACGCGTTCCGGAAAGCGCGAGCCGCCGACTAGGACTGCCGGCCGCGGGTCTCAGCCGGTCGGTCGGGCGGGCGCCGGTACGGTCGGGATCGGGACAGTGGACTGCTCCGAAGTCACCCGCTTCACGACCACGACGGTCCGGTCGTCGTCGGCCGCTCGGGGACCGGCGTGCTCGCCGACCTTGTCGATCAGCGTGCGGACGATCTCGTCGGAGGGGCGGTCTTTGAGCGCGAGAAACGCGCGCTTCAGTCTCTCGATGCCGAACTCCCTCCCCTTGGAATCCGTGGCCTCGAGCATCCCGTCGGTGTAGAGGAGCAGCGCGTCACCCGGCTCCATCGACAGAAACCCGCGGCTGTAGGTGGCCGTCGCCGACGGGCCGAGCACGAGGCCGGTCTGCTTCAGCGTCGTGACGCCCTTCGCGTGGAAGTGGAGCGGCGGAGGATGGCCCGCGTTGACGTAGATGAAGTTTCCCTCTTCCTCGATCTCTCCGTAAAAGAGCGACACGAACTTCGTCGTCATCCGGGACTGGTGGATGATTCGATTCAGTCGCTCGACCGTTCTCACGATCTTGAAGTCGCGCGCGACGCCCATGCGGAGCCCGGTGTAGACGTCCCGGACCTGGAGCGCCGCCGGAAGTCCATGCCCCGACGCGTCGGCGATGGCAATCCCCTGGATCCGGTCGGTGACCGGGATGAAGTCGAAGAAGTCGCCGCCGACGATCTCGGCCGGCACGGTGTAGCCGGCGATCTCGAATTCGCCGCGACGGGGCGACCGCTTTGGCAGGATCGACATCTGGATCTGCCGCGCCTCGTTCATGACCGAGACGAACCGCTCCTCGCGAAGCTTCTGGTCGACGGCGTGCCGCAGGATGCCGAGGGAGGCCATCAGGTCTTCCTCGTGGGCGTCGGGGTCGACCGAGAACGACAGGATGTACTGGTCGTCTCCGACCGCGATCGACGCGAAACGCTCGACGCCGAGCCTTCTCTCGAACTCCGGGTCGACGCCCGGAGCGGTCAGATCCATGACGACCACTCCCTCGTCGACGACCTGCTGCACCGGCGGATAGGCGTCCGGCACGAAGATCCCGGGTGCGGCGACCGCGCCGCCAAAGACCCGGGTCAGCTCGTACCCGCCGTCCCGGCGCTCGTAGAGGCGTCCGCCCCGGACGCCCAGCTCGTCCTTGAGGTTCTCAATGATCGCGCTCGCGGTCTCGGCGACGGTGGACGACGGGTCGGAAGATCTCTCGATTCTCTGGAGAGTCTTCTCGACCTTGCGGAAGAGCGTCTTGTGCGGATCCATGGGGAACGGACGATTCTAT
>Ga0209971_1000237_pt1 | contig 15655 bp, 13 predicted proteins | sample InoplaM3SAM_FD_187588 | JGI IMG/M metagenome (GOLD analysis project Ga0209971, IMG submission 187588) | Arabidopsis thaliana rhizosphere microbial communities from the Joint Genome Institute, USA, that affect carbon cycling - Inoculated... | ecosystem: Host-associated > Plants > Roots >... | reverse complement strand
AGTTGCTGGCGCGCAGCAAGATACTGCTCGGCGGTGGCGCAGACGGTTACCGGCTCGAAGCGCGCGATGGCCTTGGCCACAGCGACAAACGCCGCCTGAGCGGGCGCGCCGTCATTGCGCCAGTTGTCCGGCCGCTGCGGCCAGACCATCCAGGTCTGGCTGTGTAGTGCCCATTCGGCGGGCATGTGGAAATCATCGGCACGTGGCGTAGTGGTCAGGGTCGTCATGGTTTTTCCTGCAGAGGAACTGTGTTGCGCCGGGAGGGGCGGCATTCGAATGGCTGGCTTGCATCTGACCGCAGCCGGACGGATTCAGCTTGCGTCGACAGGCACGGGCGCCGGTTACCGATAAATGGGCCGAGCGCGGCGCGTCGAAGCGGCCGGCGGTTGCCGCCCGCCTCAAGCGAGGCGGCAGTTCGCGGCCGATGCCTTGCGGGCTGGCCTTGCAGCAGCCTGCCGTGTCTGTGTTTTAAACGGTATGTAGATACCAGTTGTATTCGAGGTCGGAGATCGAGTGTTCGAACTCGGCCAGCTCGCTTTCCTTACAGGCGACGAAGATGTCGATGTAGGTGGAATCGATGTAGCGCGCCATGATCTCGCTGTCATCGAGTTCACGCAGCGCATCGCGCAAGTTGGTCGGCAGGCTTTGCTCGACCTGCTCGTAGGAATTCCCCTCGATCGGCTCGTCCGGAGCGATCTTGTTGGTCAGGCCGTGATGGATGCCGGCCAGCACGCTTGCGAGCAGCAGGTAGGGGTTTGCGTCTGCGCCGGCGACGCGGTGTTCGATGCGTACCGCATCCGGGCTGTCGGTGGGCACCCGCAGCGCCACGGTGCGGTTGTCCAGGCCCCAGCAAGGTGCATTGGGCACATAGAACTGCGCGCCGAAGCGGCGGTAAGAGTTCACGTTCGGGCACAGAAACGCCATCGACGCGGCCATGGTCTGCTGGATGCCGCCGATGGCGTGGCGCAGCGTTTCGCTTTCCAGCGGATTGTTGGTGGCGAAAATATTGTTGCCATCCTTGTCCAGCAGGGAGATGTGGACGTGCAGCCCGTTGCCGGCCTGGCCCGGGTAGGGCTTGGCCATGAAAGTGGTATCCATCTCGTGGTCGTAGGCGATGTTCTTGATCAGCCGCTTGAGCAGCACGGCGTAATCGCAAGCCTTGATCGGGTCGGCGACGTGATGGAGGTTGACCTCGAACTGCGCCGGGGCGCTCTCCTTGACGATGGCATCGGCGGGAATGCCCTGTTCCTTGGCGCCCTCGAGGACGTCCTGCAGACAGTCGACATATTCGTCGAGGTCATCGATCAGATAGACCTGAGTGGAATGCGGACGCTTGCCCGAGATGGGCGAACGGGGCGGTTGCGGCCGACCGTTCACGTTCTCCTGATCGATCAGGTAGAACTCCAGCTCGAACGCGGCGCAGATGGTCAGGCCCAGCTCGTCGAACTTGCTGACCACCTGGCGCAGCACTTCACGCGGGTCGGCGAAGAATGGCGAGCCGTCACGCTCGTGCATGGTCATCAACAGCTGTGCGGTCGGGCGCTTCTGCCAGGGCTCGTTGCTCAGCGTGTTGGGAATGGGAAAGCAGGTTCGGTCGGAATCGCCGATGTCCATGCCAAGCCCGGTGCTCTCGACGGTGATGCCATTGATGTCGAGGGCGAACAGCGAGGCCGGCAGGTTAATACCTTTTTCATACACCTTGTGCAGACTGGCGCGCTCGATGCGCTTGCCCCGAACGACACCGTTCATGTCCGCGATGAGCAGGTCTATGTACTGGACCTCCGGGTGTTCCTTGAGAAATGCGTTCGCTTCGTTGAGCTGAACGGCACGCGGCGGCGGTAGCATGATGAAGCACCTTAATTGTTAAAAATTTCAATCATCAAACAGCGTGTCTCGGAGTCAATCGAAAAGCCCTGTCGGTGTCAATAGCGCCCCCTGGTGTCCCATCATGGCCGACTTTGGGCGTTTTTGGGGCAGCTCGTTCGATATCGCAACGCACGCCGACGACGCTTTGCGAAGCGGGAATGCTCGGCTATTGTCTATAAAAACGAACAAGACTACTCTCCGACGAGCCCCCTCCGGACAGACGAGTATCCCATGCCTCGCGTGCCATTGATCGGCGTTTCGGCCTGTACCAAGCAGATCGGCCACCACGTTTTCCATATTGCCGGCGACAAGTACTTGCGGGCGGCGGCAATTGCCGGCCTGCCGTTGGTGATCCCCGCGCTCGGCGATCTGATCGATCCGGATGCGCTACTCGATAGCCTGGACGGCCTGCTGTTCACGGGCTCGCCATCGAATGTCGAGCCGCACCACTACGGCGGCCCGGCCAGCGCCGAAGGCACGCCACACGACCCCTCTCGGGACAGGCTGACCCTGCCGTTGATACGCGCCGCGGTGGATGCGGGGGTTCCGGTATTCGGCGTATGCCGCGGTTTCCAGGAAATGAACGTCGCATTCGGCGGCAGCCTGCACCAGAAGGTTCACGAGGTCGGGCCTTATGCCGACCACCGTGAGCGCGCGGACGACCCGCTCGATATTCAGTACGGGCTCAGCCATCCGTTGCTCGTCCAGCCAGGCGGCTTGCTCGCGAGCCTCGGCTTGCCTCAGCAGATCGAAGTCAACTCGGTGCACGGTCAGGGCGTCGAACGTCTCGGTCAGGGGCTGCGCATCGAGGCGCTGGCGCCGGACGGGTTGATCGAGGCGTTTTCCGTCGAGGGCGCAAAAACCTTCGCCCTCGGCGTGCAGTGGCATCCGGAATGGAAGGTTCGTGAGCATCCTTATTACCTGGCGCTGTTCGAGGGTTTCGCCCGTGCTTGCCAGGAACGCGCGGGACGGCGCTGAGCGCGGGCCGGCCCGGCGCTCGTTTTCATCAATTTTGAGGTCGTTATGTCCAGCAAGCTCGACCAGCTCACCGGCTGGCTGAAAGAACGCAAGATCACCGAAGTGGAATGCCTGATCAGCGACCTGACCGGTATCGCCCGCGGCAAGATCTCCCCGACCAACAAGTTCCTCGACGAAAAGGGCATGCGCCTGCCGGAAAGCGTGCTGCTGCAGACCGTTACCGGCGACTATGTCGAGGACGACATCTATTACGAGCTGCTCGACCCCGCGGACATCGACATGTTCTGCCGGCCGGACGCGGATGCGGTCTTCCTGGTGCCCTGGGCCATCGAGCCCACCGCGCAGGTCATTCACGACACCTACGACAAGATGGGCAACCCCATCGAGATCTCGCCGCGCAATATCCTGAAACGCGTGTTGAAGATGTATGCGGACAAGGGCTGGCAACCCATCGTCGCGCCTGAGATGGAGTTCTACCTGACCAAGCGCTGCGAGGACCCTGACCTGCCGTTCCAGCCGCCGATCGGCCGCTCGGGTCGGCAGGAGACCGGTCGGCAGTCGTTCTCCATCGACGCGGCGAACGAATTCGATCCGCTGTTCGAGGACATGTACGACTGGTGCGAGGCGCAGGGGCTGGATCTGGACACGCTGATCCACGAAGAAGGCACCGCGCAGATGGAAATCAACTTCCGTCATGGCGAGGCGCTGCACCTGGCCGACCAGATCCTGGTCTTCAAGCGGACCATGCGCGAGGCCGCCCTCAAGCACAACGTCGCGGCGACCTTCATGGCCAAGCCGATGACGGGCGAGCCCGGCAGCGCGATGCACCTGCACCAGAGCGTCGTGGACCTGGAAACCGGGCGCAACATCTTCTCCAACCCGGACGGCTCGATGAGCCAGCTGTTCCTGCATCACGTCGGCGGCTTGCAGAAGTTCATTCCCGAGCTGCTGCCGATGTTCGCGCCGAACGTGAACTCCTTCCGCCGTTTCCTGCCCGATACATCGGCCCCCGTGAACGTCGAGTGGGGCGAGGAAAACCGCACCGTCGGGCTGCGCGTGCCGGATTCCAACCCGCAGAACCGTCGCGTCGAAAACCGCTTGCCGGGCGCTGACGCCAATCCGTATCTGGCGATCGCCGCCAGTTTGCTGTGCGGTTACATCGGCATGGTCGAGGAACTCACGCCGAGCCAGCCGGTGAAGGGGCGCGGCTATGAACGACGCAACCTGCGCCTTCCGCTGACCCTGGACGCGGCGCTTGAGCGAATGGAGAACTGCCGTCTGCTGGAGAAGTACCTGAGTCCGAAGTTCATTGCCGGTTATGTGGCCGTCAAGCGCGCCGAGCAGGAGAACTATCACCGGGTCATCAGCTCGTGGGAGCGCGAGTTCCTGATGCTCTCGGTCTGAAAAACAGCTTCAAGCGGCAGGCTTCAAGCCGCAAGCGAGAACAACGACGTAGGGTGGATGACGCTGTCTTCATCCACCTTCAACGCACCGCACCAACGACCCGGAGGCGACCGATGAGCGATTCGCAAACCCTGCAGTGGCAAGCCCTGAGCCGCGACCATCATTTGCCGCCCTTCACCGATTTCAAGGCGCTGAACGCCAAGGGCACGCGCATTATCACCCGCGGCGAGGGCGTGTACCTCTGGGACAGCGAGGGCCACAAGATCCTCGATGCAATGGCCGGGCTCTGGTGCGTCAACCTGGGTTACGGCCGCGAAGAGCTGGTCGAGGCGGCCACCCGGCAGATGCGAGAGCTGCCGTACTACAACCTGTTCTTCCAGACCGCGCACCCGCCGGCGCTGGCGCTGGCCAAGGCCATCTCCGAAATCGCGCCCGCCGGCATGAATCACGTGTTCTTCACCGGCTCGGGCTCCGAAGCCAACGACACCGTGCTGCGCATGGTGCGCCATTATTGGGCGATCAAGGGGCAGCCGCAGAAGAAGGTGGTTATCGGCCGCTGGAACGGCTACCACGGCTCGACCATCGCCGGCGCGAGCCTGGGCGGCATGAAGGCGATGCACGAACAGAGCGACGGACCGATCCCGGGCATCGAACACATCGACCAACCCTACTGGTTCGGCGAAGGCGGCGATCTGGACCCGGAGGAGTTCGGCGTTCGCGTGGCCCAGCAGCTCGAGCAGAAGATTCTCGAAGTTGGCGAAGACAGGGTCGCGGCGTTCATCGCCGAGCCGATCCAGGGCGCCGGCGGCGTGATCATCCCGCCGCAGAGCTACTGGCCGAAGATCCGCGAAATTCTCGCGCGCTACGAGATCCTCTTTATCGCCGATGAAGTGATCTGCGGTTTCGGTCGCACCGGCGAATGGTTCGGCAGTGACTATTACGGCAACGCGCCCGATCTGATGCCCATCGCCAAGGGCCTGACTTCCGGCTATCTGCCCATGGGCGGGGTGGTGGTGCGCGACGAAGTGGTGCACACCCTCAACGAGGGCGGCGAGTTCTACCACGGCTTCACCTATTCCGGGCACCCGGTGGCGGCCGCGGTGGCGCTGGAAAACATCCGCATCATGCGCGAGGAGAAAGTTGTCGAGCGGGTGAAAACGGAGACGGCACCCTATTTGCAGTCTCGCTGGCGAGAGCTGGTCGAACACCCGCTGGTGGGCGAAGCACGGGGTGTGGGCATGCTCGGCGCGCTGGAGCTGGTGAAGAACAAGAAGACCCGCGAGCGGTTCGCCGACCCTGGCGTGGGCATGCGGTGTCGTGAACATTGCTTCCGTAATGGCCTGGTCATGCGCGCGGTGGGCGACACCATGATCATTTCGCCGCCGCTGGTGATTGACCGCGAGCAGATCGATGAATTGATCGGCAAGGTTCGCCTTTGCCTGGACGCGACGTTGAAGGATGCCCTGGGTTGACGATCGATCCGCAGATGGCGGGTCGGTGAATCAGCCGTGCGGCCAGGGCATGTGGTGGTTGAAAAATGACCGGTGACCTTGCCAGACTGCGCGCGTGCTTTGGCCTGACCTGCCGCGGGGTGTGTCGAAGCCGGCACAGCCTAGTTAGTTATGAAGGTTCAGCAAGGAGTGGCTTCCATTTCCGACCTGTTCCTGGCCCCGATACCAACGATGACAATCAGGAGCTGCACGGATGAAACCCTTTGCCAAAACGCTACTCGCACTGACGCTGGCGGGCGCGGTGATCGGCGCTGCACAGGCCGAAGACAAGGTGCTGCACGTCTACAACTGGTCCGACTACATCGCCGAAGACACGCTGGAAAATTTCACCAAGGACACCGGAATCAAGGTCGTCTACGACGTCTTCGACAGCAACGAAGTGCTCGAAGCCAAGCTTCTGGCTGGCAGCTCCGGCTATGACGTGGTCGTTCCTTCGAACCCCTTCCTGGCCAAGCAGATCAAGGCGGGCGTGTTCCAGAAACTCGACAAGAGCAAGCTGCCCAACTGGAAGAACCTGGACGAGGATCTGCTCAAGGCGTTGCAGCCGAGCGACCCGGGCAACCAGTACGCCGTCCCCTACATGTGGGGCACCATCGGCATCGGTTACAACCCCGAGAAGGTCAAGGAAGTGCTTGGCGCTGATGCTCCGGTCGACTCTTGGGACCTGGTGTTCAAGCCGGAGAATATGGAAAAGCTGAAATCATGCGGCGTTTCCTTCCTCGACTCGCCGACCGAAATCCTCCCGGCCGCGCTGCACTATCTGGGCTACAAGTCGGACTCCACCAAGCCTGCCGAGCTGAAGGAGGCCGAAGCGCTGTTTATGAAGATCCGTCCGGACGTGGCCTATTTCCACTCCTCGAAGTACATCTCGGATCTGGCCAACGGCAACATTTGCGTGGCCATCGGCTACTCGGGCGACATCTACCAGGCCAAGGCGCGCGCTGAAGAAGCCGGCGGCAAGGTGACGGTGAAATACAACATTCCGAAGGAAGGCGCCGGTACCTTCTTCGACATGCTGGCCATCCCGACCGATGCCAAGAACGTCGAGAACGCCCATGTATTCCTCAACTACCTGATGAAGCCGGAGGTGATGGCAGCCATCACCAACTATGTGCAATTCCCCAACGGCAACGCCGCGGCCACGCCGCTGGTCGATGAAGCGATCCGCACCGACCCGGGCGTCTACCCGAGCAAGGCCGTGCTGCAGAAGCTCTACACCTTCCCGGACCTCGATCCCAAGACCCAGCGGACCATGACGCGCAGCTGGACCAAGATCAAATCCGGCCGCTGACCGTACCCGTCTCGCCAGGCTCGCTTGCGCTTGGCGAGACGGTGCAATGCAGCAGGACGCGGCGGCGTAATCCGAGGGTTATGCGCCCATGCGGCCAGGACAGCAGGCAAAACCAGGCTCGCTTACGTCAAACCAGTTGATTTTCAGAGGTTTTTCCAATAAACAGCCCGCCTTTCGCTCATTGATCGGGCGGCCTGAACAAGAGGACACTCCCATGCGCTGGACATTGAAGTCGCTTCTCATCGCCGCTGCGGTCAGTGGTGCTGCATCCGCCCAGGCTGCCACCGTGCATATCTACAACTGGTCCGATTACATAGGCGAGGACACGCTGGAGAATTTCCAGGAAAAGACCGGCATCGAGCCGGTTTACGATGTGTTCGACTCCAACGAAACCCTCGAAGGCAAGCTGCTGGCCGGGCGCACCGGTTACGACGTGGTGGTGCCGTCCAATCACTTCCTTGGCAAGCAGATCCGCGCGGGCGCGTTCCAGAAGCTGGACAAGAGCAAGCTGCCTAACTGGAAAAACCTCGATCCGGCCCTTCTCAAACAACTGGAGAAGAATGATCCGGGCAATCTTTACGCCGTTCCCTACCTCTGGGGCACCAACGGTATCGGTTACAACGTCGAGCAGGTGACGGCTGCGCTGGGCACCGAAAAGATCGATTCCTGGGCCGTCCTGTTCGAGCCGGAAAACGCCAAGAAGCTCGCCAAGTGCGGCATCGCCTTTCTCGATTCGCCGGACGAGATGATTCCGGCAGTGCTCAACTACCTGGGCTTGGACCCGAACAGCACGAACCCCGAGGACTATGACAAGGCCGAGGCGAAACTGATGGAGGTGCGCCCCTATGTGCGCTATTTCCACTCGTCCAAGTACATCTCCGATCTGGCCAACGGCAACATCTGCATCGCAGCCGGCTTTTCCGGTGACGTCTTCCAGGCCGCGGCGCGCGCCGAAGAGGCCGGCAAGGGCATCGAGATCGCCTATACGATTCCCAAGGAAGGCGGCAACCTCTGGTTCGACATGCTCGCCATCCCGGGCGATGCGCAAAACGTGGACGAAGCCCACGCGTTCATCAACTACCTGCTCGAGCCCGAGGTTATCGCGTCGGTGAGCGATTACGTCGGCTATGCGAATCCCAATACGAAAGCCGATTCGCTGATGGATCAGGAAGTACGCAACGATCCTTCGGTATATCCACCACAGAATGTGCTCGACCGCCTCTATGTTTCAGCGGAACTGCCGCAGAAGATCATGCGCCTCATGACCCGTACCTGGACCAAGGTCAAGTCGGGCCAATAGCAACGCGAGGGCGCCAGCGCTGGCACGGCGCCCAGACAAGGTTGACGTTTCTCCGGCATCGTCCGGGCCATTCACTCAATCAGGAGTTCGCGCATGGCAGTTGCCTCCAGCGCCTACAAAAAGGCTCTCACCGGTGAGAGCAAGAACAAGCAGGTGCTGCTGAAGATCGACCGCGTCACCAAGAAATTCGACGAAACGGTCGCCGTCGACGACGTATCGCTGAGCATCCACCAGGGCGAGATCTTCGCGCTGCTCGGTGGTTCGGGCTCGGGGAAGTCGACGCTGCTGCGCATGCTGGCAGGCTTCGAGCGGCCCACCGAAGGGCGAATCTTTCTCGATGGGCAGGACATCACCGACATGCCGCCCTATGAGCGGCCGATCAACATGATGTTCCAGTCCTACGCGCTGTTCCCGCACATGACCGTGGCGCAGAACATCGCCTTCGGCCTGAAGCAGGACGGTCTGCCAAAGGACGAAGTGCAGACGCGCGTCGACGAGATGCTGACGCTGGTGCAGATGAGCCAGTACGCCAAGCGCAAGCCGCACCAGCTCTCCGGCGGCCAGCGGCAACGGGTGGCCCTGGCTCGCTCGCTGGCCAAGCGGCCGAAGTTGCTGCTGCTCGACGAGCCCATGGGCGCGCTGGACAAGAAGCTGCGCTCGCAGATGCAGCTGGAACTGGTGCAAATCATCGAGCGGGTCGGCGTGACCTGCGTGATGGTGACCCACGACCAGGAAGAAGCCATGACCATGGCCGAACGCATCGCCATCATGCATCTTGGCTGGATCGCCCAGGTCGGCAGCCCGATGGATATCTACGAAACGCCGGCAAGCCGCCTGGTCTGCGAGTTCATCGGCAACGTCAACCTGTTCGACGGCGAGATCATCGAAGATATGGAAGACCACGCTGTGATCGCATCGGCAGGTCTGGAAAACCCGATCTACGTTGGCCACGGCATCAGCACCCGCGCGCAGGACAAGCAGATCACCTACGCCATCCGCCCCGAAAAGCTGCTGATCGGCACTGAACTGCCGGAGCTGGAGCGACCCGGCTACAACTGGGCCAAGGGCGTCGTGCATGACATCGCGTACCTGGGCGGCCACTCCGTCTACTACATCAAGCTGCCCACCGGCGGCGTGTTGCAGGCTTTCATGGCCAACGCCGAACGCCACGTGAAGTTGCCGACGTGGGAGGAAGAAGTGTTCGTCTACTGGTGGGACGACAGCGGCGTGGTACTGCAGGCATGAGCGGCTCACGCTTGAACGCCGGCCGCCGACTGGTCATCGGCGTGCCCTTCGTCTGGCTGGTGCTGTTCTTCCTGCTGCCGTTCGCGATCGTCATGAAGATCAGCTTTTCCGAAGCCGATGTGGCGATCCCGCCGTACACCGACATCTTTGCCTACGCCGACCAGCAGCTGCAGGTGCTGATCAACCTGGGCAACTACATTTTCCTCAGCGAGGACGACCTGTACTGGGCGGCGTATGCGGGCTCGCTGAAGGTCGCTTTTTTCAGCACGATTCTGTGCCTGCTGATCGGCTACCCGATGGCTTATGCCATCGCACGGGCGCGCAAGGATGTCCAGACGGTGCTGCTGTTGCTGATCATGATGCCGACCTGGACGGCGATCCTCATCCGCGTCTACGCCTGGATGGGCATCCTCAGCAGCAACGGCATCCTCAACGGCCTGCTGCAAGGCATGGGCTTGATCGACGAGCCGCTGCGCATCCTCAACACCGACCTCGCCGTCTACATCGGCGTGGTCTATTCCTATCTGCCGTTCATGATCCTGCCGCTCTACGCCAATCTGGTGAAGCACGACCTGAGCCTGCTGGAGGCCGCGTCGGACCTGGGCGCAGGAAACCTGACCAGCTTCTGGAAGATCACCGTGCCCCTGTCCAAGAACGGCATCATCGCCGGCTGCATGCTGGTGTTCATTCCGGTGGTGGGCGAATTCGTCATTCCCGAACTGCTCGGCGGCCCGGAAACGCTGATGATCGGCAAGGTGCTGTGGCAGGAGTTCTTCAACAACCGTGACTGGCCGGTGGCGTCCGCGCTGGCGGTGCTGATGCTGGCGATCCTGCTGGTGCCGATCATCCTGTTCAACCGCAACCAGACCAAAGAACTGGAGGGCAAGCTATGACGCCTCATGCTCAGCTCTCTGTGGGGCCGATCGGAGCCCGACGATCAGGGGTGATGGGTTATCACCCATCCTACGGTTGCCTCGAGCGCTCTGTAGGATGGATGCCAACCCATCGATCCGGGGCGGAGCGGTGTGGTCATGCAGCGGAGCGCCAGCCATGAAGCGCCTGAGTTTTTCCAACGTGATGCTGGTGCTGGGCCTGCTGTTCATCTACCTGCCGATGGTGTTGCTGGTCATCTACTCGTTCAACGCGTCACGGCTGGTCACGGTGTGGGGCGGCTGGTCGGTCAAGTGGTATGTCGGCCTGCTGGACAACAGCCAGCTGATGGGCGCGGTGATGCGTTCGATGGAGATCGCGCTCTACACGGCGGTCACCGCGGTGGCGTTGGGCACCATGGCGGCGTTCGTGCTGACGCGGATTCCCAATTTCCGCGGCCGTACGCTCTTTGGCGGCCTGGTCACCGCGCCGCTGGTGATGCCCGAAGTGATCACCGGCCTGTCGCTGCTGCTGTTGTTCGTGGCCATGGCGCAGCTGATCGGCTGGCCGGCGCAGCGGGGCATCGCCACCATCTGGATCGCTCACACCACCTTCTGCTCGGCCTATGTGGCAGTGGTGGTCATGGCGCGGCTGCGTGAGCTGGACCAATCCATCGAAGAAGCGGCGATGGACCTGGGTGCGCGGCCCTGGAAGGTGTTCTTCCTGATCACCATGCCGATGATCGCCCCGTCCCTGGCGGCTGGCGGCATGCTCTCGTTCGCCCTGTCGCTGGACGATCTGGTTCTGGCCAGCTTTGTCTCCGGGCCGGGTTCGACCACCCTGCCGATGGAGATCTTCTCGGCGGTGCGGCTTGGGGTGAAGCCTGAGATCAACGCCGTCGCCAGCCTGATCCTGCTGGTGGTGTCGGTGGCGACCTTCATCGCCTGGTCGGTTGGTCGCCGCGCCGAAAAGCGTCGCGTCAGAGCGATGCGGCAGGCCATGGATGAAGCGGCCGTGCAGAACTGGCGGGGCACCACGACCAACACTGTCCAGGCGCCGCCCTCGGCGCACAGCTGATCGGGCAACACCACGGCTGGCCGGCGCTTCGGTTCAGCCGGCCGGCGGTGGAGTCCAGTCGCAGAAACAGCCCACTGCCAGCGAGTGGGTCGCCCGAACCTCACGCCCGGCCAGAACCGCTTCGAGGATGGGCTCGATAAAGCTATTGCTCGAATTGCACACAGCGCCTTCGCTGTAGGGGCCGATATAGATCAGGCGCCCGGTTGCGTCCCAGATCCCCACGGCTGGGCTGGCCGGCAGCCGCTCGGCGCCGGGCAGGGTGCCGAGCGGCTGCAGCGCGGCGAGCTGGTCGGGAAGCCGGCCGTGGGTGCCGGGCTTCTGCACCGCATAGAACGCGACGCCCCGGTTGCCGAAACGCTGCAGCAGATCGGCCAGATGCTGTTGATTGCCGGCGTTGCAGGGGCAGGCCGGGTCCCAGAAATGCACGACGCGAACCGGCCCGGCGCCACGAAGCGGGGCGGGAAGCGATAGCGAATCGCCGGAAAACAGCTCGGTACGTTCCATGTCGAAAGGCCGCAAAAAGCGCGCTTCGAACCACCAGAACGCGGCCAGCATGGCGCCGCCCCAGAGCAGGGCGATCAACGCTGCGAGCAGGTACTTGTTGCGTTTGGACATTGGCGGCGCTCTCCGTGGGGCCGCCAGCTTGCCACGTCGTGTCGCAGAGCTGAATATCCCCGTCCCCTTCAGCCGGAAAAGCAGCCATGCCTTCGCCTATCGACCCCGACAGCCTCAGGCAGCAGCTGAGCCCCTTGCGCAGCGCTGCCGAGCTTGGCGCGGATGCGCGTTGCTATCAGCGCTACTACGGTCTCGATCTGCCCCACTGGCCCGGCATCGAGCACCGCCTGGGTTGCATCGACGCACAGGATCACGAGGTCGTGGCGCAGCTCTGGTGCCCCGGGCAGCCGGTGGCCACGCTGGTTGTCATGCATGGCTATTACGACCACATGGGGCTGTACCGGCACGTCGTCGACTGGGGCTTGCAGATGGGCTTTGCCGTGCTTGCCTGCGATCTTCCGGGGCACGGTTTGTCGAGCGGGCCGCGCGCGAGCATCGATGAGTTCGCGCAGTACCAGGCGGTTCTACATGCGTTGCTGAACGAGGCGGCCGAGCTGCAGCTGCCGCAGCCCGTTCACCTGCTGGGGCAGAGCACGGGGGCCGCCATCGTGCTGGATTATCTGCTCGGTCATCCGCAAACCGCAGCACTGGGGCGGGGCATCCTGCTGGCGCCCTTGGTGCGGCCACATGGCTGGCGTTGGTCGAGGATCAGTTATGAGCTGGTGCGCCGCTTCGTCAGACAGATTCCGCGGCGCTTCAGCGAAAACTCCGGAGACCCGGATTTTCTCGAATTCATTCGAACTCGCGATCCGCTACAGCCGAACATCCTGCCGACCGCCTGGGTTGGCGCGCTGGCGCGCTGGATCCCGCGGATCGAAGCCGCACCGCGCAGCGCGCACAGCCCGCTGATCGTGCAGGGCGAGCTGGACATGACGGTGGATTGGCGGCACAACCTGTCCGTTCTGGAGCGCAAATTCACCGCACCGGACGTTCTTTACCTGCCGGGCGCGCGCCACCATCTGGTCAACGAGCAGCAAGCGATACGCCGGCAGTATTTCGAGTTTCTTAGCCAGCGCGTCTAGCGGCCGGCAAACCGTTCCACGCCTGGGTGCCGCCGCCGCTCACGCCCACTGCCAGACCCGCGCGCAGCGCTTGCAGTGCAGCGCGGTAGTAACGCTGGCCGGCATCCGATTCGGCGAACTGGACGAATTCTTCCAGCTCCGCGTCCGACAGGTCCCGATAGACATACAACAGGGTGTTATCGAGATCGCTTTCCACCTGCTGCTGCAGGCGCTCGCGCTGGCTTTCGAGCAGCCCTTGCGCCTGACCGCCGCCGAGTAGCCCGGGAATCATCTGGCTGAGGCTGTCGGCGGCGACGCTGGCCAGCGCCAGGCTGACTTCCGCACCCGCCTCGGCTGCAGGCAGCGCCTGTGCAAGATGGCGGATCTGCAGCTGGCGATTGCTGCCCGCTTCCATGCGCGGCAGGCCGTTTTCGTAGCGGGCCAGCTGCTCCCGGCGGCCGGCCAGCGTTTCCGCCGCGACCACCTTGCGTCCAAGTGTCGATTGGAAAAATTGCAGTGCCGGCTGCGGGTCCTGAAGGTTCTGCCGCAGCGCCTGCTTGGCCCGGTGATCGACCGCATCGGCGGCAAAGCGACGGTTGCTGTTGGTCACCAGCGCCTGATAGACCGCGGGCGGCAGGCTGTTCTTGTAGCGCTGTTGTGCAGCGATCAGCGCGTCGGAAAAATTGGCGCGCTGCTCGGTCCAGCCGGCCGCCTCGTAGAGTTCGTCGTAGCTGTCGGCCCAGCTGCCGAGGCTGAAGGCAAACAGGACACAGAAGATTAGGACACGCATGAGAACTCCTTTGGTCAGGCCGTGTGATACCACTTCGTTTCGCACCGGAAAACAGGTTGCCCTGGCTGGCCTCGCCTGTTTTCCCGTTACCGCGTCACCCGGTCCGCATGGCGGGCGTTTATTTTCAGCGCCTCGTCCGGGGCTTGTCGAGGCGCGAGTGCGCGGCTGCTAGACTCCTCGGCTGTTTCCGCGCGCCCAGCCGGCCGCGTTCAAACGCCAACAGATCCTGTCGGAGTCACTTCCCTTGCCGTTCTCCCCGATCATTGACGACCTCGCCGCGCGCGGCTGGTCGTTGCAGAGTTCCTTCCTGTCCACGGATCTGACCCACGCCCTGGCCGACGAGTGCCGCAGGCGCCATGCCGAAGGCGAACTGGCGCCCGCCGGGGTGGGCCGAGGGGACGAGCAAGCGGTGCGCGAAGGCATTCGCGGCGACCATATTCTCTGGCTGGAGCCAGGACAGGGCGCCGTCTGCGACCGTTATCTGGAGTTGATGGACGGGTTGCGGCAGCAGCTCAATCGCGAGCTGTTTCTCGGCCTTGAGGAATTCGAGTGCCATTTCGCGTTCTATCCGCCGGGGGCGTTCTACCAGACGCATCTGGACCGTTTCCGCGATGACGACAGCCGCTGCGTTACCGCCGTGGTGTACCTGAATCCGGACTGGCAGCCTGCCGATGGCGGTGAGTTGCGCATGCACTTCGCCGACGGGTCCTGGCTCGACGTGCCGCCCCTGGCTGGCGACCTGCTGGTGTTTCTTTCCGGCGATTTCCCCCACGAGGTGAAGGTCACCCATGCCGACCGGCTGTCGCTGACCGGCTGGTTCCGCCGTCGTCCGGCGAATGCACTGGCGTTCTGAGCGCAGAAATGGCGGGCATGAAAAAGCCCGGCGCGAGGGCCGGGCTGAAGGTTGAATCTTCTGAGGTGCGTTACATTCCAAGCATCTCTGGCAGCGCCAGCGAGATCCACGGTACGTAGGTAATAAGCACCAGGAACACCATCATCAAGATCAGCCAGGGCATTACGGCGCGGATCACCTGCGTGACCGGCATGCCGGTCACGGCCGAGGCGACGAACAGGTTCAAGCCCACCGGCGGGGTAATCAGGCCGATCTCCATGTTCACCACCATGATGATGCCCAAGTGAATCGGGTCGATGCCCAGCTGTACCGCGATCGGGAACAGGATCGGCGCCAGGATCAGGATGATCGCCGAAGGCTCCATGAACGCGCCGGCTACCAGCAGCACGAGGTTCACCACCAACAGGAACGTCCACGGCTGCAGCCCGGCCTCGAGCACCATGCTGGTGATGTGTTGCGGAATCTGCTCGGTGGTCAGTACATGGGCGAAGAGCATGGCGTTGGCGATGATGAACATCAGCATGATCGACAGCTTGCCCGACTCGAGCAGTACCTTCGGGCACTCGCGCCAGGTCAGGTCCTTGTAGACGAACAGCGCGATAAAGGCGGAGTACACGGCCGCCACGGCTGCCGCTTCGGTCGGCGTGAACATGCCGGTGTAGATGCCGCCAAGGATGATCACCATCAGCATCAGGCCCCAGAGCGCCTTGCGTGCCGAAGACAACCACTCACGGAAGGTCGCGCGCGGCATGGCCGGCAGGTTCTTTTTCACCGCGACGATGTAGATCGCGATCATCAGCACCACGCCGAGCAGCAGACCCGGCACCACGCCGGCCACGAACAGCTTGCCCACC
>Ga0209971_1000236_pt1 | contig 15724 bp, 12 predicted proteins | sample InoplaM3SAM_FD_187588 | JGI IMG/M metagenome (GOLD analysis project Ga0209971, IMG submission 187588) | Arabidopsis thaliana rhizosphere microbial communities from the Joint Genome Institute, USA, that affect carbon cycling - Inoculated... | ecosystem: Host-associated > Plants > Roots >... | reverse complement strand
CCGCTGCGCGGCGTCACCGACAGCGTCTGGCGCGACGAGGCCAGCGCGCGGCCGTTGCGGTCGTTCCTCAGCTCGCCGCCGCCGGGACGAGGCTCAAGATCCTGGAGGCCGCGGCGTGCGGAGTGCCCGTCGTCTCGACGCCCGTGGGCGCGGAGGGCCTCGACTTCGCCGACGGCTCGGAGATCCGGATCGCCGACGGATCGGCCGCGTTCGCCGCGGCGGTGTCGGAGCTCCTCGGAGATCCGGCGGCGCGACGGCGGCAGGCGCTCGCGGCCCGCCGCAAGGTCGAGGAGCGATACGAGTGGACGTCGATCGCCCGCGCGTTCTCCCGCGAGCTCGTCCGCCGGGCGCAGGCGAGATCGTGACCGAGGCTGCGGTCTCTCTCGGAACGACCGCGCTCGTCCTTCTCTTCTGGTCCTACGTCGTCTACCCCGCCCTGGTCGCCGGCCTCGCCCGCCGCGCGCCCCCCCGATCGGCGGTTCCGAACGCTCCCCCCGCGGTGGACGTCCTCGTCTCCGCGTTCAACGAAGAGGCGTCGATCGGCCCGCGCGTGGCGAACCTGCTCGCCCAGGACTACTCCGGCCGGCTCGGCGTACTGGTCGGTTGTGACGGCTGCCGCGACTGGACGGCCGTGCGCGCGCGGGAGTCCGGAAGCGAGCGGGTTCACGTCGCGGAGTTCGCGGAGCGCCGCGGAAAGGCCGCTGTCCTGAACGAGCTCGTGCGTCGGTCTCGGAGTGAGATCCTCGTCTTCACCGACGCGAACTCCGCGTTCGATCCGGACGCGATCTCCCGTGTCGTCGCGCCCTTCGCGGATCCGCAGGTCGGCGCGGTCTGCGGCCGTCTCATTCTCGAGCCCTCCACCGGTGATCGCCCCACTCCCGAGACCGAGTTCTGGGACCGCGAGACTCGACTCAAGGAGGCGGAAGGGAGGCTCGGCGTCTGCCTGGGAGCGAACGGCGCAATCTACGCAGCGCGCCGTCCGCTCGTGCATCCGCTGCCCGAAGCCACCGTTCTCGACGATTTCCTCATCCCGGCGCGAATCGCGGGCGACGGGCATCGTGTCGTGTTCGCCGGGGAGGCTGTCGCGCGGGAACGGGCCGCGTCGGACGTGAAGGCCGAGGTTTCGCGCCGCTTCCGAATCGGGGTCGGCGCCGGCCGGATCCTCCTCCGGGAGCCGTGGCTCCTCTTCGTCCGGCGCCGCCCGCTCGTGACGCTCGTCTACCTCTCCCGAAAGGTGGCCCGCTGGCTCGCCCCGGTTCTGGCGTGCGCCGCGGTCGCCGTCGGGCTCTTCTCACCGGCGCTCCGTCCTTACGCGATCGCGGCCGCCGCGGTCCTGGGTCTCCTCGCGGCGTCTGCGGCGTTTCCCCCGCGTCTGCCGGGGTGGCCGGGCAGGCTCTATTATTTCGGCGTGATCAATCTGGCGCTCGCGGCGGGAGTCGTGGCGGGTCTGGCCGGTTATCGGAGGCCCGCCTGGCCACGGACCGCCCGGTAGGCAGCCCGGTTCCGGTGGCCGGCCGGACGGTCGTCCCGGCGCGTGCGGGACGCCGCGTGTCCTCCCGGAGGGCGCTCTCCTCGTTCCGGTTCGCGGCGCTCGCCGGAGACGTGGCCCTCTCGGTCGCCGCGCTCTACGGCGCCTTTCTGATCCGGACGCAGATCCCGCTGCCCGGGACTGACCGGCTTCTTCCGCCCGAGAACGTCCGTTTCGGGATCTGGAACGTGGGCCTCGTCGTCGCGGTGCAGGTGTTCGCGCTCGCGTTCGTCGGTCTGTACGGCGAGCACGAGCGCTTCCGCGAGCCGCTCGGCCGGCTTCTCATCCCGGCGCTCTTTCTCGAACTCGGGACGCTCGCGTCCCTCTACTTTCTGGCGCCGGCGTACTCGTTCCCGCGGTCTCTCGTCGTCCTCTTCGTGGTCGTCGACGGGGTGCTCCTCTTTTTCTGGAGGTCGGCGCTCGACCGTCTCCTACCACTTCCCCGGAGGCGCGCGCTCGTGGTCGGCGGCGGTCCCGCGGCTCGACTGATCGCCGACACGGTTCGCCGGCACCCCTGGACCGGCGTCGAGGTCGTCGGACGCGTGTCGGGAAACTCGGACGATCCGACCGATACGGCCGACACCTCTCTTGCCGCGAAGCTCCCTTACCTCGGCGCCGTCGAGGAGCTCGCGGAGATCGTCGAGAGAGCCGGCGTCGACGAAGTCATCCTGACTCCGGAGGGCTCGTCCTGGCGGGATCGACTCTCCGAGAGGATCCCGGAGGGATGGCGCGCAGACCTCCTCGTCTGGCCGTCGCCGTTCGAGACGATGATCGGGCGCCTGCGGTTCCGCATCGTCGGCGACCTGCCACTCTTGGAAGCCCGCACCCAGCCGCTGCAGGCGGTGGGAGCGTTCGCCAAGCGGGCGTTCGACGTGGTCGTCTCGGCGGTTCTGCTGGTGGTGCTCGCTCCCGTCCTCGCGATCGCGGCGCTCTTCGTCGTGGGAACGTCGGTGGGCGGCGTCTTCTACCGGCAGACGCGCGTGGGGCGCGAGGGCCGTGCCTTCGAGCTCTGGAAACTGCGCACGATGCGCAAAGGAGCGGAGGTCGAAACCGGTGCGGTCCTCGCGTCTCCCCGCGATCCGCGGATGACGGAGATCGGCCGCGCCCTGCGCTCCGCGCGAATCGACGAGATCCCGCAGCTCTGGAACGTGCTTCGTGGCGACATGAGCCTCGTCGGCCCGCGTCCCGAGCGACCCGAGTTCACGGCCGAGTTCGCGAAGAGCGTCCCGGGGTGGACTCTGCGGCACTCCGTCCGTCCGGGGCTCACGGGTCTCGCGCAGGTCTCGGGCGAGTACTCGACCGAGCCCGAGATCAAGCTGCGGTACGATCTCGCCTACTTGAACAACTGGTCCTTCGGCCTGGATCTCTCCATACTTTTCCGCACCCTCCGGGTGATCCTGACGAGGCGCGGCGTTTGAGCCACGGACGAGTGGCCGTCGTCATGCCGGCCTACAACGCGGCGGAGACGCTCGAGCGGACCTATGCGGACGTCCCGAAGGACCACGTGGACGACGTGATCCTCGTGGACGACGCCTCACGGGATCGAACCGTGGAGATCGCCCGACGCCTCGGACTTCACGTCGTCGTCCATCCACGGAACCGCGGGTACGGCGCCAACCAGAAGACGTGCTATCGCACGGCGCTCGACCGGGGCGCGGACGTCGTCGTCATGGTCCATCCGGATCATCAGTACGACCCCCGCGTCATCCCGGACCTGCTCGATACGCTCCGCCGGACCGGCTGCGACGCGGTGTTCGGCAGCCGCATGCTCGGCGGCCGGCCGATCCAGGGAGGCATGCCGAAGTGGAAGTACCTCGGGAACATCCTCCTGACGGCGATCGAAAACGCGACTTTTCTCATCTACCTGACCGAGTACCACAGCGGATTTCGCGCGTACACGCGGCGCTACCTGGAGGCCGTGGACTTCGAGGCGAACTCGGACGGATTCGTCTTCGACACCGAGATCATCGCGCAGGGGATGGCGAAGCGCCTGACGATCCGGGAGATCCCGATCGAGACGCGGTATTTCGACGAGGCGTCGCAGATCGCCTTCGGCCCGTCCGTCCGGTACGGCCTGGAGATCCTGAAGACGATGGGGCAATACAAGCTCCACGAGTGGGGCGTGTTCTCGAGCCGGATCTTTCGCGGCGGCGGGCGCGCCGTGCCTATTCCGGGATCGGCGGAGGCGCCGTCAGGCGACCCGCGCGAAGCGCCTGCTCCAGCCGCGCGATCTCGACGCTCGCCGGATCCGCAAACCCCGGCGGAACCGCGCGAAGCAGCGCGGGACTGATCCAGATCGAGCGGACGAAGGCGGCTTGCGCGACCTCGGGCCGGCGCAGAAGCGCCTCGGCCCGGCCCAGGTTCAGGTGGATCTCCGCGCGTTCACCGGTGGCGAGCGCCCGGCGATAAAACTCGCGGGCGCGATCGGTGCGGCCCGCCACGAGCTGGCAGGACCCGGCGAGAACCCACCCCCGGGAGTCTCCGGGAAGCCGCGGCGCCGCGCCGGCTGCCCGCTCGCTCACGCGCAGCAGCACGTCGGGGGCGTTCGAAAGGTCGGAGGGCCGGCCGAGGACGTACTCGAAGGCGGCGTTGGCCGCTCCGAGGTCCCGCTCGGCGGAGTAGCGGCGCAGCTCGGGACGGAGCAGCACCGCGAGCGCCAGCGCCATCAGGACGGCGACGATCGGCTTTCTCACGGCGCGGGGTTCTCCCCGGGCGCCGTCGCCGCGAGCCGCCATCCGCGCCCCGCGGCGAGGAGGAGCGGCGCTGCCGAGATCGGCCGCTGCATCGGAAACCAGGTGAGGGCCGCGGCGGCGCCGACGACGAGCATCCCGAAGAGGATGGCGGCTTCGGCGCGGGAGGGGGAGCCGGATCGCGCCCGGCGGGCCACGGCGACGAGCAGGGCGCCGGCCGCGACGAGAACGAGAAGGCCGCCCGGGATCCCCCCCTCCGCGAACGCCTGCAGGTAGTCGCAGTGAGCCTCCGAGTAGGAGCTGGTGACCAGCGGGTTGACGAAGCGGCGTCGCGCGCGGATCTCCGCCGCCAGACGGTGGGGCACGAACTCCGACGCGTACGTCCCCGGGCCCCAGCCCACGAGCGGCCTCTCCCGGGTCATCTCGACCGCCGCGGCCCACGCTCCCGTCCGGTACGTGGTCAACCGGTCCCAGTCGCCGGCGCGGACCGCGGAGATCGCGTCCATCGCGCGATTCCGAAGCGGGGCGACGGCGAACACGGCCGCCGCGGCGAGAATGGCCACGGCGCCGATGCGCAGAAGCGACCGCCTTCCGGCCAACCCGACGAGGAGAGCGATCCCGCCGGCGAGGATCGACACGATGGCCGTCAGGTTGCGGTTGACCGCGAGGGCCGCGAGCAGGAGAAGAACCACGCCGGCCGCCAGGAAGCGGTGGAGCTTTCGCTTCGCGGTCAACGCGATGCCGACCGAGAGGACCCCGGCGATCGCGATCGCGAGGGCGAGATAGCCGACGTTTCCGGCCAGCGCCCCGGTCTCGTTTCGCGTCCCGAAGGTCTCCAGGCGGAAGACCCGCACGCCGCGGCTCTGCAGGAGTGACACCGCGGCGTTCACGGCGGTCGCCCCGAGGAACGCCACCACGAGAGCCCGACGGCCGCGGCCGAACGCGTCCGAGGCGCCGAGCGGCAGGAAGAGGAGATACAGGGCCAGGGCGCGAAGGGCGTCGACCGACGCCGCCCGGCGGGGAGAGAGGAAGGCGGACACCGCGGCCCACACGAGCGCGAGCGCCGTGGCCACCAGGGCGACCCGGGCCGCCGGACCCAGGGACTGCCACGCGTCGCGCAGCCGGCGGGAGGACCGGACGGAGACCAGAGCGGCAACGGCGGCGATCGACGCACCCGTGAGCGCCGCCAGCCGCTTGGGTGCGTCGAAGGAGGCGTGGGCGCCCGGGTCGACGAGCAGAGCCGTTGCCCCGAGGACGACGACGAGCGCCGCAACGGCGACCGCCTCGGCGGCGGTCATTCGAGGAGCGGGAGGGACCGCCGCGACCGCGTGCGGCCCCGGTTTCGGTCGCGCCGGATGCGCTTTCCGCCTCTTCCTGGCCAAGCGCCGATGTTATGACGGTATGCTGCCGGGCCCGGCGCAACCGCGCCGGACATCGAACCGCGAATGACGTGCGAGATCCGACTGTTGGGTGAGCCGTGAGCACTCCGGCGGCCCGGCCGCGGCACGTCTCCCTTCCCATCTGGGTGATGCGGCATCGCAGCGAGGTAATCCTCGGCGCCGCGGCGTTCCTCCTGCTCGCGATCGCGCTCGTGGGCTTCGTTGGGTCCGCGGTCGCCTCGCGCTTCGATGGCCACCGCTGGAATCTGCCGTCGCGGATCTACTCGGACGTCACCGTGCTCGAACCGGGGCGCGCGGGTTCCGCCGACCGGCTGGCCGCGAAGCTCGAACGCCTCTTCTACCAGGCCGTCCCGGGCGCCCCCGAGACGCCGGGCCACTACCGCCGCGCCGGCAACACCCTGGAGGTCTTCACGCGCGACTTCCTCTACCCGGGCCGCGAGTTCCACGGGTACCGCGCGCGCGTGGAATTCGACGGCAACGTCGTCCGCTCCGTGCGGGACGACCGCGGCGAGCCTCTCCCCGCGCTCGTCGTCGAGCCGGAGCGCCTCGGCTCGGTCTTCAGCGACGAGTACGAGGACCGGACGCTCATTCGCTTGAAGGATGTCCCCCGATCGCTCGTCGATGCCATCCTCGTGACGGAGGACCGCGACTTCTACCGCCACTCCGGCGTTTCGATCAAACGGACCTTCGGCGCCATCTTCGCGACGGCGCGGGGGGATTCGGTTCAGGGCGGCTCGACTCTCACGCAGCAGCTCGTCAAGAACCTCTACCTGACCCCGGAGCGGACCGTGCGGCGAAAGGCGGCCGAGGCCGCGATCGCCATCCTCCTGGAGGCGCGGTACCCCAAGGACGAGATCCTCGAGGCCTACCTGAACGAGATCTACCTCGGCCAGCGGGGCTCGATCTCGATCAAAGGAGTGGGCGAGGCTGCGCGGTTCTACTTCGGCAAACAGGTGTCGGACCTCGATCTCGCCGAGTCCGCAACGATCGCCGGAATGATCAAGGCGCCGAACGCCTACTCGCCCGCCCGCAGTCCGCGGCGCACTCGCGAGCGCCGCGATCTCGTCCTCTCGATCATGCTTCAGCAGGGCAAGATCGACCGCGCCGCGAAGGACGCGGCGACGGCTTCGCCGCTCGTGCCGAGAAGCCGCCGCGTCCCGAAGATCATCGCTCCGCACTTCGTCGACTTCGTCAAATCGCAGCTCTCCGCGAGTTACGGCGAGAAGATGCGGAGCGAGGGTCTCCAGATCTACACGACTCTCGATGTGGACCTCCAGCAGGCGGGGCAGCGGGCGGTCACCGAGGGCCTCTCCGGGCTGGAGCGCCGGTACCGTCGGCTGGCCGCGGCCGCCCGGCGCTCGCCGCTCCAGGGCGCTCTCATCGCCCTCGAGCCGCAGACGGGGGCCGTGAAGGCCCTCGTCGGCGGCAGAGACTACCGGCTCTCGCAGTTCAACCGGGTGACCCAGGCGCACCGCCAGCCCGGGTCGCTCTTCAAACCGTTCGTGATGCTCGCGGCGTTCGCGCGGCGCGACCTCGCTCCGGCCGTGACGCCGGCGACCATCCTGCAGGATTCGCCCATCACGGTCGAGTGGGGACGCCATCGCGCGTCGGAGCGGTGGACGCCACGGAACTACGACGGAGACTTCCGCGGCCCCATGTCGGTGCGGCGGGCTGTCGAGCTGTCCATCAACATCCCGACGGTCCGGGCGGCGCTCGCCGCCGACCTGACGACGGTGCTCGCGGCGTCGCGCGCCGCCGGGATCTCGTCGCGGATGCAGCCGTATCCATCCGTGGCGCTCGGCGCCTTCGAGATCTCGCCCATGGAGATCGCGTCCGCGTACGCGGTCCTCGCGAACGGAGGGGTCCGCGTGGAGCCGAACTCCATCGTGGGGGTCCTCACGTCCGACGGCCGGATCCTCGATCGCAAGGAGACGCCGCTGAAGCAGGTGCTTCCGGCGGACGCCGTTTTCCTCGTGGACTCGATCCTGCGCGGGGCTGTCGACCGCGGAACCGCGGCCGGGGCGCGCGCCGGCGGTCTGCGGGGAGTTCTCGCCGGCAAGACCGGCACGACCAACGACGGCCGCGACGCGTGGTTCGTAGGGTTTTCGCCGCGCTTTCTCGCGACGATCTGGGTCGGCTACGACGACAACCGCGGCTTGAACCTTTCCGGATCGCAGGCCGCCGTGCCCATCTTCGCGGAGTTTTCCCGCTCGTTGCCGCCCCAGCTGTTCGCCGAGAGCTTCCCGGTTCCGTCGGACGTCGTCACCGCGGAAATCGATCCGGACACCGGATATCTCTTCGCTTCCGGATGTCCGCGAAGGATGACCGAGGTGTTCATCACGGGCACCGCACCCACGGAGCTGTGCCCGATGCACCAGGGCTGGTACTGGGAGGAGCCTCTGCCGTACCCGACTCCGCCGCCGGAGGAATTCCCGGAAGGCGAGGCGGAGGAAGAGACGCAGCGGCCGGGCGACTGAGATCGCCGACCGATCTGATAAATTGATCGGTTCGTGAAACGTGGCACTCGCCCCTCTTCGGTGATCCGCATCCTCGGCGCGCGGACCCACAACCTGAAGGACATCTCGGTTGGAATCCCGCTCTCCCGGCTCACCGTCGTCACCGGCGTCTCGGGCTCCGGCAAGTCGTCGCTCGCTTTCGACACGCTCTACGCGGAGGGGCAGCGCCGGTACGCGGAATCGCTCTCGACCTATGCCCGTCAGTTCCTCGAGCGCCTCGACCGGCCGGACGTGGACTCGATCGAGCCGGTGCCGCCGGCGATCGCGCTCGAGCAGAAGAACGGAGTTCGCAACGCCCGGTCGACCGTCGGAACGCAGACCGAGATCTACGACTCGCTCCGGCTGCTGTTCGCGCACGGCGGGACGACATTCTGCCCGGATTGCGGCCTCGCGGCGGTCCCGGGCGGGGTGGACCGGGCCGTCGAAGAGCTCGCCGCCTCCGAGGAGGGATCGCGGGTCGTGCTCGCCGCGCCGGTCGATTGGACCTCCGCCGGGCAACCCGAGAAACGGTGGGGGCGTCGCCGGCGGGAACGCGAGGGAGCGCTCCGCATCGCCGAGCTGAAGCGCGCCGGCTTCTTCCGCGCCCTCTCTTCGGCCGGGGACACCGTCGAGATCCCCGACGATCCGGGGGAGCTTCGGGACCTTCTCGACCCGGACGGCCGGCTCGCCGTCGTCGTCGGGCGTTTCGTCGTCCGGGAGGAGTCGCGGCCGGAAATCGGCGCCGCCGTCGAGGCCGCCTTTGCCATGGCGGGATGCCTGCTCGCGCGGACGGAGCACGGGACGCGGACGTTCCGGCGGGGCCTCCACTGTCCCGGCTGCGGGTGTGACTTCCGAGACCCGACCCCGCCGCTCTTCGCGTTCAACTCGCCGCTCGGAGCCTGCCCGACCTGTCAGGGGTTCGGGCGGATCATCGGCGTCGATCTCGAGAAGGTGATCCCCGATCCGGCTCTGTGCCTCGACGAGCGGCCGGTCGCCGCCTGGAATACGCCGGCGTACGAATCGGCGTACGACGACTTGTTCCGGGCCTGCCGGCGCTACTCGGTGCGGACCGACGTCCCCGTCGAAAGGCTCACCGCGCACGAGCGCGAGATCCTCATCAAGGGGCGCGGCGAGTTCTACGGCGTGAACGGCTTCTTCGAGTGGCTGGAGACGAAGCGGTACAAGATCCACGTCCGCGTCCTCCTCGCCCGGTACCGGGCCTATCGGCTGTGCCCGGAATGCCGGGGCGCCCGGCTCGGGACCGCCACCCTCTGCGTGCGGTTCCGCGGCCGCACGATCGCCGAGCTCGCCGACCTCTCGCTGAAGGACTTGAAGACCTGGTTCGACGAGCTGTCGCTCTCGCCGGTCGAGGAGGAGCGCCTGGGGTCGGTCGTCGCCGAGATCCGGGCGCGCGTCCGGTACATGAACGATGTCGGCCTCGAGTACCTGACCCTCTCCCGCGCCGCGCGGACCCTGTCGGGCGGGGAGGCCCAGCGAATCGGGCTCGCGTCGGCGCTCGGCGGTTCCCTGACCGGCACGCTCTACGTGCTGGACGAGCCGACGATTGGCCTCCATGCCGCGGACACCCGCCGGCTGCTCGCGATCCTGCGTCGCCTCGCCGATCGGGGGAACACGGTCGTGGTCGTCGAGCACGATCCGGAGGTGATCGAGGCGGCCGATCACGTGATCGACCTCGGCCCCGGCGCGGGCAGCCGGGGAGGGGAGCTCCTGTTCGAGGGGACCCCCCGGGCTCTCGCGCGGGTGCGCGCGTCGGCGACCGGCGCCCTGCTCCGGCGTCGGGGCCTCGCGGCACGGGGGGGAGCCGCGGACGCGTCGGACGCGAGGGCCGAAACGCCGCCCCGGGCGCGCGGCGGGCGCCTGGTCGCGTTCCGACGGGCGGAAGGAGCGGTCACCGTCGTCGGCGCCCGGGAGCACAACCTGAAGGACCTGACGGTACGCTTTCCGCTGGGTCGGCTCGTGTCGGTTTCCGGGGTCTCGGGCTCGGGGAAGTCGACCCTCGTGCGCGACGTCCTTCACAACGCGTACGCCCGGCGCTTCAAGGGGACTGTCCAGCTCGACGTCGGCCGCCACGACCGGATCGACGGGTTCGACCTCGTCTCGGACGTCCTGCTCGTCGACCAGAGTCCGCTCGGCCGCTCGGCGCGCTCGAACCCCGTGACCTACACGAAGGCGTGGGACGAGATCCGGCAGGTCTTCGCCCGGACGGCGCGCGCGGTCTCGCGCCGGATCACGGCGCGGGATTTCTCCTTCAACTCGTCGGGAGGACGGTGCGAGGTCTGCAAAGGCACGGGATGGCAGACGATCGACATGCAGTTCCTCGCGGACGTCACGGTCCGCTGCGACGCCTGCGACGGACGGCGGTTCCAGGGGCGGGTGCTCGCCGTGCGTCACCGCGGCAAGAACATCGGAGACGTGCTCGCGATGACGGTCGATGAAGCCATGGCGTTCTTCTCGGACGAGCCCGCGATCGTGCGCCGGCTGACGCCGCTGCAAGAGGCCGGCCTCGGCTACCTCCCGCTCGGGCAGCCCACGGCGACCCTCTCGGGCGGCGAGGCTCAGCGCCTGAAGCTCGCGTCGTTTCTCGAGATCCGGCCGGCGACCTCGCGCGGAGTGCTGTTCCTGTTCGACGAGCCGACGACGGGCCTCCACGCGTCCGACGTCGATCGCCTCCTGGGGACGTTCCGCCGACTGATCACGCGGGGACATTCCGTGGTCGCGGTCGAGCACCACCTCGAGTTCCTCGCCGCCTCCGACTGGTTGATCGACCTCGGACCGGGGGGCGGGGACGCCGGCGGACGCATCGTCGCCGAAGGGTCGCCCGACGACGTCCGGCGGTCGCCCGCGAGCCTGACCGGAAAGTTCCTGGCGGAGCGCACGCCGCCGGCGCCGACCCCCGAGGAGCGGCGGGAGCGCGCCGGGGGAGGCCCCTCTCGCTAGCGGCCGACGGGGAGATTCGCCGACCCGCGCGCGCCCTCGAGGAACTCGGTCAGCTTCTGTTTCCCGGAGTAGCCCTGCGCGACCGCGATCTGCCGGCCGTCGGGCGCCGCGACGACGAGGGTCGGGAAGGCGTTGACGCCGTATCGGCGCTGGAGGTCGTCGATCCAGGAGGGATTGCGGCCGTCCTCGCGGGCGCGGTCGACCACGCGCGCGGGGACGAACGATTCGTTGACGAACGCCGCGACCTTCGCGTCGGCCCAGCCGTCGGCGTCGAGCATCTTGCAGGGACCGCACCACTCGGCCGTGAAGTCGTAGAGGATCGGTTTCCCCGCGGATCGCGCCGCCGCCGCCGCCGACCGGGCCTCCGTCCAGCGGATGAGGCCGACCGCCGTTCCCTCCTGCCCCCGGTCCATCACGGTCGTCACGATCCGGAAGAGGGCGGCCGCGATGAGGACGAGGAGGAGGACCGACGAGATCTTCGACTGCGATCCGGCGCGCGTCGTTCCCGCCGCCGGAGGCGTCGGAGCGGTCGCGACCGCCGATACCGCTTCGGGCGACTCACTCCTGTCCATAGGGCAGCTCCCTCCGACTGAAAATGACCGCCGCCATCGCAAGGTAGACGGTCAACGCGAACACCCATCGGCCGGTCGCCGCCCCGAGGACCCCGTGACCCCGGAGGACCTCGTTCCACTCGACCGCCGGCAGCATGTTCTCACGCGCCCGCTCGGCGGCGTTGCGCAGCCAGGGGGCGGAGGCCATCTGCGGGAGGTTCAGGACGAGGTAAACGAGGAGAAGTCCGAGCAGGTCCGCGATGCCCGGCAGGAACGTGGAGAAGAAGAGCAGTATCGAAGCCTGGAGGGCGCCGGACAGAAATGCGCTTCCCGTTGCCACGGCGAGCGTGCCCGCCGAGAGATCGGCCGCGGCGGGTCGCGTCCCGGCCGGCATCACCGCGGCGACGAGCAGCGTCAGGAGCCACGTGACCACGAGGAACAGCGCGTACGCCGCGAGGATCCCGAAGTAGCGTCCGAAGAGGTACTCGGTCCGCCGGATCGGCCTCGAGAGGATCATCTGCAGCGCGCCGCTCGACACGTCCCGCGAGACCGACCCCGCAGCGACCACGAGAATCGCCCAGTTCGCCATGCCGAGCCCCCGGTCGGCGCCGCGCGAGACGAGGCCCAGGACCTCGAGCAGGGCGAGGACCGCGAGCGCCGCGACCAGACCGCCCGATCCGAACTTCTGCCGCACGAAGCGGCGGACCATCTCGCTCATGCGTTCTTCTCGAAGAGCTCTTCGAGCTCGGCCGAGACCCTCGCCTCGTAGACCGCCACGCCCGAGAGGACGATAGCGCGGATGGCCCGCACCATCTCGTCGTCGGAGGCGAGCGGGAAGCGGAGCCACCCCTCGGGTTCCGCGTCGGCGGCGAGTCCCTCCGTCGAGAGAGCGGCGGCCGCCTCGACGAGGCGTCCGGCGTCCACCCGGATTACTCCGCGGCGCCGCGTCGCCGACGCGCCCTTCAGCGTTTCGCTCTTCGTCAAACGGCCCTGATCGATGAACACGATCCGGTCGCAGACCCTCTCGACCTCCGGGAGCTGGTGGGAGTTCAGGACGATGGTCGCGCCGCGCGCCTTGGCTTCGAGGATGCGCTCACGGACGAGAGCAACGCCGCGCGGGTCGGTGCCCGAGGCCGGCTCGTCCAAGAACAGGAGGTCGGGATCGCGCAGGAGCGCCTGGGCGAGCCCGATCCGCTGGAGCATCCCGCGCGAGTAGCCGCGCAGCGGCCGCTTCAGAGCCTCCCGGTCGAGCCCCACCCGGTCGGCCGCGCGCTCGGTCTCGGCGTCGGCGAGCGCCGGATCCCCGCCGGCCAGCCGCCAGTGGTGCTTGAGAAACGCCCGCCCCGGCAACTCCCGGTCGAACCCGAGCCTCTCCGGCAGGTAGCCGGTCCGCGCCCGGACCGCGAGGTCGTCCGGGGCGAGGCCGTCGACGGCGATCGACCCGGCGTCCGGTCGCAGGAACCCGAGCAGGCAGGTCAGGAGAGTCGTTTTGCCCGCGCCGTTGGGTCCGATCAGGCCGAGCGTCTCTCCGCGCGCGACGGCGAGGTCGACCCCCGTGAGCGCCTGCACCCGGCGCCCGAAGCGGCCATAGGACTTCGAGACGCCGCGGACGGCGATCATGTGGCGTTCATCTTAGCGAACCGCTAATGGTCCGCGGCTCAAGAACTTTCCCGGGAATACATGCTAGATTTCGCGCGCTTTTTTAGCGTCTGAATGATCGAAGTCGAACACCTCACCAAGAGTTTCCCGGGACGCGTCGCGGTCTCGGACGTGACCTTCCGGGTCGAGCCCGGCGAAATCGTCGGCTTCCTGGGACCGAACGGCGCCGGGAAGACGACGGCGATGCGGTGCCTCACCGGTTTTCTGCCGCCGTCGGAGGGGACCGCGCGCGTCGCAGGATTCGACGTCGTGACCCACTCGATGAAAGCCCGCGCCCACCTGGGCTATCTGCCCGAGTCCGCCGCGCTCTATCCGGAGATGCGCGTGCGGGACTACCTCGCGTACCGTGCCCGCCTCGAGGGTCTCCGAGGCACCGACGTCGGCAAGCGCGTCGACGAGGCGATCGCGAGCTGCCTGCTCGAGGAGGTGGCCGGCCGCAAGGTCGAGAACCTGTCCCGCGGATATCGTCAGCGCACGGCTCTCGCGGGCGCTCTCGTCCATCAACCTCCGGTACTGATCCTCGACGAGCCGACCGTCGGGCTCGACCCCGCGCAGATCATCCGGATCCGCGAGACCATCCGCCGCCTGGGGAGCGAGCGCGCGGTCCTCCTCTCGACTCACATTCTCCCCGAGGTCGATGCCGTGTGCGACCGGGTGCTCATCATCGACCGCGGCCGGATCGTCGCCGAGGGAACGGCCGCGGAGCTTCGCACACGTCTCGCCGGAGCGCCCGTCGTCCGGGTCGCCCTCACCGGCGCCGTGGCCGCGCGGGAGGCGCTCGCCGCGCTCCCGGGGGTCGCCGCGGTCTCCGAAGAGGTCGCGGACGGCGAAACCCGGGTCCGCCTCGAATGCGAAGCCGGCGCCGATCCGCGCGAGGACGTTTTCCGCACGGCCGTCGCGAAGGGCTGGATCCTGAGGGAGCTCGCCCGCGAGTCGCTGTCGCTCGAGGACGTGTTCGTACAGCTCACGCGACACGAGGACGCCGCGCCCGCGGCCGAGGGGTCCACGCCCCTCGAGGCGGCGGGGGAGGGGGTGCCGTCATGAGCAAGTTCCTGGCGATCGTTTCGCGGGAGTGGCGCGCGTATTTCCTCTCGCCTCTCGCCTACGTGATCCTCGCGGCCTTCCTCGTCATGAACGGCATGATCTTCGCGGCGATCATCGCGTTCCTGAACACGCCCGGCGCGCCGAAGGGTCAGGCGCTTCCGTTTCTCTTCACCAACACGTACTTCTGGATCTTCAATCTCTTCGTCGTGCCGATCATCACGATGCGCCTCTTCGCCGAGGAGCGGAAGGCCGGGACGATCGAAACCCTGCTGACCTCGCCGGTTTCCGAGACGACCGTCGTGCTCGGGAAGTTCGTCGGGGCGCTCGGATTCTTCCTGACGCTCTGGGCGCCGACGCTCGTCTACGTCTGGATCCTGCGGTCGCAGACGCCGATCGACCTCGGTCCCGTCGCCGCCGGTTACCTGGCGATCACCATGATCGGCGCGTACTTCCTCTCGATCGGAATCTTCGCTTCCACCCTGACAAAGAACCAGATCGTCGCCGCGATTCTCGGTTTCGCCATGCTCATCCCCGTGTTCTCGGCGGGGCTGCTCGAGACTCTGTCGAACGATCCGGGCAAGCGCGAGACGTTCGGCTACTTCAACCTCTGGGATCACATGGAAGAGTTCTCGCGCGGGGTCGTCGACACCCGGCGGGTCGTCTACTACCTCTCGGCGACCGCGTTCTTCCTCTTCCTGACGACCGTGTCGCTCACGGCGAAGAAGGAGAGCCCGTGAACCGCAACCGCGCGGCGCGGGCCGGAACCTCGGCGGCCGCGATCGCTCTCGGCGTCGCGCTTCTCGTGGGCGTCAACTGGCTCGGGTCGCGTCACTGGTCGCGCGGCGACTGGACGAAGACGCGGCTTTACAGCCTGTCGGCGACGACCCGGAAGCTCGTGGGCGGGCTGACGAAGCCGGTCCGGATCACGGTTTTCATGGATCGCGAGTCGCGCCTCTGGGCTCCGGTCTCCGAGCTCCTCGCCCGGTACCGTGCGCTTTCGCCGAAGATCGAGGTCGAGGATCTCGATCCGAAGCGCAACCCGGCGCGGGCCGAGGCCCTCGTGCGGGAGTTCGGGATCCGGCAGTCCACCGTGGTCTTCCGATCCGGCGACCGCAAGAAGTACGTCGAGGAGGACAAGCTCGCCGACTACGACTTCGAGAACGCGATGGGCGGGCGCGGCGCTCCCGAGATCAAGGCCTTCAAGGGGGAGGAGGCGTTCACGTCGGCGATCCTCGCGGTCACGGAGGCCCGGACCCCGAAGGTCTATTTCTCGGCGGGGCACGGCGAGGCCTCGACCGACTCGGCCGAGCGCGGCAGCGGTCTGTCCGACGCGAAGCAGATGCTCGAGCGCGACAACCTGGTCGTGGCGAAGTGGGACTCGCTCGGCAAGGACGCCGTA
>Ga0209971_1000235_pt1 | contig 15741 bp, 16 predicted proteins | sample InoplaM3SAM_FD_187588 | JGI IMG/M metagenome (GOLD analysis project Ga0209971, IMG submission 187588) | Arabidopsis thaliana rhizosphere microbial communities from the Joint Genome Institute, USA, that affect carbon cycling - Inoculated... | ecosystem: Host-associated > Plants > Roots >... | reverse complement strand
CCTGTTCAACGCGGCGGTGAAACTGGGCTGCCCGCCCGATACCATTACCCGTTACTTCGACTCGGTATCGGTATGCCTTTCCAAGGGCCTGGGCGCGCCGGTCGGCTCGGTGCTTTGCGGCAGCGATACCTTCATCGACACCGCGCGCCGACTGCGCAAGATGGTTGGAGGCGGCATGCGCCAGGCGGGCATCCTCGCCGCGGCCGGGCTGTATGCGCTGGATCATCACATTGAGCGCCTCGCCGAAGATCACGGGCGCGCGCTGGCCATTGCCGAGGGGCTGCAAGCCCTGGGTTACGCGGTCGAGCCGGTGCAGACCAACATGGTTTACGTACAGGTCGGTGATCACGCGACGGCGCTGAAGGCCTTCTGTGCGCAGCGCGGCATTACGCTCACCGCCGCACCGCGATTGCGGATCGTGACCCATATGGACGTTCTGCCCGAGCATGTCGATCGGATCCTGGACAGTTTCGAGGCGTTTGCCAGAACGTAGCGTGGGCTTGCCGTCCCGCGTGGGATGACGTCTGCCTAGCCCGGTGCTGGCACGCGATGGGTTCCACCCATCCTACGAGCCGGCTGCATTCGATCGCGGTCTCGTCGGATAGTAAGCCCATCAATCGGGCCGTCCTGCGATGCAGTAGCTCGCACCATTCCCTCGGTTTGGGTCATGTATCGACGCATCGCGCCTGGTAGGGCGGAGAATCCATCAAGCCCCGCGCCAGCTATGCGCCGAGTGGCCGTCCGCCTTGCGGGCGGCTGCCCATGCTCTGCTTTCCATGCGCGCCGCTTCGTCCTGTTGGCGAGCGGCCGTGCCTAGCCCGGATTTGCCGGGCATTAGCTTGATTCAATCTCCTAAATCCACTATGCGCGAGCCGTGAGGCCGATATAATGCGGCCCTTTGCCGACTATCCGTTGGGATAGTTGCGAACCGGCGTCGGGTGCCGCCGCACCGTGTCGTTTTTGCAGCCGTTCGGCCGCAGTCTTCTGGAAGAAATCTATGAAAAGCGCAGAAATCCGTGAAGCCTTCCTTCGCTTCTTCGAACAGAAAGGGCACACCCGTGTCGCCTCCAGTTCGCTGATTCCGGCGAACGACCCGACCCTGCTGTTCACCAATGCCGGTATGAACCAGTTCAAGGACTGCTTCCTGGGGCTGGAAAAGCGCGCCTATACCCGCGCCACGACAAGCCAGAAGTGCGTGCGCGCCGGCGGCAAGCATAACGATCTGGAAAACGTCGGCTACACCGCGCGCCATCACACTTTTTTCGAGATGCTCGGCAACTTCAGCTTCGGCGACTATTTCAAGCGCGATGCGATCAGCTACGCCTGGGAATTCCTGACCTCCGAAAAATGGCTCAACCTGCCGAAGGAAAAGCTCTGGGTCACCGTCTATGCCAGCGATGACGAGGCGTATGACATCTGGACCAAGGAGGTCGGCGTGCCTGCCGAGCGCATGGTTCGCATCGGCGACAACAAGGGTGCGCCTTACGCTTCGGATAACTTCTGGGCCATGGGCGACACCGGCCCCTGCGGCCCGTGCACGGAAATCTTCTTCGATCATGGCGAACATATCTGGGGCGGCCCGCCCGGCTCGCCGGAGGAAGACGGCGACCGCTACATCGAGATCTGGAACAACGTGTTCATGCAGTTCAACCGCACCGCAGACGGCGTCCTGCATCCGTTGCCGGCGCCGAGCGTCGACACCGGCATGGGCCTGGAGCGCATCAGCGCGGTGCTGCAGCACGTCAATTCCAACTATGAGATCGACCTGTTCCAAAGCCTGCTAAATGCTGCGGCCGAGGCGATCGGCTGCGCCAATGAAGGGCAGGCTTCGCTGAAAGTGGTCGCTGACCATATCCGCTCCTGCGGCTTCCTCATCGCTGACGGCGTGACGCCATCCAACGAAGGTCGTGGCTACGTGCTGCGCCGCATCGTTCGTCGCGCCTGCCGCCACGGCAACAAGCTGGGCGCCAAAGGCAGCTTTTTCCACAAGATCGTGGCCGCTCTGGTCGCCGAGATGGGCGATGCCTTCGGTGAGTTGAAAACCCAGCAAGCGCACATCGAGCGTGTTCTCAAAACCGAAGAAGAGCAGTTCGCCAAGACGTTGGAGCAGGGCTTGAAGATCCTTGAGCAGGATCTGGCCGAGCTGAACGGAAAGGTGATTCCCGGCGAAGTGATCTTCAAGCTCTACGACACCTACGGCTTTCCGGTTGACCTCACCGGCGACATCGCACGCGAACGCGACTTGACCCTGGACGAGGAAGGCTTCGAGCGCGAAATGCAGGCGCAGCGCGAGCGTGCGCGTTCGGCCAGCGCGTTCGGCATGGATTACAACAGCCTGGTCAAGGTGGAAGGCGAAACGCGCTTTATCGGTTATCTCGGCACCAGCGGCGAGGGCAAGGTGCTGGCGCTGTTCAAGGACGGCATGGCGGTGCAGCGCCTTTCGGCAGGCGAGGAGGGCGTCGTGGTGCTTGATCAGACTCCTTTCTACGCCGAATCGGGTGGCCAGATCGGCGATTGCGGTTATCTCGCTGCCGAAGGGCTTCGCTTCGACGTACGTGACACCAGCAAGGCCGGTGGCGCGTTTCTGCATCACGGCATCCTCGACAGCGGCGAGCTGGCCATTGGCGCGCAGCTCGAGGCGACGGTGGATGCCTCGGTTCGTCAGGCCACCGCGTTGAACCACTCCGCAACGCATCTTCTGCATGCCGCGTTGCGCCAGATTCTCGGCGAGCACGTCAGCCAGAAAGGCTCGCTGGTGGACAGCCAGCGTCTACGCTTCGATTTCAGCCATTTCGAGGCGATCAAGCCCGAACAGCTGAAAGCGCTCGAAGACAAGGTCAACGCCGAAATTCGCGCCAACTCGGCAGTGGAAATCGAAGAAACCGATATCGACACCGCCAAACGCAAGGGCGCTATGGCGCTGTTCGGCGAAAAATACGGTGATCAGGTACGTGTACTGACCATGGGGGGCGGCTTCTCGGTCGAACTGTGTGGCGGCACGCACGTCAAGCGCACGGGCGATATCGGTCTGTTCAAGATCACCAGCGAAGGCGGGGTGGCTGCAGGCGTTCGACGCATCGAGGCGGTCACCGGCGAGCATGCCCTTGCTTATCTGAATGGTGCCGAGGAGCAGCTAAAGGAAGCGGCTGCTCTGGTGAAGGGTAGTCGAGACAACCTGCTGGACAAATTGGGCGCCGTGCTTGAGCGCAATCGTCAGCTTGAAAAGGAGCTGGAGCAGCTCAAGGCCAAGGCGGCCAGCGCCGCCGGCGACGACTTGGCCGGTTCAGCCGTGCAGATCAACGGTGTCCAGGCCCTTGCGGCACGGGTTGATGGTCTTGATGGCAAGGCGCTTCTGGCTCTGGTGGATCAGCTGAAGAACAAACTCGGCAGCGGCGTGATACTCCTCGGCGGTGTGCAGGACGACAAGGTTGTGCTGGTTGCCGGCGTTACGCAGGATCTGACCGGACGTTTCAAGGCGGGCGACCTGATGAAGCAGGCGGCGGCCGCAGTTGGCGGTAAAGGCGGCGGACGCCCTGATATGGCCCAGGGCGGCGGCAGCGATGCCAGTCGCCTGGAAGATGCGCTGGCATTGGTACGTTCGTTCGTCGAAGGTGCATGAAACGGCAGCCTGGGCTACTTCGGCCAGATGCGGCGAGGCACGCTAGAGCGGGCGGATCGCGGATCGGACGCGGGGCTTACGCCTGGAGTGGTTTGATAATCAAGCGCCCGTGACGGGCATAGGCGGCGATGAAATGGCGTTGATCGTTCAGAAATTCGGCGGTACCTCGGTGGGCTCTGTCGAGCGCATCGAGCAGGTAGCGGCAAAGGTCAAGAAGTTCCGAGATAACGGCGACGATATCGTCGTGGTTGTCTCGGCCATGAGTGGCGAAACCAACAGGCTTATCGATCTGGCCAAGCAGGTTAGCGAACAGCCGGTCGCCCGCGAGCTGGATGTAATGGTCTCCACGGGCGAGCAAGTCACCATCGCATTGCTGGCCATGGCATTGATCAAGATTGGCGTGCCGGCGGTGTCTTTCACCGGCAATCAGGTGAGGATTCTGACTGACAGCGCGCACACCAAGGCGCGGATCCTGCAGATCGACTCGCAGAATATCCAGAAGGAGCTTAAGGCCGGTCGTGTGGTTGTGGTGGCCGGCTTCCAGGGCGTGGACGAGCGCGGCAACATCACCACACTCGGCCGAGGAGGCTCGGACACTACTGGCGTCGCCCTGGCCGCTGCCCTGAAGGCAGACGAGTGCCAGATCTATACCGACGTGGATGGCGTCTATACGACCGACCCGCGCGTGGTGGCCAAAGCCCAACGTCTGGACAAGATCACTTTCGAGGAAATGCTGGAAATGGCCAGCCTGGGATCGAAGGTGCTACAGATTCGCGCGGTGGAATTCGCCGGCAAGTACAGCGTGCCCCTGCGTGTGCTGCACAGTTTTCAAGAGGGTCCGGGAACCCTCATTACCCTAGATGAAGAGGAATCCATGGAACAGCCCATCATTTCCGGCATCGCCTTCAACCGTGACGAGGCCAAGCTGACTATTCGCGGCGTGCCGGATACCCCGGGTGTTGCGTTCAAGATTCTCGGGCCGATCAGTTCGGCAAACGTCGAAGTCGACATGATCGTGCAGAACGTCGCGCACGATAACACCACAGACTTTACCTTCACCGTGCATCGCAACGACTACCATAACGCCCTCCAGGTACTCGAAGGCATCGCTCGGGACATGGGTGCTCGCGAAGTCATCGGCGACACGGACATCGCCAAGGTCTCGATTGTCGGTGTCGGCATGCGCTCGCACGCCGGTGTCGCCAGTCGGATGTTCGAGGCACTGGCGAAGGAAAACATCAACATCCAGATGATCTCGACTTCTGAGATCAAAGTGTCGGTCGTAATCGAAGAGAAATATCTGGAGCTGGCGGTCCGTGCTTTGCACACCGCCTTCGAGCTGGACGCTCCGGCCGGAAAGTCGGAGTAAGGGTTGATATGCGACTAACTCGCGCCTTCCGTCGATTTAGTCCGGCTAAAAGGAACTTTAGAGTCGCTGTCACTAGTCAATAGCTGGTGAAAGGCTCTAGGGTCGATGTTTCACGGAACATTATCCGTTTTTAACTTTGCAGACTGTTTACTGAACTGAATCCGTTTTTAAGGAGAAAGGAATGCTGATTCTGACTCGCCGGGTCGGAGAGACCCTGATGGTGGGTGACGATGTGACTGTCACTGTGCTGGGTGTCAAAGGAAATCAAGTGCGTATTGGCGTGAATGCACCCAAAGAGGTAGCGGTGCATCGCGAGGAGATTTATCAACGGATCCAGAAAGAAAAAGACCAAGAACCAAGCCATTAATATTTATGCGATTTTTGGCTTTGCAAGCGGGGTGAAGATGGGTATCATGCGCCCCGTGTTGCGGAGAGGTGGCCGAGTGGCCGAAGGCGCTCCCCTGCTAAGGGAGTACATCTCAAAAGGGTGTCGGGGGTTCGAATCCCCCCCTCTCCGCCATTTTGCATAGTAGGTTTGGTGCTGGTCATACGATTCGATTTAATTAAGAGACGTAAATCAAATCGCTTGACCGAACAGATTACAAATCTATAATGCGCACCCTCAGTGCACTCATAGCTCAGCTGGATAGAGTACTCGGCTACGAACCGAGCGGTCGGAGGTTCGAATCCTCCTGAGTGCACCATAAATGTCGAGTCGCAGTGATGCGGATCGAAGTTCCAACCAGCGGTGATCTGGTCTACCAAGCGCTTATGCACTCATAGCTCAGCTGGATAGAGTACTCGGCTACGAACCGAGCGGTCGGAGGTTCGAATCCTCCTGAGTGCACCAAACCAAAAAGGGCCTGCAGCGATGCAGGCCCTTTTTCGTTTTAGCGTGTCAGCGTTTGCCGCGAACGCATCCATGCTCGTCGAAGCTGATAGTGCGAGTCGTCCCTTTGTCGCTGCTATAGCGATACTGCAGCTGCCCATTTCGGCCCGTGATCTTGTCAGGAGTGCCGAAGGTGCTCTCGATATCGCTGCGATTCATACCGGGCAGAACCTTCTGAGCGATCAATGCAGTACGTCGCTCGCTCGCCGTGATCAGGTTGCCGCAGCCGTCATCGCGCTCTCCGACGACGGTCACCGCGTCACTCGCTTCTGGCCCTGACTTCTTCTTCCTTTGTTGAGGTTTCGCTAGCGGCACGGCTCTGCCGGAGCCTGGTGTCTGGTTGACAGCATCTGCCACCTGAACGGTCTCCTGTGTCGAGCATCCGTGTCGGGTAAAGGTCAACTGGCCGGCCTGGTCCGTGCAGCGGTAGATGGTTGCGCCGAGCGCGGGGGTTGCACACAGGAGCAGGGCGCAGAGGCTCCCTGCGATTTGCTTCTTCATGTTCGTCCTCCTTGACGATTAATGGCGCCAGACTAGCCAATAATCTCCCTCGCTGCAGAGGTGCCTTTCTGCAACGTGAATGCGTCGACAGTGATGGAAAAGACAAGGGCGGTACGCAAGCGGCTGTATCGCCTTGTATTTCCGGTCGTGCTCGGCGGTTGCGATGGTACTATTGCGCCGTTCGCCCGTTCGGGTTTCTGGATCCTCCTCATGGATTTGCCCAGTAGACGTATAACCACATCGCTTGCCAATCACGTATCGAATGATTGATCCCCTGGCGCGCCTCGACCGCTGGGGGTGGAGTGCGCCATGACAGAAGTAGAAGCAAAAAAGCCGCAAGAAAGCCTGCAGGATCGTCTGGCGCAGGTTGTCGATCTGCTTTATCGCCACAGGATCGTCGAAGATCTGGCGCATCGGCAGAACCAGGAAGGACCGCATCAAGAAGCGGTTGAAAGCCTGGTACACCGGCAGAATCTCGTCGAGTTACAGCGCAAGCTTGAAGCGCTCCACCCGGCAGACATCGCATACATCCTTGAGGCCCTGCCGCCTGACGACCGCCTCACTGTCTGGCAGCTGGTCAAGTCGGACCGCGATGGTGACATCCTTCTCGAGGTGTCCGACGCCGTGCGAGAAACGCTGATCGCCGACATGGACGATCATGAGCTCCTCGCCGCTGCAAAGGAGATGGACGCCGACGAACTGGCGGACCTTGCTGCCGAACTCCCTCGCGATGTCGTTCACGAGCTGATGGAGACGCTCGATGCGCAACAGCGTGAGCGAGTTCGCTCGGCGCTTTCCTACGAGGATGATCAGGTCGGCGCGCTGATGGACTTCGAGATGGTTACCATCCGGGAGGATGTGAGCCTGGAGGTGGTACTGCGCTACCTGCGGCGTTTGAAAGAGCTGCCGGGTCATACCGACAAGCTGTTCGTCGTCGATTACGACGGTGTGCTCAAGGGTGTGCTCCCAATCAAGCGCTTGCTGGTCAACGACCCTGAGCGGCAAGTCTCCGAGTTGATGGCCAGCGACCCGGTGACATTTCACCCGGACGAAGATGCATACGAGGCTGCTCAGGCTTTCGAGCGCTATGACCTGGTTTCCACACCGGTGGTGGACAAGAGCGGCAAGCTCATCGGGCGCTTGACCATCGACGAAATGGTCGATCTTATCCGGGAGGAGAGCGAGAGCGAAGTGCTCAATATGGCCGGTCTTCGTGAGGAAGAAGACATTTTCGCCTCGGTCTGGAAGTCGCTGCGCAACCGTTGGGCGTGGCTTGCCATCAATCTCGTTACCGCCTTTGTCGCGTCGCGCGTTATTGGGCTTTTCGATGGGTCTATCGAGAAGCTGGTAGCGTTGGCTGCGCTGATGCCGATCGTTGCCGGTATCGGTGGCAACTCGGGCAACCAGACTATCACCATGATCGTTCGAGCCATGGCCCTGGATCAAATGGGGACCGGGAACAGTGCGCGTCTGCTCAGAAAGGAGGCAGGCGTCGGGATGCTGAATGGATTGATTTGGGGTGGGGTGATAGGCGTGGTTGTCTACTGGCTGTATGGCAGCTGGTCGCTTGGCGTGGTCATGACCGCGGCCATGACGCTCAACCTGCTGCTTGCAGCGCTGATGGGTGTGCTGATACCTGTGACGTTGATGCGCTTGGGTCGTGATCCAGCCCTGGGTGCGAGCGTGATGATCACCGCTGTAACCGATAGCGGCGGCTTTTTCATCTTTCTCGGCTTGGCGACGCTTTTTCTGCTGTGATGGCCGGTTGTATGTGCCGGCCGCTCACCTTGCGTTTATCGCTCGGACGCGAGCGGTGCTGCTGACTCCCCGCGGTCGGTCGGCGGCGAGAGAGAGAGGCAAAGCGTCCCGGTAAAGTACGCTGCATAAATAACGCATAGCAAAACGCCCCGACGAATCGGGGCGCATATGACCGTCAGAAATACCGGATCAGATCAGTCTTCGTCTTTTTCGGCTTCAGCATCCAGTGCGATAAGCGCAATCAGCGCGTTCTGCTGGCGGTGCGCGAGCTGACGGAATCGCTGAAGCAACTCGCGCTCATGCAGCGACAATTCGGGGCTATCGAGTCGTACCGCAGAGTCGTCGTCCAGCGCACCTTCCTGCAGCAGGCTTTGCTCCAGCCGAGCGATTATTTCGGAATTCATGCTTCGATGATGGTTACGCGCCACTTCGGCGATACGCTCACGCATTCCATCGGGTAGCCGAACCACGAATTTGTCAGCCGTGCGGCTGGAATAAACTGCCTGCTTCATTGGGCGCATAGTAAACCGGTTAGTCAGGTGGGCGATGGTGGCTTATTGCCGTTCTAGTCACCGGTCTGACACCAGAACAGCGCTCGCTGTTCCACGACCCGCAAAAAAGATGCTAGGCGGCTTAATGGCGTCAATTGTACGACGTTTAATTAAACTGTAAAGCGGTGGTGGTGGCAGATTGCCCCTACTGTGATGCGCTACCAATCTCGCCTTTGGAGCTACCGCAACACTGGATCAAATTTGATCCGACGTCCCACTACGGCAGAGATAACGAACATTGTCCCAAACAGCGCGGAGCAACCTTGTGCCGTAGCGTTCCAAGCATCAGTCAGCCCCGCAAACGCGCTTATGGCACCGCTGATAATGCTGAGAATCAGAAACAGGCATCCATAGATAGACATTCTTCCTTCTCCAATCGAACCGGCTCTGTTGACAAAGGTCTTTAGAAAACCCAGCGCTGCGGACTAGCGGGCGCGCTTATCACTTGACTGCTGATCGTTTGGGTTGGGAGTGACGCACGCTCGATCTGAATGCTCAGGGGTTGTGATACCTGCGAAACCTGCTTTACACCGGACGCAGGACTCAACAGCGAAACGGCAGTGACAGCAGCCAGCACTGTAGAAGTCAGTAGATAGGTGGGGCGTAGCATCGGCGTCTCCTTCGCATATGGTCGTAATACTTAAGCATCAGCCGTGCCAGCATTGCGAAGAAGAAAACCTTAGTAATATCAGGTGGTTACAAAACGGTTCGCAACGACGTCCATGCGGTTTGCAAGATTGAGCTGCGAGGGTTCGTGCAAAATGCAACGGCTCTGCAGCGCGCCGTTTCTTAAGTGTCAGATGAGAACTCTGCCGTTACGCTGTAAGCATGACAAACCTGCCTCAGCCCGTTAACATGCTGCCGCCTCGTGCGTCCCAGTAGCTCAATTGGATAGAGCATCCCCCTCCTAAGGGGAAGGTTGTGAGTTCGAACCTCGCCTGGGACACCAGTTTCGTTCCTAACACACTTTCTCGTATGTAGCCGATTTCAGGGTGCGCCGGACTTGCCATTGCTCGATGCAGGAGGAGGGCCCGCTCTATTGCTGAAGTGCCTTGGCAGTTCGCCTGCGCATTATCGATCGCTGAATTTTTGCTGGTATAGCGCCAAATGGGAGGCTGCGGTACATGACAGCCCTACCTGCCTCGCCACGATGTCTCAGCTGAAACGGTCGCTTGCCTGATCCCGTCGAGCTTCGCGCTGCAGCTGGTAAACGAACCGCTCGATCTGCCGTTGCGTCAGGCCGCTGATACGGTAGAAACGCACACCACAAAAAGTGACGTCGAGCTTGTCGTCGTAGACAACGTGCCGTAGCTCGGCTGCGGTAGTGACGGCTCCGTAAGGGAGATGAGCAGAGAGTTGTTCATAAACCTGTCCGGTCTGCAGGCGTGTCTGCAAATCGCCAGCGAAGCTCAGCTTGCAGCCGGTCGCTGACATATCCAGGACTTTGCCTTCCAAGGCGCTCTTCAATACCTTGCCGCTCAGCTGCGCCGCTATCGGTTGTCCCGAAAGTGGCGCTCGGTAAGCGTTGCGTCGTTGGTGGTACAAAATCTGGTCGGGCAGCGGGACCCAATAGCAGCGCGCATCGTCCAGCTCGCCCAGGTGAACCGAGGCCTCGTTCTTCCACGCGATGCGTACGCCTTCGTGAAACCCTTCAACCTGGAACGCTTCACCGGCCGCCATCATGCGCTCGCCGTCGGTGGGAATCAGCTCGTCAAGAGCCAGCCAGCCCTTTTCGCGGTTCACCTCGATCAGATAGGTCTGATAGCGCTGATTGCGGTCGGCGAAACGGACCTGCAATGGCGTGTGGTTATCCAGCAACGGTCGCAGATTGGCGTAAATCTCTACCGCAGTCTTGAGTGTTTGAGGCGGCTGGGGGCCTTCATCCTCGGCGAAAGGATTGGACACTTGGGTCTGCTCTCCGGCATGTAACGAGTCAGCGGGATGATAGCACTTTGCTTTCTATCGGCTGTGCGGTTTCAGGCCTGACTGAGCGGTCGATGATTGGCGGTTCTGGCGGTCGCGCCTCGCCGGTCGTAAAGGTCCGGCGTCTGGTTGCTGCCCTGTAACACCTGCAGCATGCTGCCGACTGCACTGCGGTTGGCCCGAATAAGCCTGCCGTTGCGTTCGTTAGCGGCTCGGCAAGCCTGAAGGATTTCATCCAGCTCTTGCGCCTGAACCAAAATTTCTGCCCCTACAGCGGAGGCGGCAGCAAAGGCCACAAGACCTTCGCGGTCGGGACTGAGGTTCGCCTTGCCGAGCGTCTGGCTGCGTTGCGTGCCGTGCTGCCCTAGTAGGGCCAGCAGAGTTTGCTTTTGCGAAAGCAGCTCTTCCAGTCCGGCAAGGTCCCGTTCCGCGAGGGCTTGGTATTCGCGATCAGTCAGCTCAAGAAGCTTTCGGGCAGTGCCGATATCGTCCACGAGTTGCTGAAGAACCTGGATATCTTGCATAGGCGCCTCTGCCGGTTAACGCTTGTACGGGGCCGCGTGGATCAGCGCTGGCTTTCGAACGCGAGCAGTTTCGATGCCACGCGCTGGTTATCCACCTTGTAGCTACCGTCTGCAATTGCCTGCTTGATCTGAGCGACACGTTCCTGATCGACGGCCGGCTGCTGATTCAGCTTTTCGGTAGTTTGCTGAAGACGCTGAGCTTCAGGGCTTAATTGCACACCATCGTCCGAGGCGGCTGCGCTGTTGGCACTTTTCGCAGCCTCAGATAGGGGCTGCTGAGCTGAAGCGCGGTCGGTGCTTTGAACGCTGCCGCTCCGAGCGCTGTTGGGCGAATTAATGGCACTGTTGGGCCGATTGAAATCGATAACCATGATCGAAACCTCGAATAAGTCAGGGCGCTTGCCTGCTTTTCGGCAGAGCCGCTGGAAACTTTAGCGTTTTTTTGACGGCTCGTATCTTGGGCGCTGGAAAATGGTTCACATCGCTACTTCGACCTGGCCCGGTCCGATGACACGTGCCTTGATCGTTCTTCCAGACCGCTGGTTTTTGACCCTGATTTGCGCGCCCAGTGCGCCGTCGGATAACGCCTCGCCCGGCATTCTCACATTAATCGTCGAATTTTTCGCGCTGATTACCACTTGTTCGCCTTTGCGCACGACCTCTGCGGCCGACAGATAAGTCGGCATCAGAATCTGGTCGGGCAGGGCGCTGCGGGTGAGCTTGCTGCCTAGTACCTGATCGAAAGCGGTCAAGTAGCCTTGATTGAGCAGACTCACGTCGCGCTCGGCCAGAGCGACGTCGGCTTGTTCCACGATGGCATCGCGCGCCAGCGGCCGTCGGGCGACGACTACGTCGCGGTAGAGGTGAATCTGTGCTGGAACGAACACGGACCAGGGCGAACTGCCCTCGCAGCTGATTCGCACCGTTGCGCGGCCGACTGGCTGGGCCGGGCTCTCGAGCTTGGCTGCCAGTGGTTCGTCACACGCTGCCAGACGCAGCCGCGGATCGAGGCGGTTGACCTCGATTTCATGGCGCGCCTGAATTTGGCTACTCTGCAAATAGCCGCTCACCTCGCGCTCAAGAAACTCGCGGGTCGCGTCGATAAGCTGTTCGGGCCGTGTCGCGCTTGCCGAGTCAGCAACTGAACTCAGTCCACACAACGCCGGTAACAGGATCGCCTGGCAAAACGCCTTGCAGGGATGCCGGAAAAAAGTCATCTGTTTGCTCATGTCATGGTTCAAGCAAGGCGCGTGCCGTCACGCCAGCTGCATGACTTCCGGGTATCAATTTCGCAAGCGAGGGGAACTGGCATGGCCGGTATTATGGATTCGGTTAACCAGCGCACACAGCTGGTCGGGCAGAATCGTCTGGAGTTGCTGTTGTTCCGGCTGGACGGCAAGCAGCTCTATGGCATCAACGTGTTCAAGGTAAAGGAAGTGCTGCAGTGCCCCCGGTTGACCGTCATGCCGCGGTCGAGTCCAGTGGTGCGCGGCGTTGCCAACATCCGAGGCAACACCCTTTCGATCCTTGATCTCTCGCTGGCGACTGGCAAGGCTTCGCTTGACGACCTGCCTAACAGCTTCGCGATCATCGTCGAGTACAACACCAAGGTGCTCGGGTTTCTGGTGCGATCGGTCGAGCGGATCGTCAACATGAACTGGGAAGCCATCCTCCCACCGCCCAAGGGCGTCGGTCGCGACCATTACCTGACGGCCGTTACCCACTTGGACGGCCAGATGGTCGAGATCATCGATGTGGAAAAGGTGCTGGCTGAAGTGGCACCTGTGTCAGAGCAGCTATCGGTTGCCATCGCTGATGAGGAAACCAGCAGCAAGGCCTCTACCAGCCGCGTGCTGATCGTCGACGACTCATCGGTTGCGCGAAAGCAGATAATTCGTTGTCTACAGAACCTCGGCATCGAAGTGGTTGCGCAGAACGATGGCCGCCAGGCGTTGAATTATTTACGAACGCTGGTGGCAGAGGGCAAGCGGCCGTCTCAGGAGTTCGTGATGATGATTTCCGACATCGAGATGCCAGAAATGGACGGCTATACGCTGACGACCGAAGTGCGCCAGGATCCGGCCATGTCTGACATGCATATTCTGCTGCATACTTCGCTCTCCGGTGTATTCAACCAGAGCATGGTCAAGCGGGTCGGAGCGGACGATTTTCTCGCCAAGTTTCAGGCGGACGATCTGGCCAATCGGGTGATAGAGCGAATCCGGACCACGGATAAGAAATGAGGCCTCGTCCTCTCCATACGACTGGTGGGCAGTACTAGTGTCAGGCGATCCCGATTTCGAACAGTTCCGCATATTCCTCGAAAAGACCTGCGGCATCCTGCTGGGCAGCAATAAGCAGTATCTGGTCTCGAGCAGGTTGAACAAGCTCATGGAACAACAAGGGTTGAAGACGCTTGGCGACCTGGTTCGCAAGATCCAGACGCAGCCCAGGGGCGGGCTGCGCGAGTTGGTCGTCGATGCGATGACGACCAACGAAACGCTCTGGTTTCGCGATACCTATCCGTTCGAGGTCATGAAAACCCGCGTGCTGCCGGAGCTGCTCAAATCAGCGCCGGGACAGCGGCTGCGGATATGGTCGGCTGCCTGTTCCTCCGGGCAGGAACCTTATTCGCTATCGATGACGATCGACGAATACGAGCGCAGCAGCCCAAGCCAGCCCAAGGTGGCCGCGCAAATCGTCGCGACGGAACTCTCCGGTACGATGCTCGCCGCAAGCAAGGCCGCTGAATACGACAGCCTGGCGATTGCGCGTGGGTTGTCGAGCGAGCGCCTGCAACGCTATTTCGACGTCAAGTCGCCGGGGCGCTGGGTGGTCAAGGCGCCGATCCGCAATCGAGTGGAATTCCGGGTGCAGAATCTGCTCGATAGCTATGCGGTGCTGGGAAAATTCGATGTGGTGTTCTGCCGCAACGTGCTGATCTATTTCTCGGCGGACGTTAAAAAGGACATCCTCAAGCGCATCCACGCGACGTTGAAGCCGGGCGGCTATCTGTTTCTCGGCGCTTCGGAAGCATTGAACGGGCTGCCCGAGCTCTACCAGATGGTTCAGTGCAGCCCCGGCATCATCTACAAGGCTAAATAGCGTTTACGATCCCACCGATGGCGGCAGAAAACTGTCGCCATCCTTGCCTGAAACCGGCAAACCGCTCGGTAAGGCTTTGCCGCTTTTGACGCATCTTTCCGCGAACCCAGACAAAATCCCTCATATATCAGTGCTTTAGAAAAATGGCACGGCCTTTGCTGCTGGTTTGCTACGCAGACTTGTATCCGGCAGAGGTCCAGATCATGAGCATCAGTTTCGACAAGGCACTCGGCATCCATGAAAAGGCGCTCGGCTTTCGCGCCCAGCGCGCCGAGGTGCTTGCCAACAACATTGCCAATGCCGATACGCCCAACTACAAGGCGCGGGATCTGGATTTCAGCTCGGTTCTCGCAGCGCAGAACAACAAGAACGCAGGCGGCTTCGGCGTAACCACGACGAGCAGCATGCACATCGCTGCCGAAGGCATGGAGATTGCCGACCCGGGCCTGCGTTTTCGTACCGCGGCGCACGCTTCGCTCGACCAGAACACCGTAGACGCACAGGTCGAGCAGGCGGCATACGCCGAGAACTCCGTCGACTTTCAGGCCAGTTTTACTCTGCTCAACAGCAAGTTCAGGGGGCTGATGAGCGCCCTGCGCGGCGAATAAAAGGAGCGAACAGCATGTCCCTTGGCAACGTATTCCATATCGCCGGCAGCGGCATGAGTGCCCAGAGCACTCGTCTTAACACCATTTCCAGCAACATCGCCAACGCCGAGACCGTGTCGTCCAGCGTCGACCAGACCTACCGTGCGCGGCATCCGGTGTTCGCCACCATGCTTCAGCAAAGCAGCGGGCAAGCGGACCAGTCGCTGTTCGCCGAGCAGGACCAGGCGGGCGTCGGCGTGCAAGTACTGGGCGTCGTGGAAGACCAGAGCGAACTGCAGGCGCGCTACGAGCCCAATCACCCAGCGGCGAACGCCGAAGGGTACGTGTATTACCCGAACGTCAATGTCGTGGAAGAGATGGCCGACATGATTTCGGCCAGCCGCTCGTTTCAGACCAACGCCGAGTTGATGAACACGGCCAAGACCATGCTTCAGAAAGTGCTGACCCTCGGTCAGTAACACTCAAAAGAGATTGCCATGAGCACAACAGGCGGCGTCAGCGGTACCGGTTCGGTACTCGATCAATACCAGATCAAAAGCGATAGCGACAAAAAGTCCAACGAGCTTGGAAAAAACGAGTTTCTCGAGTTGCTGGTGACCCAGCTGAACAACCAGAACCCGCTGGAACCCCAGGAAAACGGCGAGTTCATCGCTCAGCTGGCGCAGTTCAGTACGGTAGAGGGTGTCGACAAACTGAACACCAGCATGGAAAGCATGCTGTCGGGCTACCAGTCCTCCCAAGCCCTGCAGGCGTCTTCACTGGTCGGGCGCAAGGTCATCGTGCCGACCGATAAGGCGGTGGTGGATACCAGCGAAACGTTCAAGGCCAGCATGGTATTGCCCACCACGAGCAGCAACGTTTCGGTCAACGTCTACGACAGCTCCGGTACGGTAG
>Ga0209971_1000230_pt1 | contig 16132 bp, 15 predicted proteins | sample InoplaM3SAM_FD_187588 | JGI IMG/M metagenome (GOLD analysis project Ga0209971, IMG submission 187588) | Arabidopsis thaliana rhizosphere microbial communities from the Joint Genome Institute, USA, that affect carbon cycling - Inoculated... | ecosystem: Host-associated > Plants > Roots >... | reverse complement strand
GGAACGTTTCGTTCGTGATCGAGGAGCGGGACGTCGACGAGGTGGTGCGGCGGCTGCACCGGGAGTTTTTCGAAAGGTGAAAGCTGATAGCGTTCTCCCATGCGCTTCGGCGTCGTCGGAGCGGGCAAGATGGGCTGCGAGATCGAGGCCATGGCCGGCGCGCGCGGGCACGACGTCGTCTGGAAGCTCGACTCGAAGAGCAATGCCGGCGGCGCGGGCCTGACGCCCGATCTCCTCTCCCGCGCCGACGTCGTCTTCGAGTTCACGGCGCCGGCCGCCGCGCCGGGAAACCTGGAAGCTCTCGCGCGCGGCGGCGCGACCGTCGTGTGCGGCACGACCGGATGGGACCGCGACCTCCCGCGGATCTCGGAAGCTTTTCGCCGGGGCGGAGGAGCACTCGTCTACTCGGCGAACTTCTCCGTCGGAGTGCGGCACCTCTTCGAGCTGTCGAAACGGGCGGCGGAGCTCTATTTGCCGGCCGGTTACGCTGCCTACCTCGTCGAGGAGCACCATGCAGAGAAGCGCGACGCGCCGTCGGGCACGGCGCGGAAAATCGCCGCGATCGTCGAGGAGGCCGGCGGAACGCGGCCGCCCGTCTCGAGCGTACGAGCCGGGACGATCCCCGGGACCCACCGGCTCGTTTTCCAGTCTCCGGAGGACGAGGTGGAGCTCGTCCATCGCGCCCGCGGCCGCGCGGGTTTCGCGAAAGGCGCCGTCTGGGCGGCGGAGCGCGTCGCCGGGCGACAGGGGGTGTTCGAGTTCGGTGACCTACTAAAGTCTTAGCGGGGCCAGGCTTTAGCCTGGCCCCTCTTCGTTGATTGAGGACAGTAAATAAATCTGTCCCCTTTTCATGGAATGAGGGGGAGGCCCGATGGCGTATCGCGTGGACTGGAAGGGTTGCGGGACGGCGCTCGTCACGCCGTTCGACGACAAGGGGCGCATCGACTTCCGCGCTCTCGGCAAGCTCGTCGAATGGCAGATCGAGCGGGGGATCGATTTCATCGTGCCGTGCGGCACGACCGGCGAGTCGGCCACGCTCTCGGGCGAAGAGCGCAAGGGGGTGACGGCCGCGGTCGTCAAGGCCGCGGCGGGAAGGGTGCCGATCATCGCCGGCGCGGGAGGCAACCACACGGCAAAGGCCGTCTTCTGGGCTCGCGACGCGGAGGCGGTCGGCGCCGACGGGATCCTCTCGGTTTCGCCGATGTACAACCGGCCGTCCCCGGCCGGCCTCGTGCGCCACTTCGAAGCGATCGCGGAGGCGACCGACCTCCCCATCGTCATCTACAACGTGCCGACGCGGACCGGCACGGACATGGACGTCGACACCATCCTGCGCATCGCGGAGATTCCCGGGGTCGTCGGTCTCAAGGAAGCCTCGCCGAACTTCGGCAAGATCGCGAAGCTCATGGCCACGATGCCGGAGGACTTCGTCGTCTTCTCCGGCGAGGACTCGACGGCGCTCGCGCTCATCGCGCTCGGCGGCCGCGGCTTGATTTCCGTGGCCTCCAACGAGATCCCGGCGGAGATGGCGGCCCTCTGCGCGGCCGCGTTGTCCGGTCAATGGGACGAGGCGCGGCGGCTCCAGCGAAAATACGTTCCGCTCATGGAGATGAACTTCTGGGAGTCGAGCCCCGGGCCTGCGAAAGCCGCTCTGGCCGCGATGGGCCGGTGCGGCGAGACGGTCCGGCTGCCGCTCGTGACGGTGAAGGACGACACGCGCCGCCGGATCGAGAAGCTGCTCGGCGGACTGAAGCTGCTTCCGAAGAAAGCCGCCGCGGCACGGTAGTCGCGGTGGCAACCGAGCCTCGATCCCTCGCGCAGGAAATCGAAGCCGCGGCGGAGGAGCCGGACCGCCGGGCCCCGGCGGAGCTGCGCCGGCTCTTCGACGAGCTCAAGGCGGGGTTGAACGACGGCTCGATCCGCGCCGCCGAGAAGGAGGGCGATCGCTGGGTCGTCCGCGCCTGGGTCAAGAAGGGAATCCTGCTGGGGTTCCGCATCGGCTCGATCGTCCGGGCCGCTCCGACCTCCGATTTCTCCTTCTTCGACAAGGACACGTTCCCGCTGAAGGCGCTGGCGCCGGAGTCCGGCGTCCGGATCGTCCCCGGGGGAACCTCGGTGCGCGACGGCTGCTACGTCGCACCCGGCGTCACGATCATGCCGCCGTCGTACGTGAACGTCGGCGCGTGGGTCGGAGAGGGGACGCTCCTCGACTCGCACGTCCTCGTCGGCTCGTGCGCCCAGATCGGGCGGCGCGTGCACATTTCCGCGGGCGCGCAGATCGGCGGCGTGCTCGAGCCGGTGGGTCAACTGCCGGTCATCGTCGAGGACGACGTCCTGGTCGGCGGCAACTGCGGCGTGTACGAGGGCGCGATCGTGCGCGAGCGCGCGGTCCTCGCCGCCGGGGTGATCCTGACGGGCGGCACGCCGGTCTACGACGTCGTGCGGGGGACGGAGATCCGGAAGTCGCCCGGGCGACCGCTCGAGATCCCGGCGGGCGCCGTGGTCGTGCCCGGCGCGCGGGCAATCCGCGAGGGTCGCGGGGCGGAGTGGGGGTTGTCGCTCCAGACGCCGGTCATCGTCAAGTACCGGGACGCCCGGACGAACGCCTCGGCCACGCTGGAAGACCTGCTCCGGTAAGCCGGGAAACGGAAAAAGGAAAACGGAAAACGGCCTGAGTCGAAATCGTTTCCCGTTTCCCGTTTTACGTTTTACGATCACCCCATGCCCTGGGACAGCGAAGAAATCCGCCGCGGCCGCGAGAACGACTGGTTTCGCCAGAACGAGGAGAAGCTGATCGAGGCCGCGCGCAAGAAGCGCGAGCAGGCCGAGAGGGAGAACCGCACCGCGGAGATGGAAGCGCGCCGCAAGCTCCACTGGCGCAAATGCCCGAAGTGCGGAAGCGACATGAACGTCGAGACGATCTCGGGAATCGAGATCGAGAAGTGCTCCTCGTGCGAGGGGATCTTCTTCGACCGGGGCGAGATCGAGCAGCTCCTCGTCAAGCAGGAGCCCGAGCGCCGCGGCTTTTTCCGGCGGCTGATGGGGTTCGGGTCGGAATAGGTCCCGGCTCCGTCCGGCGTCGCGCCATCCGCCGCCCGCGGACTTCTTCACCCGGCTCGTAAACGGCGTCGAGATACGCCGCGACGCGCGGGGCCCTCGTGCGGTTCGAGACCCCGTCGAACGCGTCGCGACCGCTGCCGCCCGCGAGGATCGCGATCGGCGGCCGCTCGCTCTTCAGCCGCGCGATCACCTCCTCCTGGTGATCGGGCGATTCGTAGCACGGCACACAGGAGAACCGGACGGGCATTCGGCGTGCGAGGAGGAAATAGAGCCCGGGCTCGTTCGCGAAATCGAAGAACGTCTCCTGCGGCGAAAGCCGGGCGTCCATGTACCGGGAGAGCGCGAGCACGTCCTCCGCCTCTTTCGCGGAGACCGTCGCGCGCCCGCTCCGCGGCACCCGCACGCCCGCCTGCCTCCAGGCTTCCCGGGTTTTCTTCCCCGCGGCGATCGCTCCGAGCTCCTGCGACACCGTCGCGAGAGGGCGCAACCGCAGCAGGAGGAACGCGAGCGCGGCCGCCGTGAGCAGGACCCTCGCGGACGGGGCGTGCGAAGCGCGGTAGAGAAGCCACGCCGCGGGCAGACCGGCGAAGACCCCGTACAGGGCGAAGTGTCCCGCATCCGCCCGGCCGAGCACGCCGCGGAGCGCCACGGCCGTGACCACAATCGCGATCCAGGCGGCGCCGTCCGGACCCTCGAACTTCCCATGGGCCGCGCGCAGGAGCGCCGTCGCCGCGGAGGCGGAAACGACGACCAGGAGAAAGAGGCCGGACTGCGACGCATTTCTCCCGATCTCGAGCAGCACCGTCCGCGGGTCCGCCTGCGCGAGAAGGTCCCGCGCGGAGCCGACGGGGAGCCCCCAGACGTCGCCGATCGTGCCCGGGATCTCGAAGAAGGAAGTGCGAAGAAACGCGCCGAGCGAGCCGGCGCGGAGGAGGATCGTCAGGAAGGGAAGCGAGGCGGCGAGCGCTCCTCCCGCGAAGGCGGCCGCATCGCGGATGCCCGGCGCGATTCTCCGGAAGCCCGAGGCGACCAACGGCCGCGTCGCGGCCCCGGCGAGCCCGCCCGACAGGAGCACGAGCCCGAGGTCGAGGCTGTAGAAGAGCTCGCAGGAGCCGAGCGTGCCCGCGAGAAAGAAGTCCCGGAGCCGGTCCGACCGCGCGCCTTCGAGGAGAAAGGCGAGCGACGCGAAAGCCAGCATCTGCCGCTCGCTCACGAACGGACAGAGGCACAGGGCCGCAAGGAAAGCGACGGCCTTCCAGGCGAAAGGCCGAAAGAGCGCGCCGGCCGCTGCGGCGAGGAACGCGAACGCCGCTGCGGTCATGACGGCTCGCCGCGCCCGGAACGTCTCGAGGGTCGCACCGAAGATGCGGAAGAGGAACGCGTCGAGCCCGCCGTCGGCTCCCCACCCGTGGATCGGATACGTGTCGAGGTAGGGTCGTCCGCCGCCGCCATACGCGTCGGCCGCCGCGAGGATCTGTCCGTCCTCGAAGAGATCGAACGGCCCGCCGGGCTGACGGTAGACGGCCAGTCCGCAGGCGAAGAGGAAGAGCGCCACGGCCGGCCCGAGGAGGCCGGGGCGGCGGAGGAAATCGGGCGCGAGCACCGGCAGGGCGAGCAGCGCGAAGAGGGCAGCCGCGAGGAATGGGGGCGCGGCCTGCGGGAACGCGGCGGCGCCGGCGGACAGCGCCACCGGAACCCAGACGATCCCGCTCCAGGCGCGCGGGGACGGCGTCACGCCCGGGACCGAACGCCGGGGAGGAGCGGGAAGAAGAGCCAGGGAATCGCGGCCGCCAGGGCCGCCGCGCCGAGGGGAACGAGCGCCGAATCGAGGCTGCATCCCGAAGCCCGGCGCCCGATCTCCCAGGCCGCGGCGGCCGCCGCAATCGAGGCGAAGGCGCTACGGTCCGCTTCGGGTATGCGGATCGGGATCGCGCGGCGTCGGGCGACATAGAGGAGTGCCGCGGCGCCCGCTGCGGCGACGAGTCCCGTGGCGAGCGCCCAGCGGGCGGATCCTCCGGCGCGCCACAGCGGAAAGGCGGCCGCGAAACCCGCCGCGGCCCATTCGAAGGACGGACCCCTTCGCTCGCTGCGCGACTCGAGCCATCGCGGCAGCAGGGCGCCGAAGACGAGCGCGGCGAGAGGAACGGCGACGAGAAACGCCGCCGCTTCCGCGTAGGTCGCGAGCTTGACGTCGCCCGCCGAGAGCTCCGCTCCCGGCAGCCTTGCGGGAGGAGCGACGCGAAGCGCCAGGCCGCGCGCGGCGGAGACGACCGGAAGAGCTCCGAGCGCGCCCCCGACTCCCCCGATCAATCCCGACGGTGCGCGACTCGCCACGGCTCGCGTTTCTACGAGCCGTCGAGCGCGCGTGTTTGTCGGGCCGCGCCTCCGGCGCTACTTCGGGCTCCGAGCCGCCTTCGGACTCTTGCCCATCTCCCCGACGCGCCGGAAGTAGTCGGCGAAAGCCGCCATGCCGCCCTCCGCCTGTCCCCAGTCGTAGTTCTCGTTCGGCGCGTGGTAGCCGTGCTCCGGCAGCGACAGACCGAGGAAGAAGATGGGTGTCTTCAGCACCCTCTCCATCGAGAGCACCGCCCCGATCGATCCGCCTTCGCGCACGAAAACGAGATCCTTGTCGAATGCGAACCTGGTCGCCGCGCGGATCGCGTCCGCGTAGGGTCCGCTCGTCTTGCCCTGGTACGCCGGGAGCTCGTGCTCCGCGGTGACCTTGACGTCGGGGTTCTTGGACTTCACGAAGGCCGTGACCAGGCGGACGATCTTCTTCGGGTTCATGTTCGGGACGAGCCGGCAGGAGACGATCGCCGTCGCCTTGGGCGGGATGATCGTCTTCACCCCGGGGCCCTGGTACCCACCGGCAATGCCGTGAACCTCGAACGTCGGCATCATCCACACGCGCTTCATGATCTCCATCGCGTCGTCCACCCGCAGCGAGCGGAAGAGATGGTCGCGCTTGAAGTCCCGCGTGTTGAACCCCGAGTTCTTCAGGTCCTCGAGGTCTTTCCGGGACGGAGGGATCACGTCGGCGTAGAAGCCGGGGATCTTGACCTTTCCCGTCCGCCCGTCGACGCACTCCGAGACGAGCTGGCAGATCTCGGTCACCGGGTTGCGCGCCGCGCCCCCGGCTGTGCCCGAGTGCTGATCCGTCTCGCCCGTCTGAAGCGTGAATCGGAAGCCCTGCAGGCCCCGAAGCCCGGCGGGCTGGGCGGGACGCGAGCGCGACACCCACACCGTGTCGCACACGACGACGGAGTCGGTGGCGAAGTCCTTCGCGTGCTGCTTGATCGTCGACTCGAAGTTCGGGCTGCCGATCTCCTCCTCGAACTCCCACAGGAAGCGGATGTTCACGGGGGCGTCGTGCTCCCACGCGTACTTCGCGCCGTAGAGCGCGGTCATCGCCGGTCCCTTGTCGTCGGTCGTGCCGCGGGCGAAGTAGCGATCCCCCTTTTTCACGAACTGGAACGGGGGCGTTTTCCAGTCGTCGCCCTCCGCCGGCTGAACGTCGAGGTGGTTGTAGACCGTGACGGTCGGCAGGTTGGCGCCCCGGTCGAACCGGCCATAAACGATGGGATGGCCTTTCGTTTCGTAGAGGCGCGCCTTCGCGCCGGCCGATTCGAAGAGCGAGACCGCGTATTCCGCGCCACGGTGGACGTCCGGCTTCCGCTCCGGCTCCACCGAGACCGTGGGGATCTCGACGATCCGGCCGAGGGCTTCCTCGTAGCCGCCGCGGCTGTCGGCCGCGTACTTCTTCAGGTCTTCTCTCGAGAACGACGGGTTCGCCATGCGGTTGACCTCCGTTGACGGCCGGGTCGCGTGCGTGTCGCCGGCCGGCTGATTACTTCTTCTTTTTCGGGGAGCGCGAGGGCCTGGCCTTCTTCGGCGGCCGGGCTTTCGCCGCGCCCTTCTTCGCCGGGGCGGCGCCCTTCTTGCGGACAGCGGGTTCCGGCTTCGAAGCCTTCGGCTTCTTCGCGCCCGCCTTTCCGGCCGCGGCCACCGGTTTTCCGCCGGCTGCCGCCTTCTTCGCGGCCTGCTTTGCCGCGCTCGCTGCGCGGCGCGCCTGCGCCGCGGCTTCCTTTTTCTCGAGCGCGCGGGCGACGGCCTCGCGTTCCATCACGCCGATGCGCTCGGCGAGCTCCGGTTCCGTGACGATGGCCGCCTGGGGCAGCCGCTTCTGGACCATCTCGAGCCGGTCCGCGGGTACGCGGAGGAGGAACATCGGCGTCTCGCGGGTTTCGCGGGCCTTGGAGATGTAGTCCGCCGTCTCGAGGGCGTGCGAAGGCGCGTGCGTGAAGTCGACACCGATCGCCATCGGCTTCTCCCGCTTGGCGATCTCCCAGAAGCCCGGCCACTTCGGCTCCGCGACGATGATGTGCGCCCCGCTCCGGGCGAGCTTCTGCACGCGCCCGGCGCGCTCGTCGCTCTCAAAATGCAGGTAGAGGAGGCTCATAACTCGGTATTGGGAAACCGCAACCGGGGAATCGAAGACCGGTTCCCCTCGCCGATTTCCGCGCGGACTATAGCAGCGTCGCCCTTTTCCGCCGCGCGGTGGGAATTGCCTCGGCTCCGTTCTCCCGGTAGTGGGTCCCCCGCGAAACGTGGTTGTCCGAGGCCGCGCGATGGATGGCGAGGGCCGTCTGGATGCCGTTGCGCAGGCCGATCAGCTCGTCGGACATCGTTCCCCGGCGGTAGAAGTTCTCGATCTCCTCCCGCAGCTCCGCGAGGATGCGCCCCGCCCGGTCGAGCCGCTTCTCGGACCGGAGGAGACCGACGTAATTCCACATGGTGTGCCGGACGACGAGCCAGTCCTGGGCGATCAGGGCCGGGTCCACCGGTTCGAACTCCGGCTCCCACGGCCGCACCTGCACGCTCTTCATGCCGCGGTCGCTGCCGACCGCGCGGGCGGCGGCCTTGCCGCAACGCCATCCCCAGAGCAGGCCTTCCAGGAGCGACGTCGAGGCCAGCCGGTTCGCGCCGTGAACACCGCTGCACGCGACCTCGCCGGCGGCGCGCAGATGGCCGAGGGTCGTGGCACCGTCCCGGTCGACCGAGACGCCGCCGCAGGCGTAGTGCGCCGCGGGGACGACCGGAATCGGCCCCGCCGTCAGGTCGAAGCCGAGCTCGAGGCAACGCTTCGTGAGGCCCGGAAAGCGGTCCCGGATCCAGTCCACCGGCTTGTGCGAGATGTCGAGGAACGCGTAGGGCTCGTCGCGCTCCAGCATCCTCTGGTGGATCGCGCGGGCGACGACGTCGCGCGGGGCGAGTTCCCCGTCGGGGTGGATCTCCTTCAGGAACGGCTGGCCGGAGGCGTCCGTGATCCTGGCCCCCTCCCCGCGCAACGCCTCGGTCAGGAGGAGCCGTCCCTTCGGGTGCACGAGCGCGGTCGGGTGGAACTGGATGAACTCGAGGTTGAGAAGCCGGGCGCCGGCGCGCCGCGCCATCGCGACGCCGTCTCCCCGCGCGCCCTGCGGGTTCGTCGTATGGAGGTAGACCTGCCCGAGCCCGCCGGTCGCGAGGATCGACTCCCGGGCGAGCATCGGCCGGACCTCGGCAGTCGCCCGATCGAGGAGATAGGCGCCGACGACCGTGGGGGGCTCGTAGCGGTCCGTCGGATCCACCGAATCGTGCGAGAGCGTGAGCAGGTCCACCGCGGTCGTCCCGGCGAGCAGCCTCACGTTCTTTTCGCGGCGGCAGGCGTCGAGGAGCGCGCGCTCGATGGGCACGCCCGTCTCGTCCTTGACGTGGAGGACGCGGGGAACCGAGTGGGCGCCCTCGAGGGTCCAGTGGAAGTCCTTCCCCTCGCGGTCGAACGGAACCTGCAGCTCGTCGATCAGGAGCGCGCGAACGAGATCGGGTCCCTCGCGCGCGATCAACGCCACGGCTTCCGGGTCGCAGAGCCCGTCACCCGCGCGCTCGATGTCGGCGGCGAGGAGCTCCGGCGAGTCTCCCGGAGGCCGGCTGACGATTCCGCCCTGCGCGTAGAAAGTGTTCGACTCCGACGGGTCCTGCGCGCGCGTCACGAGCGTCACCTGCGCCCCCTCGCGCGCCGCCGCGATCGCGGCCGCCGTGCCGGCGATGCCCGTGCCGAGCACGAGGACTTCGGTGGACTCGCTCATCCGCGTCTTTCCCTCGCCCCGCCTGCGGGGAGAGGGGCCGGGTGAGGGGGGGCGTCCACGATGCGGATCTCGAGCGAGATGTCCGCCGCCCGCACCGAGTGGGAGAGAGCCCCGACCGAGATGGAGTCCACGCCGGCGAGCGCGTAGTCGCGCACGGTCTCGAGCCTCATGTTCCCGGACGCCTCGATCGCGGGCGAGCGAGCCGCCGAGCGCGCGATTCCGACCCAGCGCGCCACCGTCGACGGCGGCTGGTTGTCGATCAGGATGGCGTCGGCGCCGCCCGCGACCGCCTCGCGCAGGTCCTCCTCGGATTCGACCTCGACCTCGACGGTCATTCCTGCCGGCGCGAGCCGCCTCGCCTTCTCGAGAGCCGGACGGACTCCGCCCGCGATCGCGCGGTGGTTGTCCTTCACGAGGACCATGTCGTACAGGCCCGCCCGGTGGTTCGTTCCGCCGCCGTCGCGGACCGCCGCGCGGTCGAAGGTGCGCAGCCCCGGCGCGGTCTTGCGGGTGTCGAGGATCCGGCAACCGGTCCCGGACACGGCGTCCACGTACCGGCGGGTCGCCGTGGCGATCCCGCACATCCGCTGGAGGAGGTTCAGCGCCACGCGTTCGCCGGTCAGGATCGCGCGCGCCCGTCCGGAGAGCCGCGCGAGGGTCGTCGCGGGCGGGGCCGTGGCGCCGGTGGCGATGCGATCTTCCCACTCGAGATCGGGGTCGAGGAGCTCGAACACGCGCCGCGAGATCGGGAGCCCCGACACGACGCACTCGGATTTCGCGACGATCTCGGCGGCGGCGACCGCGTCTTCCGGCACGATCGAGTCCGTGGTCACGTCCCCGGGGCCGACGTCCTCCGCCAGGAAACGCCGGAGCAGATCGTCGAGCTCCGAGGCGGAGAGGCCGTCCATTCCGCGAATCGTAAGACGTAAGACGCGAGACGTGAGACGAAAAAGTGCCCGGCGTTCGTCTTACGTCTTACGTCTCACGTCTCACGACAATTCCAGCATCCGCAGCAGCGGCTTCTCGGCCGCCCTGCGCAGCTCCTCGGGCATGACGATCTCGGGCCTCTCGTCGCGCAGGCAGAGGTACAGCTTCTCGAGCGTGTTCAGCTTCATGAAGGGGCACTCGTTGCATTTGCAGCCGTTGTCGGGCGGGACCGCGATGTACTCGCGGTCGGGCGCGATCTTCTGCATCTGGTGGATGATCCCCTCCTCCGTTGCGATCAGGAACGTCCGGCCGGGGGCGGTCGTCGCGAACTGGAGGATCGACCGCGTCGAACCGACGTGGTCCGCGTACTTCAGGATCGCCTCGGGACACTCGGGGTGCGCCGCGATGAGCGCGCCGGGATGCTGCGCCTTCAACTTCAGCATCTCGCGCTCCGAGAACTGCTCGTGGACGATGCACGTGCCCGGCCAGAGCGTCATCGGGCGTCCCGTCTTCTTCGCGAGGAACGCGCCGAGGTGCCGGTCCGGCGCGAAGAGGATTTCCTTTTCCGGCGGAATCGTGCGCACGATCTTCTCGGCGTTCGACGAGGTGACGATGATGTCCGAGAGCGCCTTCACCGCCGCCGAGCAGTTGATGTACGTGAGCGACACGGCGCCCGGGTGCGCCTCCCGCCACGCGCGGAACATCTCCGGCGGACAGGAGTTCTCGAGCGAGCAGCCGGCTTCGTAGTCGGGGAGCACGACCTTTCGCGTCGGGTTCAGGATCTTCGCCGTCTCGGCCATGAAGCGCACGCCGGCGAACGCGATGATCCGGGCGTCGCTCGCCTGCGCCTTCCGGGAGAGGTCGAGCGAGTCGCCCACGAAGTCGGCGAGGTCCTGGATCTCCTCCTCCTGGTAGTAGTGCGCGAGCAGCACGGCGTTCTTCTCGCGCTTCAGGTTGCGGATCTCTTCCTCGAGGTCGAGGCGCGGGTCGATCGACGCGATGTCCGGCGGCGCGGGCCGGTGCGGAAAGCCGGGTTCAGTCGGCAGTGGCGTCGAAGCGGACATGGCGCGAACGATAACAACAGAACCGCTCTGGTATATTGCCGGAGGGTATGGCAACCGAAGTCCAGTCAGACAAATACAGGGGTCTCGACCCGTCCGCTCTCATCGCCGCCTACCGCAACATCTACCTCTCGCGGAAGGTCGACGACAAGGAAATCCAGCTCAAGCGCCAGAACAAGATCTACTTCCAGATCAACAGCGCCGGACACGAAGCGGTCACGACCGCGGCCGGCATGCTCGTCAAGCCGGCCTACGACTGGTTCGACTGCTATTACCGGGACCGCGCGTTCTGCCTCCAGATCGGCGTGACGCCGTACGAGATGTTCCTCCAGTCCGCCGGAGCGAAGGACGATCCCTCCTCCGCCGGCCGCCAGATGCCGGCGCACTGGGGCTCGCGCCGGTTGAACCTGATCTCCAAGTCCTCGTGCACGGGGACCCAGTTCCTCCACGCGGTCGGCGCGGCCGAGGGAGGCTGGCGGATCTCGCGGATCCCGGAGCTCGCGGCGAAGGGCGGTTTTCACGACGACGAGATCGTTTACGTATCGAGCGGCGAGGGCCAGACGTCCGAGGGGGAGTTCTGGGAGTCGCTGTCGTCGGCCTGCAACCTGAAAGTGCCGGTGCTCTACCTCGTCGAGGACAACGGGTACGCGATCTCGGTTCCGGTCGAGGTGAACACTCCCGGGGGATCGATCTCGAAGCTCCTGACGGGCTTCCCGGGGCTGCACGTCGCGGAGGTCGACGGCTGCGACTTCCTCGAGTCGTACGAGGCGCTCCGGGACGCCGTCGCGTACTGCCGCGAGCGGCGCGGGCCGGCGCTCGTCCACGCTCACGTCATCCGCCCCTACAGCCACTCGCTCTCGGACGACGAGGCCCTCTATCGGACGAAGGAGGAGCGCGACCGCGAGCTCGCCCGCGATCCGGTGACGACGTTCGCGCGATTCCTCCTGGACGAAGGGATCCTCTCGGAGGCCTCGCTCGCCCGCCTGAAAGAAGAGGTGGAGGCCGAGGTCAACGAGGCGGCCGACCGCGCGCTCGCGGCGCCGCTCCCGGCACCCGAATCGGCGTACGACTTCGTCTATTCGCCCGACGTGGACCCGACCTCCGACGCGTTCTCGACCCCGCCGTCGTTCGCGGAGGGCGCCGCGACGACCACCATGGTCGATCTCCTGAACGCCTGCATGCGCGACGAGATGAAGCGCGACCCGCGCATCGTCCTGTTCGGAGAGGACGTCGCCGACGCGTCGCGGGAGGAAGTGCTCGCGGAGTGCAAGGGCAAGGGGGGCGTCTTCAAGGTCACGCACAACCTCCAGCGCCTCTACGGAAAGGACCGCGTCTTCAACTCGCCGCTCGCCGAGGCGAACATCGTCGGCCGGGCGATCGGCATGGCGCTGCGCGGCCTCAAACCCGTCGTCGAGGTCCAGTTCTACGACTACATCTGGCCCGCCTACATGCAGATCCGCAGCGAGCTCGCCACGATGCGCTGGCGCTCCGGCAACACGTGGACGTGCCCCGTCGTCGTGCGGGTTCCGGTCGGCGGATACATCGGCGGCGGCGCGATGTACCACTCGCAGTCGGGCGCGGTCCTCATGACCCACATCCCCGGGCTGCGCGTCGTTCTCCCGTCGAACGCGCTCGACGCGAACGGCCTGCTGCGAACGGCGATCCGGTGCGACGACCCCGTGATCTTCCTGGAGCACAAGCACCTCTACCGGCAGACGCACAACAAGGCCGCTTACCCCGGCCCGGACTTCATGATCCCGTTCGGCAAGGCGGCGCGCGTGCAGGACGGGAGTGACGTCACGATCGTGACGTACGGGGCGACCGTCTACCGCTCCTGGCAGGCTGCGAAGGCGTTCACGGAGGAGACCGGGAAGACCGTCGAGATCCTGGACCTGCGGACGCTCTCCCCCTATGACTTTGAAGCCATCGCCGAATCGGTCCGAAAGACGGGGCGCGCCGTGGTCGTCTACGAGGACCCCGTGTCCTGGGGCTACGGCGCCGAGATCGCGGCGAAGATCTCCTCGGAGCTCTTCTCCTGGCTGGACGCCCCGGTCGAGCGGGTCGCGGCAACCGACACGTTCGTCGCTTATCAGCCGCAGGTGGAGGACTTCATCCTGCCGCAGCCGTCGCACGTGCGGAAGGCACTCGACAAGGTGACCCGCTTCTAGCGGGTTCCCCCCGACCCTCTCCCCGCGAGCGGGAGAGGGAGCACGAGAGAGTGACCTCTTCCTCGGACAAGTTCCGCATTCCGGCGACAATTTTCGACTACGACCTCAGATATAACTCCTTTGTTCCCAGCACATACCAGATGGTACGCGGTCTGCTCTTCCTTCCCGGTGTCACGAGTCACGTGACAGAAGGAAGTGGGAGCCATGAGAAGGGAGTTGCAGTTGCAGTTGGTGGTCGAGCCGGTTCACGCGAACCACCGGGCGCTCCGCCGGTGCCACGGATGCGGCAACTACGAGCGCCCCTTCGTCGAGATGGACGGAGTCATCCGTTGCGAGCGGTGCGCGAAGAAGACCGAGAGCCCGGACGATGCCGAGAGGGAGGACATGGGCGCGATCGACACCTACGGGTTGATCACGTGAGCTGATAGCTTGCGCTCTCAGTGAGGGCCGATCACAAGGCAGTTCTCCTCGCCCGCCGCGTCTTCTCTCCCGGTTTCTTCTCCGCCACCTTCCGCGCCCCCGCGCTCTCCCGGGACGTTCATCCCGGACAGTTCGTCATGCTCGAGATCGCCGGGCGGCTCCGGCCGTACCTGCGGCGGGCGTACTCCGTGGCAGACGTCGGGACGGACGCGGGGGAGGTGGAGTTCCTCGTCAAGACGATCGGACCCGGGACGGCCGCGCTCGAAGACCTCGCGGAAGGGTCGCGGGCGTCGCTCCTCGGGCCGCTCGGAAACGGGTTTTCCCTCGCGGGCCTCCCGGCCGGCTCGCGGGTGGCGATCGTCGCCGGCGGGATCGGCGCGGCGCCGTTTCCGCTCCTCCTCCGCGCGCTCGACGGCGCCGGTTTTTCCGCGGACCTCTTTCTCGGAGGCAGGAACGCGGCCGAGCTCGCCTTCCGGGAGCGTTTCGAAACGATCGTCCCCGGGGAGACCTACCTCGCAACCGACGACGGGTCGCTCGGCGAAAAGGGATTCGTCACGAACCTCTTCGCGCGCCGGGCCGAGGCGGAGCCGGGGCGCTACGCCCGCCTCTACGCGTGCGGGCCCATGCCGATGTTCGCGGCGCTCGCGCGCGTCGTCGAGCGAGTCGGCATCGCGGCCGAGTTCTCGACGGAGGCCGCGATGGGGTGCGGCTTCGGCGCGTGCCTCGGCTGCGTCATTCCGGGTACCGAGAAGCCGTTCGTGATCTCCTGCCTCGAGGGGCCGATCCTGCCTCCCCGGCTGATCGACTGGAGAAAGGTCCGGTGAGCGACCTTCTCGAGACGCGGCTCGGACCGCTGACGCTCCAGAACCCCATCCTCACGGCGTCGGGGACGTTCGGATACGGCCTCGAGTTCACGGACTTCGTGGACCTCGCGAAGCTCGGCGGCCTCTGCACGAAGGGTCTTTCGCTCGAGCCGCACGCCGGCAACGCGCCGCCCCGCATCTGCGAGACGCCGGCCGGGATGCTGAACGCGATCGGCCTGCAGAACGTGGGCGTGAAGGCGTTTCTCGGCGAGAAACTCCCCCGCCTCCGGGATCTCGGCGCGACCGTCGTCGCCAACGTCTGGGGGGATACGGAGGAGGACTACGTCGCCGTGGTCGGCGCTCTCGAGGGTGCGGAGGGCGTCGCCGCAATCGAGCTCAACATCTCCTGCCCCAACGTGGAAAAGGGGGGGATGCTCTTCGGCAACTCGCCCTCGGCGACGGCGTCGCTCGTCGCGCGGGTGCGGAGGGCGACGCGCCGGACGCTCGTCGTCAAGCTGTCGCCCAATGCTCCGGACCTCGTCGAGTCGGCGCGCGCCGCGCGCGACGCGGGCGCCGACGTCCTCTCTCTCGTCAACACTTTCGTCGGGATGGCGATCGATCCCGTGACGGCGCGGCCGCGGCTCTCGTTCGGCACGGGGGGGCTCTCGGGGCCCGCCATCAAGCCGCTGGCACTGCGGATGGTTTTCCAGGTCGCGCGCGCCCTGCCCGGAGTGCCCCTCATGGGGATCGGAGGGATCTCGGAACTCTCCGACGTGCTCGAGTTCCTCGCGGCCGGCGCGGGCGCGGTGCAGATCGGCACGGCGAACTTCCGGGACCCCGGGGTCTCGGGGAGGCTCGTCGACGAGCTGGAGGAGCACTGCCGCGACCGCGGCGTCACGGTCGCGGACCTCGTCGGCCGCGCCCAGCGCGCGCCGGCCGGGGGAGAGGCGGGCGCCGAGGGATGAGGGAAGACCGGCTCTGCGTCGCGCTCGACTACTCGACCCGCGAGGAGATCGTCGCGGCCGCGCGCCGGTTTGCGCCGAGAGCCGGCTGGCTGAAGGTGGGGCTCGAGGCGTTCGTCTCGGTCGGTCCGCGGATCGTCGCCGAGGTGGCGGAGTCCGGCGCCCGCGTCTTCCTGGACCTGAAGCTCCACGACATTCCGACCACCGTCGCACGCGCCGTCGCCGCGGCGTCCGGTTCGGGCGCCGCGATGCTGAACGTTCACGCCCTCGGCGGCCGGGAGATGCTCGCCGCGGCCCGCGGCGCCGCGGGCGGCTCGATGAAGCTCGTTGCGGTCACGCTCCTGACGTCGCTCGATCCCCGCGCTCTCGCGGACCTGCCGGTCTCGGGCCATCCCGAGGGGATCGCGCGGCGTCTCGCCGTGCTGTCGAAGGAGTGCGGCCTGGACGGCGTCGTCTGCTCGCCCCGCGACCTTCCGGCCGTCCGGAGCGCGTGCGGCGCCGGTTTCCTCACGGTCGTCCCCGGGATCCGGCCGGAGGGCGCCGAAGCACTCGATCAGAAACGCATCGCCACGCCCGCCGCGGCGATCGCGGCGGGAGCGGACCTGC
>Ga0209971_1000229_pt1 | contig 16278 bp, 15 predicted proteins | sample InoplaM3SAM_FD_187588 | JGI IMG/M metagenome (GOLD analysis project Ga0209971, IMG submission 187588) | Arabidopsis thaliana rhizosphere microbial communities from the Joint Genome Institute, USA, that affect carbon cycling - Inoculated... | ecosystem: Host-associated > Plants > Roots >... | reverse complement strand
TCGCGCGCCGCAACTGAAGTGGCACCACTCCGCCGGCCCCTCATCCGCCTTCGGCACCTTCTCCCCGCAAGCAGGGAGAAGGAACGGCATGGCCTCGCCAGGAAGCCGGGAGAAGGAACGGCATGGCCTCGCCAGGAAGCGGGGAAGAGGGATCGGCACGGCCCTCGTCCGCGGTGCGGGAGAAAGGATGGCATCGCCGTGCGCGACACGGCGCCGGACCGTCAGTCCACCGGCGGTGCCGGCGGCGGAGGCGGCGGCAGTGGCGCGGCAGGCGGCGCTGGCGGCAACGGCAACGGCGCGCTGCCGTCGTCTTCCCAGGTCTGCAGCCTGCCGTCGCCGTCGACGATCACGACCTTGCGCTTCTCGATGCTGCGCGGCTGCGACACCTGCGGCGCCATCGCAGCGCCCGGCGGCGGCAAGGGCGCGAGCGGCGGCGCCGGAGGAGCCGGAGGAGCTGCCGTCGGTGGTGCAGGCGGTGCCGGCGGTGCCGGCGGGATCGGGAAGCGCATCGGTTCGGGCACGGTGAGTTGCGCGGTCGCCGGCTTGCGGTCGCGCAGGTATTCCACCGCCACCTTGCTGCCGGTTTCGCGCCCGCGCAGGGCATCCATCACCTCGCGCGGCGAAGCAACCGGCTTGCCGGCGACGCTGCGCACCACGTCGCCCGGCTGCAGGCTCGCCAGTTCCGGCCCGGTGCTGAGCACCAGCACGCCCTTGTCGGTGCCGAAATACCTGCCCAGCGCCGGGTCGACGCTGGCGAGGTTGAGGCCGTTCCAGCGCAGCGCCTCGGCCAGCACCGGGATCCTGCAGTGCTCGCCCTTGCAGTCGCCGCCGGGGCCCAGGCGGACGATCTCGCGGCGGATGTCGGGGGCGATCGAAGGCATCATCCCGCGCATCTTGTCGGCTTCGATGTCGTAGCCGCCGCCGGGCAGCCGCATGACCTCGAGCTTGTCGCCCGATTCCATGCCCGCCATGTCGGGAATGAACACCATGCTCTGGCCCGGCCTGGCCGCCAGCGCGACCGTCGCCTCGCGGCCGTCGCGCAAGTAGCGCAGTTGCATCTTCGACTTGTCGTCGTGTCCGGCGATCGCCGCGCGCGCGGTTTCGATGCGGGCGTCGGCATCGGCGCCGGCGATGGCCTTGCCGTCGATCGCCACGATCCGGTCGCCGCTCTTCAGGCCGGCTTCGGCCGCGGCGCTGCCGGGCGTGACCCCGGCGATGCGCACGCCGGCCTGGTCGTCGGGCGCCAGCAGCACGCCGATCACCGGCTTGCGCAGCAGGCGTTGCCGGATTTCCATGGGGCCGCGTTCGACGCCGTATTCGCGGGCCAGTTCGGCATAGCGCCTGGCCGCGGCATCGAGCTGGGTGCGCGCCGCATCGAGCGCTTTCTGCTGCGCGGCGGTGGGGGCCTTGCCGGCCCCTTCCTGCGCCGGCGCGGGCGCCGCGACCGCGATGGCGATCGCCAGCGACAGCGCGGCGAGTGCGGGGATGTGGTGGCGCATGCGAAGTTCCTCCTGTTGCGGGTCGGGGTGCGCCGGGGCGCGATTCGTGGATTCAGTCGACGCTCGCCAGCAGCGCGTCGCCATGTCCCTGCGAGGCGAGCAGGCGCTGGGTGCCTTCGAAGCCGGCGGCCTGGCGCAGCGCTTCGACGCGGTCGCGCCACAGCTGCAGGCGCCGCGCATCGTCCAGCGCGGGATCGGCGAGCGTGGCATCGATGCTCGCCACCTGCGCGTCCAGCGCATCGGCGACGACGGCGGCGCTGGCGCTGGCGACGCGGTCGTCCCGCGCCAGCGACAGCAGCGCTTCCAGGCGCGCGGATTCGGCGTACAGCGGTTGCAGCGTGGCCGCGGCGTTGTCCTGGGCGGCGTCCAGGCGCGCGACTTCGGTTGCCGGGTCGGCGATCGTCGCGCGTGGCTGCTCCAGCGCGGGCTTCGGCGATGCCTTCGCAACGTTGTCGGCGGGGGCGGCGGGAGGCGCGGCCGATGCAGTCCCTGCAGGAGCGGGCCGTGGTTGCGCCTTCGTGGCCGCGACTTGCGCTGCCGCCAGGGGCGGGTCGTGGGCGTCCGCCCGCGCCGGCACCGGTTGCCGGGGCGCGGTCGCGACTGGCGCCACGCCCGTGGCCGTGGTCCCGTTCCCTTGCCGCTCGCCGCCGTGCCGCAGCGGCAGCAAGGCGACCAGCGCCAGCGCCGCGGCCAGTGCCAGCCATGCCGGCCAGCGCCGCGCGCGCCGCGCGTGCCGCGCATCCAGTCGCGCGGACAGCGTTTGCCACGCGCGCGCGGGCGGCGCTTCCTGCGGCAGCGCGGCGAACGCCTGGTTCCAGCCAGCGGGCCGGGGCGATTGCGGGTGGGTGGCGTCAGGCATGGATCGCCTCCGTGAGCGGTGCCGGTTCGAGCAGCGCGCGCAGCCGCCGGGTGCCGCGCGCCAGTTGCGACTTGGAGAAGCTCGGCGTGCGCTGCATCAGCGCCGCGATCTCCTCGTGGGTATGGCCCTCGGCGTGGTACAGCCACAGCACGCTGCGGGTGGCGGCGGGCAGCGCCGCCAGCGCGCGCTGCAGCAGCGCGGCATCGGCGGCGGCCGCCGGCGGCGGCATGTGGTCGTCGGCGAGGATGTCGTCGCCCGGCAGCGCCTGCGCCAGCCGGCGGTCGCGGCGCAGGCGCATCAGCGCCTCGTTGACGGCGATCCGCCGCAGCCAGCCCCAGAACGGGGCGCCATCGCTGCCGCGGTAGTCGTCGATGCGGTCGAACAGTTTCAGCATGGTGTCCTGCAGGACTTCGCAAGCGTCGTCGCGGTCGCCGCAGATGCGCAGCGCCAGGGTGAATACCGGCCGCTCGAAACAGCGGTAGAGCTGCTCGAACGCCGCCCGGTCGCCGGCTCGCACGCGGGCAAGCAGGACGTCGGGGACGTCGATCGCGAAGCTCGTCTTGGGCGGGGCGGGCGACGCGGTCGACGGCGTGGTCGAAGGGCTCGTGGCGGCTGGCATTCAAGGACAAGGATGCGCCAGGGAGCCGGAGGGTCGCACCTGCGGGCGCGGCTTGCGGGAGCGGCTTGTGGGAGCGGCTTCAGCCGCGAGCTCTTCCCCCGGATTCCGGATAAGCCAAAAGCTCGCGGCTGAAGCCGCTCCCACATCCGCGCGGGTGGTGGCTGAGGCCGCTCCCGCACCGGCACGGGCGGCGGCTGGAGCGTTTCGGCACTGGTTGCGCCGGTATGATGGGTTCGCGCCCGGGGGGCGTTCCTACGAGGTGTCCCGCAATGTCCGTATCGATACTTGCCATCGTCCTGCTGGTCGCAGGCGTCGTCATCCTGTTCAAGACCGTGCGCATGGTGCCGCAGGGCTGGGAATGGACGGTCGAACGTTTCGGGCGCTACACCGAAACGCTGTCGCCCGGGCTGCATTTCCTGGTCCCGATCGTCTACGGCGTGGGCCGCAAGGTCAACATGATGGAGCAGGTGCTGGAGGTGCCGTCGCAGGACGTCATCACCAAGGACAACGCGGTGGTCAAGGTCGACGGCATCGTGTTCTTCCAGGTGCTGGACGCGGCCAAGGCGGCCTACGAGGTGGCGACGCTGGAGATCGCCGTGCTCAACCTGGTGATGACCAACATCCGTACCGCGATCGGTTCGATGGACCTGGACGAGTCGCTGTCCAAGCGCGACGAGATCAACACCAAGGTGCTGATGGCGGTCGACCAGGCGACCCATCCGTGGGGCATCAAGGTCAACCGCATCGAGCTCAAGGACATCGCGCCGCCGCGCGACCTGATCGAGTCGATGGCGCGGCAGATGAAGGCCGAGCGCGAGAAGCGCGCCAACATCCTCGAGGCCGAGGGCTTCCGCCAGGCCGCGATCCTCAAGGCCGAGGGCGAGAAGCAGGCGACGATCCTGGAGGCCGAGGGCGACAGGGAGGCCGCGTTCCGCCAGGCCGAGGCGCGCGAGCGCCTCGCCGAGGCCGAGGCCGCGGCGACCAAGTCGGTGTCCGACGCGATCGCCGGCGGCAGCGTGCAGGCGATCAACTACTTCGTCGCGCAGAAATACATCGAGGCGTTCAAGGCGCTGGCCGAGGCGCCGAACCAGAAGTTCGTGATGATGCCGATGGAATCGGCCGGCGTGATCGGTTCGCTCGGCGGCATCGCCGAACTGGCGAAGGAAGCGATGGAACGCCAGCCGAGCCGGGCTGTCGTCGCGCCGACCTCGCGCAGCGGAGGCTGAGCCATGCGCTGGGACGTGTTCGCGTGGGCCGCGGTCGCGCTGCTGCTGTTCGCCGCCGAGGCGATGGCGCCGGGTGCGTTCATGCTGTGGCTCGGGCTGGCGGCGACGGTGGTGTTCGTCGCGGTGTGGATCGTGCCGGGAATCCCGTTGCTGGCCCAGGTCGCGGCCTTCGTGGTGCTCAGCTTCGTCTCGATCCAGGTCTACCGGCGCTGGTTCCGCGGCCGCGAGCCGCAGAGCGACCGGCCGGCGCTGAACCGCCGCGCCGCGGCGCTGGTCGGGCAGGTAGTGCCGCTGCAGGCGGCGATCGTCAACGGTCGCGGGCGGGTGCAGATCGCAGACGCGTACTGGGACGTCAGCGGCCCCGACCTGCCGGCCGGCACGGCGGTGCGCATCACCGGGGCCGAGGACATGCTGCTGCAGGTGGAGCCGGCGTGAACCGCCGGGCCGCGTGCCTGGTTGCACTGCTGTCGGCGACGCCGGCGCTGGCCGCCGACGATGGCGCATCGGGCTGGATCGGCAGGATCGTGCCGCCGTACCCGGATGGCGTGGTCGAGACCACCGGAACCTGCATCGGCGATGCGACCGTGGACGTCGCGGCGATCTGCGACCACGCGGTCGCGGTGCTCGACGACCGACAAAGCGGGCTGCGCACGATCCTGGCGCTGGCGCAGGTGCCGCATTTCGGCAAGCAGCCGCTGTGGCGGATCGCCGATGCGCTGGAACCCGACGAGCTCGCCGATCGCGGAGTCGAAGTGGCGACCGGCAGCTGCCAGCAACGCCAGGCCGACGCTCCGGCGGTGGTCGCGCTGGTGCGGCCGCGGGATGCGGAATGGCTGGCGCCGGTGTTGCGCGCGTGGCGCTTCGACGCCGCGTCGGGCCGCTTCGAGGCGATCGCCGCGGTCGAGGTGCGCTGCCGCAACGAAGGCTTCGGCTACGACGGTTGAATCGGCGGCAAGACCGCCGCCGCATTTCCGGGCGTGCGTCGCAGCTGGATTCCGCGGTGCGCGGCGGCGTGGCACGCAGGGTTGCGAGCAAGTTTTGCCGGGGCGCGGGATAATCGCCGTTCCCCCGCCCGAGCCCGGAAGATGACCCAGAAGACCATCCTCAACGACGCCCACCGCGCCCTCGGCGCCAAGATGGTCGACTTCGGCGGCTGGGACATGCCGCTGCATTACGGCTCGCAGGTCGAGGAGCACCACCTGGTGCGGCGCGACGCCGGCATGTTCGACGTCTCGCACATGACCGTGGTCGACCTGCAGGGCGCGCGCGTGCGCGAGTTCCTGCGCCACCTGGTCGCCAACTCGGTGGACAAGCTGCAGAAGCCGGGCAAGGCGTTGTACACCTGCATGCTGAATGCGCAGGGCGGCGTGATCGACGACCTGATCGTCTATTACCTGGCCGAGGATTTCTTCCGCCTGGTGGTGAACGCGGCGACCCGCGACAAGGACCTGGCGTGGATCGGCGCCCAGGCGCAGCCGTTCGGCGTGGCCGTCACCGAGCGCCGCGACTTCGGCATGATCGCGGTGCAGGGCCCGACCGCGCGCGAGCGCGTGCTCGGCCTGCTCGACGACGACGGCGCCAGGGCGGCCGGCAAGCTCGGCAAGTTCGCCGCCGCGGATGTGAAAGCCGCCGATGGCAGCGCGTTGTTCGTCGCCCGCACCGGCTACACCGGCGAGGACGGTTTCGAGATCGTGGTGCCGGAAGGTCGCGCCGTCGCCTTGTGGGATGCGCTGCTCGCCGCCGGGGTCAAGCCCGCGGGCCTGGGCGCGCGCGACACGCTGCGCCTGGAGGCCGGCATGAACCTCTACGGCCAGGACATGGACGAGGCGGTGACCCCGTACGAGGCGGGCCTGGCATGGACGGTGGCGCTGGACGACGGCGCCGATGGCAAGCCGCGCGACTTCATCGGCCGCGACGCGCTCGAGGCGCAACGGGCCAGCGGCGTGCCGCGCCAGTTGATCGGCCTGGTGATGGACGACAAGGGCGTGCTGCGCCACGGCCAGCGGGTGCTGACCGCCCACGGCGACGGCGAGATCCTGTCTGGCACGTTCTCCCCGACGCTGGGCAAGGCGATCGCGTTCGCGCGGGTGCCGGCCGGCGACATTCCCCTGGGGGCGGGCGGCGGGGTGCGCGTGGACATCCGCGGCAAGGAGGTGCCGGTACGCACGGTCAGGTTCCCGTTCGTGCGCGACGGCAAGCCGCAGGACGGCATTTGATTTTCGCGCGCCATGGCTGGCTAAACTACGCACCCATCCCCACGGTCCGTCCGACCCGTACCCGGAGCACACGATGAGCGAGATCCCCGGCGACCTGAAGTTCCTGAAGTCCCACGAGTGGGCCCGCGTCGAAGGCGACGGCAAGGTCACCATCGGCATCTCCGACCATGCCCAGGGCCTGCTCGGCGACCTCGTCTATGTCGAGTTGCCCAGCGTCGGCGACCGCGTCGAAGCCGGCAATGCCAGCGCCGTGGTCGAGTCGGTGAAGGCGGCGTCGGACGTGTACAGCCCGGTCACGGGCACCGTGGTCGAGGTCAACAGCGCGCTGTCGGACAAGCCCGAGACGATCAACGAGGACGCCTATGGCGATGGCTGGCTGTTCGTGGTCGAGGCCGAGGAGCCGGACCAGCTCAACGAATTGCTCGATCCGGACGCCTACGCCGAACTGCTCGAGGAAGAAGACCACTGACGCGGCAGCGCGCAGCGTCGTTCCAGTTCCGGCCGCCAAGTGCGGCCGGATTCGTTTCCGCAGCCGGCGTGCCGGTCGCGGTGTCCGGCAAATCCGCCGACGCCAGCGGCGACTCGCGGTTGCGTTCGCGGCGGGCGAAGCCGGTGCGACGATGGTGTTCGCGTCGCTGTCGAACCGGCTTGTCGGGTCGCCGCGGCGGCGTGGATCGGCTGTCGTCGGTGCCGTGCGCTCCCGGAAATTCTTGCGCAGTTTGGCGCAATCGGGCTGTTGCGACGCGCAATCCGCGCTAGCGTCGCGGCGACCCGCTGCGCGGTGATTCAGCGTCCGCGGATGCCGGCAGCGACGCTGCGCGCCGCGCCCGCGCCGCGTTCCGCATTGCAGTGCCGCCGCGCAGCGCCGCGCGAACAAACTGCATAAAACACGGCATTTTTTTACGCGGCGCTGGATATGCGGTGCCTGCAACGGGCGATCGTCGGCGCGGGTATCGGCGCTGGCACGCGCATGTCGCCCGCCCGGCAAGGCCGGCGACGCCGGTGGCCGGGCGGAATTTTTTTGCGACAGGTTGTTGACAGTTGAAAAAACCGTGATTAGGTTTCGCCCCAGCAGACGTTACCTGCGGACGAGAGTGAGTCGAACAACCGCGACATCGAGCAGCACAACGCAGCCCTCCGCCCTGACGGTCTCCAAGGTGGACGCGGGCACCGTCTCCTCCGCGAAAACGCAAACGCATCCCGAACACCCCCACCTGCATCGCCTCGCGACGCGGGTTTTTTATTGCCGGCAGTCCCGCGCCGGCACCAGGTTGATGCGGATCCGTCCGCAGGAGCCAGCGCTTCCCGGCGCGGGCTCTCCACCAAGATCCGGTCCGGTGCGCCTTGCGCGCCGGCGGTTGGTCGCGGGTCCGACTCCCGCGATGTCGTTTTGTACTGGGCAGCAGTACCCGTAAGTCAACTGACGAGGAGCCATCACATGGCCATGAAGAAAGCTGCGAAGAAGTCCGCCAAGAAGGCGACGAAGAAGGCTGCCAAGAAACCGGCGGCGAAGAAGACCGTGCGCAAGGCCGCCAAGAAGACCGCGCGCAAGGCCACCAAGAAGACCGCGAAGAAGGCCGTCCGCAAGACCGCCGCCAAGCGTCGTCCGGCCAAGAAGGCCGCGAAGAAGGCAACGCGCAAGACTGCGAAGAAGGCGACCCGCAAGACCGCCGCCAAGCGTCGTCCGGCCAAGAAGGCCGCCAAGAAGACCGCGAAGAAGACGGCCCGCAAGGCAGCCAAGCGTCCGGCGAAGAAGGCCGCGGCCAAGCGCCGTCCGGCGAAGAAGGCCGCCAAGAAGACCGCCAAGAAGGCGGCGAAGCGTCCTGCCAAGAAGACCGCGAAGAAGGCCGCGAAGAAGGCCAAGCGTCCTGCGAAGCGAAAGGCTGCCCCGGTGGCAATGCCCTCCGCTCCCGCACCGATGATGTAAGCAGTCCCCGATCAGCCGTCATCGAGACTCCCTCTCCGCACGCCCAGGCGGAGGGGGAGTTTTTTTATGCGGCGCGCAAGGTGACCGCCCGCCTGCCGTGCAACGCGCCCTCGCTTTTCCTTCTCCCGCAGGCGGGAGAAGGTGCCCCCGAAGGGGGCGGATGAGGGCAGAGCGTCGTCACTGGGCCCGCGGCACCCGCAGGATTTCCTCGAGTACCGCTTGCCCTGCCTGCATCACTTCGTGGTTCCAGAACCTGGTCACCCGGTACCCGCACGATTCCAGGTAGTCGGTTCTCGCCTGGTCGTAACCTGCACGATCCGAATGCTGCCCGTCGTCCGCCTCGATCGCCAGCCGCTTCTCGATGCAGGCGAAGCCGGCGGAACAGGGGCCGATGGCTTGCTGGCGACGGAACTTGAACCCCTTCAGCCGGCGATCACGCAGCAGGCGCCAGGGACGGTGCTCGACGTCTGTCTGGTTGCGGCGCAGGCTGCGAGCGCGATCGGGAATTTGTCCGGTGCGCATGATGCATGCGGCCGTTGCCGTGATCGGACTATGGTGCGCCTGGGATGCCTGTTTCCGGATCGGAAAGGTCCGCATGCCGGGGTAGGTAAAGCGCCCTCATCCGCCGCTGCGCGGCACCTTCTCCCGCGATGCGGGAGAAGGGAGGCCCATGCGTTACTCCGGCTTGGCGCGCGAGACCGAAGCTTCGCTGCCGGGCTGCGCCGGCGCCGGCTGCGTCGGACGTTGCTGCGCGTACAGCAGCTCGACGTCGTCCTCGTCCAGGTCGAGCCAGTCGCCGGGCGTCAGCCCGATGGCGCTGTCGAGGATGGTCGGCATCAGTCCGCTCGGCACGCCGCTGGTGCTGTTCCAGAGGATCACCACGCCGAGGTCGCGTTCGGGCACCAGCGCGATCGAGGCGCGATAACCCTGCACCGCGCCGCCGTGGAAGACCACGCGGTGGCCGGCGTAGTCGTACACGCGCCAGCCGATGCCGTAACCGGCCGCGCTGAGGCGTTCGCGCCGCCACGAGGAGCCGCGCAGTTCCGTGGGCGTGTCGATCACCGGCGCGTGCAGGGTGGCCAGCAATGATTCGGGCAGCACGTCGGGCCGATGCCCGGTTTGCGCGACCAGCCATCGCGCCATGTCGCTGATGCTGGCGTTGACGCCTGCCGCGGGGGCGACGCGGTAATAGGTCGGCTTGGGCGTCAGCGAGGCCCAGCCATCGCGTCCGCGCACGTGCGGGCGCGCCCAGCTCGGGCTGCTCTCGATGCCTTCCAGGCCGTAGCTGGCATCGTCCATGCCCAGCGGCTTGAAGATGCGGCGGGCGACGGTCTCGCTGAAGAAGCGGCCGGTGGTGGCGAACACGACATCGCCGATCAGGCTGAAGGCGACGTTCTGGTAGGCGTAGCACTGGCCCGGCGCGCACTTCATCGGGGCGTAGGCCAGCCGCTGCACCAGGCTGCGATAGTCGGCGCCGTCCTCGATGTCGCGGTCGTAGGCGTTATGGGTCAGGCCGACGCGCTGGCTGAGCACTTCGGCGACGGTGAGCTGCTGGGCGGCGCCGGGTTGCGAGAGCCGCAGTTCCGGCATGAAGTCGGTGACGCGGCTGTCCCAGCGCAATGCGCCCTCGGACACCAGCAGGCCGGTGACGGTGCCGGCGAACGCCTTGGACAGCGACGCCAGCCGGAACACGGTGTGCGCGTTGACCGGTTCGGGCCGGTCGACATCGGTGATGCCATAGCCGCGCGCGCTGAGGATGCGGCCGTCCTTCACCACCGCCATCGCCAGGCCGGGCACGCGGCGGTCGGCGACCATCGCCTGCGCCATCGCCTCGAAGCGACGCACGTCGAAGCTCTCGGCCACCGGCATCGCCCGTGGCGGGGGCGGTGCATAGGCGATCTGGTGCGGGGCGACCGGCGCGGCCGGGAGCGAAGGCGTGACCACGGTGGCCAGCCGGGTCGAGGGTTGCGACGGCTGCCAGCGCAGCGGCGTCTGTGCGGTGGAGCCCAACGCCAGCGGCAGCAGCAGCGCCAGCGCGCCGAGCCTGTGGGTCCGCCAACGGCGGGCGGCGTTGCCGCGCGGGATCTGGAAGGCTGGCCGGATCGCGTCGTCTTTCATCGGGCATTCCCCCTGCGTATGCTGCGCCTGCGGGTCGATCATAACGCCTGCTCCGGACTTTGCATGAACAAGGGGAACTTCGATGGGCACGCTGCTGATTCTGCTGGTAATTGTGGTCGTCGTCGCATTCTTCGCGGTCGGCATCTACAACGGCCTGGTCACCGCCCGCAACGCCTTCAGGAATGCCTTCGCCCAGATCGACGTGCAGCTGCAGCGGCGCTTCGACCTGATCCCCAACCTGGTCGAGACCGCCAAGGGCTACCTCAGCCATGAGCGCGAGACCTTCGAGGCGGTGACGGCCGCGCGCGCGGCGGCGATGTCCGGGCTGGCGGCGGCCAAGGCCAATCCCGGCGACCCCGCGGCGATGGCCGAACTGGGCAAGGCCGAGGGCCTGCTCGACGGCGCGCTCGGGCGGTTGATGGTTTCGGTCGAAGCCTACCCGGAACTCAAGGCCAGCCAGAACATGATGCAGCTGGCCGAGGAGCTGACCTCCACCGAGAACAAGGTCGCGTTCGCGCGCCAGGCCTTCAACGATTCGGTGATGGCCTACAACAACAAGCGCGAGGTGTTCCCCTCGAGCGTGGTCGCCGGCATGTTCAATTTCGCGCCCGCGGCCCTGCTGGAGATCCCCGCGGCGCAACAGGAAGCCGTGCGCGCGGCGCCCAAGGTGCAGTTCTGACGTCCGCCGTCCCTTCTCCCCGTTCGCGGGGAGAGGGTGCCGAAGGCGGATGAGGGGCAGCCGCACGCCATGAACTTCTTCGAACACCAGGCCGCCGCACGCCGCACGTCCACGCGCCTGGTGGTGCTGTTCGCGCTGGCGGTGCTCGGGATCGTGGTTGCGGTCGACTTCGCCGTCTACGTGGTCTTCGCCGCCGGCTCCGAGCAGGGCGGCGCGCTGCTGGCGTTCACCACGTTCGCCACGCTGGCGATCATCGGCCTGGGCTCGCTGTACCGGATCGCCTCGCTGCGCGGCGGCGGCGAGCCGGTGGCGTTGCAGCTGGGCGGCGTGCCGGTGCCCGAGGACACCACCGATTTCAACCTGCGCCGGCTGCGCAACGTGGTCGAGGAGATCGCGATCGCCTCCGGGGTGCCGGTGCCGAAGATCTACGTGCTCGAACACGAGGCCGCGATCAACGCCTTCGCCGCCGGCTACACGCCGTCCGACGCGGTGGTCGCGGTCACCCGCGGCGCGCTCGACCGGCTCAACCGCGACGAGCTGCAGGGCGTGATCGCGCACGAGTTCAGCCACATCCTCAATGGCGACATGCGCCTGAACATCCGCCTGATCGGCGTGCTGTTCGGGATCCTGATGCTCGGCATCATCGGCCGCAAGGTGCTGCAGTTCGGCCCGCGCGGGCGCAACAACAAGGGCGCCGGCGCGATCATGATGGCGGCGCTGGTCGCGCTCGTGGTCGGCTACATCGGGCTGTTCTTCGGGCGCATGATCAAGGCCGGCGTCAGCCGCACGCGCGAGTCGCTGGCCGATGCCAGCGCGGTGCAGTTCACGCGGCAGACGCAGGGCCTGGCCGGCGCGCTGAAGAAGATCGGCGGCCTGGGCGAGGGCTCGAAGCTCAACGACCGCGGCGATGCCGAGGAAGTCAGCCACATGCTGTTCGGCGACGGCATCGGCTTCTCCGGCCTGTTCGCCACCCACCCGCCGCTGCTCAAGCGGATCCAGGCGCTGGAGCCGCAGTTCCGCGCCGACCAGCTCGACGAACTGCAGCGGCGCTGGCTGGCGTCGCCTCCCGACGGCCTGGAAGAGGACGTGCGCCTGGGCCTGGTCGAAGGCAGCGGCGCCGCGCTGCCGGCCGCGGCCAGCCGGTTCGCGGTGACGCCGCCGATGGTGGTGGCGCAGGTGGCGACGCCGGCCGCCGACGACTATCGCCGCGCAGATGCGATCGTGGCGCGGATTCCCGACGAACTGCGCGCGCTCGCCGCGCGCCGCGACGCGGTGATGCCGTTGCTGCTCGGCCTGCTGCTGGCCGACGAGGCCGCGCTGGCACGCATCCAGCACGTGGAAATTTCGGCGCGGCTGGGCGCGGCCGTGGCCGACGCGGCGGCATCGGTGCATGCGCGGCAGCTGGCCGCGCTGCATCCGATGCTGCGGCTGCCTTTGGCGGCGCTGGCGTTCCCGGTGCTGCGGCTGCGGCCGCGGCCGGAACTCGACACGTTCCTCGACACCGTGCACGCGGTGGTCAATGCCGACGGCGAAGTGTCGCTGTTCGAGTATTGCCTCGGCCGCCTGCTGCAGGTGCAGGTGCGCGAGTCCCTGGATCCCGGGCGCAACATGCAATTCGGCCGCCGCAAGCTTGCCGCCGTGCGCAGCGAGATCTCCACGCTGCTGTGCGTGGTCGCGCAGGCCGGCAACGGCGACCCCGCCGAGGCGCAGCGTGCGTATCTCGCAGGCATCCAGCGCGTGCTTCCGAACGACCACCTGCCCTACCTGGCGCGCAGCGCCGGGGTGCGGGCGCTGGACGCGGTGTGGGAGCCGCTGGATGCGCTCGACCCGCTGGCCAGGCAGGCGCTGGTCGAGGGCATCACCGCGACCGTGGGCCACGACGGCCGCGTCAACGTCGAAGAGTCCGAGCTGCTGCGCACGATCTGCGGCGTGCTGCATTGCCCGCTGCCGCCGATGCTCGAACGGTCCTGACCCCCGTTCGTACCATGACTTGGGGCACGCGCGGCGCGCCGGCGGGGTGCGATGCTGTGCCGGGCTTCCCGGAGGAACCGCGATGGACCTGCCGTACGACAAGCTCATCAAGCTGATCTGGCTGGCGTTCGCGTTGTGCTGGCTGTGGTATGCGCGCCGGGCCAAGGCGGTGCAGCGGCGCGAATCGCCCGGGTTGCGCTTTGCCAAGTACTGGTTGCCGCTGATCGCCGCCGGCGCGCTGCTCGGTCCGGGCGACTGGTACGGAAGCGGCGATGCCGGGCTGAAATGGCAGTGGCTCCCGGAATCCGACGCGGTCCGCTTGCTGGGCTGCGTGCTGGCCTTGGCCGGCGTCGCATTCGCGGTCCGCGCGCGCCAGGTGCTGGGCGAGAACTGGAGCGTCGCGGTGCAGCTCAAGCAGGACCACGAACTGGTCGAGCGCGGCCCGTACCGCTGGGTGCGGCATCCGATCTACAGCGGCCTGCTGCTGGCGTTCCTCGGCACCGCGGTGCTGGTCGGCGAACTGCGCGGGCTGCTGGCGCTGGCGATCGTCGCGCTGTCGTTCTGGTTCAAGCTGCGGCTGGAGGAGCGCTGGCTGGGCGAGCAGTTCGGCGCCGCGTACGCCGATTACCGGACCCGGGTGAAGGCCCTGGTCCCCGGGATTCTTTGAGGTTCTTCCCTTCTCCGGAAATCGGCTTCGGACGCGCAGTCGCAGTCTGATGGGCTTGGGGTGGCTGCGCCCCTGACGGAACCGTGTCTTTACGATTCGGGCGTGCACCTACTCTGGTTCCGGCGGAATGGGGCTTCGGCTGGAGTCGCCGCCCGCCGGGCTGGGGGTGGCTCCGCCCTCCTGACGACATCCTGTCTTTAAGTCGGGTCACAGGCCATCCATGGCCTGTTCTCCGCCACCCCCAGCCCGGCGGGCGACGACTTTCGCGAGATTGGAGATCGCCGCTTCGGGTGGACTTTTTTTGACGAGCGCCGACTCAACCCTCCAGAAGCCGGTGGTCCGGTCTTCGCGGGACCGTCGGCGGCATGGATGCCGCCGCCGAGCCTACAAGGATGTATTTACGGCGTGTCCCGCGAAGACCGGGCCACCGGCTTCCCTACGAAGGGTTCCGCACTTGGGAATAGGACCTTCTTTGATCGCGCATGGCCGCGATGCGCGCGGCTACGACGCGAGCGTAAGGCCACGGATGAGGTCGGCGGCGCGCTCGGCGATCATGATCGTCGGCGCGTTGGTGTTGCCGGTGGGCAGGGTGGGCATCACCGAAGCATCGACCACGCGCAGGCCCTCGACGCCGCGCACGCGCAGTTGCGGATCGACCACCGCGGTGTCGTCGCTGCCCATGCGGCAGGTGCCGACCGGGTGGTACACGGTCTCGGCCTTGGCGCGGATGAAATCGACCAGCTCCGCGTCGGTCAGGTCGCTGCGCGCCGGGAAGATCGGCGCGCCGCGATAGGCGTCGAACGCGGGCTGGGCGAAGATCTCGCGCGCGGCCCTGGCGCATTCCACCATCATCTCCAGGTCGAAGCCTTCGGCATCGCCCAGGTAGTTCGCCTCGATCCGCGGCTTGTCGCTGGCGCGGTTGCCGGCAAGCGAGATCCTGCCGCGGCTGCGCGGGTGCAGGAAGCAGGCATGCAGGGTGTAGCCGTCGCCGGCCAGGCGCCGGCGGCCGTGGTCGTCGAGCATCGCCGGGACGAAATGGAACTGGATGTCGGCGCGCGCGTCGGGCGCGCGCCGCGAGCGGGCGAAGCCGCCGGCTTCGGCGATGTTGCTGCTGCCCGGGCCGCCGTGGCCGCGCAGGAAATAGTCGAACGCGACCCTGAGGTCGCTGGCGCGGTCGTAGCTGACCGGCTGGGTGCTGTGCTGCAGGGTGCAGATGTCGAGGTGGTCCTGCAGGTTGTGGCCGACGCCGCCGGCGTCGGCGACCACGTCGATCCGCTGCCGGCGCAACTCCGCGGCCGGTCCGATGCCGGACAGCATCAACAGCTGCGGCGAATTGATCGCGCCGCCACAGGCGATGACTTCGCGCGCCGCCTGCTGGTGGAAGGCCTTGCCGAGCATCGAGTAGGTCACGCCGTTGGCGCGCGGATGGGCCGAGGCCGGCTTGTCGAAGGTGATGCGACTGGCCAGCGCGCCGGTATGCACGGTGAGGTTGGGCCGCGGCTTCGCGGGATCGAGGTAGGCGACCGCGGCCGAGCAACGCGCGCCGTCGCGCTGGGTGACCTGGTAAAGGCCGACGCCTTCCTGCTCCGGGCCGTTGAAGTCCGGGTTGTGGCGCAGTCCTGCCTGCTGCCCGGCCTCGATGAAGGCCCGCGACAGCGGATTGACGTAGCGCAGGTCCGAAACGGTCAGCGGCCCGTCGCCGCCGTGCAGCGCATCGGCGCCGCGGGCGTTGCCTTCGCTGCGGCGGAAATACGGCAACACCGCGTTCCAGTCCCAGCCTTCGGCGCCGGCTGCCGCCCAGCCGTCGTAGTCGGCGGGGACGCCGCGGATGTAGCACATCGCATTGATCGAACTGGAGCCTCCCAGGACCTTGCCGCGCGGCCACCACAGCGTGCGGTCGTCGAGCCGGTGTTGCGGCGCGGTTTCGTAGTTCCAGTTGACGTTTTTCTTCCCGACCAGCTTGGCCAGGCCGGCGGGCATGTGGATGAAGGGGTGCCAGTCGCGGCCGCCGGCCTCCAGCAACAGCACCTTGCAGTCCGGGTCCTCGCTGAGGCGGTTGGCGAGCACGCAGCCGGCCGAGCCGGCGCCGATGATGATGTAGTCGTACACGGGCCGCCCCGCGGCACTGGGCGTGCCGATCTGCGGGCCAAACTATGCCCGAGTACTGGAGCAATTGCTCTGGAGCCGCATCGCCCGGCGGTGGCGGCCTGCCGTCGCCATCGGCTAACGTGCACGCGCTGCCGTGCCGGCAGCGACCAAGTGGAGCGCGGCGATGGCCGACAGCCCCGGGCGCGTCCATCCCGGCGAACTGCGCGCACTGGCGCTGTCGTTCACCTATTTCTTCTGCGTGCTGGCGGCGTACTACATGATCCGCCCGGTGCGCGAGCAGCTGTCGGCAGCGGTGGGTTCGACCCAGTTGCCGTGGTTCTACGCCGCCACCTTCGTGGCGATGCTGGCGCTGGCGCCGGTCTTCGGCGCGCTGGTGTCGCGCTATCCG
>Ga0209971_1000227_pt1 | contig 16437 bp, 13 predicted proteins | sample InoplaM3SAM_FD_187588 | JGI IMG/M metagenome (GOLD analysis project Ga0209971, IMG submission 187588) | Arabidopsis thaliana rhizosphere microbial communities from the Joint Genome Institute, USA, that affect carbon cycling - Inoculated... | ecosystem: Host-associated > Plants > Roots >... | reverse complement strand
CGCTGCGGGAGACCGGGTTGCACCAAGCAACCAGGCAATGAAAAAACGGCCCGCTCGCGCGGGCCGTTTCGTATTGCGCTGCAGCCGTGGATCAGTTGACGCTGACCGCGCTCCAGGCCGAGGCGACGCCGTTGTACTGCGCCGAGCCGGAACCGTAGAGGTCGCGTGCCGCGTTGAGGGTGGCGGTGCGGGCGCCGGCGTAGTTGGTGTTGGAGGTCATGTACACCGTCAACGCGCGGTACCAGACCTTCTGCGCGGCGTCGCGGCCGATGCCGCCGGCGGCCGTGTTGCCGTTGCACACCAGTTGCGCCGGGGTGACGCTGAAGCCGGCCGGGGTGGTCGCGCCTTCGGCCATCAGGTAGTAGGCATGGTTGGCGACGCCGGAGCTGTAATGCACGTCCAGGCTGCCGATGTCGCTGCTGTAGCAGTCCGGCGAGGCGCCGTCGAGGCTGGGCTTGAACATGTAGCGCAGCGCCTTGGTGCCACCCGGGTTGTTGACGTAGATCTTCTCGCCGATCAGGTAGTCAGGCGCGTCGCCGGAGTTGTTGGCATAGAACTCGACCATGGTGCCGAAGATGTCGGAAGTGGCCTCGTTCAGGCCACCGGACTCGCCGGAGTAGGTCAGGTTGGCCGAGCGCGAGGTCACGCCATGCGACATTTCGTGGCCGGCGACATCGAGGTTGACCAGCGGGTAGTAGGAACCGCCGCCGTCGCCGAAGGTCATGCAGAAGCAGCTGTCGGACCAGAACGCGTTGACGTAGTTGCGGCCGTAGTGCACGCGGCTCAGCGCGCCCTTGCCGTCGTTGGCGATGCCGTTGCGGCCGTGCACGTTCTTGAAGTAATCCCACGTGGTCGCGACGCCGTAATGCGCGTCGGCGCCTGCGGTCGCGCGGTCGGACGTGGTGTTGTTGCCCCAGGTGTTGTCGGCGTCGCTGAAGATGGTGCCGCTGCCGTTGGTGCGCTGGTTGAGGTCGGTGGTGTAACCGCCGCCGCGGGTCAGGTCCTTCATCTGGAAGCTGCCGTCGCTGCAGCTGACGGTGCTGATGCCGACGTTGCCCGAGAACAGGGTCTTGCCGGTGCCGTTGGCGCTGCTGGTGCAGGTGGCGCCGCCGCCGCCGCCGGGCTTGCCCTTCTGCGCGGACGGCTTGCCGGTCTCGATGCCGTCGTAGCGGTCGAGGATGCGGCCGCTCCTGGCATCGACGAAGTAATGCATCTCGGTCGGGGTCTGGTCGGCCTTGAAGCCCTGCATCAGCACTTCCCAGGCCAGCACCGGGCTGGCGCCGCGGGCATAGATCACCTTGCGCGCGGTCGGTACGCCCTGGAAGCCGGTACCGAAGGCGACGCCCGCCTCGGTGATGGCCTGCGATTTGCCCAGCTTGCCCACCACGTCCGGGCGCAGGCTGGTCTTCAGGGTCTGGCTGGCGCCCTTGAACTGGCCGTTGCGCGAGTGCACGACCACGTCGCCGCCGATCACCGGCAGGCCGCGGAAGGTGCGGTCGAAGCGCACATGCTCCGTGCCGTCCCTGTCGACGACGACATCGCGGGCGACGAAGCCGTCGGCATCGGCGCGGTGCAGCGCCGCGGCATGGCCGTCGATCAGGCCGAGGGCGCGACCGGGAGCCTGGGACTGGCCGGGTTGCACGGCGAGGGCGGAAGCAGGAACGGCGAGCGCGGCGAAGATCGCCACGCTGAGGAGACGGTTTTGCAGATGCATTCGAATAACCCCTGGAGTCTGGCGGATGAGCCGGCGAACCGGCGGCGACATGCACGCTCCGGTCCGCGGCAGCGGCAATGGAGCGACCTTTGGGCTGTCCAGTGCGGAAGTCCTGCACGGAGGCGTTGGGGCAGGCGAAAATAGGCGGGATTTCGGACGCAAGTCATGCTGCAATGCAGCGCAGACGGGGTGGAAACGCATACATTCAGCGGTATCCGCCGAAACCGGGGTCCGGCGGCGGTCGCTACCAGGAGGATTTGTTGCAATGCACAATCGTGCGGGGGACGTACTGGTCGTCGGCGGCGGGGTGGTCGGCCTGGCCTGCGGGCTGGCATTGCTGGAAAGCGGGCGCAGCGTGCGCATCCTCGAGGCCGGCACCGTGGGTTGCGGCAGTTCGCATGGCAACTGCGGCACCTTGACCCCCAGCCACGCGCTGCCGCTGGCGGCGCCGGGCACCATCGGCCGCGCATTGCGCTGGGTGCTGACACCGGATGCGCCGCTGTACCTGAAACCGCGCTTCGATCCGGCGCTGTGGTCGTGGCTGCTGCGCTTCGCCGCGCGTTGCAACGCGCGCGACTGGATGCGGGCCGGCGCGGCCAAGGCGGCGCTGCTGCAGTCCTCGCGCGCGGCGTTCCCCGAATGGCTGGCGCGCCACCGCATCGATTGCGAATTCGAGGCGCTGGGTACCGACCACGTGTTCCGCGATGCCGCCGCGCTGGACGATTTCACCCGTGATCTCGCGGCGCTCGCCGAACTCGGCATCGCCAGCGAGGTGATCGATGGCGCGGCCTACCTGCGCGACGAACCGGCGCTGCGCGAGGGCGTCGTCGGCGTGGTGCGCTTCCCCGGCGACGCCAGCCTGCGCCCGGACCGTTATGTCGACGGCATGGCGCGGGCGCTGCGCGCGGCCGGCGGCGAGGTCGTCGAGCATTGCGAAGTCCTGGGCGTGGTGGCCGACGGCGACGGCTGGCGCGTCACCACCACCGCCGGCGAGCACCGCGGTGGCGCCGTGGTGCTTGCCACCGGCGCCTGGTCGCCGCGGCTCGCGCTTGCGCTGTCGCCGGCACTGCCATTGCTGGGCAGGGCGATGCAGCCGGGCAAGGGCTATTCGATCACCTACGATCGCCCGGCGCAGGCGCCGCGGCGCCCGCTGGTGCTGCACGAGCGCAGCGTCTGCGTCACCACCTGGGACAGCGGCTATCGCCTGGGCAGCACGATGGAGTTCTCAGGGTACGACACTGCACTCAACCGCCGCCGCCTGGCCGCGCTGGAACGGGGCGCGCGCGAATACCTGCACGAAGGCGTCGGCCCGGTGAAGCATGAAGAGTGGTACGGCTGGCGACCGATGACGGTCGACGACCTGCCGGTGCTCGGCCCGGTGCCGGGCCGGCCGGGCCTGTGGCTGGCGACCGGGCATGGCATGCTCGGCGTCAGCATGAGCACCGGCAGCGCGCGACTGATCGCGGACCTCGTCACCGGGCGCACGCCGGACATCGACCCTGCGCCCTACCGGCTGGAGCGCTTTGCGTGAGCGCATCCACGGCGCATGGCGGCGACTTCGACCTGATCGTGCTCGGCGGCGGCTCCGGGGGCCTGGCGGGCGCGTTCCGCGCGGCCGAGCACGGCGCGCGCGTGGCGCTGCTGGAGCCGGGGCCGCTCGGCGGCACCTGCGTCAACGCCGGTTGCGTGCCGAAGAAGGCGATGTGGCTGGCCGCGGACCTGGCGCAGAAGCTGGCGCTGGCGCGGCAACTGGGCTTCGCGTTGCCCGAGCCGTTGCCGGCGCTCGACTGGCCGGCCTTCATCGCCCATCGCCAACGCTACATCGGCAACATCCATGCCAGTTACCAGCAGCGGCTGGATGCGGCCGGGGTCGCGTTGTTGCCGACCCGTGGCCGCTTCGCGGCGGCCGACACGGTGGTTTGCGGCGACGGCGTGCAGCTGCGGGCGCCGCAGGTCCTGGTCGCCACCGGCGGCCGGCCGCACCGCCCGGACATCCCGGGCGCGGACCTGGGCATGGATTCGGATGGCTTCTTCCACCTGGTCCGCGCGCCGGAACGCGTAGCGATCGTTGGCGGCGGCTACATCGCGGTCGAACTGGCCGGCGTGCTGCAGGCCCTGGGCAGCCGGGTCGAACTGTTCGTGCGCGGCCGCAGGCTGCTCGGCGGATTCGACGAGGACCTCACCGCGCAGCTCGTCGAGGACTACCGGCAACACGGCATCCATGCCCACTTCGGCCACCAGCTGCAGTCGGTCCGGGCGCAGGGCGACGCGCGGCTGCTGCGCGACGCGCAGGGAAACGACAGCGACGCCTTCGACGCGCTGATCTTCGCCACCGGCCGGCACCCCAACAGCGACGGCATCGGCCTGGAGGACGTCGGCGTCCGCCTGGGGCCGGGCGGCCACGTCGTGGTCGACGATTTCCAGCGCACCAGCGTCGCCGGGGTCCATGCGCTGGGCGACGTGACCGACCGGGTCGAGCTGACTCCGGTGGCGATCGCGGCGGCGCGGCGGTTGATGGATCGCCTGTTCGGCGGCCAGCCGGATGCACGGCTGGACTATGCCGACATCCCCACCGTGCTGTTCGCGCATCCGCCGCTGGGCATGGTCGGCATGACCGAGGCGCAGGCGCGGCTGGCGCACGGCGATGCGGTGCGCGTGCACCGCGCCGGCTTCCGGCCGATGCTGCATGCATTGGCCGACTCGCCGCAGCGCAGCCTGTTCAAGCTGGTGTGCGTGCTCGACGGCGGCGGCGGGGACGAAGCTGCACGCAACCAGCGCGTGGTCGGCATCCACCTGCTGGGCGAGGGCGCCGACGAGATCCTGCAGGGTTTCGCGGTGGCGCTGAAGCGCGGCATCACCCTGGCCGACCTGCACGACACGGTCGCGATCCACCCGACCTCCGCCGAAGAACTGGTGTTGATGCGATGAACGAACCCATGTCGACGCTGCCGGCGCCCGCGGACGTCTTCACCCTGCATCGCGGCAGCGCGCCGCTGCTGGTCAGCCTGCCGCACGACGGCAGCCGGATACCGGAGGCCATCGCCGCGCGGATGACTCCGTCCGCGCGGCGCGCCCCGGATACGGACTGGCATGTCGCGCGCCTGTATGCGTTCGCGCGCGAGCTCGGCGCATCGGTGCTGGTGCCGCGCTATTCGCGCTACGTGGTCGACCTCAACCGCCCGCCCGACGATGTCCCGCTGTATCCGGGGCAGAACAGCACCGGCCTGTGCCCGGTCGTGCAGTTCTCGGGCGAGCCGGTCTACCGCGATGGCGAGCAGCCATCGGCCGGCGAGATCGCGGCGCGCGTCGATGCCTGCTGGCGGCCCTACCACGACGCGCTGCAGGCAGAACTGGACCGGATCCGGTCCACGCATGGTCGTGCCGTGCTGTGGGAAGGGCACTCGATCCGTGGCGAAGTGCCGTTCCTGTTCGAAGGCCGACTGCCGGACCTCAACCTGGGCACGGCGTCGGGGGCGAGCTGTTCGCCGGCGCTCCAGGCGCGGCTGGAGGCCGTTCTCGCCGCGCAGGCGCGTTACGACTGGGTGGCGAACGGCCGCTTCAAGGGCGGCTACATCACCCGCCACTACGGCGCACCGGCCGATGGAATCGACGCGGTGCAGCTGGAGATCAGCCAGCGCATCTACATGGACGAGGCGAGCTTCGCCTGGGACGAGGCGCTGGCGAGCCACACGCAACGCACCCTCCGCGCCCTGCTGGAAGCCACCACATGACACGCGACGACGATTCTTCCCGCGGCAAGCCACGCTCGATGGGCATCGGCCAGCGCCTGTTCGCGCTGTTCGTGTTCGTGTTCCTGGGCTGGCTGATCTGGCTCGCGCTCAACGGCCAGTACGACGCCGAGGTCAACCGTTTCGCCGCCTGGCTGCACCGGAACTACACGGCGTTCATGCGCAAGTTCTGACCTTGGCCCGTGCATGCGGCCGCGGCGGTTCCGCCGCGGCCGCAGGTGCACCGGTTACTGCGCTTGCGGGCCGATGTACTTGTCCAGGAAGGCGGCAAGCCGGGTATACAGCGTTTCCCGGTGCTCGGGCTTGTAGAAGCCGTGGCCCTCGCCGTCGACCACCAGCGTCTCCACCGGGGTGCCGGCCGCTGCAAAGGCATTGGCCTGGGCATTGAACTGCTCCATCGGCACGCGGCGGTCGTCCTTGCCCGCGATCAGGAACACCGGCACCTTGATCCTGTCGACCTGTTGCGCGGGCGAATTGGCCGCCATGGCCGCGCGGTCGTCGCCCAGCACGCGCGACAGGTAGCGCCGCCCGGCCTTGGTGTCGGGGATGTCGCCGGCCTTCTGCATCACCGTGAGGTCGTAGACGCCGACATAGCCGACCGCGCACTTGTACAACCCGGGATAGCGGATCGGGTTCATCAGTGCCGCATAACCGCCGAAGCTCGCGCCAAAGGTGCAGATGCGCCCCGGGTCGGCGAGCTTGTTGTCGATCGCCCAGTGCACGCCATCGGCGATGTCGTCCATCATCCTGCCGCCCCACTCGCGATAACCGGCTTCCTCGAACTCGTGGCCGCGGCCACCGGAACCGCGGAAGTTGACCTGCAGCACGGCGTAGCCGCGGCTGGCGAGGAACTGCGCATCGGGATCGTAGCCCCAGCGGTCGTAGGGGCCATGCGGCCCCCCATGGGGCATCACCACCAGCGGACGCGGACCGCTGCCCTTGCTGGTGAGGAAACCGTAGAGCTTCAGGCCGTCGCGCGCGGTGAACTCGACCGGCCTGGTCGCGGCCATCTGCGCCGGCTTGATCCAGGGCTCGATTTCGGCGATCAGCTGCACCTTCACCGCGGTGCGGTCGAATACGTAATAGGCGCCGGGGTTGCGATCCGACCATACGCTGAGCAGCACTTTCTGCCCGTCGCGGCTGGCATCGACGATGGAGAGCATTTCACCCGGGAATTGCTTCAGCAGGGCCAGGTGCAGTTGCGCCCATTCCGACTTCGGATCCAGGTACTGGATCGAAGGCTTGTCCGCGTCGTAGACGACCGCGAACGGCGGGCCGTCGTAGCCCTCGTACATGAGGTAGGCGATGTCGACGTCGTCGCGACCGGCCAGCTTGCTGCGGGTCCCGGCAGCCAGGTCGAGCTTGTAGAGCTGGCCCGGTTCGCCATGGTCGGACACCACCGCGTAGACGGTATTGTTGTCGCGGTCGAACCAGGTGGTGCCGATCGAGCGCCCCGCCAGCGACTTTGGCATCGGCTGCCACTGCGCATCGGCGCCGGGGCGGTAATGCAGCACCGGTTCGTCGTCGTCGTCGCTGGTGGTCATGATGCGCGCGCGGCCGGACTGGTCGAAATCGAACGAGGCGGGTTCGCCGTAGCGCTCGACTTCGTCGCGGTGGCCGGTCCGGGTGTCGACCTTGTAGATCACCGAGGGGGCGTCCTCGCCGCAGACCCATTGCCAGCAGCTGAAGTCCACCAGCACCTTGCCCGGCTCCTTGTCCAGCACCTTGACGACGCTGGCGAAGCCCTGGTCCTTGCGCCGCCCCCGGACCGAGCCGATATCGCGCACGTATGCAAACAGGGTTTCCTGGTCCTTGCCGTGGATGTCGGTCGCCATCAATTCGCCGTAGCTGACCGGCTGCGCCTTGAGCGGCTGCATGCGCGCGCGCGACACCACCAGTTGCGTGTCGTCGCTCCACAATACGTCCGAGACATGCTGCTGGTTGCCGAAGCGCAATACCTGGGTCTTGCCGCTGCCGTCCAGGTCGACGACCTGCAGTTGCGTTTCCATGCCGTCGGCGTCGGGTACGGCAAGCGCGACGCGGTCGCCGGCGGGCGAAAGCGTTACCGAATAAATCTCCGCGTGGCGGGCGAAATCCTTCACTGGCAATGCCTGCGCGCGCGCACTGGTGGCGGACAGCACAAACAACGCACTAGCCGCGGCCGCGGCAGTCCATCGATTCATTGGATCCCCATTGGTGATGCCCGCTCCCCGGGCGGGCCCAGAATAAACGCCGGCCGCGGCAGCCGCCAAATTCGACGGCTGCCACGCACCCCATGGGGCGGTCGGCCCGCGCCAGGTGCCGCTGTCCGCGGCGATGATGCCCGTGCCGTCGCCACGGCCGATGTGGCCGGACAGCCGGGTTCAGGCTTCGAGCGTGGCCAGGCCGCCCTTGGCTTCCAGCCGCGCCAGGTAGCGCTGTCGGTGGCGATGATGCCCGTGCCGTCGCCACGGCCGACGCCGCCGGACAGCCGGGGTCAGACTTCGAGCGTGGCCAGGTCGCCCTTGGCTTCGAGCCACGCCTTCCGATCCCCCGCGCGCTTCTTCGCCAGCAGCATGTCCATCAGCGAGCGGGTCTCGACGTCGTCGTCGACGGTGAGCTGGACCAGGCGCCGGGTGTCGGGATGGATGGTCGATTCGCGCAGCTGCGACGGATTCATCTCGCCCAGGCCCTTGAAGCGGGTGACGTGCACGGCGCCCTTGAGCTTCTCGCGTTCGATCCGTTCCAGCAGCAGGCGCTTCTCTTCCTCGTCCAGCGCGTAGAACACCTGCTTGCCGACGTCGACGCGGAACAACGGCGGCATCGCCACGAAGATGTTGCCGGCCGCGACCAGCGCCGGGAAATGCCTGAGGAACAGCGCGCTCAACAGGGTGGCGATGTGCAGGCCGTCGGAGTCGGCGTCGGCGAGGATGATCACCTTGCCGTAGCGCAGGCCCGAGACGTCGTCCTTGCCCGGGTCGCAGCCGATCGCCACGGCGAGGTCGTGCACTTCGGTCGACGCCAGCACGCTGCCGGACGCGACTTCCCAGGTGTTGAGGATCTTGCCGCGCAGCGGCAGGATCGCCTGGAAGTCCTTGTCGCGCGCCTGCCGCGCCGAGCCGCCGGCCGAATCGCCCTCGACCAGGAACAGTTCCGTGCGCGAGAGATCCTGCGAAATGCAGTCGGCGAGCTTGCCGGGCAGGGCCGGGCCCTGCGTCACCTTCTTCCGGGTGACCTGCTTTTCGGTCTTCAATCGCGCCGACGCGCGTTCGATCGCCAGCTGCGCGATCTTGCCGCCGAGCTCGGTGTGCTGGTTGAGCCACAACGAGAACGCATCGTGCGCGGCGCCCTCGACGAAGCCGGCGGCCTGCCGCGAGGACAGCCGCTCCTTGGTCTGGCCGCTGAACTGCGGGTCGGTCATCTTCAGCGACAGCACGAACGAGACGCGGTCCCACACGTCTTCCGGCGCCAGCTTGACGCCACGCGGCAGCAGGTTGCGGAAGTCGCAGAACTCGCGCAGCGCGTCGGTGAAGCCGGTGCGCAGGCCGTTGACGTGGGTGCCGTGCTGCGGCGTGGGAATCAGGTTGACGTAGCTTTCCTGGACCAGTTCGCCGTCCGGCACCCATGCCACGGCCCAATCCGCGACCTCGGTGTTCCTGTCCAACTGGCCGACGAACAACTCCGGCGGCAGCAATTCGAGGCCGGCCAGTTCGCCTTTCAGGTAATCGCGGAGCCCGTCCTGGTAATGCCACTGGCTGCGCTCGCCGCTGGCGACGTCGTGCAGGCGCACGGTCAGGCCCGGGCACAGCACGGCCTTGGCGCGCAACAGGTGCTTGAGCGCGCGCAGGTTGAACTTCACGGTGTCGAAATACCCGGGGTCCGGCCAGAAGCGCAGGCGGGTACCGGTGTTCTTCCTGCCGACGCCGCCGACGATCTCCAGCTGCGAGGCGCGGTCGCCGCCGGCGAACGCCATCCGGTATTCGTTGCCGTCGCGCTTGATGAAGACCTCGAGCTGCCTGGACAGCGCATTGACCACGCTGACGCCGACGCCGTGCAGGCCGCCGGAGAAGGTGTAGTTCCGGTTGTTGAACTTGCCGCCCGCATGCAGCCGGGTGAGGATCAATTCGACGCCGGGGATCTTCTCCTCCGGGTGGATGTCCACCGGCATGCCGCGGCCGTCGTCGGAGACCTCGCAGCTGCCGTCGGCGTGCAGCGTCACCTCGATTTCGCGCGCGTGCCCGGCCAGTGCCTCGTCCACCGCGTTGTCGACCACTTCCTGCGCCAGGTGGTTGGGGCGGGTGGTGTCGGTGTACATGCCGGGCCGGCGCCGGACCGGATCCAGGCCCGACAGGACTTCGATGTCGGCCGCGTCGTAGCGGCTGTTCATGCTGCGTGACTCGCTGGAACGGAATTCATGCGATGCGGAGCGACCGTGGGGAATGCGAAAGCGCATTGTCGCGTATCGGCGCCGGCAACGTTAAAACCCCGTTGTTCAGTTGCCAGCAGGTTCCGGCTCGCTAGGGTCGCGACGTCGTCGAGGGGCGCGACCACGACACTTGATTCCCTGATTCCAGTCAACCATGGAGATTCCACGATGACCCAGCGCAAATCATTGATCCCGGTCCTGCTCGCCACGGCCCTGGCCACCCCGTTGGCCTACGCCCAGAGCGTCGGCGTGGGTGTCGACGCCAATGCCGGTGCCGACGCCCAGGGCGCGCCGGTCGCCGCCGGCGTCCAGGCCGAGGGCCAGGTCGACGCCCAGGCGCGTACGGATGCCATCCAGCAGGCGACCGATGCCGCCCAGGCCACGGGCGACCAGGTGGGCGATGCGGTCAAGGAGGCGGCCCGGACGGGTGCCAAGGCGGCCGACCAGGCCAGCGACCAGGCCGCCGCGTCGGTGTCGGGCAATGCAAGTGCCAGCGCCAATTCGGCGGTGACCGCTGGCAGCGACGACGACCAGTCCGCGCCCGAGCAGGAAGAGGCCAGCGAGCCGGAAGAAGAAGGGGACGGCTCGCAGTAAGCCGGCGATGGCAAGTCGCCGGCCTGCCGGCCAGATCGTCCCACGACGCCCCGGAATTTCCGGGGTGTCGTCTTTTTACCGCAGGAACAACAGCTTGCACGCCATAAAGAAGATCCGCGGCGGCCACGACGGCCCTGCTTGCCTGTAGAATGGGGCTTTCCAGCGAGCCGCTGCCGTCATGACTGCCTCCAGCCCCGTCACCCCGCTCATTTTCGTCACCGGTGGCGTGGTGTCCTCGCTCGGCAAGGGGATCGCGGCGTCCTCGCTGGCGGCGATCCTGGAAGCGCGCGGCCTGCGCGTGACGATGATGAAGCTGGACCCGTACATCAACGTCGACCCGGGCACCATGAGCCCGTTCCAGCACGGCGAGGTCTACGTCACCGACGACGGCGCCGAGACCGACCTCGACCTCGGCCACTACGAGCGCTTCGTCAATACCCGCCTGTCCGGCCGCAACTCGGTCAGCACCGGCAAGATCTACGAGTCGGTGATCCGCAAGGAGCGCCGCGGCGATTACCTCGGCGGCACCGTGCAGGTGATCCCGCACGTCACCGACGAGATCAAGCGCTGCATCGACGCCGCTACCGCCGGCTTCGACGTGGCGCTGGTGGAGATCGGCGGCACCGTCGGCGACATCGAGTCGCTGCCGTTCCTGGAAGCCATCCGCCAGATCCGCACCGAGCGCGGCCCGGAAAAGGCGATGTTCATGCACCTGACCCTGGTGCCGTTCATCGCCGCGGCCGGCGAGCTCAAGACCAAGCCCACCCAGCATTCGGTGAAGGAACTGCGCTCGATCGGCATCCAGCCCGACGTGCTGCTGTGCCGCAGCGAGCAACCCCTGCCGGACGGCGAGCGCCGCAAGATCGCGCTGTTCACCAACGTGCCGGAAAAGGCGGTGATCTCCGCGATCGACCTGGACAACATCTACAAGATCCCGATGTGGCTGCACGACCAGCACCTCGACCAGATCGTGGTCGAGCGCCTGAACCTGGGCGACAAGGCCGCCGCCGACGCCGACCTGTCGCAATGGGAAGCGGTGGTCGACGCCGCCGAGCACCCGGTCGACGCGGTCACGATCGGCATCGTCGGCAAGTACGTCGACCACCAGGACGCCTACAAGTCGCTGGCCGAGGCGCTCAAGCACGGCGGCCTGCGCCAGCGCACCAGGGTCACGCTGAAGTGGCTGGAATCCAGCGAGATCGAGCGCGATGGCGCCGGCGCGTTGCGGGGCGTCGACGGCATCCTGGTCCCCGGTGGCTTCGGCGATCGCGGGTTCGAAGGCAAGGTGCTGGCCGCGCAATTCGCGCGCGAATCGGGAACCCCGTATTTCGGGATCTGCTACGGCATGCAGGCCGCGGTCGTGGACTATGCGCGCCACGTGCTCGGCCTGGCCGACGCCAACAGCACCGAGAACGATCGGCAGACCCGGCATCCGGTGATCGGCCTGATCACCGAGTGGCGCACCGCCAGCGGCGATGTCGAGCGCCGCAGCGAGGACAGCGACCTGGGCGGCACCATGCGCCTGGGCCTGCAGGAGCAGCGGATCAGGCCCGGCACGCTGGCGCACAAGCTGTATGGCGCCGACGTGGTCGGCGAACGCCACCGCCACCGCTACGAGTTCAACAACCGCTACCGGACCCAGCTCGAGGACGCCGGCCTGGTGATCAGCGCCAAGTCGATGGACGACACCCTGGTGGAAATGATCGAGCTGCCGCAATCGCAACACCCGTGGTTCCTGGCCTGCCAGGCGCATCCGGAATTCCTGTCGACGCCACGCGCCGGGCACCCGCTGTTCGTCGGCTTCATCCGCGCCGCGCGCGAGCACAAGGCGCAGGCCGGCGGCAGGCTGCTGAAGGAGGCGAGCGCATGACCGCGTCTTGCAGGAGCGGCTTCAGCCGCGACCCGAGGGGCCGTGGGCGATCCGTCGCGGCTGAAGCCGCTCCCGCAGGAACGATTGCATGAAGCTTTGCGGATTCGAAGTCGGCCTCGACCAGCCGTTCTTCCTGATCGCCGGGCCCTGCGTGATCGAGTCGATGCAATTGCAGCTCGACACCGCCGGCACGCTCAAGGAGATCACCTCGGCGTTGGGCATTCCCTTCATCTTCAAGTCCAGCTTCGACAAGGCCAACCGCACCTCGGGCACCAGCTTCCGCGGCCCCGGCCTCGAAGAAGGCCTGAAGGTGCTGGCCGAAGTGAAGCGCCAGCTCGGCGTGCCGGTGCTCACCGACGTGCACGAATACACGCCGATGGACGAAGTCGCCTCGGTCGTCGACGTGCTGCAGACGCCGGCGTTCCTGTGCCGGCAGACGGATTTCATCCAGAAGGTCGCCCGCGCCGGCAGGCCGGTCAACATCAAGAAGGGCCAGTTCCTGTCGCCGTGGGAGATGAAGCACGTCACCGACAAGGCCAAGGCGACCGGCAACACGCAGATCATGGCCTGCGAGCGCGGCGCCAGCTTCGGCTACAACAACCTCGTCTCCGACATGCGTTCGCTCGCGGTGATGCGCGACACCGGCTGCCCGGTGGTGTTCGACGCCACCCACTCGGTGCAGCTGCCCGGCGGCGCCGACGGCAAGAGCGGCGGGCAGCGCGAATTCGTGCCGGTACTGTCGCGCGCGGCGATGGCGGTCGGCATCGCCGGCATCTTCATGGAAACCCACCCGGACCCGGACAAGGCGCTCTCCGACGGCCCCAATGCCTGGCCGCTGGGCAGGATGCGCGCGCTGCTGGAAACGCTGGTGGCGCTGGATGAAGTGACCAAGCGCAACGGTTTCCTCGAATCGCAGCCGTAGACCATCGGCAGTAACCAGCCGCAAACCATTTCCCCGACTGTGCACGAGACACGATGACCACGATCGCCAAGATCCACGCCCGCGAAATCCTCGACAGCCGCGGCAACCCCACGCTCGAAGCCGAAGTGACGCTGGCCGATGGCAGCTTCGGCCGCGCGCTGGTGCCTTCGGGCGCCTCCACCGGCAGCAAGGAGGCGGTGGAGTTGCGCGATGGCGACAAGACCCGCTACGGCGGCAAGGGCGTGCGCAAGGCGGTGGCCAACGTCAACGGCGCGATCGCGCAGGCGCTGCAGGGTTTCGATGGCGACCAGGCCGCGCTCGACCGGCGCCTGATCGACCTCGACGGCACCGAGAACAAGGGCCGGCTCGGCGCCAACGCGCTGCTCGGCGTGTCGCTGGCCAGCGCGCATGCGGTCTCCGCGTCGAAGAAGGTTCCGTTGTGGCAGCACCTGGCCAATGGCCGTCCGGTGTCGCTGCCGGTGCCGATGATGAACATCATCAACGGCGGCGCGCACGCCGACAACAACGTCGACCTGCAGGAATTCATGGTGCTGCCGGTCGGTTTCGATTCGTTCTCCGAGGCGCTGCGCTCGGGCACCGAGATCTTCCACGCGCTGAAGTCGGTGCTGAAGGGCAGGGGCCTGTCGACCGCGGTCGGCGACGAAGGCGGTTTCGCGCCGGACCTGCGCAGCAACGAGGAAGCGCTGGAAACGATCCTGGAAGCGATCGGCAAGGCCGGTTACAAGGCCGGCGAGGACGTGCTGCTGGGCCTGGACGTGGCCTCCAGCGAATTCTTCGAGAACGGCAAGTACAACCTCACCGGCGAAGGCAAGCGCCTGACCAGCGAGCAGTTCGTCGACTTCCTCGCCAACTGGGCCGCGCAGTACCCGATCGTCACCATCGAGGACGGCATGGACGAGGGCGACTGGGCCGGCTGGAAGCTGCTGACCCAGCGCCTGGGCGACAAGGTGCAGCTGGTCGGCGACGACCTGTTCGTGACCAACCCGCGCATCTTCAGGGACGGCATCGAACAGGGCGTGGCCAACGCGATCCTGGTCAAGGTCAACCAGATCGGCACGCTCACCGAAACCCTCGAGGCGATCGCGATGGCCGATGCGGCCGGTTATGCGGCGGTCGTTTCGCATCGCTCCGGCGAGACCGAGGACACCACCATCGCCGACATCGCGGTGGCGACCACCGCGACCCAGATCAAGACCGGCTCGCTGTGCCGCAGCGACCGCGTGGCCAAGTACAACCAGCTGCTGCGGATCGAGGAAATGCTCGGCGGCAATGCCAAATACGCCGGCCGCGACGCCTTCGTCTCGCTCAAGCGCTGACCGGGACCTCGATGCGCGGCCTGCGGATCGTCCTGCTGCTGTTGCTGGTGCTGCTGGCGTGGCTCCAGTACCGGTTGTGGTTCGGCAGCGGCGGCCAGCGCGAGGTGCAGGTCCTGCAGCACCGGGTGCAGCAGCAGGCGCGCGACAACGCCGGGCTGCAGCAGCGCAACGATGCGCTCGCGGCCGAAGTCGACGACCTCAAGTCCGGCGAAGCGGCGGTCGAGGAACGCGCGCGCAACGAACTGGGCATGATCAAGCCGGGCGAGACCTTCTACCGCGTGGTCGAGCCGCAGCCGGAGGCGGCCGACCCGCTGCCGCCCGTGGAGCCGGCGCAATGACCTGGGCGATCGTGCCCGCGGCCGGCGCGGGCACGCGCTTCGGCGCCGCGCTCCCGAAACAGTACCTGCAGATCGATGGCGAGCCGCTGGTCGCGCATGCCCTGCGCGCGCTGCTGTCGCATCCGTCGGTCGAGGGCGTGGTCGTCGCCCTGGCCGACGGCGATCCGCACTGGCCCGGCTGGACGGAGCTGGAAGGCAAGCCCATCGTCACCTGCACCGGCGGCGCCTCGCGCGCCGATTCGGTGCTGGCCGGGCTCGCCGCGCTGCCGGCGATCGTGCGTCCCGACGATTTCGTGCTGGTCCACGATGCGGCGCGCCCGAACCTGTCGCAGGCCGACCTGCAGCAACTGCTCGAACGCGGCCGCGCCGATCCGGTCGGCGCGATCCTGGCCGCGCCGGTGCGCGATACCCTCAAGCTGGCCGGCGACGACGGCGGCATCGACGCCACCCAGCCGCGCGAGCGCCTGTGGCGCGCACTGACCCCGCAGTTGTTCCGCCGCCTGCAGCTGACCCGCGCGCTGGAAGCAGCGCGCGATGACGGTGTCGTGGTCACCGACGAAGCCATGGCGATGGAGCGACTGGGCCATCGACCGCTGCTGGTCGAGGGCGGCGAGGACAACCTGAAGGTGACGACGCCGGCGGACCTGGCGCTGGCGACGTTCCTGCTGCGCCACGCCGCCGCCGGGAAGGACTGAGCATGTTCCCGGGGCATTTCGCGGTCGCGCTGGCGCCGATTCTGCCGGCTTCGCATCCACGATCCGGGCGATGATCGCCTGTATGCTGGCGGCTCGCAGGAATTGAAGGCCAAGTCGGTGGCAACGACCAACACGCGGGACCTGGACCGCGACGACGCACGCAAGCTCCGCCCCGGGGACGACCACTACCTGGCCTATGTCGGGCCGCCCGGTCAATACGACTACATGGGCGCCACGCAGTTCCGCCTGCTCACGACCCTGGGCCTGCGCGAATCGCACCGCGTGCTCGACCTGGGCTGCGGTTCGCTGCGCGCGGGCAGGCTGCTGATCCCGTACCTGCTGCCGGACTGCTACCACGGCATCGAGCCCAATACCTGGCTTGTCGACGAGGCGATCGAGCACCAGCTCGGCCGCGACATCCTGCGGATCAAGCGGCCGCGGTTCGACGCCAACACCGAATTCCGTGCGGACGTCTTCGGCGTGGATTTCGATTTCATCGTCGCGCAGTCGATCTTCTCCCACGCGACGCCGGAATTGACCGTCACCGCGCTGCAGAACATGCGCAAGGCGCTGTCGCCGGGCGGATTGATCGCCTGCACCTTCGTCGAGGCGCCACTCGGGGATTCGGCCGATTTCGCCGAAGGCTGGGTCTATCCGCATTGCGTCCGCTACACGGCCGCGGAAGTGGCCACGTTGTTCGGGCGGGCGGGGCTGTCGGCACGCAGGATCCCCTGGTTCCATCCGCGGCAGACGTGGTACCTGGGTGCGCTGGACGCCGCGCAACTGCCCGCCGGCGACGAGCTTCGCGAACTG
>Ga0209971_1000224_pt1 | contig 16644 bp, 14 predicted proteins | sample InoplaM3SAM_FD_187588 | JGI IMG/M metagenome (GOLD analysis project Ga0209971, IMG submission 187588) | Arabidopsis thaliana rhizosphere microbial communities from the Joint Genome Institute, USA, that affect carbon cycling - Inoculated... | ecosystem: Host-associated > Plants > Roots >... | reverse complement strand
ATGTCGGCGGAGATCCCATTCCAGTCGATTCTCACGTCGTCGACTCCTGTTGCTTCGTGTCTGCCGTGGATCTTATCCGGGTCGCAGACCGGCCGCGGCGATCTTGCGGGTCAGCGTCGGGACTGCGGCAGTATCGAGCTCGCCCGGTCGAAACCAGCGTGAGCCGTCCCCCCGTCGGCCGTTCGCGGCGGCTACGGGCCGGGCCCGGTAGGCTCGAAAGATCGAGATGTCGAGGCGCCGGTTGACGACCGCATGGCGGGCGCGGCCGATCGGGGGCGCCGGCGCGAGCTCGAGCCCGAGCTCCTCGATGCGTTTCGAGAGTCGGCGGCGGGCCTCGCCGGGCGACTGGCCTTCCGCCGACGGGAACTCCCAGAGGCCGTCGAGCCAGCTCGAACGGCGCCGCACGAGGAGCACGCGGCCGCGCTGCTCCACGACGGCCGCCGCGAGCGCGACGACGACCGGCGCGGGTCTCGCACGGCGTCGCGGAAAGCGCTCCGGATCCCCGAGCCGGCGCGCGGCGCACAACGACGAGACGGGGCACGCCGGGCACGCGGGTCTGCGGGGCGTGCAGATCGTCTGTCCGAGATCCATCAGAGCCGCGGCGAGATCGCCGGGGCGGCGGTCCGGCAACAGGCTCGCGGCCCGCGCGAGGACGCGGCGCCGGAGCGCCCCGGATCCCGCGCTCCCGCGAAGGGCGAACAGGCGCGACAGCACGCGGTCCACGTTGGCTTCCGCCGCCGGAACACGCGCGCCGAACGCGAGGGACGCGACGGCCGCGGCCATGTACTCCCCGAAGCCCGGGAGCCGGTCGAGCTCCGTCGGGGTTGCCGGGATCTTCCCTTCGTGCTCTCTCACGATGGCCCGCGCGGCGTGGCGCAGGTTGCGTGCGCGGGCGTAGTAACCGAGCCCCGACCAGGCGGCGAGGACGTCTTCCTCCCGTGCCCGCGCGAGAGCGTGCACGTCCGGAAACCGCGAGAGAAAAGGAAAGTACCGTTTGCGGACGGCCGCGACGGTCGTCTGCTGAAGCATGACCTCGGAGACCCAGATCCGGTACGGGTCGGAAGTCCCGCGCCAGGGGAGCTCCCGCTTCTCCCGGTAAAACCAGTCGAAAAGCGCGGATCGGAGCGGGGTCTCTACGTCGTGGAAATGAGCGACTCGCGCGGCGCGATCCAGTCCGGCTCCCGCATCAGGTTCGCGATGAACTGCTGCTCGTCCGGGGTTGGGAGGGTCTCGGCCAGGTGCTTCTGGTAGTCCTCGGCCGAGAGGAGCTCCCCCGTGACCGAGTAGGTCTTCCCGGCGAACTCGCCGATCGCCCGGTGATATTTCATGTCGGGGGCGACGATCGGCTGCGCGCCGGCCGGCATGTACCGGTTGATCTGCTCGATCAGCTTGTCGACTTCCTGCTTGTACATCTCCCTCGAGAGCTCGTTCAGGCGCTCCCGGTCGGCCTCGACGCCGTGGCGGTGCTCATCGTACCGACCCTTCAAACCCCACACGTAGAACCACTCGGCGGAAGAGGAGTGGTCCTTCCCGAACAGGTCGTACGCCGTGGACAGCCACTTGTTGATGTACTTCTGAAAAAGCGGCCCCGGCACGCGGCCCGCCTTCGCGATCCGCTGCAGCCCCATGTGTCCGGTGCCCATGTGGAAGCCTTCCTCCTTGAGCATCGGCCCCATGGATCGGGCGAGGGGCGCGAACGCGGACGTCGAGAGCATGTTCAGCTGGTACTTCCCGTCGCGGTCCACGAACTCGGTGTAGGTGAAGAAGTCGACCCAGTTGTCGACGTCGACGTTGAACGATCCGAGCAGGCGGTTGTTGTCGAACGACCGCCGCTCCAGGAGCTTGCGCGCCTCGATCTTCCCGGTCTCGCCGAAGTCGTTGACGAGCAGATGGCACATCTGCCACCCGTGCCGCATCTCCTCGACCATGATCCGGCACACGCTGTCGGTGTCGTACTCCGAGGGGGACGTCTTGAGCAGGTTTCGCTGCTGCTCGACCGAGGCGAACTCGGTGTCTCCCTGGTAGACGATCAGGTTGAGCAGCGCGTCACGGATGGGCTGATGCGGGATCTGGGTGACGCGCTCCCACTTGTCCCGGCCCTTGAAGTCACCGAACTCGATCTCGTTGGTCTTCAGGTCGCCGTATTTCGCCTCGAACTGGTAGTCGGAGTACTTCGGCAGGGTCAGGCCGATGTCCTTCTGCCACTCCCGGAAGGCGTCGATCCAGTCGTCGAATGTCGCGATCTTCTTCACAACTCCCTCGAACTCCATATCATAGCGGTTTATGCCCGGTTCTCCGCTCCCGATCGACTGGGAGGGTCTCGTGGTCGGATTCGAGAGCCGCTCGCGACAGATCACGCACTTCTTTGACCGCGAGACGGGCGACGTCGCCCAGGTGCTCGAGCGCGACGCCGCGCGTCACCTGGCGATGAGCGCGGACCCGCGATACGTCGCGCTGCCCCGGGATTCGGGGGAGCGGTCGCGCGGAGATCTCGAGGAGTTCCTCGCGGCGTGCGACGACGAAGGATGCCGGCGCGATCTCGCCGCTGCGCTCTCCTCGGCCGACCCCGCGTCCGCGTATCGGAGCGCGCTCCTGCGACACCCCAGGCAGGAGGCGCGCTTTTTCCAGTTCAAGCAGCGACGGGCGCGAGAGCGAGCGGAGGAATGGCTCGCGGCGCAGGGAGTCCCGTTCGAGAAGGAGATTCGCCGCTAGATCAGAGTCAGGCAACCAAACCGGCGCGCCTCATGGAAGTCCGCCGGCTCTTTCCCGATCGGAGACCAGGCCGAGAACTCGTCCGCGGCAGATCCGGTTCCGCGATCCACCCGGTAGAAATTCGCGCGCCACTTCGACGGCGCCCCCTGCCCCTCCAGCATCGGGGCCATCGGGATGGTCAGGGTCGCCGACCAGCGTCCCGGCCGCAGGCGGGTCTTCCCCGACAGTCCGGGCAGGTTCCATGCGGCGTCTGCATTCATCGTGGCGCGCACGAGGTCGGGCGAAGTCACGCGGGCGTCGAACAGCGCTCCGAGCGGGTTGATCTCGAACTCGTAGTACACGGTCGGCGGATCGAGGGGCGACACGAAGACCTCGTACACGTCCTCCCTCCAGAGCGGCTCGTCGCGGCCGCGGAGCGTCGCCACCGTCGCCTCGTCCCGCCCGTCGAAACGCACGACGAGAGCGCCGTCGCGCACGCCCGCTCGGACCGCCGTCCGGAGGCGGGGCACGGCGCCCGAAACCGCGTCGCGGAGCGCGATCGGCGGAATCGAGACGAGTCGATCCGTCGGGCCGAGCGGGGGGACGTCGATGCGGGGAAGCGCGAGGTCGTTCGTAGCCCCGAGGCTACTTCAGCTTCCAGAGACGCACGAGGTTGAAGCCGATCGAGGCATCGCGCGGAAGGCCGACGCCTCCGAAATCCGAGGCCGTGTACTGGTCGACGCTGGTCGCGCGAAGGTTTCCGACGGTGAACGCGAAGCGGTGCCGCAGGACCGTCTTCTCGATGGAAGCGATCCAGCCGAACCGCGTCGTCCGCCCAGAGCCCTCGGTGAAATCCTGGTTCTTCGGGTAGAACTCGCCGTGCAGGTTGACGGTGCGGGTGAGGGCCACGGAGATCGCGACCGGCACGTTGAAAGCGTCGCGGAAAGAGGCGGTGTTCGAAACGTAGGTGGGAACCGCCGTCAACCGCACGCGCGATCCGAGAGCGAGTGAGGCGATCCCCTGCGCGAAGAACGCGTACCGGTCCCCCTGGACCTCCTCCGCGGTGCGGCCGTTCCCTCCGACCCGGACCGCGAGTCCGAAGCGTCGCCCTTCCGCGACCGGCAGCAGCCGGTACTTCGCCGAGATCTCGTAGTCGTCCTCGCTCGAGGAGCGATCGAGCGCGAGCTCCAGGGAATCGAGCGGAGAGTACGAGACGCCGATCCCGGTCGACGTGCTCGAGTCGAAAGTGAAGAAGTTGTGGAAGTCTGCCTCGTTGAGAGACCCGGAGAAACGGTGCGTGAAGATGACGCCGAGGGTCCCCCCGGCGGGAATCTCGGTCGAGGGAAGGTTGATGACTCGCGACCCTTCCGGAGCCCGCGGGGGAGGGGTCGCCGGCGCATCCTGCGCGAGCGCGCGGGTGGCGACCAGCAGCATCGTGACCGCGAGGCCTCGGCATCTTCCACTCAATCCCGCGGCGCTCCTCTCAGGATCCAGTCCGTCACGAGCTGGCGCTCGGCTTCGGTGATCGATCCGGTCTGGGGCATCCGATCGCCGACGATCACCTGCCCCGGAGAGATCTTCCGCCAGAGGTACGAGTTCGTCGCGTCACCCGGCGTGACTCGGAAGATCGAAGGGTTCTGGTTCGCGCGCACCATCACGATCGAGTCGTAGGCGACCCCCGAAGTGAGGACCAAGCCCTCCTGCGCGAGCGACGCCGGCCCGAGGTGACACCCGGAGAGCGCGCACTTCGGAGTGAAGACCTCGTTCTGCACGCGCGTGTACGTCGCGAGGGGCGACGGGCCGGGTCCGTCGCCGGGCTCGGTCGGCAACGCCTTCTCGTCACCGCAGCCCGACGGCGCCAGGCACGCCGCGAGCAGAAAACCGTAGATCGCGAGGCGTTTCACGACGCGGCGGAGTATAGCCACGCGTCCGTGAATGAATCGTTATTTACGAAATTTTGAGAGGGAGATTCGTCGCTCGAAGGCGCCTGGACCGAAGCTGCCGGACAACATCCGGGTGCAGACTGAAGTCTGTCCCCTCCACTTCGTCACAATTTGACCAGGCCCGCGCCCCAGTGCAGCCCGGCGCCGAGCGCCGTGAAGCAGACGAGGGACCCGGGACCGATTCGTCCGGCCTGCTTCGCCTCGTGGAAGACGAGCGGGAGAGTCGCGGCCGTGGTGTTGCCGTACCTCTGGATGTTGTTGAACACCTTCTCGTCGGGCAGATCCAGGTGCTTCTGCACCGCTTCGTTGATGCGCAGGTTGGCCTGGTGCATGAGGAGCATGTCGAGATCGTCGATCGAGAGGCCGTGCTTCGCGAGAACCTCGCGCACGATCTCCGGCATCATCGTGGTCGCCAGGCGGAACACCTGCCGGCCTTCGACGATCGGGACGGTGCCGTCCGCCGCGAACATCTCGGGGGAAAAGTAGGGGAAGGAGGCCGAGCCGCCACCCGGCACGTAAAGCTTGTCCCAGTGGCGCCCGTCCGTGTGCATCTCGAAACCGAGAAAACCCCTTCCGTCGCCGGACTCGTTCGCCTCGAGGACGAAGGCCCCGCCCCCGTCTCCGAAGATCACGGCGCGGTCGCGCTGCTTGGTTCCCCAGGCGTAGGCCTCCGGGGAGACGGGGCCCTCGGAATCCCCGAACATCACGGCCCATTCGGCATCGGTCCACGGATACAGCGACGCGTGACACTCCGCTCCCACGAGCAGGATGCGCCGGTAGGCGCCGGAGCGGATGAAGGCGTCGGCGACCTGAAGCCCCGACAGGAAGCCGGCGCACTGCATGCGCACGTCGAGAGCGTGCGTCGTCTCGAGGCCGAGCTTTCTCGCCAGCAGCCCGCCGTTTCCCGGAAAGTAGTGGTCCGGCGTCATCGTCGCGAACACGATGAAGTCGACGTCGCGGGGTTCGAGACCCGCGTCGTCGAGAGCGCGGCGCGCGGCTTCGAGGCCGAGGTCCGAGGACGAGGTCCCTTTCCGCGCGTAACGCCGCTCCTGGATGCCGGTGCGCTGGCGGATCCACTCGTCGCCGGTGTCCATGAGGAGCGACATCCGGTCGTTGGTCACGACGCCGTCCGGAACGAACATCCCGGAGCCGCGAATGACGGTGGTTGGGCGCTGCACGTCAGGACCGATTTCGTTCGTTCGACGCGGCTCCGTCAGCGAAGTGGCTCGATCTCGACGTCTCCGGTCGGCCCGTCGACGCCCGCGGCCCACGCGTACAGGAGCATTCCCTCCGAAGGCTCCACTAAGAGGCGCCCGTTCGGCTCCTCCGTGACTCCGAGCGTCGTCAGGATCGAGTCGAAGCGGACCGTCTGCCCCGCATCCACCGCGGCCTGCAGCCGCCCGATCTCGTCGTTGTTGCCGTTCACCGCGACGATCGTGACGACACCGGCTGCTCCGCCGTTGTAGAGGATCAGGTTCGTCCGCCGCGTGGAGGTCTGGACGGCGAATGCCTCACCGACTCCGGACAGAGCACCCTCGACCGGGATGGGGAGCGCAAGGGTTCCGAAATCCCCCGCCTCCTTTCGCGCCGCGATCCTGGCGGACGAGACGATCGGGACGTCGGACTCGACCACGATCGCTCCCTGGCCGGGATCGACCTGGAACACGGTCGGCAGGACGAACTCGAAACGCCGGCTCTCGCCGGGCTCGAGCGAGAGGGTTCGCGAGGCCGGGGCTTCCCGGGGATCGAGCGGGATGTAGGAGAGGGTCACGGATGCGGGGGAGCTCGAAGGGTTCGACAGCGCGAGGTCGGAGAGGAAGATCGTGTCGAACATGCCGAGCGCGTTGCCTACGTTCGGGAAGATCCCGCTCTGCGCCGCCCTGGCCGGCAGCGAGAGGGCTGTGTCCTGCGATCCCTCGTCCACGATCCGCACGTACGGGTACAGCGTCCCGGAGAGAACCGAAACGCGAATGACGTCGCCCGGCTCCTCCTCGACTCCGAACGCCGACGCCGCCGGGTCGAACTCCTGGTTGAGGTTCGCCGTGAGTGAGATCGGAAGCGTCCCGCGGACCGTGCCGTCCGGCGCGACGAGCGTGAACTCCGCGCTGGCGCCCGAAGTCGTGAAGAAGCCGAAGATCGACTTTTCGTTCTCTCGCCAGCCGGTGAAGAGCGTCCGGGTCGCTCCGGCTCCGAGGCCCTCCGCCGGTGTGAACGCCGGCGTCGAATATCCGAAGGCCCCGCCGTCTTCGCGGGCCTGCGCGGTGCGGACGGTCGCGACGAGCGACTCCGCCGGTCCGGACGTGACGTGGAACCGGATGGGGCCGGTGAGCGTCGTCGACGACGATCCGAGGTCGCCGAACGCGTCCGCGACGAGGGAGGTCCCGCCGGGCGCGAGGCTGAACGTCTGCCGCGCCGCGAAGTAACCGGGCGAGAAGAGATAGATCATCTCTCCCGAGATCGGCTCGTCGCTGGTGTTGTGCAGGAGGATGTCGACGCGGGTTTCCGTCGTTGCGGTGCCGGTCCGCTGGCTGGCGGCCGGAGCGACGAGGTCCGACGCGGCCCCCACCGTCTGGAGCTGCACGTGGGCGAGCCTGCCGGCAGTGCCCACCCACACCTCGCCGTCGACGACGTCGATGCCGTAGGCGTTCTGCCAGGGGACCTCGGTCCTCAGGACGCCCGGGACGCCGGCGCCGACCTTGAGGTCCTCCACCGGAATCGTCGCGGCGGCTGACGCGAATGTCGTCGGCGTGATGGCGTAGTCGCGGACGGTCGCGCGCCGGTTGTTGACGAGCCGACCGACGTCCAACGTCTGCGGCTCGAGCACCGTCACCGTCGCCGTCGAGAGGTTCGGGTCGAGCAGCGCGATCTGGCCGTTCGCGCCGTTTGCCTCGGTGACGTACACGCGGCCGCCGAAGAGGTCGAAGTGAATGGGGTTCAGGAATCCCGTGAAGCTGACGAGAAGACCCGTGGTCGGATCGAAGCGGTCGACACGCGCGCCCGTGAATTGCGAGATCCAGAGGCGCCCTTCCGGGTCGAACTGGATCTGCGAGGGGGAGAGGATCGCAAAGGTCGGGTCGAAGAACGTCCAGGACGTCTCCTGCGCGGCACCCGGCTCGAACCGGACGATCCGGTTGTTCCCGAAGTCCGTCATCCAGAGGGCGCCGTCCGCGCCGAGGGCGATGTCGGAGTAGGCGATGGTCTGCGGAGAGCGGTAGTCCACGACCTCCAGGGTCTCGAGGTCCACCGACTGCAGACGGCGATCGGTCTGGGGGATCCACAACTTGCCGTCCGGCGCGCGGTAGAAGCCCGCGGGTCGCGAGCCGGGCACCTCCCACTCGCGCACCTCGCCCGTCGCGGTGTCGAGCCGTCCGAAGATCGAGTGGCCCGCGTCGATCCCGCTCTCTCCGTTGCAGAGGAACCACACGAGGTCGCCGTCGATCTCGAAGTCCACGGGGTTCGCCCCGCGGTCGTCGTCGTCCCGGAGCTGCCACTGCGTCATGACCTCGTCCTTCAGGACGGCAATGCGGTCGAGCGCGGGCACCAGGAACCAGACGGACCCGTCGGGTCGGACCTCGACCCGGACTCCGCTCACGACGCCCGAATTCTCGGTCTCGTAGGCGGTGCCGGCCGGGACGGTCGTGCCGGTCTGTGCCCACAGGACCGACGCGACGAGGAGGAGGGCGGCAGAGACGCCCGCAAAACGCTGGGATTTGGACATCGGCGGATCATAACCTGCGGTCCGCACGCGACATTTCGCGTTTGTGAGAGATGAGAGACGCGCCGACACCGCACTCCCTCTCCCCGCCTGCGAGGAGAGGGTTGGGGTGAGGGGCAATTCCGCCGATCCCCCCCGGCGTTATCTTCTTCGCGATCATGGCCGCCCGCGTACCGACCCCGAAGTCTCCCGTCGCCGAGGTGCTGGCGCGGCGCACGGTCGCCGCGGCGCCCGAGCTCGTCGAGCCGTTGCCCGACGGGCGACTCAAGTGTTACGCGTGCGGACATCGGTGCCCGATCCCGGAGGGGCGCGAGGGCGTGTGCCGCGTCCGGTACAACGAGGGGGGTGTCCTCAAAGTACCCTGGGGCTACGTCGGCGGAATCCAGTGCGATCCGATCGAGAAGAAGCCCTTCTTTCACGCGCTGCCGGGATCGGACGCGCTTTCGTTCGGGATGCTCGGCTGCGACCTACACTGCGGGTACTGTCAGAACTGGTTCACTTCGCAGTCGATCCGCGATCCGCGGGCGGTCGCCACGCCTCGCGACGTCTCGCCCGCCGATCTGGCGGAGCTCGCCGCGGAATGCGGGGCTCCGACGGTGGTCTCCACGTACAACGAGCCGCTCATCACTTCGGAGTGGGCCGTCGCCGTCTTCCAGGAGGCGAAGCGGCGGCGTCTCTACACGGCGTACGTGTCGAACGGCAACGGCACGCCGCAGGTGCTCGACTTCATCCGGCCGTGGGTCGACTTTTACAAGGTGGACCTGAAGTCGATGGACGACCGGCACTACCGCGAGCTCGGCGGCGTCCTCCAGAACGTGCTCGACACGATCCAGGGGATCCACGAGCGCGGCATGTGGCTCGAGGTACTGACGCTCGTCATCCCGGGGTTCAACGACTCGGAGGACGAGCTGCGCCGCGCCGCCGCGTTCGTCGCCTCGGTCTCACGCGACGTCCCCTGGCACGTGACCGCGTTCCACCCCGACTACAAGATGACGGATCGCGGCGCGACGCCGGCTTCGACGCTCGTCCGCGCGGCCGAGATCGGGACGGAGGAGGGGCTCCGGTACGTCTACGCCGGGAACCTGCCCGGGCGGGTCGGGAAGTGGGAGGACACCCGGTGCCCCGAGTGCGCCGCGACGGTCATCGAGCGATCCGGCTTCCGCGTGCGGAAGAACCGGCTCGTCGAGGGGGCCTGCCCGAAATGCCGGACGCCGATACCCGGCCGCTGGAATCCGCAGGTCGAGGGAACGACGCGGACGAACGGGATACCGCTGCCGGTGTTTTGAGCCGAAACCCGCGCCGGTAAACCCTCCCTCCGCTCGTCTCGTCTATCCTGTCAAAGCAACGCCCTTTCGGAAGGAGGGCTCGTGACAACAGTGGTCTGGACCCGGGAAGCCGCCGCGCACCTCCTGCGCCGGGCCGGCTTCGGGGGGACGCCGGCCGAGATCGACGACCTCCATGCCCGGGGCCTCGAGGGTGCGGTCTCGCGCCTCGTGGACTACGAGTCCGAGAGCCTGACAGCCTACGAGGCGGCGCTCGCCGCGAAGAACTACAACCTGACGGCGAACCGCGGGGTCCAGCAGTGGTTCCTCGACCGGATGGCGTTCTCCCCGAGACCTCTCGAAGAAAAGATGACGTACTTCTGGAACCTCCACTGGACGTCGGGGATCGCGAAGGTCCAGGGCGTCACCTTGATCCTGAACCAGAACCGGACCGAGCGGCAGTACGCGGTCGCGCGGTTCGACGATCTCGTGCTCAAGATCTCCCAGGACCCCGCGATGCTCGTTTGGCTCGACAACTGGCTGAACCGCGCGGGCCGCCCCAACGAGAACTACGGGCGCGAGCTCATGGAGCTCTTCTGCCTGGGGATCGGAAACTACACCGAGGACGACGTGCGCGAGGTCGCGCGGGCGCTCACGGGCTGGACCCTCCAGAACTACCGCGGCTCCGACAACTACAACAGCGCAACCTTCCTGGACAACGCCGCCACGCACGACAACGGTTCGAAAACGATCCTCGGGCGCACGGGAAACTGGAACGGCGCCGACGCCATCCGGATCATCCTCGAGCACGAAGACGCGCAGGGCTCGGTCTCCGGGCGCTTCATCGGCGCGAAGCTCTGGGCGTTCTTCGCGTACGAGAATCCACCGCCGTACGTCGTCGACGAGCTTCGCGACGTCTACACGTCCACCAACCACTCGATCCGCGAGGTCGTGCGCCGGATCCTGCTCCATCCCGAGTTCTACGAGGCGCACACGCGGAAGACCTGGGTCCGAAGCCCCGTCGAGTACGCGGTCGCGGCGATCCGGATGTGCGAGGCGACGAGCGACTTCGACGTCGCCGCCCGGCAGCTCGGACCCATGGGGCAGTTCCTGTTCAACCCGGAGGACGCGAAGGGCTGGGAGTGGGGCACCTCCTGGATGAACACCGGCACCCTCTTCGCGCGGGCGACGCTGGCGAACACCATCTGCACGAACCGCGGCTCGTCCGGCACGCGATTCGACCCGAACCGGTTCCTCTCCGGCCGCGACGCGTCGACCGCGGAAAAGGTGGTGGACATCCTGGCGGACCGTTTCAACGTCACCGACGCTTCTCCCAGGGTTCGCGCGGCGTGGGTGGAGTACGTGAATGCCAACGACGACGGATCGCGCGGCAACTGGACGAACACGCCGGCGAACGTGGACAAGAAGGTGCGCGGCCTCGTCCATCTGATGCTGACCGGACCCGCGTTCCAGCTGGGCTAGGGAGCGAGACGACGATGCCGATATCGCGACGCGACTTTCTCATCCGCAGCTCCGGCTTCGTGACGGTGTCGGCGATGGTGCCGCGATGGGCCGTGAAGGACGCGCGGCTCTTCGAGGAGTCGGTCGCGGCGGACTTTCCGAACCGGACGCTCGTGGTCATCGAGCTCGCCGGCGGAAACGACGACCTCAACACGGTGGTGCCCTACACGGACGCCCTCTACCTCGCACTCCGGTCGCGCATCGGCGTCCCGACGAACACCGTCCTCCCTCTGAACGACCGTCTCGGCTTGAACCCCGTCATGACCGGGTTGAAGGCGCTCTGGGACGCGAACCGGGTCGCGGTGGTCGAGAACGTCGGTTACCCGAACTCGAGCCTCTCCCACTTCGCGGCGCGGGACGTGTGGCACACGGCCGACCCGCAGCTCGCCCAGAGGCACGGCTGGCTCGGGCGATGGGCCGACCGATACATTGCCGGGAACGGAAACCCGCTCTCGTGCGCGGCGATCTCCCAGTCGCTTCCGCGCACTCTTCTCGCCGACAACGTCGGCGTGCCGTCGTTCGTGAACCTGGCGAGCTACCAGTACGCGACGGACGGCCAGTACCCGGGAGACCGCAACAACCAGATCCGCACTTTCCTCACGCAGAACGGCGGGGAGTACGAGATCGCCAACACGGTCGACACCCTCTCGCAGGTGGGGGAGGACGCCATCGCGTCGTCGAACATCCTTCAGACGGTGGGCACCGGCTACGTCCCGGGCGGGTCCTATCCGGCGGGCACGCTCGGCGCCGGGCTCCTGCTGATCGCGCAGATCGTGAACGCAAACGTGGGGGCGCGCATCCTCTACATCACGTTCGGAGGATTCGACAACCACGCGACGCAGGCGACCGATCAGCCCCCGCTCCTGACAGCGTTCTCGAATGGGATCAAGGCGCTCTTCGACGACCTCGACGCCCACGGCAAGTCGCACGACGTCCTGCTCATGAGCTGGTCGGAGTTCGGGCGCCGGCCGCAGGACAACGGCTCGAACGGCACCGACCATGGAACGCTCGGCAGCCACTTCGTCGTGGGAGACGCGGTGAATCCCGGGATCTACGGCGGGGTGCCGGACCTCGCGAACCTCGATCGGAACGGAAACCGGACGATGCAGAACGATTTCCGTTCGTACTACGGAACCATCCTCCAGGACTGGCTGGGCGCCGACGCCGCCGCGATCCTGGGGCCCGGCTATCCGAACATGGGCTTCGTGAACCGCGCTTACGCCTAGCTGATAGTTTCCCCTCCGTGATCGGGGGGAGGGCGACATCGGACGGCACGCGCCGTTTCGCCGCGCGGTCGAGCGCCGCGGAGGGTCATTTCCGCGACGCCGCGGGCGTCCTCCTTTCCTCCATCGGCCTCGGGACGTATCTCGGAGCAGAGGACGCCGAGACCGACCGCGGCTACGAGGAGTGCGTGGCGATCGCCCTCTCTTCGGGCGTGAACGTCTTCGACTCGGCGATCAACTACCGGGGCCAGAAGAGCGAGCGCGCGATCGGCCGCGCCCTCGCCGAGGCGTTCTCCCGGGGCGCCGCGGCGCGCGACGAAGTCTTCGTCTCGACGAAGGGGGGATACCTGCCGCACGATTCGGACGATCCGCGCGATCCCCGGCGGTACGTTCAGGAGACGTTCCTCGCGACAGGGATCGCCCCGCGCTCGGAGATCGCGGGCGGCGGAAACTGCATCGCGCCCGGATATCTCGAAGACCAGATCGAGCGAAGCCGCGAGAACCTCGGGCTCGAGACGATCGACCTCTACTACCTCCACAACATCGAATCGCAGCGGGGGGCGGTGGACCCGCGGACCTTCCGCACGCGGCTCCAGAAGGCGATCGAGACTCTGGAGGGCGCCGTTGCCGCCGGGAAGATCGCCCGGTGGGGGCTCGCGACCTGGGACGGGCTGCGCGTGCCGCCGGAGCACCCCGAGCATCTCTCGCTCGCGGAGACCCGCAGGGCCGCCGAGGAGGTCGCGGGCGCCGATCACCATTTCGCCTCGGTCCAGCTTCCGAACAACATCGCGATGGCGCAGGCCGTCGTCTACCGCTCGCAGGAGACCGGCGAAGGCCGTCTGCCGGCGCTCGCCGCCGCCTCGAAGCTCGGCCTCGCCGCCTTCGGATCGGCGTCGCTCCTCCAGGGACGGCTCGCCGGCGACCTGCCCGACGAGGTCGAAGCGGCCTTTCCGACCGCGGGCCCCGGCGCTCAGCGGGCGATCCAGTTTTCCCGCTCTTCTCCCGGAATGACCACGGCCCTCGTCGGCGTTTCGACTGCCGAGCACGCCCGGGAGAACTTCGCGCTGGCGGGTATTTCGCCGGCGGATCCCTCCCGGGTACTCGCGCTGTTCGCGTGACACAGGACACCGGATTGGCCGGGTCCTCGCTTTTTCCGGCAGCGGATCGGGTTTTGGGCTAGAATCAGGCTTTCCCGCCCGGACCCCGAGTCAGCGCGGCGGCATCCAGGAGTTCATGTCCGAAGACCCCTCGACCCCGGAAAACGCTGCGTCCTTTTCCGTTTCGGCGGAAGGCGCGACCCGTCCGGCACCGTCCGCTCACACGCGTGAGCCTCTGCCCGGAGAAGGGCCGGGACAACCGCGCCCGCACCGCCGTCGCCGTCGCCGTCGGCGGCGGGGAGGCCGGCCGGGTGGATTCGGCGGCAACGGCGCGCCCGAGCGGGTCGACGAGCTCGCCGCGACCGGGCCCGAGCGGCCCGTCGAAGGGGTCCTCTACATCCCTCCCAAGGAGAACCAGCCGGGCGTCCTCGTCGCCTCGGCCACCAACTACCTGCCGACGCCCCGCGACCCCATCGTGCCGCGCGACCTCATCGCGCGCGAGGGGCTCGAGGCGGGCGCGCTCATCGGCGGGTTCGCGGCCGACGGCGGCCGCCCCGTCCTGAAGCGCGTCGACACGGTCGAGGGGCTGACGCCCGCCCAGTTCCGGCAGCGCCCCGCCTTCCAGGAACTCGTCTCGATCGATCCGAACGCCTGGCTGAAGCTCGAGACCGAACCGGACGAGATGTGCGGCCGCGTCGTCGACCTGCTCGCCCCGATCGGCCGGGGACAGCGGTGCCTGATCGTCGCGCCGCCGAAGGCGGGCAAGACGACGCTCCTGAAACGCATGGCGCACGCGGTGGGCGTCAACGCGCCCGACGTGCACGTCATCGTTCTCCTGATCGACGAGCGGCCCGAAGAGATCACCGACTTCCGCCGGAGCGTGCTCCGCGGAGAGGTCATCGCCTCCTCGGCCGACCTCTCCGCCGAAAACCACATCGCGGTCGCCGAGATCGTGGCGGAACGGGCGCGGCGACTCATCGAGTGCGGCAAGCACGCGATCATCTTCCTCGACTCGATCACCCGGATGGCGCGCGCCTACAACCACATGCAGAAGGGGGGCGGCAAGATCCTCTCGGGCGGCATGGACGCCCGCACGATGGAGAAGCCGCGCCGGTTCTTCGGGGCCGCGCGAAACGCCGAGGGTGGGGGGTCGCTGACGATCATCGCGACCGCTCTCGTGGACACGGGGTCGCGGATGGACGAGATCATCTTCCAGGAGTTCAAGGGCACCGGCAACACCGAGATCCTGCTCGATCGCGACCTCTTCAACCGCCGCATCTTCCCCTGCATCAACATCCCGCAGTCCGGGACGCGCAAGGAAGAGAAGCTCTACAACCCCGAGGAGCTCCCGAAGATCGTCAAGCTCCGGCGGGCGCTCGCCGCCGTGGACAAGATCCAGGCGATGGAGCTCGTCCTCGGCCGCCTCTCGAAGTTCCCGACGAACGCCGACTTCCTGAAGAGCTTCTAGCCCCGCTCCGCGGCTAGAGCCGGGGGTCAGGCGTGCACTTTGGCGTTATTGAACCCGGACGCGCGACTCTCTCCCGATCGGCGGGAAGGCTCGCGACAATCTCTGTCGGATGGCCAGGCCACCGAGACTGCAAGCGCCAGGCGCCCTCCATCACGTGATCGCGCGCGGAAACGAGCGCCGGGACGTCTTCCACGACGACGCGGACCGCGAGGATTATCTTGAGCGGATCGCGCGATACCGCGAGCGGTTCGGATTTCGGCTCTACGCATACTGCCTGATGCCGAACCATGTTCATCTCGCGGTCGAGCAGGGGGCGGCGTCGCTTTCCGCTTTCATGCAGGCCCTGCAGTCGTCGTACACCCAGAGATTCAATCGGCGCCATGCCCGCGTCGGCCACCTGTTCCAGGGGCGCTACAAGTCCTTCCTGGTCGATTGCGACCGATACCTCATCGCTCTGATCAGGTACATCCACCAGAACCCGGTCAAAGCCGGAATCGTGCGTGAGTCGCACGTTTATCCGTGGTCGAGCGATCGCTTCTTTCGGAAAGGGGCGGGGCCGCCATGGCTCGATATCGAGGGAGTGTTCGCGCTCATGGGGTCCAGTCGAACGGAAGCAATGCGACGGTACCGTGAGCTGGTAGCGGATCGGGGTGAAACAGCCTCCTCCTATGACGAGCTCGTAGCTTACGAAGGGTCGGTAAAGGGTGGCGAGACTTTCGCCATAGAGGCTTTGCGGCACACCTCGCTGCCGCCCCGAAGGAACCGCGCCTGGACCGCGGAACGCGTCGCACGCGCAGTTGCTGCCGGCGAAGGGATGAAGCTCGACGAGCTTATCGGACCGAGCCGGCGGAGGAGATTCTCGCGCCTGCGATTAGTTGCGGCATATCTCGGCCGAGAACGGCTGGGGATTCCCACTGCTGAGGCGGCGCGACTGTTTCGCCGCGACGAATCCAGTCTCGCGCACGGCGTACGGTTGCTGGAGGAGCGAATGGGTCAGGATTCCGAGTTGACAGACTGGATAGACCAGGTAGCTCATAACGCCAAACTACATGCCTGACCCCGTTCAGCGCCTCCGGCTCTTCCTCTTTTCCCGTCCGTAGGTGACCGGCGCGGCGGCGGCCGGCCTCGCGGAGGGCCGTCGGGCAGGGGCCGGGGCCCGGCGATGCGGCCGCGTTTCCACGAAGTTGCGCCCCACCGCGAGGATCTCCTCCGGAGCCCACTCGACCGGGATGTCGCGGCCGATCAGCTTCTGGATCGAGTCGAGCGAGAAGACGTAGTCCTCGCAGGCGATGGAGACGGCGGTCCCCACCGCGCCGGCGCGTCCCGTCCGCCCGATGCGGTGCACGTAGTCCTCGGCCTGCTGCGGCACGTCGTAGTTGATCACGTGCGTGATGCCCGAGATGTCCAGCCCGCGCTGTGCGATGTCGGTCGCCACCAGGACGCTGATCTTGCCGTCCTTGAAGTCCTGAAGCGCGCGCATCCGCTGCGCCTGCGTCTTGTCGGCATGCATCGCCGTGGCGCGGACGCCTGCCTTCTCCAGATCGCGCACGACGCGATCCGCGCCGTGCTTCGTCCGCGTGAAGATGAGGACCGACTCGTGATCCTTGTCCCCCGTGAGCAGCTCGACGAGCAGCGCGTTCTTCTTCTCGCGCGGCACGGGATAGACCGCGTGCGTCACGGTGCTCGCGGCCGCCGAACGCACGCCGACCTGCACCACGACGGGC
>Ga0209971_1000221_pt1 | contig 16839 bp, 10 predicted proteins | sample InoplaM3SAM_FD_187588 | JGI IMG/M metagenome (GOLD analysis project Ga0209971, IMG submission 187588) | Arabidopsis thaliana rhizosphere microbial communities from the Joint Genome Institute, USA, that affect carbon cycling - Inoculated... | ecosystem: Host-associated > Plants > Roots >... | reverse complement strand
GCGACGTCGATCCGATTTCTGCTCGCCGCGGCGGCGCTCGTGGCCGGGCTCACCGCGCCGCTCGCCGCCGAGGAGAAGACGCTGCTGGCCACCGACGGGACGCTGTACGAAGTCCGGGCGGGCCTCGCGGTGGACCTCGGCGTCTCCGAAGTCGCCCCGGACGACTACCTGATCGAATGGACCGAGCGCAAGCAGGACGGATCCGTGCGGATCGGACTCGTCCCGGGCACCGCGAGCCGCAACGTCAAGCGCAATCTCGACCTCGCGTTCGACGAGAGGACCGCGTCGCTCCTGCTTCTCTGGAAGGAGGAGCTCCCCCCGGTCTCCGTGCTGCAGCTCGGCGTGCTCCGGGACGGGGAGTGGAAGACTTCGGTCCTCCTGCCCAACGTCGGGTTCGCGAAATCGTTCAACCCGCAGATGCGCCTCTCGCACATGACGGTGCGCTATGCCACGGAGGATCGCGGCGTCATCCTTGAGGACCGCTCGATCCTCTCCATCGTCTGGTGGGAGGAATCCCAGTATGCGCAGGCGCGCTATGCGCCGATCTTCCTGGACGAAGATTCGCTCGACGCGTCGAACGTCACCGTGTACGACCTTCCCACCCTTGCGGGAAGCGGAGGTGAGACCTCCTACGAGGACCTTCCCGCCGGCGCGTACATGTTCCCCTCGCTCCATTCCGACGGCCCCGGCGGCGCGATCCTCGCGAGCTTCGCCGACCTGCACTCCGGCAAGAACGTCGTCGTCCGCATCACGTTCCCCACGGACCTCGGAACGCCCGACTCGGGGAGCGTCACCTGGATGCGCCGGCACATTCCGATCGTCGGAGTCGTCGGCGAGTCGCCGATCGCTCCGACGGCGCCGGTCCGTGTGGCGTCGGTCGGGACGAGCCTCGGGACGGGATACCGGCCGACGTTCCACTGGCGCGAGGGAGACCGCCTCCTCTACACGCGTTACGACGGCCGTGAGTGGGCGTCGGTGAAGGCCATCCAGCTCTCCGAGACCATGTCTTACGAGCGGGCCCTCTCGCTCGTCGTGAGCATGGCCACCTCGAACTGACGCGCGAAGCGCGAAGCGCCTTCGCGCGTCATCCCGAGCGAAGCGAGGGATCTCTCCCGGATTAGCCTCTGCAGCGCGAAGCGCCTTCGCGCGTCATCCCGGGCGCACCGAGAGATGACCCCGGGTCAGAGCCCCTTCGGCAGGTCGGCGCGCACCGATTTCTCGTAGAGCGAATCGAGAAGCGTCACCGCATCGGCCCCGGCCGGCGTGCGGTTCGTCGGCATCGCGATCTTGACCGTGTAGATGTGGTCTCCGGTCTCTCCGGTCCGAGGGTTCTTCACGCCCTTCCCGCGAAGCCGGAACTTCTGCCTCCCCTGCGTCCCGGGCGGGATCTTCGCGCGCACGGTTCCGTGGACCGTCGGGACGTCGATCTCCGCCCCGGAGTACGCCTCCTTCACCGTGATCGGGACGATTCCGTGGACGTCGTCCCCGCTGCGATCGAAGTACGGATGCGGCTCCACCCTTACGGTGACGAAGAGGTCCCCCGCCTCCCCTCCGCGCATTCCGGGTCCGCCCCTTCCCGGTATCCGGATGGTTCCCCCGTCTGCCGTTCCCTCGGGAATGCGGATCCGCACCCGCTCGGTCTCCGCGACGCGCCCCGTTCCCCGACACGTCGCGCAGGCGTTTCGCCCGACCCGCCCCGTCCCGCCGCACGTTGGACACTCCTTCTCGCGCCGCAGGGAAAGCGATGCCGTTCCACCGAGGACCGCGTCGCGAAATGGGACGTCGATCGTGCCGTAGGCGGGCTCCCCTTTTTCCGGACCGGTCCGGAATCGCGAGGCTCCGCCGAAGATGTTTCCGAAGAGATCGGAGAAGTCGGTCGATTCGAACGAGGCATCCCCGAAAGGTGAACCGCCGCTGCGATAGGTTCTCCCGCCACCGAAACCCGCGGCGGCGGCCTCCGCGTCGAATCCGGCGGACGTCGCGGCGTGGCCGAAGCGGTCGTACGCCCGGCGTTTCTCGGCGTCCTTCAGGACGTCGTAGGCCTCCTGGACTTCCTGGAACTTCTTCTGGGAGGTCTTGTCACCCGGATTGACGTCGGGATGGAGCTTTCGGGCGAGGCGGCGATAGGCCTTTTTTATGTCGGCCTCGGACGCGCTCTTCTGCACGCCCAGAACCTCGTAGTAATCGCGCTTTTTCATGACTTTGGCGCGATTATACGCAGCCGAAATCAGACCATTGACACCCGACTAGGGTCTAATATTATTAGCCGCAACTCGTCTGATATCTAATTCTATAAGGTTTCAAAACTCGAGCGGGGACGGATGGCTATCGACGACATCGATCTCCGGATCCTCGACATGCTCCAGCGAAACGGGAAGCTGTCGCAGGCGAAGATCGCCGGCGCGGTCGGCCTGACGACTCCCTCGGTCAACGAGCGGATCAAGAAGATGGAGCGCCACGGAATGATCAAGGGTTTCGTGGCCTTGCTCGACCACGAGAAGATGGGTTTACCGCTCACGGCCTACATCGACGTCACCCTGGAACACCCCCGGTTCGAGAAGAGCTTCGTGGACGACCTCGAGAAGTTGCTGGCCGTCCAGGAGTGCCACTACGTCGCCGGCGACTTCGCCTACCGTCTCAAGGTCAAGGCCGCGAACCCCGGCGCGCTCGCCGACTTCATCCAGCACCGCCTGCTCGTCATGAAGGGTGTCTCCGGAGCCCGAACCTGCCTTTCCCTGGCCTCGAAGAAGGAATCGACCCTTCTCCCGCTGGTCGAAGAACCCGAAAAAGAGAAATAGGGGTTTCGGTTCGCCGCGCGGGCCTCCCGGTCGCGGCGCGGACTTCGTCGCGGCGCGCGAAGTCTCCCGAGGTAATCGAGGGAGGAGGCGCGCGCCGCGGGAGCGCGGGCGCCGGGAGGGACTAGCGAGCGGTCGAGCCCGGCCTGGCGAGCCGCTCGCGCCGCGTCAGCGGAGTCCCGACCAAGCGAGCGCGACGGAAATGGAGGGCCTCCGCCCGGCTTTCGCCGGACGGATCGGCCTCACGGCCTTTTCTTTGGCGGGACCTTAGAAAAAGCGGAAAAAGCTTGGCCGGACCGGGCGGTTGCCCGCGCGGTCGGAGCAGAGGGCGAAGGTGGTGGGACCGCTTGCTTGCGCTGACATAACCGTTGGACGGCGAGGATGCAATCGGAGTGCCACGCACTCGCCCCCGAACGTCAGAATCGGAACGCCAGTCCCGCGTTCGCCGTCAGCAGCAGGCGGTTCCTCTCGGAGAAGATCTTGTGGAGCGTGATCCGACCCACGAGCGACAGGCGGGAGATCACGCGCAGGTCCCCGTCGATGCCCACATGCAGCCCGAAGACCGTTTCCTCGGGGTCCTCGAAACCTTCGAACTCGGGGGCGACCCGCTCCGGGTCGATCTTGTAGCCGCCGATCCCCCCGAAGATCCCGGAGGTGTAATCGCCCTCCCAGAACTGATACGAGACCCCGACGTTGACGTAATCGATCCGGGCCTTCAGGTCGGGCAGCTCGACCTCTTCGCCGTCGATGTCCGCGAGGAGACCGGCGTTCGACCCTTTTGTCTTGATGGACCCGATCGTCCCGCGCAGGAGGGCGCGTTCCTCGAGCTGGAAATCGACCCACGCGCTGGCGTCGCTCGGGTCGAAGCCGCTCACCCGGACGCGATGGTTGACGTCGTTGGTCAGACCGATCGACGCTCCGACGCTCCAGTCCTGCGCCCGCAGGGGCGCCGAAAAAACCGCGGCGGAAAAGAGAACGATCGCGAGTTTCCGGACGATCGGCACGTGCACCTCCCGAGCCCTCTTCGACTCTACACGATGTACGGAGCCCGGGCCGCGCCGGTCCAGCCTTAGAATTCGCGGGCCGACAACGGGAGGAAGCTCGATCAATCTCGCGACGGCTCTCAAGCGAATCGGTCGGGCCGCCACGGATTCGCTGCTGCCTTCCCGCTGCCTCGCCTGTGACGCGGGGGAGGTCCGCGAGCTCTTCCGCGGCGGCGTCTGCGACTCCTGCTGGCGGGCACTTCCGTCCGCCGCGGGAGTGCGGTGCGACCTCTGCGACGAACCGCTCGCCGGAGCCGGCGCCGCGCAGTGCGGGCGCTGCCTGATCCATCCTCCCGCCTTCCGATCGATGCGCGCGGCCGCGGCGTACCGGGGAACGGCAAGGTCCATCCTCCTCGCGTTCAAGTTCCGCGGCGCCGACTACCTCGGTTCGAGAATCGCAGAAGTGATGGTCGACCGGCTGCGCCCGGGCGCCCGGCAGCTCGATCCGGGAGAAGTCGTCGCGGTGCCGGCAACGATGCGTTCGGCTCGGCGCCGCGGCTACCATCCCGCGGACGTCCTCGGGGAGGCGGTCGCCCGGCGCCTGCGCCTGCCGTACGCGCCCGACCGGCTCCGGAAAGTCCGCGAGACGGCGCGGCAGAGCGGGCTCGCGCTGGAGCGGCGGCGCGCGAACGTGAGCGGCGCGTTTCGCGTCCGCGGCCGACCGCAGGGCTCCGTCCTGCTCGTCGACGACGTGGCGACCTCCGGCTGGACCGCGCGCGAGTGCGCCGCGGCTCTCGCCGGCGCGGGCGCGCAGACGGTGGACGTGTGGTGCTTCGCGCGCGCTTCCCGGGACGATGTGGATCACGATGGGCTCCTTCCCCTGTCCTCCCCGATCGCGGCGGTCCGATGAAGCTCGTCAACCGCCTCATCGTCGCAGCGCTGCCGCTCGTCCCCCGGACGATCGTCCGGCGCGTCGCGTTCCGCTACGTCGCGGGTGAAACGCTCGAGCAGGCCCTGGAGACGGTGCGGAGGTTGAACGCCGAGGGATGCATGGCGACCCTCGACGTTCTCGGAGAGGACGTCGCCCGGAAGGAGGAGTCGGAGAGCTCGGTCGCGGAATACGTGCGCGCTCTCGATCGGATCGCGGCGCTCGGTCTCGACTGCAACGTTTCGGTCAAGCTGACGGCGATCGGGCTGAAGCTCGACGCCGCGCACTGCCGGCGGGAGTTCTCGAGGATCGTGGAAGCGGCGCGACGCCACGGCAACTTCGTGCGGATCGACATGGAGGATTCCTCCGTCACGGAGGAGACGATCCGGATATTCACGGAGGCCCGCGCGCAGTACGAGCGCGTCGGCCTGGTGCTGCAGGCGTACCTGCGGCGAAGCTTCGACGATGCGCGCCGCGCCGCGGCCGCGAGAGCGAACGTCCGGGTCTGCAAGGGAATCTACGCCGAGCCGCCCGAGATCGCGTTCACGGGCCCCGAGGAGATCCGCGACAGCTTCTCGTCGATCGTCACTCTGCTCCTGGAAGGGGGCTCTTACGTGGGGGTCGCCACGCACGACCCGGTTCTGGTCGAGCGGGCGGAGGCGTCGGTCCGCCGGCTCGGGCTCTCCCGCGACCGGTACGAGTTCCAGATGCTCCTCGGGGTCGCGCCCGAGCTGCGCCGCCGCCTCGTTGCGGCGGGACACCGACTCCGGGTCTACGTCCCGTACGGGAGAGCCTGGGAGGCGTACTCCACGCGCCGCCTGAAGGAGAATCCCGCGATGGCGGGCCACGTCTTCCGGGGGATCTTCCTCAGGCGCTGAGGCTTAGCGAAAGCCCGACCCGACGGTCGGGGAATAGCTATTGACTTCGCGGAATTCTATACTTCGACGTGGACCCAAGGGGTCCGTGTATGCGAAGGAGCGTGACCGCCTTTCTCGCGTCGGTTCTGTCGCTCGCGGCAGCGGGCGGCACCGTGGCTGCTCTGCCTCCGCCGCCCGCCCCTCCGATCTCCGGCGTCGTGCGCCATCTCGAGCAGCCGATCTCGGGTGCGCTGGTCATTTTCTACAACCTGGGGGACACGACCCTGACGCGCTCCCGGTCCGCCGCCGACGGCACGTTCGTCGTCGCGTCGGTTCCGATCGGCGTTTACGACCTGATCGCGTACAAGAAGGGATTTCTGCCCTCGCTCGTCCGGCTCTGGCACCAGGCCCTCCCGGAGCGCGTGAGCTCCGTCGAGATCAAACTCGCCTCCGCGGGCCGTCAGCCCGGTGCTCCCTCGACGTCATCGACGCTCTGGGAGCTTCGTGACCGGCTGCCGGCCGACGTGCTCCGCGAGATCGCGCTGGAAGAGGTCGCGGAGGCGCCGCCCGCGTCTCTCGACCGCCTGCGCCTCGATCGGCTGATCGCCGGAGAGCTGCGCACCGTGACCGACGTCGGCGGCAGCGATTCCTCGCTTTCCCGAGCGGCGGTCGGCGTTCGCGGCGGGCTTCCCAACGGCTGGCGATACGACCTGCACGGCGACTACGCGGCGATCACGGATCCGGAGGAGCCGTCCGACGACACGAGCGGAAACGCGGCGGGCTTTGCGCTCGATGTCTCGACGTCGCCCTTCGACAAAGTGCGTCTGTCGAGCCGACGGCACTCGATCCACTTCGGAGAGGACTCGCCCGCGAGCCTCCAGAGCCACGGTGTGAGCTGGAGCCGCGGCGGACGCGAAGGACGCGTCGAATCGGTGGGCGCCCGGTACATCGAGGAGACGAACCTCTATCGCGCGACCGCGCTCGGCACTTCCTTCTTCCCGATCGCCTCGCGCACGTGGGAGGTCAACGCCCGCTACGCAAGACCCGTGGAGGACACGCCGGGAGTGTCGGTGGCGATGACCTATCGGCACCGCGAAGCAACCGTGGGACCTTCGGGCGTCGGTGCGGATGGCGTGTTCTTCCTGACCGCGCCGGATGCCGACCTGTCGGCTTCCACCGCGTTGAAGCTGTTCGCGAACACGGAGGTCGAGGGGGGAGTCGTGGCGCGCTACCTCGCCGGCGGATACGGAATCGCCCCGCGCGCCACGATCCGCTACGACCTCGGAGACGGCGCCGTCGTCTTCGTCCGCGGCCTGTATCGCGTGACCGAATCCGGGATCGGCAACGGGACGGTCCTGCCGCGCGTGTCGTCCATCGACGAGAGCGCGGAGCCCGCCTCGCGAGAAGCGTACGCCGCGGGGATCGAGCGGCGCACGGAGAACTCGTCGTTCAAGTTCGAGGTGTCCACGCAGCAGATCGACGAGGTCGTGCGGGCCTTCTTCGAAGGCGATCTCCTGACCGATTTCGACAGCGTCTACTTCTTCGATGGAAACAGCGTCCGGCAGATCCAGGCGACCGCCCGGCATCGGCTCTCCGACACGCTCGCCGGGAGCGTGGCGGTCCGCTACGGCGACGTGCGCGGGGCTGTGGCGTCGGACTCCGCCACGAGCTTTGGCGTGACCGATAGCGACGGCCGCTACTGGTCGGCCCGAGCCGCGGTCGAGATTCTCCCGACCCGTACGGGTGTCGCGATCCTGGTGCGCGGCGTCCGGCAGTCCCTGGAGTCGACCGCGGCGAGCCACACGAACGACTCGGACAAGCTCGCGATCTCGATCGCGCAGGACCTGTCCGTCGTCGGCCTGACGCCGTTCGGTTCGGACTGGAAGCTGCTCCTGGCACTGGAGTCGGCGCGCTCGACGGCCGCGACCGAGCGCGAAGAACCCGCTTCGACCAGCCGGATTCTCGGCGGCCTCGCGCTCGCGTTCTAAGCGGGCCCGCCTCTCCCGCGTCCCCGACCCCCCTCCGGCAGTGGGAATGAGGCCGTAGGACATCCAAAATACTTTTGGATTGTGTTCAAATGGTTGAATGCCGGCGCTTCCTCTCGGAGGGACATCAGCCGTAAGTGACGCACGGCAAGAACTTATCTGCGCGTCCAAAATCTCCGACGGTGGCATTCGCATTGCTGAATCGCCTCTCGTGCCCCGCGCCCTGAAAATCTCCCTGCTCGTGGTCGCGATGGCGGCCACCCTGGCCACGGCGGGCCTTGCCTTCCTCTCGTTCTCGCGGAAGGCCGCCACTTTCCGCACCGCCGGCTTCACGTCGGATCGCGCCGGCGACGCCCTCGTCGTCCGGACGGTCGAACCCCGCGGCGCCGCGCAAACGGCGGGCCTGAAACCGGGAGACCGGATCGTGCTTGCCGACGGGCGCACGGCGGGGTCCCTCGAGTGGCCCGAGAAGGACCTCGCGCGCCGGCCGTTCCCGCACAACCTCGTCGTGATCTCAGGGGGCGGCATCAACGCGGTCGCGCTCGGAGAACCCGCCGTCAAGCCCGACTACACGTACCTCTTCCTGGCGTTTGTCGGGGTTCTGTATCTCCTCATCGGTCTCTTCACCGCGGTTCGCGAACGCGCTCCCGCGGCCCGGGTTTTCTGGGCTCTCTGCCTCTGCTCGTTCGGGATTTACGTGATCACGCCGGCGGGGCCGCGCGACGCGGTCTGGACCCTGTCGTGGCTGGTGGAGGATCTGTTCCGGGCTTTCCTGCCCGCGCTCCTGCTCCACCTGTTCCTGATCTTCCCCACGCCGACGCGCTCGCGCCGGCTGGTTCCGCTGCTCTACCTGCCGGCGCTCGTCTCCGTCGCGGCGCAGCCGCTCGTGCTCTCCATGACGGGGGCAGCCGCCGTCCGCGCGGTCGAGACGATGACGCGGCTCTGGTTCGTCTACTTCGCTCTCTACGCCGCGATCGTGATTGCCCGCCTCGCGCGCCTCGTCTCGACGCGCGGGGTCCCGGCCGCCGAAAAACAGGCGCGGTGGATCGCCCTCGGAGTCACCGTCGGCCTCGCCCCGTTCGTGCTCCTCTCCGCGCTGCCGCGCGCGCTGGGGTTCGCGTCTCCGCTCCTCTCGACCGTCGCCGTCGTCCCCCTCGTCTTCATCCCGCTCGCGTTCGCGTGGGCGATCCTGAAGTGGCGCCTGTGGGACGTGGAGATCTTCGTTCGCGAAGCGGTGGCGGCGACGGGTGCCGTGCTTCTCGGAGGGATGACGTTCGTCCTTCTGAACGCGCTCCTCGACCGCACGCTCGTCGGCATGGCCGAGGCGGGAAAGAACGTGGTCGCCTTCGCGTCCGGCCTCGTGCTCGCATCGCTGCTCGTACCGGTGAAACGGCGCCTCACCGACGCCCTCGAGAAGATTCAGTATCGCGAGACATATCGCGCCCGACGGGCTCTGCTCGACGTGGCGCGCGACTTCTCGACGCCGCGCCCGAAGGAGGAGCTCGTCCACGCGATCGTGCGCCGGGTCGAGGATGGACTTCACGTCGTGCCGTGCTCGCTCTTTCTCTTCGAGAACGGCGGCGCTTCGACACCCGAAGCCGGGTTCCTCTCCGACCGGCTCGGAGAGGAAGAGATCTGGCGGCTCCGGGCGTCCGCGTTCGGCGACGTCGAAGCCGCCGCCGCGCAGCACCTCCACGCGATGGGGTACCGGACCTTCTTCGCGATGCGGTCGGGCGGAAAGCTCGCGGGCGCGCTCGGAGTCGGACACAAGGACGGACGGGTCCCGCTCTCCTCCGAGGACGAGGCCCTCCTGACGGCCGTGATGGCCCAGGCGGGGCTCGCCTACGAGAACGCGCGCCTCTACGGCGCGCTCGCCGATCGGCTCGAAGAGATCCGCGCACTGCAGCAGTACCAGGAAAGCGTCATCCGGTCGTCCTCGTCGGGCATCGTCGTTCTGGACGGAGCCGACCACGTGCACTCCGCGAACCCCGCCTTCGCGCAGCTCGTCGGCCGGGAGGAGAACGAGCTCGTGGGCCTGCCGTTCTTTGACGTGCTGCCCGGAATCGAGCTCGGACCTGCGCCGCGCGGGACCGAAGAGCGAACCCTCGAGGCGCGGTTGTCCGGAGTGGACGGGGTCGAGCGCGACCTGCGCGTTTCGGTTTCGATCCTCCAGGGCGAGCCGGATCGCAAGGTCGTGCTGGTCGACGACGTCACCGACCGCTTGAAGATGGAGCGCGCGGTGGCGGAGCGCGAGCGGCTCGCCTCGCTCGGCATTCTCGCTGCGGGCGTGGCTCACGAGGTCAACACCCCGATCGCGGGACTCTCCTCGTACGCGCAGATCCTCCTCGCGGAGACGCCGCCGGCGGATCCGCGCTACGCGATCCTGAAGAAGATGGAGCGTCAGACGTTCCGGGCGGCGCACCTCGTAAACAACCTCCTCGAGTTCGCGCGACCGCGCTCGCGCGCACAGGTCCGGACGGACGTGAGAGCGGTGCTCGCCAATGCCGCCGAATCGGTCGAGACCTCCTTCGGCGCCCGGCGGCTGACCATCGAGGCCGACGGCGTTTCCGGCGCGGTCGAAGTGCTCGCGGATCCGCGGGAGCTCGAGCAGGTGCTCGTCAACCTGCTCACGAATGCGCGTGACGCCTCTCCCGACGACGGCGTCATCAGCGCGCAGGTGACCCGCGAGAACGGATCGGCCCGCGTCACGATCTCGGACCGCGGCGCCGGCGTCTCGAGCGAGGTGGGCGAGAAGCTCTTCCAGCCGTTCTTCACGACGAAGAAATCGGGAGGGATGGGCCTGGGCCTCGTCATCTCCCGCGACATCGTGCGCCGCTACGGCGGCGACATCGGGCTCGCCCCCCGGGAGGGTGGCGGCACCGTCGCGTGGGTCACGCTCCCACTCGCTTCGGCGACGGCCCGCGAGGAGCGTCCGTCGTGACGCGCGGAAAACGGATTCTCGTCGTGGACGACGAGGAGGTCATCCGCGACGTCCTCGCCACGCTCCTCGAGAAAGAAGGATACGAAGTCGGCGTCGCATCGACGGCCGGCGAGGCGCTCGCGCTCTTCGAGGCCGAGCCCTACGACGTCGTGCTGCTCGACCTCATGCTCCCCGACCGGCCGGGACTCGACCTCCTGCGGGAGATCCGGCGCGCCGACCCGGACGCCGTCGTCGTGATCGTAACCGCCTACTCTTCGATCGAAGGCGCGATCGAAGCCATGCGCGACGGCGCCTTCCACTACATCCCCAAGCCGTTCCAGAACCAGGAAGTTCTCCTGACGGTGCGCAAGGGCTCCGAGGCGAGGAGACTGACCGAGGAGAACCGCCGGTTGAAGGAGGAGCTCTCCAAGCGGTACGGGCTCGGCCGGATCGTCGGCAAGTCCGAGACCATGCGGAAGGTCTTCGACCTCGTTCGGCTCGCCGGGCCCTCGAAGTCGACCATTCTCGTCGAAGGAGAGAGCGGCACCGGAAAGGAGCTGGTCGCGCGCGCCATCCACACGCACTCGCCGCGCGTGGGCGCGCCGTTCGTGACGGTCAACTCGGGCTCGATGCCGCCGGACCTCCTCGAGTCGAACCTGTTCGGGCACGTCCGCGGGGCGTTCACCGGCGCCGTCGCCAACAAGAAGGGGCTCTTCGAGGTGGCCGAGGGCGGCTCGATCTTCCTCGACGAGATCGGTACCGTCGGCCTCGAAACGCAGGCCAAGCTCCTGCGCGTGATCCAGGAAAAGGAGTTCATGCGCCTCGGTTCCGTCGATACGCAAAAGGCCGACGTGCGTATCATCGCGGCAACGAACGTCGATCTGAAGAAGCTCGTCGGAGAGGGGCGGTTCCGCGAGGACCTCTACTATCGGCTCTGCGTGATCACCATCCCGATCCCGCCGCTGCGCGAGCGGCGCGAGGACATCCCGCTCCTGGCTGATCACTTCGTGCGGCTCTACGCGTCCGAGAACGACAAGCCCATCTCGGGACTCGAGCCGGAGGCCATGAAGGCCCTCCTCGACTATGACTGGCCCGGCAACGTGCGCGAGCTCGAAAACGCGATCGAGCGGGCGGTCGTCCTCTGCTCCGCCGGGTCGATCGGCCTCGACCTGCTTCCGGAAACGGTGCTGCAGCCGGGGCGCGGAGAGGTCATGGTGAGGCTGCCCGAGAACGGCTCCACGTACCGCGACCTGATCGAGGAGTACGAGCGGCGTCTCATCCGCACCGCGCTGCGGCGGACCGGCGGGGTCCAGAAGCGTGCGGCGGAGCTCCTGAAGCTGAAGCCCACGACCCTGCACGAGATCATCAAGCGCCTCGAGATCCGGGACTCGTAGTTCTCCCCACGGTTTCCTCTCACTTAGAATCGCCCCCCCGAAGGAGCGACGATTGAGAAAGACATCCGCGGTCGTCCTGTGGGCACTGTGTCTCGTCCCGGCCGCCGTCGCCGTGGACGACCCGCTCTTCTCGGCGCGCGGCATCGCGTCGAACTACGCGCCGAGCCAGATGGACGCGCGGGTGCCGACTCCCGAGAAGGTGCTGGGCTTCAAGATCGGCGACCGTTTCGCGACCCCTGCCGAGATCGGAGCCTATGTTCGCGCGGTGGCCGCGGCGGCGCCCGAGCGCGTGCGGGTCGAGACCTACGGCTTCACGTCCGAAGGGCGCGAGCTCCTGGCGATCGTCGTGACCTCCCCCGAGAACCACGCGCGCTTCGACGACCTTGCGGGGAAGGTGCGCGCCCTCTACTCGCCGACTTCTTCGAAGCCCGTCGCGCCGCCCCCGGACCTCCCCGTGTTCGTGTGGTTGTCGTACGGCGTGCACGGGGACGAGGCGTCGAGCCCCGACGCCGCCATCGCGACGCTCTACCATCTCGCCGCGTCGCGCGACGCGGAGACGGCGGAGCTCCTTCGCCGCGTCGTGCTCACGATGGATCCGGTCGTGAACCCGGATGGGCGCGCGCGATATCTCGCATGGCTCGCGACCGCCGTGAACGGCGAGCCGGACCCCAACCCGGACGCGCGGGAGCACCACCCGGCGTGGCCGCGCGGGCGCACGAACCATTTCGGCTTCGACTTGAACCGCGACTGGGCGTGGCTGACCCAGGCGGAGACCCGGGCCCGGATTCCCCGATACCGCCGGACGCCGCCACAGGTCCACGTCGACTTCCACGAGATGAGCCCGGAGAGCTCGTACTTCTTCCCTCCGGCGGCGGAGCCCGTGCACACCGGGCTCGAGCCGGATTCCGTGAAGTGGCTCGGGGTCTTCGGCCGGGAAAACGCCTCCGCCTTCGACGCCCGCGGCTGGACCTATTTCATCCGCGAGACGTTCGACATGTTCTACCCGGGCTACGGCGACTCCTGGCCGTTCTTCAACGGCGCGGTCGGCATGACCTACGAGGTGGCGGGAGGTCCGGGCGGCGGGCTCGCGTACCGGCGCCGCGACGGAACGGTCCTCACGCTCAAGGAACGGGCTCTGAAGCACTTCACGACGGGAATGACGACTCTCCGCACGGCGGCGGCTCACCGCGACGAGCTGCTCCGCGATTTCGCCGCGGCGCGGGCGGCCGCGTACGCGCAGGGGGCGCGCTCTTACGTGATCCCGGCCGGCCAGGATCCCTATCGGATCCGGCTCTTCGTCGAAACCCTCCGGGCGCAGGGGATCGAAGTGCGGCGGTCGAAGGCGCGCACGAAAGACGAGGCTCTCGTGATCGAGACCGCGCAACCCTCCGGTGTCCTCGCCGCCGCGCTCCTCGACGAGAAGGCCGAGATTCCTTCCCGCTTCCTGGAAGAGGCGCGGAGCCGTTTCCTCCGCCGCGAGGACGAGGGTTTCTACGACGTGACCGCCTGGTCGCTGCCGGCGGCATTCGGCCTGCGGGCGTCGCGGACGAACGCCCGAACGGGCCCCCTGGAAGTCGCGCAGCTTCGACCGGGCGAGGTCGCGCGGTCCGGGGCGCGTCTCGGGTACCTCGTCCGCTCCCCCGGTCTCGCGGCGTTCCCGATCCTCGCGCGCTGCGCCGAAAAACGCCTGCCGGTGTCCGTCGCCGCCAAGAGCTTCCAAGTGTCCGGCGAGATGTTTCCGGTCGGGACGCTCTTCCTGCGCCGGGAAGGCGCGCCGTCCGACCTCGACGCCGCCGTGGCGGAACTCGCCGGCTCGACCGGCGTCGACTTCGACGGCGTGGAATCCGCCTGGACCGAGGAGGGCATCGCGCTCGGGTCCGAGAGCTTCGTCTCCTGGAAGCCGGTCCGGGTCGGTCTGCTCTCGGGGCCCGGCATGGACCGCTCGTCCGCAGGCTGGGCGCTCGACGCGTTCACGCGCGTCTTCCGGTATCCCGTCTCGGTCCTCGACGCCGACGCATTCGACGACGCCGACCTCACGCGCTACGACGTGCTCGTCTTCCCGGATGGATCCTCGCGGGTGACCTCCGCACTCGGCAAGCGCAACGCCGAAGCACTCCGGGCGTGGACCCGCGCGGGAGGAGTCATCGTGGCGATCGGCGGCGGCGCCGCCCTTCTTCGCGAAAAGGACGTCGCGCTGTCGCAGGCGACCGAGTGGAAGTCGCCGCGCGAGAGGGAGTCGGATCGAAAGCCCGAGGAGAAGGAAGAATCCGCGTCCGGGGAGAAGAAAACTATCGGAAAGCCGACCGAGACCGACGAGGCGGACATCGAGAATCGCCGGCTCCCGATCCCCGGCGCCATCTTCCGCACCCGGGTGAAGACGGCCGAGCACTTCCTCCTGTTCGGCAGCCCGGAGCCTCCGCGGGTGCTCCTCTCGACGGACGCGCCTCTCGTCGCCCCCGGGGATCCTTTCGAGACGGTCGTGGCCATCGAACGCGAGAAACCGCTCGCCTCGGGTCACGCCTGGCCGGAAGCGGTGGAGCGAATGGCCGGAACGCCGTACCTGATCGCGGAGCCCGCCGGCAAGGGATGGGCGATCACGTTCGCCGACGACCCGAACTTCCGCGGTTTCTGGCTGGGAACGGAAGTGCTCTTCGGGAACGCCGCGATCCTCGCGGCGTCGTTCCAGCCCTAGGTCGGAACCGCCCGCGAGCGCAGGGCTCTCGTCGCCTCTCGAATCTCTTCGGCAGACGGCTTGAGACCTCCGACGGTCGGGTCCTCCCTGCGGTAGCGGACCACTCCGTCGACGACGGTCGCCGCGACGTTCTCGCGCCCCATCGAGAAGACGATCGCCCCGAACGGCTCGCTCGACCAGTCCTCGGGCAGAGACCACCCGGCCTCCGGGTCGAGCACGACGAAGTCGGCGCGCGCCCCGGGGGTGAAGGGGTCGGAGTCTTCGAGGCCGAAGGCCGAACGGCCGTCGAGGGTCGCCATGCGCAGGACGTCGCGCGACGGAATGGGCTCCCATCCCCGCGTGCGCGGGAGCAGCGCGGCCAGCCGCATCTCGCGGAACGGGTCGAGCAGGTTGTTGCACGCCGCTCCGTCGGAGCCGAGCGCCACGCGGACGCCGGCGCGGCGCAGCGCGGGCACGGGAGACACCCCCGACCCGAGCTTCAGGTTCGACCAGGGGCAGTGGACGACGGTCGTCCGCGTCGAGGCGAGGATTCGAACGTCCGGCGCCCCCACGTGCACGGCGTGCGCGGCGAAGGTGGTCGGGCCGAGCAGGCCGACGGAATCGAGGTAGGCGACGTTGCCCATCCCGGTCCGCTTCTCGACGAGGTCGCACTCGGCGCGGTTCTCGCTCGCGTGCGTGTGAACGACGAGGCCGTGCTCGCGCGCGAGCCCGGCCGCGGCGCGGAGCAGGGCGTCCGTGCACGAGACCGCGAATCGCGGCTGCACGGCCACCGAGAGGAGGCCGCGCTCGCGGCCGTGCCACTTCGCGTGGAGACGGCGCGTCTCCGCCAGCCCCTCTTCCGCCGGAGCGCGGAGCGCGGGAGGGGTGGTCTCCGGGTCGTCCATCAGCACGTTGCCCCCGGCGTAGCGGATGCCGGCCGCGGCCGCGGCCTCGAAGAGCGCGTCGGAGTGCCGCACGGTTCCCATGTCGAGGACCGCGGTGACCCCGGACGAAAGACACTCCGCGATCCCCAGCCGCGCGGAAATGGACATCGTCCACGCGTCGTGCGCCGCCTCCCCCGGCCAGACGTGCGACTGGAGCCACGGAAGGAGCTCCCGGTCTTCCGGACCGTTGCGGAGCAGCGTCTGGCAGAGGTGGAGGTGCGCCTGGACGAACCCGGGCAGGAGCCACCGCCCGCTCGCGTCGAGACGCTCGGCGTCCGGGGAAGCGCGGCGGCCCGCCTCCGGTCCCACCGCCTGGACGCGGCCGTCCTCCGCGTAGAGGTCGGTGTTCGGGCGGACGCCGCCGGGCGGGACGAGGCCGAGGAGCGTCCCCCCCTCGATCAGCAATCCGGCCATCGGGTTCGCGGGGACTGAGTTGCCGACTCTCTCGCCCCCGGTCAGGCGGGGACCCGGCGGACCATGACGAGCGTCCGGTCGTCGGCGAACGGCTCGCCCTGGGCGTGCTCCTCGAGCTCCTTCAACAGGCCCTCTTCGATCTCGATCGGGGGCCGGCCCACCTGTCTGCCGAGGAATTCCTTCAGTCGGGGAAAACCGAACTCCGTGCCGTCCGGGCTGTTCGCCTCGGTCACGCCGTCGGTGTAGAGGCACAGGAGATCTCCGGGCGCCAGGGTGAACTTCGAGGAGCCGTACGGCTTGCCCGGGAAGAGCGCGAGCGGCAGCCCGTGCGAGGCGAGCTCCGAGAGCGAGCCGTCCGTCTTCAGCAGGATCCCCGGGTTGTGGCCGGCGTTCGTGTACTCGACCTCGCCGGTCGCCGGATCGAGCAGCGCGAGAATGAAGGTGATGAAGCGGTCCGGACCCGTGCGGCGCGAGATGGCCTCCGACAGGCGCCCCGTCATTTCGGAAACCGGGACCGACTCGTCGGCCCACGCGTGGAATGAGGCCTGGAGCGACGCCATCAGGAGCGCCGGGCCCACCCCTTTCCCGCAGACGTCCGCGATCGCCGCGTAGACCTTCTTGTCGGAGCGGACCCGGAAGTCGAAGTAGTCCCCCGAAACCTGCCTCGATGCGGTGTTCGACCCGTGGAGCTCGTATCCGGCGATGGTGGGCGGGCTCTCGGGGAGGAGCCTCTGCTGGATCTCGCGAGCGAGCGCGAACTCGCGATCCATCTGCTTCTTCTCGGCGGCCTCCGCCATCAACCTCGCGTTCTGGATCTTTGCCGCCGCAACGTTGGCGAGCGACGTCAGGAGCCGAAGGTCGGCCTCCTCGAAGGACCGGTGTCCGACCTGGCTGTCGACGTAGATCAGGCCGACGACTTCCCCCTCGTTCTCCAGGGGCGCCGCGAGC
>Ga0209971_1000219_pt1 | contig 16962 bp, 13 predicted proteins | sample InoplaM3SAM_FD_187588 | JGI IMG/M metagenome (GOLD analysis project Ga0209971, IMG submission 187588) | Arabidopsis thaliana rhizosphere microbial communities from the Joint Genome Institute, USA, that affect carbon cycling - Inoculated... | ecosystem: Host-associated > Plants > Roots >... | reverse complement strand
CGTCAATGAACACTATCGACACGCTCGCGTTTGTCCGCCTCAACCTCGTCCGTAGCATAGGTCCCGTACCCAACCTATCGAGGACAACACCATGAAAACGCTACTTGCAGGCCTGGTTCTGGCGGGTGTCGCCACATCTGCCCTGGCGGTTCCGCCCACTCATCCGCAGCCGTTGCTGGGCGAGGTGCAGAGTGCCGGGATCGTGCAGCACAACGCGGATATCCATCTCGCCGAAAACGGCTTCGAACGCACCCCGCTCGGCGATGAGTCCGCCGTCATGACGCACGACGGCAGCCCGCTCGACAGACGCGTTGCCGAAGACGGCTTCGATCTGACACCCCAGAGAGAGCGCGTCGCGGACGATGGTTTCGACCGCACCCCGCTCGGCCAGCTGCTGGCCGAAGACGGCAGCGACCGCACCGGCCTCGGCGCCAGCTGAGCCCGCGATGCAAACCCTCAAGGCGCCGTTGGCGCCTTTTTTTCGTCCGGATCACGTCCGGATAAAACGTCAACCTTGCCGACCATCGCTCCAGCGGCGCGGCTCTTCCAACTACAGCGAATCCCCGTATAGTGCGCCGTCGCTCCCGGCATGCACCGACCTCAACGTCCGGACGCCGAGCGACCCGGGCATTACCTCGCCCGACCGATGTCGCAGCCCACCACCCCGGCGCTGCGTTTGCCGAAGGCCCGATCCGGGCGGCCGGCCTGATGCTGGAGATACACGATGTCTACCGAACCCGTCACCCTAATGGTGGCCCGTCGCGTGCGCGACGGTCGCTATCACGATCTGCTCGCCTGGCTGCAAGAAGGCGAACAACTGGCCGCGGACTTTCCGGGCTATCTTGGCTCCGGCGTGCTGGCGCCGCCGCCTGGCGGCGATGAATTTCAGATCGTCTTTCGCTTCAGTAACGAACAGACTCTCGACCATTGGGCGCACTCGGCCTCGCGCCGTGCCTGGCTGCAGCGTGGCGGCGAGCTGTTCGCGCAACCACAGGAGCAGCGTGCGCGAGGCATTGGCGCGTGGTTCGGCAGCGATGCCAACACGCCGCCGCCGCGATGGAAGCAGAGCGTGGCGATCTGGCTGGCGTTCTTCCCGGTTTCGCTGCTGTTCAACCTGCTGTTCGGCGCCATGCTCGGCGAAATGAGCCTGGTGGCGCGCATCCTGCTCAGCACTCTGATGCTGACGCCGCTGATGACCTACCTCTTCATTCCGCTGTCCACGCGCCTGCTGGCGCCCTGGCTGCAGGCTCCAACTCGCCGCCGAATCGAGCGCAAGAGTCAACCGGCCACGACCGTCTGACCGAAAGGTCACGGAGCGGTCATAAAAGCATTGCCGCCATTCATCTGACGCCATTAAAGTGCCATCTTTGTTTGCCGATACGCATCTCGCCCAGGTCATCAACCGGTCGACCGGGCCGCACATGGCGGGCAGTTGCCAATCGGAATGACCCGCAAGCGCCGCCGGAGCACAAAGGCCAAGCGGACTATGTCTTAGCAGGTGGATAGCCAGATGAATAACAAGAACGCATCCTGCCGGACCGGCACCGTCCTGTTGGCCGTGGCATGTCTGTTATGTCCTTCAACCGCACTGCGCGCTGCCGAAACCCTGAATCTGCTGAACTGGGAAGAATTTCTCAGCGACGCGGTCATCGACCGGTGGGAAGCCGAGACCGGCGTGCATATCCAGCAGGTCTACTTCGACAGCGGCGACAAGCGCGACGAGGTGCTGGCCAAGCCGGATCACCGAATCGACATCGCCCTCACCGAGTTGATCAGCGCCGACCGTTTCGGCAAGCGCGGGCTGCTTGATTCCATCGACACCCGGGCGCTGCCCAACTTGCAGCACATTGCCGAGCGCTGGCGCCAGAGCTGCGGCGCCTATGGCGTGCCCTATCTCTGGGGCACCCTCGGCATTGCCTATCGGGCCGACCGGCTGGCCGCTGCGCCGCGCTCCTGGGCCGATCTGCTGGAACCGGAGAAACGCGACGAGCCACACATCGTCATGATGGAAGACCACGAGGACATACTGGCCGGCCCGCTGCTGTACCGGCAGCGCTCGATCAACACCGCGAACAACGACGAACTCAAGGCCGCCTTCGACCTGCTGCTGGCGCAATCGCCAGCGGTACTGACCTACGAATACGCCATTACCTCGCTGGGCAACGAGCACAACAGACACAAGGCCGACCTGGCGCTGGCCTACAGTGGCGATCAGCAAGTGCTCAACGAGATCGAGGGCGTCGAGGGCGAGCCCTGGCGCTACGTGGTGCCGGAAGAGGGCACGTTGCTCTGGATGGACTGCTTGTCGGTTCCGGCCAACGGTACGCAGAAAGCCCTGGCCTATCGCTTTCTCGATTTCATCAGCGACCCGCAGATCGCCGCGCTGAATGCCGCCGAGCTGGGCGTCGCGACGCCCAATGCCGCGGCCGAGGCTTTGCTTCCTGAGGATATACGCCAGGACCCGACGATCTACCCGCCCGACGCCATCCTGGAGCACAGCCAGGTCTATGCGCCGCGACCGCTGGAAGCGACCCAGACGCGGCGGCGCATCATCAGCGCACTGATGAACGCCCATGACGCTCGGTAAGCGCACGCTGCTGGTGATCTTTCCGGTCATCCTGATCATCCAGCTGCTCGCCGCCACGGCCGCCTACATGACCCAGCGCAACGCCCTGCTCGGCCTCGAGCAAGCGCGCCTGGCGCAACAGCTGTCGGCGTTGAGATCGGCCTATCTCGATTACGAGGCGTTCAACCGCAGCGTGCTCTACTCGATCATCGATAGCGAAGCGCTCGCGCAATTTCTTCACGAGGCGAACAAGGGCTATCGCAACGACACGCTGGGATTGCGCGTGCAGCAGAGCATCCGCCTGCTATCCACGGCTCGGCTGTCGTTCGTGTCCTTCGCGATCGTCGAGCCGGGCGGCTCGGTGGCTTATTACTTCGAAAGCAGCCTGTCGCCCTTCGCCAGCATGAATGCCACCCAGCAGCGCATCGTTCGCGAGGCGAGGCAGGACAGCACCAGCCGCGAGATGATCTACGTCGAAAACGCCGAAGGCGGCCCGCTGCTGCTGGCCACCGATTTCATCCTGCCGGCATCGGTCAGCCGCCCGCTGCCCAGCCAGCGGGAGGAAGCCTTCACCCTACTGCTGGCGGCGCGTCCCGAGCAGTTCATCGCGCTCAAGCGCGAGCTGGAAGCGGAATACGGCGCGGCGCTGGAGATTGCACCGCAGCTTGGCCCGGCACCTGCCCGGCTGACCGCCGAGGTCGAACTGTCGCCCTCGCTGCGGGCACGGCTGACGCCGGCGCCCGGCTATATCAGCGAGCGTCTGCAGACCTTCAGTCTCACGTTCCTGCTGCGCGGCGCATTGCTTTGCCTGGCGACCATTGGCTTGCTGCTACTGTTGATTCGTCGCTACATCACCGACCCAATCCGTCAGCTCGACAATCAGCTCACCGATCTGCTGCAGTGCAAACGCACCGCCCTGGACGAACCCAGCGATGGCGGCGAGATTGGCCGCCTGACGCTGAACATGAAAACGCTGCACGAGCGCAGCGCAGAGGCGCTGCAGCGAGTGCAGGAGATTTCCTGGACCGACAGCCTTACGCAGATCAGCAACCGCGCGCACTTCGGCGTGCTGGCCGCCGCGATGCATATGCGTTGCGAGGGAAGCGGCAAGCAGCTGGCCCTGCTGTTCCTCGACCTGGACAACTTCAAACTGGTCAACGACCAGCACGGCCACGATGCCGGCGATACGCTGCTGCGCACCTTCGCCCTGCGTGCCCAGGGCGCGCTGGAGCGTTACCGCAAGGACCATCCTGGGAGCGAAACGGCTTTCGCCCGGCTGTCCGGTGACGAGTTCGCCGTGCTGTTGCTGTCGGACGCCGGCGACGCTGGCGTAACGTCCCTCGTCGATGCGCTGCTGGATTTGTGCCGAGGCGGCTTCAGCCTGGACGACCGCATCTATCAGGTCAGCTTGAGCATCGGCACGGCCCGTTACCCGTGCGACGCCGATTCCATTACCCAGCTGCTCACGCGCGCCGATACGGCGATGTACCAGGCCAAGGCCGAGGGCAAGAACGCCGCGGTGGCGTTTTCCGCCGAGCTGGAGCAACGCGACCAGCGCATCCGCCAGATCGAGGAGCAGCTGCGGCTACTCGATGGCGATGAGCAGTTCCGCCTGCTCTACATGCCGGCGGTGGATCGTGCAGGAAAGGTCGTCAGTTGCGAGGCGCTGCTGCGCTGGCATTCACCGCTGCTGGGCACGGTGTCGCCCGGCGAGTTCATTCCCATCGCCGAGCGCGCCGGGCTGTTTCCGAAGATCGACCGCTGGGTGATCGATCATGCGTTGGCCGGGTATCCATCGCTGGTCCGGTTGTTCGGCGAGGGGGTGATCCTGGCGATCAACGTGTCCTCGGCGCAGCTGACCGACGACCGCCTGTGTAACTACCTGATCGAGCGCGCCGCGCACTATGGCATCTGCCCCAACCGCATCGAAATCGAGTTGACCGAAACCTACGCCGCCGAACTGAGCAGCCACACCATGGCGGTGGTACGCACCATCCGCATGGCGGGCTTCCGGGTCGCCATCGATGATTTCGGTGTGGGCTACACCTCGATCCAGCAGCTGCTCGAATACCCGGCCGATACCATCAAGCTGGACATGGCCATCATCGAGCGCCTGACCCGTCCGGAAATGCGCGAGAGCCTCGGCGCCATCGTTGCCTTCTGTCAGGCGCAGGGCAAGCGGGTCAATGCCGAGGGCGTGGATACCCTGGAAAAGCAGAATGCGCTGCTGCAGGCCGGCTGCGACCTGTTCCAGGGCTACCTGATTTCGCCGCCGCGCTCGGTGGGCGCGCTTGGCGAGTGGGTTGCGGTGCGCAATCGCGAAGAAGCGCAGCTGCGCCTCGATCAATGGCCGCTGCTTGCCGTGCTGGAGCAGGACTAAGGGCAGGTTCGCGTGCCCTTTGCGGTCACTCCAGCGCTTCGCGGCCCGATCAAGCGCCGCGCTGCGCCAGTCCTTTGAGAAAGTTGCGCAACAGCTGATCGCCGCAGACGCGGTAGTTGCTGTGCCCGGCCTTGCGGAACAGCGCGTTGAGCTCCGGCTTGGACACTGGAAAATCCACCGACTGAAGGATGGCGTGCATGTCGTCTTCCTTCAGCTCAAAGGCCACACGCAGCTTTTTCAGCACCATGTTGTTGGTCACCGGCAGCTCGATCGGCGGCGTTGGGCGGCTCTCGTCCTTGCCGCGCTTGTAGATCACGACACCGTCGAGGAAGTGCGCCATGATCCGGTCCGGACAGGGCTTGAACCCGGCCTCGTCGTCCTTCTTGAGATAGGCCACCGCCTCGGAATCGGGAATCTCGCAGCCGGTCAGGCGGGTGATCTCGGCGATCTTGGCGTCGTTGACGTTGAGGATGTAGCGCAGGCTGCGCATCACATCGTTGTTGAGCATGAACAATCCTTATGGCTTAAGCGGACGCCGCGGCCGCACGCGTCGCTATTCGAACGGGAGAACAGGTTTCGCAGACGGCGCACGAACGTTGCGCAGGGTCCAATCAGCCGGCTCTCGATGGCGCGCGAGTATAAGGGCTGCGCGGCCGGTTAGTGGAAAAGCCGCAAGATCGCGGCGGCTGTAACTCGGTCTCCAGCTCTATCGCCAAGGTAAACAGGGCGATGTTTACGGTGCTCAGGCCATCGGCAATTGCCTCATTGGCAGCTGTCCACGCTCGCCCCGAGCGGGACGTCTTGGGCCGGCGCCTCGCCTTGAGCCCGCCATCTCCGGCCAGGTTCGGCGCATCGGCTGCTCGCTCAGACCGTCCAGCCCATGACAGGCGCACAGGCTGCGGCAAGGTCCGCGGCTCTCGCCTCGGTCGCGAACAGCAGCCCGAGCAGCACGACCCACGGCAGCAGCGACCCGCCGCGCCGGGTTCGTCGGCTACGCCTCAGCACGTTCAGTTGGCCTTGCCGTCGTAGGAAATGCGATAGATGGCGCCAGCGGTGTCATCGCTGACCAGCAGCGAGCCGTCCTTGAGCTGAGCCACATCGACGATGCGACCGTAGTATTCGCCGCTGTCCTGATCCAGCCAGCCTTCGGCAAACGGCACGGTTTCACCGCTGGGCCCGCTGCCGTCGGCGTTGAAAGGCGTGAACATCACTCGCGCGCCTACCGGCACGGTGCGGTTCCAGCTGCCGCGCTGGGCGCTGAACAGGCCGCCGCGGTACTTTTCGGGAAACATCTTGCCGGTGTAGAACGTCAGGCCCATGTCGGCGGCGTGCGCCACCGTTTCCACGACTGGAAAGGTCAGGTCGTCCGGCGGCGTCTCGTCCGCATAATCATTGGTGCGCACGTGGCCGCCGCCGTACCAGGGCATGCCGAATTTCATGCCGGCCTTCGGTGCATGGTTGATTTCACCGGGCGGAATATCGTCGCCCATGCCGTCCACCTGGTTGTCGGTAAACCACAGCTCGCCTGTCGCGGGGTGATAGGTGATGCCCACTGAGTTGCGCACGCCCGTGGCGTAGACCTCGCGCTTGGTGCCATCGCGCTCCATGCGCACGATGCCGCCGATGCCGTGCGCCTGGTACAGGTCGAGCTTGTTCTTGGGCGGTACGTTGTGCGGTTGGCCAAGGGAGATGGTGAGCTTGTTGTCCGGGCCGATCTTGCAGACACGCGCGCCGTGGTTGTAGCTCTCTTCGTCCGCCGGGATCAGCTTTCCGGTGGGCACCACGATATCGGCCGCGACGTCAGGGCCTTCGTAGAAGAACTCAGCCGCGGGAAACACCAGCACACGGTTGTGCTCGGCGACGAACAGAAAGCCGTCCGGGCTGAAGCATGGGCCGGGCTGGGTAAAGGTGATCGCCGGCGCGAAACGCTTCACCTCGTCGGCGGTGCGATTCTTGGCGCGGTCGGTGACGGCCCAAAGGTCGGTTTTGCGCGTCCCGACGAATACCACGCCGCTGGACGGCCCCACCGCCATGTGCCGCGCACCAGGTACCACGGCGTAGAGTTCGATCTTGAAGCCTTCCGGTAGTTTGATCCGCTCGAGATTGGCGCGAATGGCATCGGCAATTTCGCCTTTCTGCGGGATGGTTTCCATCTCGAGCGACTGACCGGTGGTCTTCATCGCGCGCATGCGTTCCAGCGCTTCATCGCTGGTGGGCGCCGACAGGGCGGTTTGAGCCGCGGTGACCAGCAGGACACCTAACGCAAAGGGAGCGTATGTCATAGAGCACCAGCCTCGGTCGGAGCGTCGCCTGGCCGGGCGACCGGATTGTCGCGTTCGGTGCGCCCCGCAATCGCGGCACACGCTGAACACACCTGAGCCTTACCCAGCGTAGCGTCATACCCAGGGTTTGCCAGGCGATCGGTCAGTGAGCGAAACGCCATGCGACACGCTGACCCGACACACGTCATGCGCGTATGGCTGCATCGGTTGTCTCAGGGGTATCGCCAGTGCATCTCGCGCAGCGGGCTGGCTGGCTTCATCCAGCGAAATGGGGCACAACCATGAACAAACTCGTCTTGGCCATCAGCACCGCATTTGCCTGCGCCGACGTCTGGGCCGTCACGCCGGGCACTCACTGGGATTATTCGGGCGAGGCAGGCCCGCAGAACTGGGCGAGGCTTACGCCTGAATTTCATTCCTGTGCCGGACAGAATCAGTCTCCGGTCAACCTCGACGGCTTTATCGAAGCAGAACTCTCGCCCTTGTCGGTCAGCTACGCCGCCGGCGCGAACGAGGCGGCCAACAACGGCCATACCGTGCAGGTGGCATACGCACCGGGCAGCACCCTCACGCTGGACGACAAGCGCTACGAGCTCATCCAGTTCCACTTCCACATGCCCAGCGAAAACCAGATCAAAGGAAACGCGTACCCGCTGGAAGGCCACCTGGTCCACTCCGATGATCTGGGGCATCTGGTCGTGCTCGCCGTGATGTTCAGCGAAGGCGAGCAGAACAGGGTGCTGGCCAGCCTTTGGGACGCCCCGCCTGCCCATGGCGAGAAGCGGCCTGTTGCGCGGGTAAACATCCGCGACATGCTGCCGGCCGACCTGGATTACTACCGCTTCAACGGCTCACTCACCACTCCGCCCTGCTCCGAAGGCGTCCGTTGGCTGGTGCTCAAGCAGCCCGTCGTAGCCTCGCGCGAACAGATCCAGGCGCTAACCGAGGCTGTGGGTCACGCCAACAACCGACCGCTGCAGCCGGTGAACGCGCGTCCCATCCTGCAATGACCGACCGGCCGTCGCTTGGGCGGCGGCCAGCTCTACGCCTGCTGCCCAGCTCATGACAGCCAACCATGCCGTCGCTAAACTGCGCGCCGCACGAACCGCCCGGTCCGTGCCGCCCCTCACCTCTGCCGGGGCCACCGGCCAGGATTTCTCATGATTCGCATCAACGAACTGCAACTGCCGCTCGATCATCCCGCCGACGCCCTGCGCCCCGCCATCGTGGCGCGCCTGAGGATCAAGAACGCCGACCTGCTCGACTTCATGGTGTTCAAGCGCAGCTATGACGCGCGCAAGAAGAACAGCGAGATCACCTTTGTCTACATCATCGATGCCAGCGTGGCGGACGAGGCACAGGTGCTGGCGCGCCTGGCTGACGACCGCAACATTCGCGTCTCGCCGGACACCGGCTATTACCCCGTCGGCCAGGCGCCCGAAGGGCTGGCCGAGCGCCCGCTGGTGATCGGCTTCGGCCCGTGCGGCCTGTTCGCCGCGTTGACCCTGGCGCAGATGGGCTTCCGGCCGATCGTGCTGGAACGCGGGCGTGATGTGCGCAGCCGCACCAAGGACACCTGGGCGCTATGGCGCAACAAGGTGCTGAGCCCCGAATCCAACGTGCAGTTCGGCGAAGGCGGGGCCGGGCTGTTCTCCGACGGCAAGCTCTACAGCCAGATCAAGGATCCGAAGTTCTACGGCCGCAAGGTGATGCACGAGTTCGTCCGCGCCGGCGCGCCGGAAGAGATCATGTTCGTCAGCAAGCCGCACATCGGCACCTTCCGCCTGACGGGCGTGGTCTCGACCATGCGCGAGGAAATCAAGGCGCTGGGCGGCGAGGTGCGCTTCGACAGCCGTGTGGTCGATTTCATCATCGAGGACGGGCGTATCCAGGGCGTGCGCATGGTCAGCGGCGAAGAGATTCGCAGCCGCTACGTGGTGCTCGCCCTCGGTCACAGCTCGCGCGATACCTTCCGCATGCTTCACGAGCGCGGCGTCTATATCGAGGCCAAACCCTTCGCCGTGGGCTTTCGCATCGAGCACCCGCAATCACTGATCGACCAGGCGCGCCTGGGCAAGTACGCCGGGCACCCGGAACTGGGCGCGGCGGATTACAAGCTGGTCTACCACGCGAAGAACGGCCGGGCGGTCTACAGCTTCTGCATGTGCCCGGGCGGCACGGTGGTGGCGGCAACCTCCGAGCCGGAGCGCGTGGTCACCAACGGCATGAGCCAGTACTCACGCAACGAGCGCAACGCCAATGCCGGGATCGTTGTCGGCATCAATCCGCAAGAGGATTTCCCCGGCGGGCCGCTGGCCGGCGTCGAGCTGCAGGAACGGCTGGAATCGCGCGCCTTCGAGCTGGGCGGTCGCGATTACTGCGCGCCCGGGCAGCTGGTGGGCGATTTCATACGTGGCAAGCCATCGAGTGCGTTCGGCGAGGTCGAACCGTCCTACAAGCCGGGCGTCAAGCTGGGCGACCTCGCGCCGTCGCTGCCCGATTACGTGATCGAGGCCATTCGCGAGGCGCTGCCGGCCTTCGGCAAGCAGATCCGCGGATTCGACCGCGCTGATGCGGTACTCACCGGCATCGAGACGCGCACCTCGTCGCCAGTGCGGATCAAGCGCGACAACGAATCGCTGCAGAGCATCAACACCCGCGGCCTGTATCCGGCCGGCGAAGGCGCCGGATACGCCGGCGGCATCCTCTCGGCCGGCGTGGACGGCATCAAGGTCGCCGAAGCGCTCGCTACCGCAATGCTGGCCGACTTCAAGGGCTGAGCCGCCACCGTAAAAGGCGCGGCGGATGCCTTTCGTCCGCGCCTTGCCTCGCTCCACGCATTTCGCCGCGCCAGCGAAACGCCCGTCATAACGACATCCAGATCCGCTGCGGCTGAAACGCATGGGCAATCCGCGGTGATCTTTTTCGCCGCATGAGAGGTCGACACCTCTTGTACGGCTGTACCTGCTTGCAGCCGATCCTCACTCACCTCTTCGCGAAAGCGGACCGGGCCGGGAGGCAAGATGGCGAAGGCAGCGAAGATCATCGGAACCGTGCTCGCCGCGCTGGCGGTACTGCTCACGGGCGCGGCCATGCTGGTGCAGACGCAATGGGCGCGAGAAAAACTGGAGCACCAGCTGACTCAGCGCCTGGATGGCCGCGAAGTGCACATCGCCGGGCTCGATATCGATTGGGGCGTGCCGCTGAGCATCCGCGCCGAGGGCATCAAGGTCGCCAACCCGGACTGGGCCGAGCAGCCGTACATGCTCGAACTCGATGCGCTGCGGGTGAAACTGGATGTCGGCGCGCTGTTGGCCGGCAATCTCAGCCTTCGACTGTTGGCGCTCGACGCACCCGAAATCCATCTGGCGCGACGGGCCGACGGGCAGAGCAACTGGGCGTCACTGACCGGCAACGACGATCCCGACGATGGCGGCTCGCCGATCCGGCCCGAGGCGATCCGCATCGAAAATGGCCAGCTGACCTATCGCGACGAAGCGCTGGATGCGGAGCTGACGCTCGATATTGAAACCACCTCGAACGGTGGCCAGCGTCGCCTGATCGTCGAAGGAAAAGGCGATGTCCAAGGCAAGCCGCTTTCGCTGAAGCTGACCGGCGAGCCGCCCGCTCAGGCCGTCACCGGCGATTCGCCCTACGCCGTGACGCTCGATGCCAGGCTGGGCGACATTCGCGCCACGTTCGATGGCGGGGCGGCGGAGCTACCAGCGCTCGACGAGCTGCATGGGCGGCTGACGGTGAAGGCACCGCAGTCAACGACACTGCAGAGCTTCAGCCATCCGGCAGTCGATATCCCCGGCTCCGAACGTAACCCCAGGTTGCAGCACGACAGCTCCGGCGGCTCGCATCTGCGCTACGACGCACCGGAGCAAAACCTCTGGATAGAAGTGAGCGCCAATTCCACCGCGTCGGGGCTGAACCTGCAGGGCAGCGCCGAGCGCAACCAGGTGCCGCTGAGCTTCGAGGCGGATGTCGGCCCGCTGCGGCAGCTGTTCACCGAGGCGCCATTTCCGATCCAGGCCAGGCTGACTTCACGGCAAACCCGTTTCGAGATCGACGGCACCGTGGCCGACCCGCTCGACTCGCGGGTAGTGAACGCGCGGATCTCGCTCAAAGGCCCGAACCCGGCACGTCTGAATCCGCTGACCGGCCTCGACCTGCCGTCGCTGGCGCCATACCAGCTGAACGGCCAACTGGTGTGGGAGAAGCAAGCGCTGCGGCTGCAGGACTTTAGGGCGAAGCTCGGTGAGAGTGACCTGAGCGGGGATGTCCGCCTCGATCTGGACGGTCGACCGATGCTCTGGGCCACTCTTCATTCGGACAAGCTCGTCACTGAAGATCTCAAGGCGCCCGGTACGCCAACCGACCCAGGGGATGGCCAGGTGTTCTCCGACGAGCCGCTGGGCCTCGACGGTCTGCGCAGCCTCGACGCCTTCGTCCGCTACGACGCCGACAACGTGAACGCCGAGGACATCCCGCTCAATAGCCTGGACCTTAACGCTGAACTCAACGACGGCGTGCTGGTAGTCGAACCGCTGACGCTTTCCATCGGTCAGGGAAAGGCCAAGGGGCGACTGACGATCGACGTTCGCCCGGAGCCACCGACCGGCCAAGCGCATCTATCGGTAACCGGTATGAGGCTGTCGCCGATTCTGCGTAAAGCTGATTTTCCGCAGATCGCGCAGGATTCGGCCGGCACCCTGGGCGGCAAGCTGGACCTACACTTCGACGGCTCATCGCTGGGTGCGATAGCGGCGGACCTGGAGGGCAAACTGGAACTGGCGATGTCAGGCGGCAAGCTGGATATGCTTGCCGTGGAGCTGCTTGGGCTGGACGCGGGTGAAGCCGCGGTGGCAGCGCTGGTCGAGTCGGATCAGGTCGACATGAACTGCACCTACGTGCGTTTCGATTCGGACCAAGGCGTCGCCAAGCTGGAGCAGCTGCTCATCAGCACGCGTGACAGCAACATCACAGGCGGCGGCACGATCCAACTTGATAGTGAAAAGCTCGACCTGACGTTCAAGGCGCACGCCAAGGATTTCAGCCTGCTGTCAGGCAATTCGCCGGTTCAGCTCACAGGCACCCTGACCAATCCGCAAGTCAGCGTGGTGACCGACGAGCTTATGGCCCGCGCACTGGCCAGCCTGGCCGGCGCGCTGATTGCCCCGCCTTTGGCCATCCTGCCGTGGATCGAAGCCGGCCTGGGCGAAGGTTCGGGCATTGGCTGTCGCAAGGCCCTCGATGAATTCGAGCAGGGCGGCTAAGAGCTGTTTCCGATCAGAGCTGCCCGGCCATGATTCGGGCGACAGCGCCTTCTGCTTCCAGCTGCTCGAACGCCGCCTGGGCGCGCATGACGGTTGCGTCATCGGTCTGCCGACTGAACGCCATATAAAGCTGCGCTGAAGTGTTGGGAGTAAACACCTTTTCGACGGTCGCAGGGTCGACACCGGCTTCGATGCACAGGGTGACCATGTCCTGCTCCGGCATCGGCACCAGGTCGACCTGACCATGCAGCAGGCGCTTGAAGTTGTCGCTGTTGTGCGCGGTGACCACTATCTTGTCGAAGCCATTTGCCAGCAGATACTGGTGCCGGACGTCCTCACGCAGCACGCCGATACGGTAGTTCTTCGCCGCTTCCAGGTTGGGCACCTGGATATCCTTGCGCTGGCGCAGCTTGTAGAAGTGATAGTCGATGCGCATGATCTCACCGACCCAGCGAAACAGACCTTCGCGCTCGGACGTCCGCGCGATGAGGTATATCAGTACTCCGGGTTCGCTCAGCGCTAGATCATAAGCGCGAGCCCACGGGTAAAGCCCGAGCTGATATCCGCCGAGGCCCGCCCGTTGCAGTGTCGTCTCGACCACCTCGGTCGCTGGGCCGGCAACCTTACCGTCGATCAGGTAGCTGTAGGCGGTCTCTTCGGTCACCACGCGCAGCGGCGCCGCGTGCGCCAGAGTGCCGAGCAACAGGAGAGACAAAGCGATACAGGCGGTTCGGCGCATCATGCAGTCCTCGCAAGACTTCTAATCGGAGACACGGTTGCGCCCGCTGGATTTGGCTCGGTAGAGCGCCTCGTCTGCGCGGTGAAGCAGCTGGTCGAACTGATCCATGGCATCGGTGTCCAGCGAAGCCAGGCCGATACTCAAGGTGACTTGGGGCGCTACGCTGGAGGCGGCGTGCGGCAATTCGCGCTCGGCGAGCCGCTGTTGCAGACGTACTGCCGACTGATGGGCGCACGCGGCATCGACGCCTGGCAGCAGCACGACGAATTCTTCGCCACCCAGGCGTGCCACTACCTCGCCCGCGCGCGCAAACACGCCTTTGAGCGTGTCCGCGACAGCTCGCAGGCAACTGTCGCCCTGCGCGTGGCCATAGTGATCGTTGTAACGCTTGAACAGATCGACGTCGCACATCAGCACAGTCAGCGGCTGGCCCTGCCGAATGGCGCGGCGGAACTCGATTTCCTTGACCTCATCGAAGTGGCGTCGATTGGCCAGGCCGGTAAGCGGATCACTGCGCGACAATTGCTCGAGCAGCGCATTGGCAGCGCTCAGTTCGCTGGTACGCGCGTCGACAAGCTCGGCCAGGCGGTCGCGATGTGCGGCCAGCATGAGCTCGTCCTGATGCTGACGTTCGAGGTATGCGGAAAGCTTGGCCTGCAGCCCGTTGACGCCAGATTCCAGCAGGCTCAGCTCGTCGTCAGTCTTGACCGATCGCTCAAGGCGCAGGGTCTGCTCCAGGTTCGCAGGCGTCAGCCGTGTGAGATGGTGTGCAACCCGGCGCACATGGAGCGTCACGGTCCGGTTGAACATCCACATGATCAGCCCCGCCAGCAGCAAAGACTGAATGACCTGGGTGATCACGATCTCTCTGACCTCTCCGATCAGACGTTCCCAGAGCAGGCTTTCGTTGCCTTCAAGGATCAGCTCGCCGACCTTCTCGCTGGCACCGGCATACGGCTCGTAGCTCAGCGCGTGCTGTAGCCGCGGCGCACGATGTTCATTTGGCTGTACCGCGCGTTCACGCTGGATGATTTCCGGCGCGCGCCCGGCACGGATGATCTGAAGCTCGACTCGGCCAATGGGCGCTGCTTCGGCAACGCTGTCGAGTTGTGTCTGTAACGCATCGCTGTCGATTTCCCAGATAGCCCGAGCCAGGTTGCCCTGGAACACCTGGTCGATCAGGGCAAGCTCCGCATTCATTTCCGCCAAGCCATCCTGCCAGGCTGACCAGGTTCGCAGCCCGACTGTCGCCAGGGTAAACAGCAAGCAGAAACCAAGCGTTGCGAGGACCATCCGGCGGCCAATCGAGCCGGTTGGTTTACCCGCTGCCGCAGTGCCAAGAGGGCTAGGTGTCAGGTCGCTCATTTGAGCCATTTGGCTGCGATGGCGTCGTAGCGACCATCTGCATGGACACGATTCAAAGCCTGGCGGAAGCGTTCGACGAGCTCATCCGGCGTATTGCGGCTGAATGCCAGATACAGGCCGCTGGCACCGTCAAGATCGCCCAGATTCAATTGAGGAACGGCAGATTCGTTCTGATTGCCGCTCGCCTGGCGTACCAGGTAGTGCGCGTTGAGCTCGTTGGAAATCCACAGGTCGACCCGACCCGCTTTCAGCTTCTCGTAGTTGTGTGCGTATTTGTTGCTCGACTGCAGGTTGTGACCAATCTCGAATCCGTGCTGCAGCAAGTACTGTTCGCCGACGTCTTCCTTAACGGTTGCGATCTGGTATTTACGCGCGTCGTCGAGGCTTTTCAGCTCGAATTTCGTACCGGGAAGCGAGAAGAGGAACCAACGTGTCGGCGCGATGATTCCGACCCACTTGAACAGCGCCTCGCGCTGAGGCGTGCGGGCGATGGAGTAGATCAGCACGTTGGGGGAGTTCAGCGCGGTATCGTATGCCCGAGCCCAGGGCATCGACTGGATGCGGGCCGCCTCGCCTGCTTCGGCCATGACTGCTTCAACCAACTCGGTTCCAATCCCGGTGAGCTTGCCGTCCAGTGTCATGTTGTACGGCGGCAATTCTTCGGTTACGACAGTGATCGCCGCGCGCGCTAAACAGACGTGGCAAAGGGATGCCAGGAGCAGAACAGTTACACCCAGACCACGAAGCGAGCGGAAGCTCATGGGGCGACCTCGAAGGGTTTCGAAACCAAGGCATGCGACATTGAAGCGGCCAACATAAAGCCATCGTTCAGCCGCAATCAATCGGGTTAGTTGTCGGCCCATTGCGTCGACACTTGAACCACCCGCGCAGAAAATGAATACACGGCGACGGACGGTGCCACCTGTGCCAAGTCGTACCGTCAGCCAAGTGAGCCTTTGCAGCCGCCATTCGCTACGAGCTAGCGGAGCTTGTCGAGCCGCAATCTCGCCACTTCAAACCAGAGCCCCAATTCGCACGCTTGGCTTGTAAAACGTCGTCACGAAGCGACCTGCACTGACGGCAGCCAAGGCTTAAACGCCAGCCTCCATGTCCTGTCGACTGAGTTGTAATGCTCAAAAGCAATCGCCAGGTTGCGTAGTGCTGTCTGGCGGTCCGGCAGTGGCATATGGGCGAAGTATCGTGCTTCATCGTTTTCACGAAGCTCTCCGCCATGCCATTGCTCTGAGGACTGCATATGGCATGGTCAGCGGATCAAGCCGATTTCGCGAGCAAAGCGCGCATCTGTTCGGCGGTGTACGCCGAGCCGTTATCGCTCAGCCACTGAATCTGAGTGACAGGCAGTGCCTGTCCAAACGTTTCTCGACGGCTTCAAGCACGACGTCACGGACGTCGTCACCGCTGTAGCCACTCGGGCTGGCTACCCAGCTGATAGCCTCGCGGCAGCGCAAAGTTCACACGCAGCTGGCCCCATCGTCACAATGGAATTCAAAACCGTCCGAGCACCAACGGGTATTACTCTCGCCCACTGCCACTCGACCTTCATGACGACGAGCCACACCGGGCTGCTTGCGGCGTTTCTCCAGCGGTAGGTCATGGTCGCGCATGACCCGATTAATCCGTTTTACATTGACCACCGGTTCGGGCTGCCTACGTAGAAGCGCCCAGACCGGGCGGTAGCCATAGCTGGGCAAGTCGGAGATTGAGGCCTTGATTCGCTCCACTAGAGCCGTATCGTCAGGGATACGCCGACGACGGGCTCCTTTGTCTTCCTTGGCCGGCTTGATTCGAGCCGTCAGTTGCGAGCGCGACACACCGAGACTTTCGCTGACCAGCTTCACTGGTCGTCCCCCAGCAACAAGGGTGAGTGCGCAATCCATTTTCGCGAACGGGCGCTCTCCACAGCTTCCTTGAGAACTTCCGCTTCCATGGTCTTCTTGCCGAGCATTCGTTGCAGTTCGCGGATTTGCTTCATCGCATCGGCCAGCTCCGAAGCCGGGACTACGGCCTCTACGGAGCTCACTGCCGACAGGCTGCTATCCTGATAGAGCTTGCGCCAATGAAACAGCTGGTTGGGGTTGATACCGTGGCGTCGGGCGACCACCGAGACGCTGTGCCCGGGCTCAAGACACTCGCGCACCATGGTGAGCTTCTCCTCGACGCTCCAGCGGCGACGCCGCTCCTGCCAAGTACTTCGGTATGTCTGTCTTAGCTGGTAGTCATAAACACGACCGTTTGCCTAACCCTTATGGTAAGGGGGAAACGGTGTCCGGTGTTTCAGGGGGCTCGTTCATCGCCATAGCATTCAACGCCTGGAAAGCGCTAACAGG
>Ga0209971_1000218_pt1 | contig 17035 bp, 18 predicted proteins | sample InoplaM3SAM_FD_187588 | JGI IMG/M metagenome (GOLD analysis project Ga0209971, IMG submission 187588) | Arabidopsis thaliana rhizosphere microbial communities from the Joint Genome Institute, USA, that affect carbon cycling - Inoculated... | ecosystem: Host-associated > Plants > Roots >... | reverse complement strand
CCGGCGGCGGATCGAAGAACCCGATGGACGCGAGGTAGGCGACGGGCGTCTTGCCCCACTTCTCGCGAGCCCCCTTGAGCTCGCTCGCGCTCTCGGCGACGTGAACGAGGAGCGGCAGCTTTTCCCGGTGCGCGAAGTCGCGGGCGGCGAGCAGCGTCTCCCGGCCGGTCGTGTAGATCGCGTGCGGCGAGGGGGCGGGGACGATCCGCGGGTGTCCCTTCCACCGCTTGACGAACGCGTCCATGAACGCGAGGGTCTCCGCCAGGTCCTTGTGGTCCGGCACCGGGAAGTCGATGAAGGTCTCCCCGAGAACCGCACGCAGCCCGGCCTTGTCGACGGCCCGGGCCGCGTCCGACATGAAGTAATACATGTCGGCGAACGCGGTCGTTCCCCCCTCGATCATCTCGAGGGCGGCGAGGAGCGTCCCGTCGTAGACGAAGCCGGGCGAGACGTTCTTGCCTTCGGCCGGAAAGATGTTCTCCTCGAGCCAGCGGTCGAGCGGCAGGTCGTCCGCGATCCCGCGCAGGAGAGTCATGGCGGCGTGCGTGTGCGTGTTCACGAGCCCCGGCAGGACGATCTTTCCGGAAGCGTCGAACCTCTCGCGGCCGGCATACTTCGCGCCGATCTCCGAGGCAGGGCCGACGGCGACGATCTTTCCCGCCCGGATCGCCACGGCGCCGGGCGAAAAGACGGTGAACTTCTCGTCCACGGTCACCACGGTGCCGCCGGTGATCAGAAGGTCGACCGTCTCTCGTTTCGCCGGCCCGGCGGCGGCGAGCGCGAGGACGAGGATGGCGCAAAGAGCGGCGCGGCTCAAAGGTCGAACGGCTCCGGCAGGAGCTCGGACATCGTGTACAGCCTGCGGCCGCCCGTCTCCGTCACGGACACGACGGGCACGTCGCCCGCGAACTCCCAGAGGATCTGGCGGCAGGCGCCACAGGGGGGTGTCGGCTTCTCCGCGCCCGTCACGACGGCGACGGCCCGGAACTTCCGCACTCCTTCCGAGAGCGCCTTCCAGATCGCGACGCGTTCGGCGCAGACCGTCAGGCCGTAGGTGGCGTTCTCGACGTTGCAGCCCCCGAAGATGCGTCCGTCGTCGGCCTCCACCGCCGCCCCGACAGCGAACCCGCTCCGGTCCGACACGGAATGCCCGCGGCTCCGGATCGCCTCCGCGACCAGGCGTTCCTCCGTTCCGGGTTCGATCACGCGACCGCCTCGCCGATTTTCGGCACCAAAGCCGTCAGCAGCTGCACGAACCGGTCTCCGACTTTCTTCGTGGTCGCCAGGACTTCGGAATGGTCGAGGGGCTTCGCGAGGATGCCCGCCGCCATGTTCGTGATCGTCGAGATCCCGATGACTCGAACACCCGCGTGGTTGAGCGCGATCGCCTCCGGAACGGTCGACATGCCGACGGCGTCCGCGCCGATCGAGCGGTAGGCTCGGATCTCCGCGGGCGTCTCGTAGGAGGGTCCGGAGTTCCCCAGGTAGACGCCTTCGCGCAGGGGAATCCGCAGGCTCCGGGCAGTCTCCTTCGCGAGCTTCCGCAACTCCGCATCGTAGACGCGGCTCATGTCGGGGAAACGGGGACCGATCGCGTCGTCGTTCGGCCCGATGAGCGGGTTCGTGCCGAAAGCATTAATGTGATCCGTGATCAGCATGAGGTCGCCGGGCTTGAACGTCCGGCGGACCCCGCCGGCGGCGTTCGTGAGCACGACCGCGCCGACTCCGAGCCGCGCGAGCACGCGCGCCGGGAAAACGACGTCGCTCATCGGGCGTCCCTCGTAGAAGTGGACGCGGCCGGACATCACGACGACCGGTGTTCGGCCGACGGCTCCGAGCACGAGCTCCCCCGCGTGGCCGACCACGCCCGTCGAAACCGGAAAGTTCGGTATGTCGCGAAATGGAATGACCCGTCGGTTCCGCAGGCGCTCGGCGAAAGCACCGAGGCCGGAGCCGAGCACGAGACCGACGCGCGGCGCATCGCCGCGCCCCTTCCGGATCGATCGGACGGCTTCCTCGAGCCGCTGCCCGAGCGGCTTCTCCTTCATCCGGCGATGATTCCCGCCACAGTCGCCGTCATGAAGGTCGCGAGGGTGCCTCCGAGCAACGCCCGCAGGCCAAGACGGGCGAGGTCCTGCTTCCGCGTCGGAGCGAGGCCGCCGATGCCCCCGATCTGGATCCCGATCGACGAGAAGTTCGCGAAGCCGCAGAGCGCGAAGGTGGCGATGAGCTTCGACTTCTCGGAAATCGTCGCCTGCACCTTGGCCAGGTCGAGATAGGCGACGAACTCGTTCAGGACGATCTTGGTCCCGAAGAGCTCCCCGACCGCGACCGAGTCCTTCGCCGGCACCCCCATGACCAGCGCGACCCAGCGGAAGAGCTGCCCGAAGACCCATTTGAGCGTCAGGTCGGGATAGCCGAGCCGCGCGCCCACCCAGCCGAGGGCGCCGTCCAGCATCGAGATGAGGGCAATGAAGGCGATGAGCATCGCGACGATGTTGATGACGAGAATCGCGCCCTGTCCCGCGCCGGACGCCGCCGCGTCGATGACGTTGACGTGAGTCTTCTCGACCGCGAGCTTCACCTTGCCGGCGGTGACGGACTCCTCCGTCTCCGGAAGCAGCAGTTTCGCGATCAGGAGAGACGCCGGCGCGGCCATGACGCTACCCGTCAGGAGGTATCGCGCGTCGATGCCGAGGCTGATGTACGCGCCCAGCACCGCTCCGGAGACGGTCGCCATCCCTCCGATCATCAGAGCGAGCAGCTCCGAACGCGTCATCGACGGGATGTAGGGAGCGATCACGATCGGCGCCTCGGTCTGCCCCATGAACACGTTCGCGGCCGAGGCGAGCGACTCGGATCCGGAGGTCTTCATCGTCTTCGCCATCAGGATCGCCATTCCCTTGACGACCCGCTGCATGATCCCGAGGTGGTAAAGGATCGTGAAGAGCGAAGCGATGAAGATCACGATCGGCATCACGATGAACGCGAAGATGACCGGGCCCACGGGCTCCTTGCGGATCGCGTTCAGGAAGGTCTGGTCCTCCGCCAGCCAGGAGAAGACGAAACGCGCGCCGAAGCCGGCGTAGCCGATGACGTTGGTGATGAAGTCGGCGGTCTTCTGGAGCGCGTACTGGCCCCAGGGCCACCGCAGCACCGCGAACGCGAAGAGGACCTGCAGGCCCAGGCCGAACAGGATCGTTCGCCAGCGAATCGCCCGGCGATTCGTCGAGAACAGATAAGCCGTCGCCAGGATGAGGAGGATTCCGACGAGTCCCACCCAACGGTCCATAAGCCTCCCGTTCTCCGGCGGGCGTCAGAAGCCCGCCCCTGCGGCGTCGTAACGCCGCCCGCGCCAAAGCACCTCTTTCCGGACGAGCTTCCAGTAGAAGGAACGGCCGATGATACCCGTCCAGACGGCCGCCATTAAAGCGTGGGTCGCCGCCGGCCAGATCGGACCCTGGAGTGCGCGCGCCAGAATCGCCCGCACGAGGATGCTCGAGAGGAACAGCGCGGCGGCCAGGCGGACGTCGGCTGAGGGAAGGGACGCTCCGACCGATGCCGCGATCAGGACGACGGCCGGCGCCATCGCCACCGCGAGGAGCAACACCGTCAACGCGAAAAGGGCGACTCCCCCGGCTCCGCTGTAGGCCCAGGCGACGTTCTTCGTGAAGCCGTTCCACACCTGGCGGAACCCCCGATACATCCGGACGGCGACGCGGTCCTCCGCGCGGAAGGCCGCAACCCGGAAGCCCGCGCGCTTCGCCACGACGGCCAGGCGAACGTCGTCCACGACGGCCCTGCGGATCGCGGCGTGCCCTCCGACCGCCTCGTATGCGCCGCGCCGCACGAGGTTCCCGGCGCCGGCCCCCATGGCGAGAGGGATCCGACGGAAGCGCGCGAGGAACCCGAACCCGAGGAACACCGCGACCGCGAGAAACGGCAGGAGAACGTTCTCCCAGAAGCCGCGGTTCTCGAACCGCGGAAAGAAGGCGAGGAGATCCAGCCCGCGATCCTCCATGACGACGACTGCGTCACGAACCGCCCGCGGGTCGTAGTGCACGTCCGCGTCGGCGAAGAGAAGGAGAGCGCCGTCCGCGACCCGGGCGCCCAGGTGCAGCGCGTGGGGCTTGCCGAGCCATTCGCCGGAAGGGTCGGTCCCGGCGACCACGGTCACGCGCGGGTCTTCCCGGGCCAGGGTTCTCAGGATCTCGGGAGTCCGGTCCACCGAGCGATCGTCCACGACGATCACCTGGAGGTCGGGATAGTCCTGCGCGAGGTGCGACCGCACCGTCCGCTCGATGTCCTTCTCCTCGTTTCGCGCCGGGATCACGACCGATACCCGCGGGAAAGAGGCGGATGTCCGCTTCTTCGCCGCGCGTGAGAGGCGGGGAAAAGCGGCGAGGTTGACCGGCAGGACCATGGCGCCGAGGACGGTCATCACGGCGCCCGCGACGAGCAGGGCGTGGATCAGGCGAGGAGCTCGGAGAGCGCGCTCGAGCCGCGCGGAGCGGGCACGCCGAGCCACTCTCCTGCCGTGGCGGCGAGGTCGGCGAAACCTTTCCGGACGCCGAGGTCCACGTCGCCCCGCACCGCGCGACCCGCCGTCAGAAGAGGCACGTACTCGCGGGTGTGGTCGGTGGATGCGTCGGTTGTCTCGCAACCGTGGTCCGCGGTGACAAAGAAGAGGTCGTCCGGGCGGAGTGCCGCGAGGACGCCCGGCAGGAGCGCGTCCAGTCCCGCCAGGTTCTTCGCGAAGCCGGCCGGGTCGTTGCGGTGCCCGTACTTGCTGTCGAAGTCGACGAGGTTCGTGAAGACGAGATCGGAGTCGCCCGATCGGAGCGCGTCGATCGAGACGCGCACGCCGTCCGCGTCGGACACGGTGTGCACCGAGGACGTGATGCCGCGCCCCGAGAAGATGTCCACGATCTTCCCGACGCCGAAGACCTTCCGGCCCGCGGCGACGAGCCGGTCGAGCCAGGTCTCCCCCGTCGGCTCGACGGTGAAATCGCGGCGGTTGGCCGTGCGGACGAACGCCCCGGGTTTCCCGGCGAACGGCCGCGCGATCACGCGCCCGATCGCGTGGTTTCCGATCAGGAACGACCGCGCGAAGCGGCAGGCCTCCCAGAGGCGCTCCGGCGGCCAGGCCTCTTCGTGCGCCGCGATCTGGTAAACCGAGTCGCCGGACGTATAGAGGATCAACCGCCCCGTGGCGAGATGCTCCTCGCCGAGCTCCTGGATGATCACGGTTCCGGAGGCGGGTCTGTTGCCGAGGACCTTCCCTCCGGCGAACTTCTCCAGCGGCTCCACGATCTCGCGCGGGAACCCGTCGGGGTAGAGCGGGAAGGGTCGATCGACGACGAGCCCCATCATTTCCCAGTGGCCGGTCGTGGTGTCCTTTCCGGCGGAGAGCTCCCACGCTTTGCCGCGGGCGCCGGTCACACGCCCGCCCCGCGAGGGCTCGAGGAGAGAGAGAAGGCCGAGTGATTCGAGGTGAGGCAGCGGGGTCGGGACCGAGTCGAGGACGTGACCGAGGGTGTCGGTGCCGGCGTCGCCATAGGCCCCGGCGTCGGGAGCGGCGCCGACGCCGAGCCCGTCGCAGACGAATATGACTACGCGGCGCAAGGAGCGGGTCCGACCCGACTCAACTCCCGATCTTCTGGCGGGCGTCGGTGCGGTAGGGCGAGTTCGGGTAATCGGTGACGAGGCGCTGGTAGGTCGCTCGCGCGTCCGTGCTCGATCCCGCCTTTTCGTACGCCTCGGCGAGCGCGAAGAGGAGCGCGTCCTTCGGGGCCGCCGACTTCGGAGACTCGATCGCGCGCTTCAGGCGGTCGATGGCCTCGGTCGTCTTTCCCTGCGCCGCGAGGAGCCGCGCCGCGTCGATCTCGGCGGCGACGGCCACCTCGGCCTGCTCGTCGCGCGCCGCCTTCGAGAGGGCTTCGGTCGCCTGGTCCGGCTTCTCCCCCCGCGCCGCCAGGATCACGACCGCCGCGCGGCCGGCGGATGTGCTCCCCTTCTCGGAAGCCTCCCGCAGGTGCTTGAGCGCCTCCCGCTCGCGCTCGGCGGCCGTCGGGTACGTCTTCGGCGCACCGGCGGCCGCGGGATCACCCGCGATCGGCGTCTCGAGGATTTCGAGCGCCGCGGAGAGTTCCCGCCCTGCCTGGCGCTCCCGCCATCCGCGGAAGAAGAAGAAACCCGCCGCGATCAGCAGGACGGCCGCGGCCGCGGCAATCGCCTCGACCGCTCCCTTCCGGTGGTGGGAGACGTAATCGACGGTCTTGCCGAAGGTGTCGGCGAGCTCGTTTCGCTTGAGCTCCTTGCGGGTAATGCGCGCCATAGGGGCGGGCGATTATCCCGGGAGCGGGACGGTGGGTCAAATGTGACCGTTTGCGGCGGTCAGTCCACCCACCGCCAGGGCGAAGGCGCGAAGTCCGTCTCCCCGGCATTTCCGCCCTCTTCCGGAGGAACCCACTTCAGCAGCGAGACCCGTCCCACGTTCCACGCGCCATCCACGCTCACGCGGAAGAGGTTCCGGCCCGGCCTTCCCCCGGCGTGGTCGGAGAAAAAGATCCCCCGGCACCGCGACGGCGGACAGTCGACCGACGCGTACGGCACGACCGGCCCGTACGAGCGCGGCTTCGCGGGCAACCGGCTGTTCTCCGCCTGGGGGGTCACGAGGCTGCCGTCTCCGTCGAAGACCAGCCGGTCGGCCAGGCGGCGATCACCCGCGTAGGTGTCGAACGAGACGGCGTCGGGACCGTCGATTCGTCCGTCGGCGCCGCGGAAGAGGACCGCGCCCGGGATGCCGTAGCGATTGATGGTCTTCTCGTCCGGATCCTGCACGAAATTCGGAGTTCCCCTCTCGGCCCAGGACACGAGCTCGCGCTTCTCGAGGTCCACGTGCAGGACGACCTTCGTGTTGCGGCGGACCGCTTCCATGCGCGTTGCGAGAACGACCGAATGGATCTCGCGGGCCGCGCTTTTCACCCGCTCGCGCCTCAGGACGCCTCGCGGAAGTTCCGCGGCGAAGCTCGTCGCGATCGACAGGATCGCGAGTGCGCTCATCACCTCGAGCGCGTTGAAGCCTCCGCGGTGGGGAGCGGCTTTGGATGCGTGGCGTTCGATCATGCTGCCTCCTCGACCGGGGGTTGGGCCGGTCGGACTGTGCCGCGTCCCGTGAGGTACGCCGACACGACTTCGCCGGGGAGGACGAACAGGAACCAGAGTCCCTGGATCGCCAGCGAGAACCGATACGCGCCGATCGACGCGAAGGGCCCCAGCGCCGCGACCGCGATTCCGAAGAAGATGTTGACCGCCGCGGTCGCGAGCGCCAGTCGGAAGCCGAGCGGGCGCGGATGGGAGAAAGCTCTCGGGAGATGCGACGAGCTGTGTCTCCCGGTCAGCCACGTCGCCGTCACGAGGGCGGCGGCGAGAAGGCAGGCCCCGAGCGACAGGCGCAGCTGCATCGGGGCGACCGCTTCGATGCCGGCGGTGACGCTCACGAGCGGCTCCATCCACGCCAGGAAGTTGCTGGCGACCATGAGGACGAGAATCACCCAACCCGTGCGGTGAGGCCTGCGCTGCGGGGTCTGCGTTTCCATCAGTCCACCCATTTCCATGGCGGCGGCACGAAGTTCCGCTCGCCGCCGTTCCCGCCCTGGCCGGGCGGCAGCCACTTGAGCAGAGAGGCCTTCCCCACCCGGCCGAAGTCGTCGACGCTGATCCGGAAGAGATTGCGATTCGGGCCGCCGCCGGGCCGGTCGGCGAGGAAGATTCCCCGGCAGCCGGTGTCGCGGCAGTTCACGGAGGTCACCGGCACATCCGAGGTGAATCTCTTCGGCCGCCCGGGCGGCGCGCTGTTGGGGGCCTGCGGCAGCAGGAGGCCCCCGTTGCTGCGGAAGACGATCCGATCCACGAGCTTCGCGTCTCCGCCGTACTGATCGAAAGCGACGCTGTCCGGGCCGTCCACCGGTCCCTCGACCGCCTGAAGAGAGAGGAAAGGAGGAATCGGCCGGACGCCGATCACCGGCTCGCCGTCATCGCGCACGAAGTTCGAGGGCGGCGCGTCCGCCCAGGCCGTCATCTCCCGCCGTGCGAGGTCGACCTCCAGGACCACGTTCGCATCGCGACGGACGGCCTGCATCCGGGTGGCCAGCACGAGCGAGTACATGTCGCGCACCGTGGCCTTCGTCCGCTCGCGATGCAGGATCGTGTGCAGGTAGGCGAGCGTGAACAGAAAGACGCTCACGACGATCGCCATCGCGACGACGAGCTCGACGGACGTGAAGCCGGCTGTCGAGACAGGGGCCGAGCCCCGGGAGTTCATCGACGCCTGGATGAGCGAACGGCGTACCCGCAGGTGCGGCCGTCACATGTCCCATGCGTTCAATGGCTTAGCGAGAGCGCGCCTTGTTCGACTGCCACGAATTGTCAGGGTGGAAAGGCGGGCGGGCAAAAAACGCCGCGGCGCACGCGACGCTATACTGCCCGCGCATGGGCGACGAAATCGCGATCCGCGGGGAGCCGCTGGGCGCCGGCGACCGGTGCCGGTTCATCGTCGATCGGCCCGTCCTTCCGAACGAGTCCGCCTTCTTTTCCGACCCCGCCGACGCGGGCGCTTCGCCGCTCGCCGCCGAGCTTCTCTCGCTGCCGGGGGTGACTTCGGTCCTGATCTCCGAGGAGACGGTCACCCTGGGCGCCGACTACGCCATCGACTGGCCGGCCCTGGGTGTCGGAAACGTCATCCGGCGGCACGTCCGCGGCGCGCAGCCGATCGTGGCCCCGAGCTACTTCGAGGGCTTGCCCGCGGAGTCCGACCTTCGTTGGGCGATCGACGATCTGCTCGCCCGCGAGATCAACCCCGCGGTCGCGATGCACGGAGGTTGGGTCGAGCTGATCGACGTCAAGAAGAACAACGTCTACCTGCGCCTGGGTGGCGGCTGCCAGGGTTGCGGTGCGGCGGACGTGACCCTGAAGCAGGGAATCGAGAAGGCGATCCGAAGCCTCGCGCCCTCGGTCGGAGAAATCCTGGACACGACCGACCATGCATCGGGGCGCAACCCGTACTACGCTCCCGCGAAGTAACCAGCCCGAAGTCCGAGGTCCCGAGTCCGTTTCCGAGTCCAGGTCCGGACGTCACGTAACACTTCGAACGAATCGCGATGCTGATCCTCCCGATCGGTCAGGAGCACGGCGAGGTCCGCCGTCAGCCCTGGGTCTCCTACGCCATCATCGGGCTGAACGTCGTGGTCTTCGCGTTCCTGTGGGCGGCGTCGATCCGCTCCGACGTCCCCGCCCGGTTCGAGGAGAAGGCCCGCGAAGTCGCCGAGTACCTGGTACGCAACCCGTACCTCACGGTCCCCCCCGAGCTCGTGCCCTTCTATGGACGCCGGGCGCTGCAGCTCCTCGAGCCCGCTCGTCGGGCGACGACGCCGCCGGTCGATTGGGTCGTGCGCCGCCAGCAGCAGAAGCTGAACGCGATGGCGAAGGAGCTGTTCGCGATCGGGCGCGAGTTGCCCCTTCTTGCGCACGGGTTCGTGCCGGCCGACCCGGATCCCTTCGCCGCGCTCTCCTCGCTCTTCGTCCACGCGGGGCTCTTTCACCTCGTGGGGAACCTGCTCTTTTTCTTCGCGACGGGCCCGTTCCTGGAAGACGTGTACGGACGGCCCCTGTTCCTCCTGCTCTATCTCTCCTGCGGCGCCGCGGCGCTCGTGGCCCATACGTGGCAGAGCCCGGGCAGCCTCGCTCCCGTCGTGGGCGCGTCGGGAGCGGTCGCCGGGATCATGGGAGCGTTCCTCGTGCGCCTCCGGACGTCTCGGATCCGCTTCCTGTTCTTCCCGATCATCCTGATCCCCTGGCTCCGCTTCCGGTTCCACGTCCGCGCGTGGGTGTTCCTCCCGCTGTGGTTCCTCGGACAGTTCCTTCTCGCGACGAACCTGGAGGAGCCCGGAGGCATCGCGCTGTGGGCGCACGTGGGCGGGTTTGCGTTCGGCGTGGTCGCGGCTCTCGCGATCGCGGCGCTCGGCATCGAGAAGCGCTGGATCCACCGGGCGATCGAGAAGTCCGTCGCCTGGAGCCAGGACTCCGCGCTCGTCGGCGCGCTCGAGGCGCGGGAGAAGGGCGACCTCGCCGGCGCCCGCCGCCTGACCGAGGGGGCGCTGCGGGCGGATCCATCGAACGTCGACGCGCAGCGCCTCGCCTGCGACCTCGCGCTCGACGACGGGGATCTCATCGGTTTCGGACGCGAGGCGGCGCGGCTGCTCGACCTCTACGTTTCCCGCGGCGACAAGGACCTCGCCCTGCAGTTCATCGGAGAGGCTCCGTCCCAGGCCCACGGCGAGCTGCCGCTGCGGTTCGAACTCCGCGCGGCGTCCTTCCTCGACAGGAGCGGCGAGGAGCAGTGGGCGACGCGGTTCTACCGCGAGATCGCGGCGCGCCATCCCGCGGACCCCGGAAGTCTCCGCGCGCTTCTGCGGCTCGCCGAACTCCTGCAGAAGGACGGGGACTCGGCCGGCGCCCGCGAGGCGCTCCGGCTGGCGGAAGCACATCCCGAGTGCGCGGGCGAGTGGAGGAGCGTCGTGGAACGCCGCGCCTCTGCTCTCGGCGTCACAACCTAGCGGACGTCGAAGACGAGCCTCCCGTACGCCTCGCGCAGGGCGGCTTCGGCGCGCGCGGGAGTCTCCGCCCGGCTGAAGATGAACCCCAGGTAGCGCGATCCCTCCGGCAGTGGCACGAGGGTCTGCCCGGGGTGGGCCGAGATCACGACGTCCTCGACGTCCGGGACCGCCTTCGCGGCTTCGAGTCCGGCGACGCCTTCCAGCCGCCCGGCCCGCGGGATTGGAATCATCATCACTCCCCCCGCGCGGGGATCGCGGGGCGACCGGTCCTGGACGCCGAGCGCGTGCCGCAGGATCAGCTCTTCGAGCGACATGCCCGCGCCGAACTTCAACGTACGCGAGCAGAGGCCGCCGATGGACCGCGCCGCGAGCTCGATGACCGAGGGACCGATCGGAGTCATGCGCAGCTCGGCGTGGACCGGGCCTTCGGATAGCCCGAGGGCCCGGCAACCCGAGGAGACGACTTTCTCAACCTCCACGAGCGAGGGTTCGGGTCTCCGCGACGGCGTCACGTAAATCGTCTCTTCGAAAAAAGGTCCGTCCAGAGGGTCCGGCTTGTCGAAGACGGCGAGAACCTCGAGCGAGCCCTTCGTCAACATTCCCTCGACCGCGACCTCGGCTCCCGGCACGAAGTCCTCGATCAGGATCTCTTCGGCCGACCGGCCCCCTCTCGCCGTGACGTCCGGCTCGCGCAGGATCCGGGCGATGCGGTGCCACGCCGCGACGAACGAAGCCGGGTCGTCGGCCCGGATCACGCCGCGGCTCGCGGCCAGGAACGTCGGCTTCAAGACGCAGGGATAGGAGACCCCGCGGGCGGCCTCGACCGGGTCGCCGCTGAGCGCGAAGATCCTCGACTTCGGGTTCGGCACTCCGGCTGCGTCGAGGAGTCGGCGCAGGAGGGCCTTGTCACGGGACGCGCTGGCGGCTTCGGGCGGGTTGCTCGGGAGACCGAGCGCGCGGGAGATCGCGGCCGCAACCACCGCCGTGTCCTCGTCCACGCCGACGACCGCCGCGATCGGGTAGGTCCGCGCGAACTGCACCACCCTTCGGGCGCTGGAGTGGGGATCCGCGAAGTCGAGCGCCAGGAGGCCCGCCGGGTTCAACGCCTCCATCGTGCTCGGCTCCTCGGAGGCCACCGTCACGTCGACGCCCAGCTTCTCGGCCGCGTCGAGGAAGTCGGGCGCGCGATAGGTCGTCGTCGGGAGGAGGAGGAGGACCCGGGGCACGGCGAGATCGTAGCGCGCGCGGAGAAGCGCGCTTCTTTCCAATTGTCGCGAGAAGCGCATTCGAGTAGTCCGTCGCGACATTCCTGATCAGGAGGTCACGACATGATCGCCACCCGTCACCGCCCGCTCGCCCGACGCGCCGTCCGGTTTCTCCCGTCGCTCGCGCTCGCCCCGTTCCTGATCGCCTCTCCCCCCGCCCGCGCCGCCGACTGCCTGCTCGACTACGCCAACTGCGTCGACGCCGCGTCCGAGCTCGATACCTTCGGCCGTCGGTCTCTCGCGGGGCTCCGCTGTTACGCGGACCTCATCTCCTGCCTCCAGCGTCTTCTCGCCTGACCCCGGTTCCGAAACTTTTTGCAAGGAGGTCTCATGAATCTCTCCCGTCTCGCGTCCTCCGGTCTCCTCGTCTCGGGTCTCGCCGTCTCCGGGCTCGCCGTCTCCGCGCCGGCGAGCGGCGCCGAGTGCATCCAGAGGTACGCGGAGTGCCTCGTCCGAGCGTCGGATCTCGACACGTGGTGGCGTCGAAGCGCCGCCGGCATCGACTGCTACCTCGATGCGGTCTACTGCCTGCGCGGGGCCTACGGTTAGGGATGTCGCCCGTTCCCCTCGGCGCCATGCTCGTCCTCTCGACCGGGATCGCCGACGGGCCCCCGCGGCCCGTCGGCGACTTCGGCGGTCGCTGGGTCGGCGGCAGTGAGATCCGCGTGTTCGACGCCTCGGTGCCGGCGATCCACCGGATCGATCGCGGAACGCTCGGGACGACAGTTCTCCCACTGACGGGCTCGGACTCGGCGCTCGATCCCTATGGGATGGCGGTGCCCGGCGACGGGACGGTATGGGTTCTGGGCGACCGGGGACGATTCGTGTACCGCTTCTCGGAGGCGACCGGCGAGCGCGTCGAGAAGCGGCGTCTGCCGGAGCCGAGCCAGGGCGTCCTCACCCTGTGGCGCCACGCCGGTTTCTTCGCTGTCCGCCTCCGCCCGGGCGAGCCGCTGCTCTTGCGCGCAACGGACGGCGGGCTTCGCCCCTTTTCACCCCTCCTCTCCCGCAGTGCCTCCGACGTGACCGAGCTCCTCATCGCCAACCTGATCCGATGCGGTTCGGGGACGCGGCGAGCTCTGCCCTGCTGGTTCACCGCGGGCGAGCCCGAAGTTCTCCTGCTCGACCGGGATGGAGCGCTCCGTCGGGTCCCGGTGCCATCGTTCGTCACGCCGCCTGCCGCGAGCCGGCCGAAGCGCTCCAGCGCATCGGAGTTCACGTTTCCGGTGCGCGATGCCTTCCTCCTCGAGAGTGGCGCACTCTGGGTGCTGGCCAACCAGGAGGGAGACCGGACGCCGCTCGAGGAGGGATCCGTGCGCGGGAGGCACGCCGCGCTCGTCCGACCGGGACGTTCCCACCGTGTCGTCGCCTTGCCGTCGGAGGCTCGGGGGATTCTCGACGCGACGGAGCAGAGCCTGGTGGTGCTCCTCGCCGATGGCGTCATCGCGCGTCTGGATGCGAGATGAGGTCGCCGTCAGCGGTGAGCTTCTTCCGGGCTGTTTCCCCGCCGGCGGCGCCGCTGATCGTCGTGTTCGGAGTTCTCGCCGTCGGAGCGGCCGTTCTCGAGGACGTCGAAAGCGGAGCTTCGGACTGGGTTCTCGCTTCGATCGCGCTCGTGCAGCTCTTCGCCAGCTCGACCGGCTTCACGCGTCCGGCGACACGCGGCCATTACGACACGATCCTGCTCGGACGAAGCCGGGTCTCCGCGGCTCTCGCCCACTTCGCCGTCTCCGCGGCGCCGGGCGTGGCTGCGTGGATCGCGTGTGGGGCGTCGCAGGCGCTCGCCACGGGCTCCGCCAGGGTGCCCGCCTTTCTCCCGGCGGGGTGGGCGACGATCCTCCTCGTCTCGGCGATTCCGTGGGCGGCGAGCGTTCGCTCTTCGCCTTTCCTCGGGGGAGCGCTGTGGCTCCTGCTCTCGGTGTCGCTCGTCGTGTCCGGTCGGGTGCTGGGCCCGCTCGGCCGCCTCCACGCGGCGCCGTCGTGGGCCGCGGAGCACCCGCTCGAGGCCTTCGGTCTCGGTCTCGCGTTTCCGGTCGCGATCCCCTCGCTCGAGTGGCCGCCCGGAGTTCCCGCCGCATTCGCGGCCACGGCCGCGCTCGCGGTCGCCGGGGGCGTCGCGATCGTCGCGCGGGCGGACTACTCCCTGGCGGAGGAGGGCGCGTGACCGAGGCGCTCCGGGTGTCCCGCCTCGAGAAGCTCTACGGAGGGAGGGTCGTTCTCCGGGACGTCTCGATCTCGGTCCACCACGGCGAGGTCCTCGGCCTGATCGGCGCCAACGGCGCCGGGAAGACCACCCTTCTCCGTATCCTCGCGGGCTTCGTCCGGCCGTCTCGCGGCCGCGTCGAGTGGAAAGAGACCGGCTCGCCCGTGCCTCCGCTGTCGACGGGCTACTTCGCGGGCGCGCCGACGCTGCCTCCTCGAGTGCGGGTGCGGACCTGGGTGCGGCTGGTCTCGGGAGGAACCGCGAGCTGTGACGACCGGCGGCCGATTGCGTCGCTCTCGCGCGGCTCGCGGCAGCTCCTCGGCCTCTCCACGCTGTTCGCCCGGGCCGACCTCGGCGTTGTCCTCCTGGACGAGCCGTGGGAGGGGCTCGATCCCGATGCGTCACGGTGGTTGACCGACACCGTCGCGCGCCGCCGGTCGGAAGGAATGGCGTTCCTCCTTTCGTCTCACCGCCTCCACGACCTCGCCGGCCTGTGCGACCGTTACGCCTTTCTCCTCGACGGTCGCGTCATCCTGCGCGACGCGGTCGCGATCTCCCCTTCGGCCGTCCGGGGAGAGGACCTGCTGGCTGCGTTCGACCGCATCCGGTGCACGCCGTGATCGAAGCGCTTCCGGTTCTCCTTCTCTCGCTCGCGGCGGCGCGTCCGATTCCCGAGATCCCGTTCCGGTTCCGGGAGAAGCCCGACGACGGAAGGTCCGCCGACGCGGTCGCGGTCGAGATGACTCTCCCGGCCGGCTCCCGCGCGGACCTTCTCGTCGACGGCGACGGGACCGGGCCGCGCTGGACCTGGACCGACGGCGCCGACGTCCGGGATGGTCAAGCGACGCTCCGCGCGACGGCGGGAGCGAGAGCGCTGCTGCTCGTCCGGCGCCCGGGCGCGCCGGGTTACTTTCTCGACGGGCCGTTCGCCTGGCCGTCGTCGCCGGGCCGCCGCACGTGCGTCCCGGTCCCCCGCCGGACCGTGCGCGGCAGCGAACTCCTCGGCGCCGAGTCGGAGCTGCGCCTGATCGGCAGGGCCTCCACCGACGCGCTCTGCGAAACCGGACCCTTCGGCTGGCAGTGCCCCGCGACGCCCGCCGGATTCCGCGGACGGATCGTTGTGTGCGAGCGCGGCGGGGTCCTCGCTGCGGCGGAGGTCCGGCCGGACCTTCCGGAGGCCGTCATCCTGCGCCAACCCGTCCGGGCCGGCGTGCTCCGCATCGCCCGGGACACGCCCGGCTCCGATCCAGGGAAGGTCTCGATCCGCGTGATGCGCCCGGCCGCCGCGGGAAGCCGCGTCTTCGTCCCGGACCCGAGCTGGACGTGGAGCGACCTCGGAGCGGGCCTGGCCTGGCTGGAGGGAAAAGAGAGTGCCGCGGGCTCGTACGTCGAGGTCCACGAGCCTCTCTTCGCGCCGGCGCGCCTGCCCCTCGCGGAGCTCACCTTCGCGTGCGCCGATCCCGTTTCGGTCACGCTCGTGCGGGAGGTCCCCCTGGGCGGCACCGTGTCGGACGTTTCCGGGCGACCGGTCCCCGGCGCCTTCGTGCTTGCGCGACCCGGGGGCGCGGACGCCGGCGGCGGCGCGGTTGCCGAGGCCCGGACGGACGAGTCGGGCGACTTCGAGCTGAAGGGCCTCGAGCCGCGCCGCTACCGGTTGCGGGCCTGCCACCCCGAGCTCGGGTGCGGTGAGGCCGAAGCTGTCGCCGGAGAGCCGGCCGCCGTCAGGATCGGGGAGTCGGCCGCCTGTGTGGGGCGCGTCCTGTCGAGCGGCGGCGTCCCGGAGCCGGCGGCGAGCGTGCGGATCGTCCCGACCGCAAAGACCTGGACGGACGCTCCGGATCCGTTGACGCGCCTGCCTCTCGAGACGGTTTCCGGCGGGGACGGGCGCTTCCGAATCGCCCTTCCGGACGAGGGCGATTTTCTGCTCGAGGCCCGGACCGCGTCGAGCGGAGTCGCGAGGCTCGCGGTGCGCCGCTCCCGCCTCTCCCCCGCCGTCACGGACCTGGGAGACGTGCGCCTGCCCGAGACTCTCGAGCTCGCCGTCCGCGTCGCGCGGTGCGGCGCAGGCGTGCTATCGCTGTCGGGACCGCTCGGCGGTGAAACGTCCCTGCCGGCGGTCCTCCGCTTTCCGCTCGACTCGGAAGGCGCGGCGGTCGTTCGCGTTCCGGAGGGGGGTGCGTGGACCGCCTGGGCGGCGTGCGCCGGCTCGAACGTTGCGCTCGATCCCGCGCTCCTGCCCGACGCCGCTTCTCTTTCCGGAATCGAGATCCGCTTCGAGCCCGTCGGGCTCCTGGCGGTTCAGCCCTCCGAGCGGTCGAAGTAGCCGTGCAGCTCGCGAAGGGCGGCGCGGTCGATGCCGCGGCCCCGGACGGACTCGCGCAGGAGCGCCAGCGCCGCGACGCCCTCGGGGACCATCTGGATCTCGTCGATCGCCGGGAGCGCCGCGACGATCTCGGTCCGCGCGGCCTCGTCCTGCCCCAGGTCGAGGAGGAGGTCCGCGACCACGAGGTGGAGCGCCGCGACGTCGCCGCGCATCCCGATCGCGGCGAACTCCTTCTGCGCCGACTTGTACGCCTCGATGGCCGAGCCCGGCTGTCCTTTCACGCGCAGGAGGTCGCCCATGCCCCAGTGGACCTTCGCGACGCCCACGCGGTTGTTCTGGCGGCGCCAGACGAGGAGCGCGTGACGCGAAGCGTCGAGGGCCTCCTCCGCTTCGCCGAGGGCGCCGTGGAGTTGCGCGAGGTTCGTCAGCGCGGTGCCGAGGAGCTGGTCGTTGCCCATCGCGCGCGCCCCCGCCCGGATCCGGCGGAACGTATCGATGGCGCGGGTCGGCTGATCGAGCTCCATCAGGACGACGCCTTCGAGGAAGCGGCATTTGAGCGCGTCCTCCCCCATCTCGAGCTTCTCGAAGCTCTCCATCAGCAGCGGGACGAGCTCGAGCACCTGCCGCG